>Ga0068863_100004972_pt1 | contig 13105 bp, 5 predicted proteins | sample KBSSwiS62_FD_66596 | JGI IMG/M metagenome (GOLD analysis project Ga0068863, IMG submission 66596) | Switchgrass rhizosphere microbial communities from Kellogg Biological Station, Michigan, USA - KBS Switchgrass S6-2 | ecosystem: Host-associated > Plants > Roots > Rhizosphere > Soil ...
CGGCGTCGGCAGGCGGTCGAAGACCTCCATGAACGGCAGCGTCAGCGTGCTCGCGAAGAGGGCCAGCGCCGTCGTGAGCGCGCCGCCAATTTCCTCGGCCTCCGACTCCACGTCGGAGTCGAAGAGCGTGCGGCCCACGATCGCGAGGGTCAGGCGCGTCATCTCCTGCGCGACGTCCCGCGTCTCGCCGTCGTTCCAGCGGGCGGAGGTCCGCGCGGCGTGCTCCCCCATCACGTTCCCGTAGCCCTTGATCCGCTGGTGGTGGAAGGCCGGCTGCATCATGCGGCGCTGGCGCAGGTGTTTCGGGTTCTCGCTCGTCAGCAGCCCGTCGCCGAGAAGGCGCCGGGCGCGCTGGAGCCCGCGGCCCTTGTGGAAGGAAGCCGCGTAAGTGACGAGCAGATCCCGGATCCACTCGGGCCGGTTGAGCAGGTGGATCTCGACCGGGCCCATCCGGAATCGCGCGACGTCGCCGTACTCCCGCGACAGCTGCGTCAGGAACGCGAGCGGGTCCCGCCGCATCGCGAGGATGTGGCTGCCGGGAAAGCGGCGACGCGGGCCGGGAGCGCGGGTCATGAGGTCCTGGACGGCAAGCGGGAAAGGTTACACCGCCGCTGGAGAACGGGGAGAGAATCGCGCCATAAGGGGGTTCTCATGCCCAGCTCGCTCGACCGTCGTTCCCTGGCGAAACTCCTCGGCGCCGCCGCGGGGGCCTCCTTTCTCCCCTCGCACCTGCACGCCGCGGCCGTTCCTGCCGCGAAGCCGGCGGCGGACGGCCCGATCCGTCTGAACGCGAACGAAAACCCGGACGGGCCGTGCGCGGCCAGCCTCGCGGCGCTCTCCGGTTGCGCCGGCGTCGCCGCGCGCTACCCGTTCGCCAAGCAGGAGGAAACGCAGGCCGTGATCGCGCGGCACCACGGCGTGAAGCCCGAGCAGGTCGTCCTCGGAGCCGGATCGAGCGACGTCCTGCGCATGGCGGACTCGGCGTTCCTCGGGCCCGGCAAGACCATCGTCGCCGCCGAGCCGACGTTCGAGGCGGTCCTCCAGTACGCCCGCGTCACAAAAGCTGAGCCGGTCAAGGTCGCGCAGACCTCCGACTTCCATCACGATCTGCCCGCCATGGCTGCGGCATCCAACGCGAGCACGGGACTCGTCTACGTCTGTAACCCCAACAACCCGACCGGGACGATCGTCGGGGCGACCGAGCTCGAAGCGTTCCTCGACAAGGTCCCGCCGTCGACCGTCGTGCTCGTGGACGAGGCGTACTACCACTTCGTCGACAGCCCGAGCTACAAGAGCGCGCTCGAGCTGGCAAGACAGCGCGACAACGTCGTCGTCGCCCGCACGTTCTCGAAGATCTACGGGATGGCCGGCATGCGCCTCGGCTATGCCGTGGGATCGGCTTCGAACATCGCGGCCATGGAGCGCTGCGCGTCGTGGGACAACACGAGCCAGGCGGCCCTGGCGATGGGGCTCGCGGCGCTGGCCGATTCCGGCGTCGTGCCGACCGAAAAGAAGCGCTTGAACGACACGCGCCGCTGGCTCTGCGCCGAGCTCGCGAAGGACGGGCGGCGGTACATCCCGTCGCAGGCGAACTTCGTGATGATCGACGTCGGCGGCGATGTCGTGCCGATCGGCGAGGCGTTCAAGGCGAAGGGGATCCTCGTCGGCCGCAAGTTCCCTTCGATGCCGAACTGGCTGCGAGTCTCGATCGGCACGCCCGCGCAGACGGAGGCGTTCGTTGCGGCGTTGAGAGAGATCGTTCCGGCGCGCGCGGCGGCGTAACTTAGGATCCGCCATTCCCCCAGAATCCCCTCTCCCCCCGCCGGGGGGAGAGGGTAAGGGTGAGGGGGGCGATCGAGCGCTGCCAGATCTCGACGAAGGGTGGAAGCGCCCCTCACCCCAACCCTCTCCCGCCGGGAGAGGGAGTCGATTCCCGGGCGGCTCTCCTACCTCGGCGAGGAGCCGTAGACCATCTGTTTGGTCGACTCGACACCGGACTTCTTCAGGACTTCCGCGGCCTCCGCTGGCGAAAGCCGTCGCCCGATCGGCCCGGGCAGGTTCGCGAGATTCCACGCCGCGATCCCCATGACGGCGGTGTCCGCCGCGAGCCAGTGCGGGTCGACCCTCTCGAACGTGTCGATGACCGTGTGGTGGCGGTCGTCGTACGTCCCCTCCTCGACCCACAGGGTCAGCGCGGGAACGCCGACCACCATGAAGGGCGCGTGGTCGCGGTCGAAGCTCGCGGCGACGGTCGTGCCCGTCGCGTCGAAAGACGCCAGCGGCGCGAGCGCCTGCTTCACGGCCGGCTCGAGGTCCGCGCGGCCGTGGAGCTCGATGCCGCGCGGCTTCCCGGCGCCGGAGTCCATGACGAGCACGGCGCTCAGGCGGTCGAGCTCCTTCTCGTGCATGGAGACGTAGGCGCGCGAACCGAGCGTGGCCTCCTCCTCGCCCGAGAAGAGCGCGAACCGAATGGTGCGCCGCGGCGTGAGATTGAGCGACTTCAGGATCCGGGCCGCCTCCAGCACCGCGGCCACGCCCGACCCGTCGTCGTCGGCGCCCTGCGCCGGGTCCCAGGAGTCGAAGTGGGCGCCCAGGAGAACGACCTCGTCCTTCGCCGCGCCGCCCGGCAGGTCCGCCACGACGTTGCGCTCGTTGTACGGGTTCGTCTCGAACGTGTTCTTCACGTCGAGTGCGAGTGTCACGGGCCCTTTCGCGAGGAGACGCCGCAGCAGGAGCGCGTCCTCCTTCGCCACCGAGATCGCCGGCAGCGGGCCCTTCGGATAGAAGCCGAATGCCGAGGTGTAGACCATTCGCCCCGGCTTGTCCGACGGCAGCAGCATCGCCGCGGCGCCCGCCTCCGCGAGCTTGCGCGCGAGGACCGAGCGCATGATGAAGGCCGGATCCTCGCCCACCGCGTGCACGTCCACGAGCACGGCGGCACCCCGGACACGGTCGGCCGGCGGCGTCCAGTCGACCGACGGCGGCGCACCCAGATCGATGAGCGGCACGCGGGCCTCGCCGGATGTCCCCGGGACCCACGCCATCGATCCGATCGTGATCGGCCGCTCGATCGGCGACAAGATCCGCCCCGACGCCGGCCCGCGCGTCCAGCGCGACGCCATCGGGTACTCCTCGAAGTGCGCGTTCGCGTAGGCCGCCTTCTTCAATGCCGCGAGGATCAACTCCGAGGCCGCGCGATTCTGCAGACTGCCGGTCACGCGCCCGCCGACCGTGTCGGTGAGCGTCTCGAGGAAAGCCGACGCGCCGCCCTGCGTCATCGCGGCGCCGGCGATCCGGGCGGCGACGTCGTCCTGCGCGAACCCGGGAGCGGCGGCGGCGATGCAGCAACTCAGGACGAAGAAGGACCTCACGGTTCGCATTGCATTTCTCCAGTTTTCGACATCGTTTGTTTCGCTCCGGCGGAAAGGCTTACGGCTTCTTCAGCCCCGCGATCCAGTTCAGGACGACCACGAGCGCCTCCGGCCCCGCGTCCTCGACCCGGCGCACGACGAGAAATCGCTGCCCGTCGGCGGCCACCGCGTATTGACGGGGGTCCAGCCAGGGAGATCCCGCCAGGCGAAGATCGAAAAGCGGTTGCGGCGCGCTCGATGCGAGTTCAGCGCCTCTGACCGACACCCCGACCGAGTTGAGCCTGCCGTCGGGCGCCACGTAGAAAATTTCCGTGCCGTCGCGACTCCATACAGGCGCATCTCCTCCCCCGGAGGACACCTGCCTCTTCGGGCCGCTCGGAAAAGGTTGAGCGTAGATCTCCTGTCGGCCGCTTTCATCCGATCGAAAGACGATCCAGCGACCATCGGGCGAAAAGCGTGGCATGCCCTCGGTGAACTCCCGCGTCTGCGTGAGCCGGATCGGCTCCGCCTTTCCCGAAAGCGGCAGCGCCCAGAGATCCCCGCGCGGCCCGTCGGTGGCGCTCGCATAGAGCGCATAGCGGCCGTCGGCGGAAATGTCGTCGATGCCCTTGTCGTGCTCGTCGAGCAGCATCTTTTCTTCCGGTCCGCCGTCGGCGGAACGGCGGTAGAGGTCGTAGAACCCGAGGTGATCCGACTGGTATGCGACCCGACGGTTGTCGGGCAACCACCGCGGGCGGAACTCGTCCGTGCGATCCGACGTCAATCGCGAGGTCTGGCCGCGCGCGGCGTCCAGCACCCACACGTCCAGGTTCTGTCCCCGCGCGGCGTCGCTCATCGAGACCGCAACCCACCGGCCGTCGGGTGAGATGTCGAGGTCCCCGTAATCACCGACGGGGCCGAGCGTGCCGAGCTCGGCGCCCTTCCGGTCCACCCACACGAGCTTCTTTTGGTGAACCCAGCGGCCATAGACCAGCGCGCGACCGGCCGAGACGGAGGCCTGCAGGCCGCCGACATTGGTGAAGAAGGACACATCCCCCGCCACCGAGACGGGCTCCCCTTCGGCTTCGAGGCGACCGGGATCGAACCGCTGCGCGAGCAGCGCGCCTTCCCGCGCGAACAGGAGGTAGCCCGGGTCGGCGTAAATCGCCATCGATTCGGCGTGGAAGAGCGCTCGCGTCTTCATGGACCCGAGCTCGCCGAGCGCGATCACCGACTTTTCGGGGTCCTTGTTTCGAGCCGCGAAAACGAAATGGCGTCCGTCGGGCAAGAACACCGGCAGGAGGTGCGCCACGTCGCCGCGGGCCACGTCGAGCGTCGTCGCCGGCGCCGGCTTGCCGCCCGCCGCCGGAACGGCGACGAGACCCGTGCCGAATTCCGAGGTGAATACGATCGTGCCCGAAGCCCCCCATGAGCCGCCCATCCCGTTTCCGGACTCGCAGATCGTCTGGGCCGGCCCGCCGCCGACATCGAGGCGCCGCAGACGGCCGCTCTCGAAAAACGCGATCATGCGCCCGTCGGGGGACCAGAACGGATACCGCTCCGCGCCGGCGGAAGAGAGGAGCTTCGGGGTCAACTCGTCGAGCGGGCGCAGCCAGAGCCCCCGCTTGCGGCCCGAGTCCTCCGTGAGAAAGACGACGCTGCGCGCATCCGGCGACAGCGCGACCGTGTCGGAAAACCGAAGGCCGGGCGGCGGGGGCAGGAGGAACCTGGTGGGGAGCTCGGGCGCTGTAGCCTGGCGCGCTCCGCGCAGCGTCCACAGCGCGGCGATCGCGACGGCGAGCGCGGCCACGGTCCAGGCGAGCCGCTCGCGGTTGCGCCGGCGCCCCGCCACCGCCGCCGGCGGCGCGATGCCCGCGCCGGAGCCTTCCGAGATCCACTTCAGTTCCGACGCGATGTCGTGCGCGGACTGGAGCCGGTCCTCGGGATCCTTGGCGAGGCAGCCCCGTACCACGCGGTCCAGTGCGGGAGGCGACATCGACTGAACCTGCGAGATCGCCGGTGGGTCGTCGCGAAGGATGGACGAGATCAGCGACGCCTGGGTCGCGCCGGCAAACGCCTTTTTTCCCGTCGCCATCTCGTAGAGCACGGCGCCGAACGCGAAGATGTCCGTCCGCCCATCCGCCTCCTTGCCCTCGAGCTGCTCGGGCGCCATGTACTGGAACGTGCCGAGGATCGTTCCTTCCTGCGTCAGGTTGTTCGCGGAGCCCTTCACCGTTGGGAGCGACGTCGCGCCCGAGGCCTTCACGGGCTCCGCCATCGCCTTGGCAAGACCGAAGTCGAGCAGCTTCACGCCCGACTTCGTGATCATCACGTTGCCCGGCTTCAGGTCGCGGTGCACGATCCCCTGCCGGTGCGCCTTGTCGAGGGCATCCGCGATCTCGACGCCGTACCGCAGCGTCTGCTCGAGCGGCAGCGCGCCCCTGGCCAGGCGGTCGCTCAACGGCTCGCCTTCGAGGAGCTCCATGACGAGATACTCGGTCTCGCCCTCGCGGCCGACGTCGTAGAGGGCGCATATATGAGGATGCGAGAGCTGCGAGATCGTCTTCGCTTCCCGCTCGAAACGCTGGCGCACCTCGGGAGAGGACGCCATGTGCGTCGGCAGGACCTTGACCGCCACCGTCCGCTCGAGACGCGTGTCCCGCGCCTTGTAGACCTCTCCCATCCCGCCTGCGCCGAGGGGCGACAGGATCTCGTAGGGGCCGAGGCGCGCGCCAGTTGTCAGGGGCAAGTCGTGCGCAGAATACAACGCCCGCAGGCCTCAACCGGGCCCGGTGCTATCCTCGGAAGTTGAGGAAAATGCTAAGCCCCATACAGCCGTCCCCGAAGAACTCAGCGTCCGTGAGCACCCGGCCCAGGAGGGTCGTGCTCGTCCACATCCGCGATCCGCAGTTCTACGCGATCCCCGGAAACGTCCGCGGCAAGAACGGCCGGCTTCAGATCATGGGGTTTCCGCCGATCGGCATCATGTCGCTCTCCTCGGTCCTGAAGCGCGCGGGGCACGAGGTCCTCCTCTTCGACCAGGCCAATCCCGAGACGCCGAACGACGTCATCGTGGCGGAAGTGCTCCGGTGGAAGCCGGATCTCGTCGGGATGAGCTTTCTCTCGACGACGAGCTATCCGTACGCCAAGATCCTCGCGCGCGAGCTGCGCGCGGCCGCGCCCGACCTCAAGCTCGCCTTCGGCGGCGTCTTCGCGACGCTGAACGCCGAGCACGTCAAGCGCCAGGTTCCTGAGGTCGATTTCGTCTGCCGCGGCGACGGCGAGCAGCTGATCCTCGACCTCGTGGACAAGCTCGACGATCCGGCGGGCGTGATGGGCGTGACGTGGCAGGATTCGACGGGCGCCGTGCGCGAAAACCCACCGCGCATGCTCGACCGCAACCTCGACCAGTGGCCGTTTCCGGACCGCGAGAGCCTTCCGCTCGACTTCGTCGAGTCCATGCCGCTCGACGTGCCGGTCGTCCTGTCGCGCGAGCGCTTCACGACGATGCAGACCTCACGCGGCTGCCCGTGGCCCTGCATCTTCTGCGACATCCCGATCTTCAACGAGGGGAAGTGGCGCTCGCGCAGTCCCGAGCACGTCCTCGCCGAGTTCGAGCAACTGAAGAAGGACGGCTACGGCGCCGTCTACTTCGTCGACGACCACTTCCTCCTGCAGCCGAAGAGGATCGAGGCGATCTGCCAGGGGATCAACGACCGCGGCCTCGAGATCCAGTGGGGCTGCGAGGGGCGCGTCGATTCGGTGTGCATGGAGCTCTTTCCGGCCATGGCAAAGGCGCATTGCCGCACGCTCATGTTCGGCATCGAGAGCGGTAGCCAGAAGATCCTCGACCGCCTGAAGAAGGAACAGACGCTCGAACAGACCGAGTTCGCGGTCCGTGCCGCGAAGAAGGCGGGCATCGAGATCGTGCACGGCTTCTTCGTCGTGGGCAATCCCGACGAGACCGAAGAGGACATGCTCGACACGTTCCGGTTCGCGGAAAAGCTGCCGCTCGACACGTTCGCCTTCAACCGGCTCTGCGTCTACCGCGGCACCCCGCTCTGGAAGGAATACGTCGAGCGCGGCCTCGTCAGCGACACCGACGACTGGTACAAGTACTTCAAGTGCTCGTCGATCGACCCGACGGTGCTCCCGGGCGAGAAGATCCACGAGGTCCGCGCGAAGGCCTTGAAGCACCTCATCTATTACAAGTTCACGCGCTTCCCGCGACAGGCGTTCCGCCTCACGTGGCGCCTCGCGCGCAACATGCCCTGGCACGACGTCTTCATGTTCTTCTTCAAGCCGCTCTTCGGCAAGAAGAGCGGGCAGACGCCGGCGGAGGTCCTGTCGCGGGCCGTCGAGCGCGAGCAGATCATGAGCGCCGCGGCGGATCTGACACAGCTCCCCGACGCGCCGCGCGGCTAACCGACTCTCGCGAAACCGTTCAGGGCCGGTCGAGCTGGGCCGTCCAGTTGGTGACGAGCCGCAGGCTCGGCGCCTCGACGTTGCCGGAGCTGTTCACGAGGAAGCGCTTGCCGTCCGGCATGATCTCGAACGCGCCGGACGACGAGCGCGGCCCCGTGAAGAGCTGCAGCGGAAAGAGGGGCTTGGCGGCTTTGAGTTGGAGCTGCGCGCCCCGGCCTTCGACCGCCGCCGCCATCAGCTCGTTGTCCTGGGAGAGGAAGTAGAGCGTGCGGCCGTCCGGCGACCAGCGCGCGTGGCTGCCGCCCGCAGCCGAAACCTGCTGGCGCTCGGTGCCGGTGGGGAACGCAACCACGAAGACCTCGAGACGCCCGCTCTGCAGCTGCGCGAACGACAGCCAGCGTCCGTCGGGCGAGACCCGGCCGTCGGTCTGCAGGGCCGTGGACTCCATCAGCGGCGCCCCCTTGTCCGGCTCGGCCAGCGGATGGACCCAGATCGTCGTCGTCCCGATGACGCCGTGATCGACGACGAGATATTTCCCGTCGGGCGAGATATCCGTAGGCTCGATCCGCACTTTCGAGCGCAGCACCTCGGCGACCTTGCCGCCCCCGAACGAAGGCCGCCGCAGCAGCTTGTAATCCGAGCCCGCGGTCGCGCTCGTGCCGCTGACGTACAGGATCTCCGCGCCGCCGTGCGTCCAGAGCGGCGTCAGGATGACTTGCTCGTTCGTCGTCAGCCGGGTTCGAAACCCGCGTTCGAGCTCGTAGACCCACAAGTCGCTGTTCGGGTCGCCCTCGATGACGCTCGCGCGCGAGCCGTCGGGCGAGAGCCTCAACGCGTAGCTGTTGTTGGGCTCGCCGACCTTCGCCTCGACGCGGCCCGACGGGTCCACCCACTGGAGCTGGCCGCGCGCCTGCTCCTGGGTCGCCTGGTACACGAGGACCCCGTCGCGAGAGACCGAGAAAACCGCGCGCCACGTGCCGTAGTCGAAGTTCGCGTCGGCCTGGACACGGCGCGCGTTGCCCCCGACGCTCAACCGGCCTTCGTCAAACGGCCATGCGACGAGGTGTCCGTCGCTGACCGACAGCAGCCACCCCGGAACGGTCTGGGCGCTGCCGTACGAGGCCACCAGTCGCGTCGCCGGTCCGCCATCCACGGAGACGACGTAGATCCCGGACGCTTCCGAGCGAGGGTTGAGGTGGCTCGCCGCGAGGTACAGGACGTGCTTCCCGTCCGGCAGCATCCAGGGCCAACGGTGCGTGCTGTGGCGGGACGTGTCCACTTGTGTGATGGCCTGCGGGGTCCCTCCGGAGACGGACACGCGCCAGAGCCCGCCCTGGAAGTCGGGTGTGTAAACGATCGTTCCGTCCGGTCCCCAGGCGCCGCCGCGCGGGGTGGGCGCGTCGGCGAGGGCCTGCGAAGGGCCGCCGGCCGCCTCGATCGTTCGCAGCTTGCCTTTCAGGAAGAAACCGACCGAACGGCTGTCGGGCGACCAGAACGGAAACGTCGCACCCTCGGTGCCGACGATGGGGGCCGCCTCGCCGTTTCGCAGCGAGCGGACCCACAACTTCCCGCCCGCGCCGAACACCACGCTTGCGCCGTTGGGCGAAACGACCGGCGGCGCCGCCTCGTCGCCCGTCAGCTGCCAGCTCATCGCCGGCGGCGGGTCGAGGAAGGCATAGACCGGTGCCGGCCGCGCGCCGCGCACCCGGAGGAGCGCGAGGGCGAGCGCGGCCGCGGCGAGGATCGCCAGGGCCGCCGCGATCCACGGGGCGCGGCTCGAGCGGCGGGGCCCTGCGGCCACGGACGCGGGCGCGGCGATGCCCGAAGCCGAGCCCTCGGCAATCCAGCGCAGCTCCCGCTTCAGGTCGCTGGCCGACTGCCAGCGCTCCTCCGGATCCTTGGAAAGGCACGTGCGCACGACGCGATCGAGCGCCGCCGGCGCGGTCGGCTGGACCGCGGAAATCGGCGCCGGCTCGCTCGACATGATCGCCGTGATCAGCGACGCCTGGTTGGCGCCGGCGAACGCCTTCCGGCCCGTCGCCATCTCGTAGAGCACGGCGCCGAACGCGAAGATGTCGGTGCGCGCGTCGGCGTCCTTGCCTTCGAGCTGCTCGGGCGCCATGTACTGGAACGTCCCGAGGATCGTGCCTTCCTGAGTCAGGCCCTGCTGCGTCGGCAGCGCCGTGAGGCTCGACTGCTGCGCGGCCGGCGCCATCGCCTTGGCCAGCCCGAAGTCGAGCAGCTTCACGCCCGACCGCGTCAGCATCACGTTGGCCGGCTTCAGGTCCCGGTGCACGATCCCCTGCCGGTGCGCCTTATCCAGGGCGTCGGCGATCTCCTGCCCGTAGCGCAGCGTCTGGTCGAGTGGCAGCGGACCCTTCGCGAGCCGGTCCGACAGCGTCTCGCCCTCGAGCAGCTCCATCACGAGGTACTCGGTCTCGCCCTCCCGCCCGACGTCGTAGAGCGCGCAGATGTGCGGGTGCGAGAGCTGCGAAATCGTCTTCGCCTCGCGCTCGAAGCGCTGCCGCACATCGGGGGAAGACGACAGATGCTGCGGCAGCACCTTCACCGCGACCGAGCGCTCGAGCCGCGTGTCCTTCGCCCGGTAGACTTCGCCCATCCCGCCCGCGCCCAGCGGCGACTCAATCTCGTACGGGCCGAGGCGGAAACCCGCTGCCAGACTCATTTCGCCGGGCCCGGTGCGGCCTGCGGAGCGAGCCGCGAAAACCAGTTCACGATCACGCCGAGGCTCGTTTCGGTGGTCGAATCCGGGCTCTCGACGAGAACGAAATGTTCGCCATCGGGCTCGACGTCGAAGTATTGGAGGTCGGGCTTCGAAAAGAGCTTGACGGGCACGCCCGGCTCGAAGGAGGACTGCGGCCGGACCGGCACCGCCATCAAACTCTCGCCCTCGAGATAGAAGATCTCTTTGCCCGAGCGGCTCCAGCGCGGATGCAGGCCTCCGGCGTTCGAGATCTGCCACTTTCCTTCCCCGCCCTTTGCCGGGACGACGAAGACCTCCGGTCGAGAGTTGCTCACGTCGACGTAGGCGATCCATTTGCCGTCGGGGGAAAAATGGCCGGCGAGCGGATTGCGGGCACCGGCCAGAGGACGGAACTCGGCTCCCGGGGTTGGCGGCAGGCTCGCCACCCGCAGCGCGAGAGGCTCCCCTTCGGCGAGGAGCAGGGTCTTGCCGTCGGGAGCCACGTCCGTGGCGACCTGCAACCGAGAGCTCGGCCAGAGCTGCTGCTCGGCGCCGCTGCCGTCGGCCGGGCGGGAGAAGATGTTCCAGGGACCGCCTTTTTCGAACGAGTAGAGGATCTGTCTGCCGTCCGGCATCCACACCGGCTGACTCGCGCGGGATCCGGAGGTCAGCTGCGTGAACGTCTTGCGGGCGATGTCGAAGATCCAGACCGTCGCGTCGAAATCGAGCGCGAGCCGGGTGCCGTCGGGCGAGAGCACCGGCTCGGTGTATGCCTCGCGGCGATCGCTCAGAGGAGCTCCCGCGCCCTTCCGATCGACCCGCGTCAGCAGCCGGCTGCTCTGGACGGAACTCGAGGGAATGAAGACGAGGAGCCCCGATGACGCGAATGTCGCTCCCGCCGCACCGCTCGCCTCGATGTAGATGTCGCGAGCGACCTCAGTCGGCTGCCCCGTGATCTCCAGGCGCGCCGGGTCGAGCCGCACGGCATACAGCGAACGCTCACGAGCGAAGACGAGCTGGCCCGTCGGGGAATAGAGGGGATCCGTGCCGCCGTGAATGAGGACCCGGCGCTCGCCCGTGTCCAGCCGTTTCAAAACGATCTGCGCCTGATCCCACGACCGACCCGTCAGCGCGGCATACAGCAGGGCCTTTCCTCCGGGCAACACGATCGGCCATCGATGCGACTTTTCACCGTCTGCCTTATCGAGGTCGGTGACCTGTTGCACCGCCCCCCCGTCCTGGGAGACGCGGCTGATCCCGGAGTAGAAGCCCCGAGTGAAATAGATCTTCCCGTCGTCGCTCCACGCCGCTCCGCGGGGGATCGATTTCTCGGCGACGTCGAACGGAGCGCCTCCCTGGAGCGAGACCTTTCGCAGCACGTTGTTCGACGTGAATCCGATCCAGCGTCCGTCGGGTGAGAAGAAGGGGTCCCATGCCCCCGTCGTTCCGGGGATCGTCGTCGTCTCGCCGGTGTCGAGGCGCCGGAGTCGTAGTTCCGTCGACGCGCCCCGTCGCGCCACGTAGACCATCTGCCGGCCGTCCGGAGAGAGTCGGATCACGCCAGAGCTGTCGGTCGATGCGATCGCGAGCCTCTCGCCCGCCGGCAGATCGAGCGACAGCCTCAACGGAGAATCCTCCGGCGCTCCCGTTTTCGGCGCGCCGCGCCGCGAGAGAAGGAAGGCCAAAGCGACGAACCCTGCCGCAACGAGAACCCACGCGGCCCCTTCGCGCCACGGCTTGCCAGCTCGAAGGGCGGCGGCCGGGTCGGGGGCGCGGTCGCCGATCCAGCGCAGCTCCCTCTTCAGGTCGGAGGCGCTCTGCCAGCGATCCTCCGGGTCCTTCGCCAGACAGGTCCGGACGACGCGGTCGAGGGCGGCCGGCGAGGCCTGCTGCACCGAGGAGATCGGCGGCGGTTCGCTCGACATGATCGCCGTGATCAGCGACGCCTGGCTCGGAGCGGAGAACGCCTTCTTGCCCGTGGCCATCTCGTAGAGCACGGCGCCGAACGCAAAGATGTCGGTCCGCCCGTCCGCTTCCTTGCCCTCGAGCTGCTCCGGCGCCATGTACTGGAACGTCCCGAGGATCGTCCCTTCCTGCGTCAGACCCTGCTGCGTCGGCAGCGCGGTCAGGCTCGATGTCTGCGCCGACGGCGCCATCGCCTTGGCGAGCCCAAAGTCGAGCAGCTTCACGCCCGACTTCGTCAGCATCACGTTGGCGGGCTTCAGGTCGCGGTGGACGATCCCCTGCCGGTGCGCCTTGTCCAGCGCGTCGGCGATCTCCGTTCCGCACCGCAGGGTCGACTCGAGCGGTAAAGGCCCCTTCGCGAGGCGGTCCGAGAGCGTCTCGCCCTCGAGCAATTCCATCACCAGGTACTCGTTCGCCCCCTCGCGACCGACGTCGTACAGAGCGCAGATGTGGGGGTGCGAGAGCTGCGAGATCGTTTTCGCTTCCCGTTCGAAGCGCTGCCGGACCTCGGGCGAAGACGACAGGTGCTGTGGAAGAACTTTGACCGCGACCGTCCGTTCGAGCCGCGTGTCGCGCGCCCTGTAGACCTCCCCCATCCCTCCCGCTCCGATCGGCGCGATGATCTCGTAGGGGCCAAGCCTCGTTCCGGCCGAGAGCGTCA
>Ga0068863_100004974_pt1 | contig 13101 bp, 8 predicted proteins | sample KBSSwiS62_FD_66596 | JGI IMG/M metagenome (GOLD analysis project Ga0068863, IMG submission 66596) | Switchgrass rhizosphere microbial communities from Kellogg Biological Station, Michigan, USA - KBS Switchgrass S6-2 | ecosystem: Host-associated > Plants > Roots > Rhizosphere > Soil ...
CCCATCGTCACGTTCTCCTTCAGCCCGCGCAGGTGATCGATCTTCCCGGAGATCGACGCTTCCGTGAGGACGCGCGTCGTTTCCTGGAAGCTCGCCGCCGAGATGAACGAGTCGGTCGAGAGCGACGCCTTCGTGATCCCGAGCAGCAGCGGCTGCGCCGTCGCCGGCCGGCCGCCCGCCTGAATCACGCGCTCGTTCTCCTCGAGGAACCGGAACTTGTCCGTCTGCTCGTCGATCAGGAATTCCGTGTCGCCTACATCCTCGATCCGCACCCACCGCATCATCTGCCGCGAGATGACCTCGATGTGCTTGTCGTTGATGTTGACGCCCTGCAGCCGGTAGACCTCCTGGATTTCGTTCACCAGGTACTTCTGCAGCTCCTTCTCGCCCAGCACCCGCAGGATGTCGTGCGGGTTGCTCGGACCGTCCATCAACTGCTCGCCGGCCCTTACGCGCTCGCCCTCGTGGACGTTCACGTGCACGCCGCGTGGCAGCGCGTATTCCCGCGGTTCGGTCGAATCGTCGGGCACGATGATCATCTTGCGCTGGCCTTTGACGACGCCGCCGTCCTTGACCACGCCGTCGATCTCGGAGATGACCGCCGGATCCTTCGGCTTGCGCGCCTCGAACAGCTCGACCACGCGCGGCAGACCGCCTGTGATGTCCTTGGTCTTCGTCGTCTCGCGCGGGATCTTCGCGAGCACGTCGCCCGCTTCCACCGTCTCGCCGTCCTGCACCATGAGGTGCGCGTGCGACGGCATGTGGTACTTCCGCGCCACCTTGCCGGTCTTGTCCTTGATCTCGATCGTCGGCTGCTTCTTCTCGTCCGGCGAGTCGACGATGATGAAGCGCGAGAGACCCGTGACTTCGTCGACTTCTTCGTGAACCGTGAGGCCCTCGATGATGTCCTTGAAGCGCACCGTTCCCGGCTCCTCGGTGAGGATCGAGAACGTGTAGGGATCCCACTCGACGAGCGTCTGGCCCACTTCGACCTTCTGCCCGTCCTTCACCTTCAACCGCGCGCCGTACACGATCGGATAGCGCTCGCGGTCGCGACCCTTCTCGTCCTTGATGACGAGCGAGCCGTTGCGGTTCATGACGATCAGCTGGCCGCCTTCCTTGTGGGTCTCGACGACGACCATACCCTCGTAATGGACCGAGCCCGCGTGCCGCGCATCGAGCGTGTTCTGATCCGAGATTCGCGACGCCGTTCCGCCGATGTGGAACGTGCGCATTGTCAGCTGCGTGCCGGGCTCGCCGATCGACTGCGCCGCGATGACGCCGACCGCCTGACCGAGCTCGACCAGACGGCCGGTGGCGAGGTCGCGACCGTAGCAACGCGCGCACACACCGCGGCGCGTCGCGCAGGTCAGCACCGAGCGGATGCGAACCTTCTCGATGCCCGCTTCCTGCACCGCCGACGCCTTGTCCTCGTCGATCTCCTCGTTGACGTCGACGATCGTGCCGGCGCCGAACGGATCGACGATCTTCTCGAGCGTCACGCGGCCGACGATACGGTCGCGCAGCGGCTCGATGATCTCGCCCGATTCGACGATGGCTCGCGCCTCGATCCCGTCGAGCGTGCCGCAGTCGATCTCCGAGATGATCACGTCCTGCGCCACGTCCACCAGGCGGCGAGTCAGGTAGCCTGAGTCCGCCGTCTTGAGCGCCGTGTCCGCCAGACCCTTACGCGCACCGTGTGTCGAGATGAAGTACTGCTGCACGGTGAGGCCTTCACGGAAGTTGCTCGTGATCGGTGCCTCGATGATTTCACCCGACGGCTTGGCCATCAGGCCGCGCATGCCGGCGAGCTGACGGATCTGCTGCTTCGATCCGCGCGCGCCCGAGTCCGCCATGATGTAGACCGGGTTGAAGAACTTCCCGCTCCGGTCCATCTCGGCCATCTCGCCGAACATTTCATCGGCGATCTTCTCGGTGACTTCCGACCAGATCGCGATGATCTTGTTGTAGCGCTCGCCGTTGGTGATCGCGCCTTCGAGGTACTGCTGCTCGACCTTGATGACCTCGTTGCGCGCGTCCTGCACCAGCTGCTGCTTGTTCGCAGGGATGATCAGGTCGTCGATGCCAATCGACAGCCCCGACCGCGTCGCGTAGGTGAACCCGAGGTTCTTCAGGGAGTCGAGCATGTCGACCGTCCGCTCGAGACCGAAGTCGAGATACGTCTTCTGAACGAGCTGCTGCAATCCCTTCTTCTTCAGCAGGCCGTTGATGTACGGCATGCCGCTCGGGAGCTGTTCGTTCAGCAGCACACGGCCCACAGTGGTGTTGATGATCTTCGCCTTCACCTCCTGCGCGTCGGTGTGGATTACGTCCTGGTCGTCGCGCGCAGTCGTCAGGTCGAGGAGCTGACCCGAGAAGCGCAGACGAATCGGAGAGAGCGTTTCCAGCTCACCCGCCTCGAGCGCCAGCATCACGTCTTCGGTGTTGCCGAACGCCCGGCCCTCGCCCTTGGCGCCGGCCTTCGCCTTCGTCAGGTAGTAGCAGCCAAGCACGATGTCCTGCGACGGCACCGCGATCGGCGCGCCGTTGGCCGGCGACAGCACGTTGTTCGACGACATCATCAGCACCGAGGCTTCGATCTGCGCCTCAGGTGACAGCGGGATGTGGACCGCCATCTGGTCGCCGTCGAAGTCGGCGTTGAACGCCGTGCAGACGAGCGGGTGAATGCGAATCGCCTTACCCTCGACCAGCACCGGCTCGAACGCCTGGATGCCGAGTCGATGCAGCGTCGGCGCGCGGTTCAGCAGCACCGGGTGCTCGCGAATCACCTCTTCGAGGATGTCCCACACCTCGGGACGCTGCTGTTCCACCATCTCCTTCGCTTGCTTGATGGTGGCAACGAGCTGTCTCTCTTCGAGCTTGTTGTAGATGAACGGCTTGAACAGCTCGAGCGCCATCTTCTTCGGCAGGCCGCACTGGTGCAGCTTCAGCTCAGGTCCGACGACGATGACCGAACGGCCCGAGTAGTCGACGCGCTTCCCGAGCAGGTTCTGACGGAAACGTCCCTGCTTGCCCTTGAGCGTGTCGGACAGCGACTTCAGCGGCCGGTTGTTCGCACCGCGCAGCACACGGCCGCGGCGGCCGTTGTCGAACAGCGCATCAACCGCTTCCTGAAGCATGCGCTTCTCGTTGCGGATGATGACGTCCGGCGCCTTCAGCTCCATCAGCTTCTTCAACCGGTTGTTGCGGTTGATGACGCGGCGATAGAGGTCATTCAGGTCCGAGGTCGCGAAGCGGCCGCCATCGAGCGGAACGAGTGGACGCAGCTCCGGCGGAATCACCGGGATGACATCGAGAATCATCCAGTTCGGCTGGTTGGTCGACTTACGGAAGCTGTCGACGACCTTCAATCGCTTGGCAAACTTCAGCTTCTTCTGCACCGAGCTCTCGCTGCGCATCTTCGCGCGCAGCTCCTCGGCCAGCTTCTCGATGTTGACGCGGCGCAGCAGCTCCTTGATCGCCTCGGCGCCCATCTGCGCGCGGAACTTGGTGCCGTGATCCTCGCGCGCCTTCCTGAACTGCTCTTCGTTCAGCAGCTGGTTCTGCTTGAGGTCGGTCTCACCTGGATCGATGACGACGTAGGCCTCGAAGTAGAGGATGCGCTCGAGATCGCGCAGCGAGATGTCGAGCAGGTGACCGATGCGGCTCGGCAGCCCCTTGAAGAACCACACGTGGCTGACGGGCGTCGCCAGCGTGATATGTCCAAGGCGCTCGCGGCGCACCTTGGCCTGCGTCACCTCGACGCCGCACTTGTCGCAGATCACGCCGCGGTGCTTCATGCGCTTGTATTTGCCGCAGAGGCACTCCCAGTCGGTGATCGGGCCGAAGATCTTCGCGCAGAACAACCCGTCGCGTTCCGGCTTGAACGTGCGGTAGTTGATCGTCTCCGGCTTCGTCACCTCGCCGAAGGACCACGACATGATCTTTTCGGGCGAGGCGAGCGAGATCCGAATCGCATCGAAATCGGCGCGCAGGCTCGTTTTGTTCTCGTAGAAACTTGGTCTCATAGGGTTACACCTGCTCCAATACGGCTGCTTCGCCGCTGGGCTCAGCCGGCAGCAACGCCTCCGGCTTCCGCTTCGTCGACACCAGCTCGACGTCGAGACACAGTGACTGCAGCTCGCGAATGAGCACGTTGAACGACTCTGGCAGTCCTGGTGTAAACGAGGCGTCGCCCTTCACGATCGCTTCGTAGATCTTGGCGCGCCCGGTCACATCGTCGGACTTCGCCGTGAGCAGCTCCTGGAGGATGTGCGCCGAGCCATAGGCCTCGAGCGCCCACACTTCCATCTCTCCGAAGCGCTGGCCCCCGAACTGCGCCTTGCCACCGAGCGGCTGCTGCGTGATGAGCGAGTAGGGTCCGATCGACCGCGCGTGGATCTTGTCGTCGACCAGGTGCGACAGCTTCAGCATGTAGATGTAGCCGACTGTCACTTCCTGCTCGAAGTTCTGACCCGTCATGCCGTCGTAGAGCGGCGTCTTCCCGCCCTTCGGCAGACCCGCCTCCGCGAGCCAGTTCTTGATCTCCGTCTCCGTGGCGCCATCGAACACCGGCGTCGCGAAGTAGAGACCGAGTGCGTGCGCCGCCCACCCGAGGTGCGTCTCGAGGATCTGGCCGACGTTCATGCGCGACGGCACGCCCAACGGGTTGAGGACAATCTCCACCGGAGTGCCATCCGGCAGATACGGCATGTCCTCTTCCGGCAGGATGCGCGCGATGACGCCCTTGTTGCCGTGACGGCCGGCCATCTTGTCGCCAACCGATAGCTTGCGCTTCATCGCGACGTACACCTTGACCAGCTTGATCACGCCCGGAGGCAGTTCATCGCCGCGCCGGATCTTTTCCTTCTTCTCTTCGAAGAGCTGGCGGATGACTTCGACCTGCCGCTCCGTGCGCTCCTCGAGCAACCGCAGGTCGCCCTCGAGACGCGGATCGTCGCTCTGGATCTTGAGGCGCACCATCTGCTGATAGGGCACCGTCGCCAGCACTTCCAGCGTCAGCTCCTGACCCTTCCGCAGCAGCCGCTCGCGTCCGTACTCGTCGAACGCGTCCGCACGCAGCGTCTGGCCAGTCAGCATCTGCACGACGCGCTTCTTCACTTCGTCGTGAAGAATGCGGATCTCGTCCTGCAGGTTCTTCTCCATCATGTCGAGCTCTTCCTGCTCGATCGCCTTCGCTCGGTCATCCTTCTCGATGCCCTTGCGGGAGAAGATCTTCACTCCGACGATGATGCCTTCGATGCCGGGCGGGCAGATGAGCGAAGCGTCCCTCACGTCGCCCGCTTTCTCACCGAAGATCGCGCGGAGCAGCTTCTCTTCCGGAGTGAGCTGCGTCTCGCCCTTCGGCGTTACCTTGCCAACCAGGATGTCCCCGGGCTTCACGTAGGCGCCGATGCGGATGATGCCGCTATCGTCGAGGTCGCGCAGGTAGGTCTCCGAGACATTCGGGATATCCCGCGTGATTTCCTCGGGGCCGAGCTTGGTGTCGCGCGCCTCGATCTCGAACTCCTCGATGTGGATGGAGGTGTAGTAGTCCTCCTTCACCATCTTCTCGGAGACGAGAATCGCGTCCTCGAAGTTGTACCCGCGCCACGGCATGAACGCCACGAGCACGTTGCGTCCAAGCGCCAGCTCACCCAACTCCGTGCACGGACCGTCTGCCAGCACCTGGCCCTTCACCACGCGCTGTCCCACCCGCACGATCGGCTTCTGGTTGATACAGGTGTTCTGGTTCGAGCGCTTGAACTTCGTCATCGGGTAGATGTCAGCGCCCATCTCCTTGCTGATCTCATCGTCCTCGCTGGCACCCTCGACGCGCACGACGATACGCTGACTGTCGACGTAGTCGACCGTGCCCGCGCGACGCGTCACGACAACGGCGCCAGAGTCGCGCGCGGTGATGTACTCCATGCCGGTGCCCACATACGGGCTGCGCGCCCGCAACAGCGGCACGGCCTGGCGCTGCATGTTCGATCCCATCAACGCGCGGTTGGCGTCGTCATTCTCGAGGAACGGCACGAGCGAGGCCGCCACTGAGACGAGCTGCTTCGGCGAGACGTCGATGAACTGGATATCCTCGCGTGGTGACAGGACGAAGTCGCCGGCGCGTCGCGCCTCGACGCGCTCCTGCCGGAAGCGGCCGTTGTCGTCCACAGGCGAATTCGCCTGCGCGATGATGTACTGGTCCTCTTCCCACGCGGACAGATAGAAGGAGTAGGGCTCGAACTCGACACCCTTCTTCTTCGACCGACCGTCGGAGCCGACGATCTCATCCGCTTCGACGATGTCCCCCGCCTTGTACTTCGGGTTGCCACCAGCGTTGTGAATGATCACGAAGTCGACGACACGGCCGTCCTTGACCTTACGGTAGGGCGACTCGATGAAGCCGAACTCGTTGATGCGCGCGTAGCAGCTGAGCGACGAGATCAGGCCGATGTTCGGACCTTCCGGCGTCTCAATCGGGCAGATGCGGCCGTAGTGCGTCGGGTGCACGTCGCGCACCTCGAATCCGGCACGCTCGCGCGACAGACCGCCAGGCCCGAGCGCCGAGAGACGACGCTTGTGCGTGATCTCGGAGAGCGGGTTGGTCTGGTCCATGAACTGCGAGAGCTGTGACGACCCGAAGAACTCGCGAATCGCGGCCATTACCGGCTTCGCGTTGATCAGGTCGTGCGGCATCGCCGTCGCCATTTCCTGGTAGACCGACATCTTTTCCTTGATAGCGCGCTCCATGCGCACCAGCCCGATACGGAACTGGTTCTCGAGGAGCTCACCCACGGAGCGGACGCGGCGGTTGCCCAGGTGATCGATGTCGTCCACATTCTGCGGGTTCTTCCGCAGCTTGAGCTGATATTTGATGACCTCGTAGAAGTCCTGCGGATGCAGGATCTTCTCGTCGAGCGGCGTGTTCATCCCGAGCTTGGTGTTCAGCTTCAGGCGGCCGACGCGCGAGAAGTCGTATTTCTGCGGGTTGAAGAACATGTTCTCGAACAGCGATCGCGAGCTGTCGAGCGTCGGCGGATCACCCGGCCGCAGGCGGCGGTAGATCTCGATGAGCGCTTCCTCGTGGGTGCGGATCGGATCCTTCTTGAGCGTCTGTCCGATGATGGCTCCGACATCGTCGCGCTCGGGGAAGAACACCTCGATGCGCTCGACGCGCTTCTCCTGCGCCATCGAAATCACACGGGGCGTCAGCTCCTCGTTCGCTTCGAGAATGACCTCGCCCGTTTCCGGATCGATGATGTCGGCAGCAGCAAACGCGCCCTCGAGCGCTTCATCCGCAACCGGCACCGTCTCGATGCCCGCCTTGCGCAGCGCTGCGATCGCGTTGGCCGTGATCTTCTTGCCGCTCTGGATCGAGAAGTCGCCAGCCTTCACATCACCAGCCGCACGCAGCCCGACCAGGCTGTCGGACACCGTCCACTGCAGCGACGGTCCCTGGTTGAGCGCGATGCGATCGACCGCGTAGAAAGTGCGGATGATCTCGTCGGCGCCGCGCAGGCCGAGCGCGCGCAGGAAGACCGTTGCCAGGAACTTGCGTTTCCGATCGATACGGACGTACAGCAGGTTCTTCTGGTCGTATTCGAACTCCACCCATGAACCGCGATACGGGATGATCTGCGCGACGTAGAGCGTCTTGTCCTCGGAGTGGAAGAACGCACCCGGTGACCGGTGGAGCTGGCTGACGATGACACGTTCGGTGCCATTGATGATGAACGTGCCGTTGTCCGTCATCAGCGGGATGTCACCGAAGTAGACCTCCTGCTCCTTGATGTCGCGAATCGTCTTGACGCCGGTGTCCGGATCCTTGTTCCAGACAACGAGACGAATGGTGACCTTGAGCGGCACGGCGTAGGTCATGCCGCGCTCCTGGCACTCGTCGACGTCGTACTTCAGCTTCATCCCGACCGTCTGGCCGCAGATGTCACAGACGTCGCCGCGGGCCTGGTTCTCTTTGCCGCAGCGCGGGCAGAGCACCTGGTGATCGCCATAGGGATCGGCGACGAGCGTCGCGCCGCAGTTGCTGCACGGCTTGCGCAGGTGATGCAGACCCGCCAGCTTGCCGCACTTGCATTCCCAGTTGCCGATTGAATACTCGATGAACTCGAGCGACGAGTTCTCGCGGAAGTCGCTGATCGGGAAGACCGACTTGAAGACCGACTGCAGGCCGGCATCCTCGCGCTCAGCCGGCAAACGGTTCATCTGCAGGAAGCGCTCGTATGATTTCCGCTGGATTTCAATCAGGTTTGGGATGGGAACGGTGGTCTTGATCTTGGAGAAGTCTTTGCGCTCGCGGTAGACGTTCTTGGGAAGGCTGTACATCGGTGACAAAACCTCGAAGATCCGGGGAAAAGCGGACGCCCGGCCGCACTCACTGACCAAAGCCAGGGCAGGCGGCTGGGCTTCAACTCCCAACTACCTCGTCCCAACCGTCAAAGCTGTGAGGGCTTAACTGTTGGGACGCCGGGAATTGGGTCTTGGTTTCGAACCCTTAGGAGATCGAAACCTTGGCGCCGACTTCTTCGAACTTCTTCTTGATCGCTTCTGACTCGTCCTTGGTTGCGCCTTCCTTGATCGGCTTGGGCGCGCTCTCGACGAGGTCCTTTGCTTCCTTCAAACCCAGGCTGGTGACTTCACGGACGACCTTGATGACCTTGATCTTGTCCGCGCCCACTTCCGTGAGCGTGACGTTGAACTCGGTCTTCTCCTCGGCCGGAGCCGCGGCACCGCCGCCACCAGCGGCGGCCATCCCGGGCATCGCCATCGGCACGGCCGCCGCGGCCGAGACGCCCAACTCAGATTCGAGCGCCTTCACGAGCTGCGACAGCTCGAGCACGCTGATGCCCTTGATGTAGTCAACCACCTGCTGCTGATTCAATTCGGCCATTTTTCCTCTACTCCTGTAGGGCGGGTCTTGCTTTGTAGACCCGCCGGATACGACAGGTCCATAAATCAGGACCCGTCCTACGGGCGAATGCGATCCCGCCCTACGACCCCTCTGACTTCTTCTTCGCTGCCTCGTTGAGCACCGTCACCAGGTTGCGCGGCGTTGCGGACAACACCGTCACAAGCTGCTGCATCGGCGCCTGCAGCAGGAACAACAACTTCGAATACAACTCGGGCCTGCCAGGCAGCGTGGCCAGGTCGTTGACCGCCGCCGGCTGAATGGCCTGCCCCTGGACGACGGCGGCCTTGATGACCAGCTTCGGCGTCGCCTTGATGAATGTCGTCAGCGCCTTCGCAAGCGCCACAGCATCCGCGTCCGTGTACGCGATCGCCGTCGTTCCCTCGAAGTGCTTCTCGAGCGCTTCGAGGCGCGTGCCCTTGGTCGCCCGCTTTGCGAGCGTGTTCTTGACGACCTTGTACTTCGCCTTCGCCGATCGCAGCTGACGACGAAGTTCGGTCGCGCCTGGAACGTCGAGCCCCTTGTAGTCCACAAGGATTGCCGTGTCGACCGCCTTGAACGCAGCGGACAGGTCCTGAAGTTCCTGCTCTTTTTCAGCTTTGCTTACAGCCATCGCTCCCCCTAGACCTTCTGCCGCTCATCGATGTGGGCGGTGTCGATGCCGACGCCCGGACCCATCGTGGAGGACACGGTGACTGACTTCAGGTACTTGCCCTTCGCGGCTGACGGCTTCGCCTTGACGACGCTCTCGACCAGCGCGTGAACGTTTTCGATCAGACTCGTCGGCGCGAATGATGTCTTGCCAACCGGCGCGTGGATGATCCCGGTCTTGTCGACGCGGAACTCCACCTTACCGGCCTTGATTTCCCGGATCGCCTGCGCCACGTTGGGCGTGACGGTGCCGGTCTTCGGGTTCGGCATGAGCCCGCGTGGGCCGAGGACCTTGCCGAGGCGGCCGACTCCGCGCATCATGTCGGGCGTCGCGACCACCGCGTCGAAGTCCATCCACCCGCCGAGAATCTTCTCGACGACGTCGTCGCCGCCAACGAAGTCAGCGCCAGCGTCCTGCGCTTCCTTCTGCTTGTCGGCGCCCGCGATTGCCAGGACCCGCTTGCTCTTTCCCAGGCCGTGGGGCAGAACGACCGTGCCGCGTACCATCTGGTCTGCGTGCTTGGGGTCGACGCCCAGCCGCATGGCCATTTCCACTGTCTCGTCGAACTTGGCGTACTTCACCTTCTGAATCAGTGGAATCGCCTCTTCGATCGAGTACAGACGGTCCTTCACCTGCGCTGCGGCCGCCGTGAATTTCTTGCCGTGCTTTGCCATGTGCCTCCTTGTGGTGCTAGCGGCGCGCTCTCGCGTGCCTCCCACAGTTAATAGGTCGCTCGGTGGCTCGGTTGCTGGGTATTGCCTTCGAACGTCCCAGCTACCTAGCTACTTAGCTACCCAACAACCCAGTTACCCAATGACATCAATGCCCATCGACCTCGCCGTGCCCCGCACGGTCTTCACCGCTGCTGCGAGATCCGTGGCGTTGAGATCCGGCATCTTCTGCTTCGCGATGTCCTCGACCTGCTTGGCTGTCACCGTTCCGACCTTGTTGCGGTTCGGCTCGGGCGAGCCCTTCGCCAGATTCGCCACCTTCTTCAAGAGCACCGACGCCGGCGGCGTCTTGGTGATGAAGCTGTAGCTGCGGTCGCTGTAGACCGTCACCACAACGGGAATGATCAGGCCATCGTCCTTGGCCGTCTTCGCATTGAAGTTCTTGCAGAAGTCCATGATGTTCACGCCGTGGGGACCGAGTGCGGTGCCGACCGGCGGAGCGGGCGTCGCCTTGCCCGCGGAGATCTGCAGCTTCACCATTGCCTGTATTTTTTTCGCCATAGCCTTACGGTCTGGCGGGTCTGAAGAACAAGACCCGCCCTACGTTGTCCTCAGTCTCCCGTAGGCCAGGTCCTGCTTTTTGGACCCGGCGTCAACGGTCAAATCTTCTCGACCTGCAGGAAATCCAATTCCACCGGCGTCGCGCGGCCGAAGATCGTCACCATCACCTTCAACGTGTTGCGATCGAGGTTGACCTCGTCGACCACGCCGTTGAAGCTGGTGAACGGCCCTTCATTGATCCGCACGTGATCGCCCTTCTCGAACGTGTACTTTGGTTTCGGTTTTTCCGCCGCCGTTTTCACCTGCTCGAGAATATGGTCGACCTCTTCCTTGCTGAGCGGTGTCGGCTTCGTGCCTGCGCCGACAAATCCGGTCACCTTTGGCGTGTTCTTCACCACGTGCCACGCATGGTCGGACATCGTCATCTCGACCAGGATGTAGCCGGGAAAGAACCGGCGCGCGCTCTTGACCTCGCGTCCACCACGCTTCTCGACGATGTCCTCAGTGGGAATCAGGACCTCACCGATCTCGTTCTGGAGCCCATAGGCCTGGACACGTTGCTCGAGCGATTCCTTCACCTTGTTCTCAAAGCCCGAGTACGTGTGCACGATGTACCAATTCTTCACGTGCCCGCCCGGATCGTTAGTCGCTAAATCCGTCATGCCGCACCAAAGCGCCGGAAGATCCAGTTCACCGCTGCGTTAAGCGCCAGATCGAGCCCCCAGAGGTAGAGCCCGAAGAACGTCGAGGTCAGGATGACGACGACCGTCGTGGCGTACACCTCTTTGCGTGCCGGCCACGTCACGCGCTTCATTTCATTGCGGACCTCGGTCAGGAAGGTGCGGCCGTTGTTCCACCATCCGGTGATGCCACTGCCCTCGCTCCCGCCCGCCGGTTTGACTTGCTCTATCGTGGCCATGTTCCCTGCTTCACTGTCGGGACTCGGGATCCGGGATTTGGGACTCGAGTCCTTGCCAACTCCAACCTACGGTCCGCCTTCGCCCTGGCTCGCTGGCTTGCCATCCGTAGCTCGCCGGCACCTGTCCATTCGGCGAGCGAAGGATGGCAGGTCAGGAGGGACTCGAACCCCCAGCCCTCGGTTTTGGAGACCGATGCTCTACCAGTTGAGCTACTGACCTATGAACCTACTTACTTTCCTTGTGCGCCGTGTGCTTCCGGCAGAAGCGGCAGAACTTGCTGAACTCCAGCCGTTCGGTCGTCTTCTTCTTGTTCTTCGTCGTGCTGTAGTTCCGACGCTTGCACTCGCCGCACGCGAGCTGAACGATATCCCGCATGGTTTACTCCAAGATCTCCGTGATCGTGCCGGCGCCGACCGTGCGGCCGCCTTCGCGAATGGCGAAGCGCGCCCCCTTCTCGAGCGCCACCGGGGTGTGCAACTCCGCCGTGATCGTCGTGTTGTCCCCCGGCATCACCATCTCCACCCCGTCCGGCAGCTTCAACGACCCCGTCACGTCCGTCGTCCGGATGTAGAACTGCGGCCGATACCCCGTGAAGAACGGCGTGTGCCGCCCGCCCTCTTCCTTCGACAGGATGTAGACCTCGCCCGTGAACTTCGTGTGCGGCTTGATCGACCCCGGCTTGGCCAACACCTGCCCACGCTCCACGTCCGTCTTTTCCACCCCGCGCAGCAGCACCCCGACGTTGTCCCCCGCCACGCCCTCGTCGAGCAGCTTGCGGAACATCTCGACGCCGGTGACGACCTTCTTCTCCGTCGGCTTGAACCCCACGATCTCGACTTCCTCGCTCACCTTCACCCGACCGCGCTCGATCCGCCCCGTCACCACCGTGCCGCGCCCCGAGATCGAGAACACGTCTTCGATCGGCATCATGAACGGCTTGTCGATCTCCCGCTGCGGCAGCGGAATGTAGCTGTCGAGCGCGTCCATCAACTTGACCAGCCCCTCGACTCCCTCCGGGTCCCCCTGGATCGCCTTCAACGCACTCACCCGCACCACCGGCACGGCGTCGCCGTCGAACTTGTAGCTGCTCAGCAGCTCCCGCACCTCGAGCTCCACCAGATCCAGCAGCTCCGGGTCGTCCACCGCGTCCACCTTGTTCAACGCCACCACCAGATACGGCACGTTCACCTGCCGCGCCAGCAGCACGTGCTCCCGCGTCTGCGGCATCGGCCCGTCCACCGCGCTCACCACCAGGATGGCGCCGTCCATCTGCGCCGCCCCCGTGATCATGTTCTTGATGTAGTCGGCGTGCCCCGGGCAGTCCACGTGCGCGTAGTGCCGGTTGGCCGTCGAATACTCCACGTGGCTCGA
>Ga0068863_100004979_pt1 | contig 13096 bp, 6 predicted proteins | sample KBSSwiS62_FD_66596 | JGI IMG/M metagenome (GOLD analysis project Ga0068863, IMG submission 66596) | Switchgrass rhizosphere microbial communities from Kellogg Biological Station, Michigan, USA - KBS Switchgrass S6-2 | ecosystem: Host-associated > Plants > Roots > Rhizosphere > Soil ...
GCCATGGCAGCGGGCGCGGCGGAGACGGTTGCTGGCGATACGGAGACCGGTGCTGGCGCGGGGGATCCGCCAGCGGATTTGTTGCCGACACCAGCCGCATAGATTACCCCATTTTTCGCGACGGCGACAGCGGTGATCTCGCGTTTATTCGCCTGGTGCAGAACGAAGCCTTCTCCAGCAGGAGAGACGCGAATGATGAGCCCGCCAGGCTCGGTGCCGAGAATGATATTGTCCTTTCCATCAATGGCGAGGGACCGCGCGTGAGTTTCTTCGGTATGGAAAAACACCGCGCCTTTGCCATCGGGCGTGATGCGATGCAGTTCGCCCTGGTCGCCGGTGGCGACGTAGAGGTTGCCCTTGCTGTCGAACGCCATGCCCCAGATGTATTTTGCTTTGGGATCGTAAACGACTTCAGATTTGCCATCCGTGCTGACGCGATAGACCTTGCCGTCGGGTGAGGTAGCAGCAAAGATACGATCCTTCGCATCGATGGCAAGAGCGTGGATCTCCATTCCCGGAAGCTCGGCCAGCGTTCTTGATTTTCCAGCGGCGTCGATGACAAAAAGCTTTGCCTGCGACGCCCCCGATCCGCCGCCTCCAGCATAGAGATTTCCCTTCGAATCCTCAGCCAGCGCCCAGAGGTAAGGCGTGGACGACGCCAGCAGTTCCTTGAAGACCGGCGCTAGCGCAAGACGGCCGTCACTGCGCAGCGACAGATTCTTCAGCGTGCCCTTTTCAAAATCAGCCTGTTCGTTCTGGATCCAAAACCGCGTTTCCACGGCATGGCAAAGGGGTGTCAGCGCCACGAAGGCGAGTAGAAGCGAAGCAATTTTTGGAATCAAAGAGTTATTTCACCGTTATTTTGAGCGACTGGCTACCGTTCACCACTTGCTCAAATGGAATCGACATCTGTTCCTGGACGCTTTCCGAAGCGCTGACAAAAGGTCGGTTGGCGGAACGGCCCGACTGCATCACGTTGAGTACCGAGGCCGGAAGGCTGGGCATCGTCTTATCGTCGTCAAAGTAGGTCGGGCGGCCTTGCACCAGCGAGACGTAGAGACGGTTGTTGGTGCGCTCCTGATTGATGAGCGAGACGGCCTCAGGAAGATCTATGAAGCGGTTAGCGGAGGCGGCGAAGCTCTGCATCTTGTTTAGCGTGTCCGCGTCGCTCAACAAAATGCGGTGTTCGCCCTTCGGCATACCGGCGGGAATTTTCACGCGGAACTCCTTCTCAATCCGGCCTCCGCGATAGGGCCGCAGAAACACCTTTACGGGGATTTCGGTTCCCGCTTCCACTTCATTGCTGGCAACCCAGGCATTTTCGACCGTGGCGGTGCGGCGTTCGGGAAGCAGGTCGATAGTCGCGTTAACGCTCTTCAACTGCGGAACCTTCACGTTGTTGGCGAACAGGCGATTAAACTTGTCGCCCCACCACCCGGCAAGCAACATGGGCGGAGGCACCGGAATGTCACTCGGGGCGAGCATGGTGCTGAGCGAAATCTTCTGCTGTCCTTCCAGTTCGACGTTGCCGCTGAAACGGTAGGTGGCATCGTCCGAGAAGTCGTTCATGCCGGAGATGGAGTTGAAGAGAGTGAGCATCATCAGGTAAGGCGTCCACTTCTGTTGCACGAACACGTTGAAGTGGAGCGTCTTTTCCTTCTTCACCTGATCACCTTCACCGAAAGTGCGGACGCGGACGTTGACGGGAATCATGTCTGACGTCGCACCCAATTCGCCCATGATGCCGCTGTGACGATCCTGCTTCAGCGCGCCGACGACTTCCGTGGCGTTGGCGATCTTGGTGGGCTGATAGGTGGAGGCGAGCACCATCAACACTTCGCCTTTGCTCATGGGCATGTCCACCGGACCGAGGTTGAAAAATGGATGACCGAAGGCAAGCACGCGCTTTCCATCGTTGTAGGTCACGGTTCCCAGGCCGGTAACATTCATGTCGCCGGAGACCAGGATGCCGGCCACCGAGTCACCGGGGTTCAGGGCTGTCTTCCAATCCGCGGCTGGTTTCGAGCTCTGAACCGCGCCACTGGCTCCGCCCTGTACGGCGGTGATGCCGAGTTGCTGGAACATGGGGCCAAACTGGCGGAGCACATCCTCATGAAAACCGGAGAAGGTCAGAGGCGATTCAATCGGCGTCATGATCGGTGTCTGCTGGCCGAAGGAGGCACCGGCCGAAAGCACTTTCGCCAGCAAATCACCGGGCACCGCAGCGGCCTGTATTTTATTTGAGGGCTGAGTGCTATCCGGCGTGCGGGCGTCGGATGGGCGGCTGGTGTCAAAGTCGTTGATTTCGAGCATCAACTCGATGGGGGTGATGCCGCAGATGGCGTCGGGTGAGAACTGGCCGATCTGGGTGGAGAGCGCGCCGATCAGCTTTCCATCTATGTAAATGGGGCTGCCGCTCATGCCTTTAGCTACGCTGGTGCGCTCCGCTTTTCCGCCCATCTTGCCGACGATGATGTCCTGTTTGGGCCCCCAGGCGTTTTTCCACAACCCGATGATTTCCACGGGGACTGCTTCGGGCACTTTGCCGCTGAAAACTGTCCACGCCACGGCCTTCATACCTGGCTTCACATCGGCCAGTTTCATGATTTCGACTTTGCCGGATTTGGGCCGTTCCATTTCACCGGCGAACGTATGGTTAGTAAATAGTGAGATTGCGATGAGGAATGATTGAGCGACCTTTCGGTTCATGGACACGACTTCCTTGTTTGCTTCCAGAGACGTATATTTCCAGAGACGTGGCTGGTGCTGATCTGGCCGCAAATTTGTTGAGCTATCTCTATTATCATCCAGGAAGGACGCGTGCGGGAGTGTCCAGATCCTGCTACGCTACTAGTCGAGGACTTTAAGGGAAATCACTACAAAGATGGCGCTTTCGTCGTCAATCCCGGAGATTTTCCCGAGTACGGTCTTTTGCCCCTCCTTAAAATCGCCGGCGGTATCCAGCCCGACGTCCATATAGCTGAATTGCGTGCTGACTAAAGGCGAAGGTGTGCCGCCACCGCCAAAGGAGCCGGTGATATGCGGTATTTTGAATCCGATGTTCATCTGATCGAATCGCACGTAGCGGCCGGAATCCTTGCGGACGACGGCTTCGGGGCGAATTCGAATATGCGCGGTCGATACCGCGGTTGAAAGATTCGGAAGCGTGTCAGGAAGCCGAAACGAATGCGAGGTGTCCCTGCCTTCCTGAACATGCAGCGGAACGATGTCCCAGAGTTGGACGTCTTTGTATTGTGTAGCCGCGCGGAGTTGCTTGGCCGCGGGTTCCAGGTCCGGCGGCAGGGGAGGCGCGTTCGACTGGGTCTTCGTGAAGGCGCGGAGAAAAGCGAGGGTCAGTTCGATGTTTCTACCAATGGCCGCTTCGCTTCCCGGTTGATCCAATTGTTCGACACAGCGGCGCATCTGGCTCACCACATCTTTCGAGGCGTAAACCACGATAACGCGGAGTTTATCGTCGAATGTGTATTTTGCGGGGAAGATTTGCATTAGCTTGGCGAGGCGATTGAACGAGTCGCCGCTCAGAGTCTTCACCGGGATGATGGCCGCTTCAAACGGCGCCGGCTGCTCCTGGCCGGCCGCCAGGCTCGCGGCTAGCAGGATGGTGGCGAAAACGATTGGAAAACGCATGGTTACATCTCCTTGTTCAAATTCTTCAATCACCGATCAGCAGGATCAGGACATCGGGATCGGACGTTTCGATTCGAATTACCAAGTTCGATTCGGCCGGCCGGGTCTTTTCGATGGCCGGCTGGACTGCGGCACGAGTCGAGGTGCGGTTCCTGCGAGTTGGTGGAATCGGGAGCGGCGCGGTCACCAGCGGCGGCGGGGTCGGCTTCAACACGGCGACGGGAGTAGCCGATTGCGAAATCGGTACCGGTTCGCGCAACCATAGCAAGAGAACCGTGGCACAGGCTGCGGCCGCAATCGCGGCAGCGCTCCACATTTTCATCCAAGTTCGCGATCGGTTCATCCAAGTTCGCGATCGGGTCCTGGCGGCTACGCCGAGCCTGACCCGGCGCAGAGCATCAGCCGGAACCGGGTCGTCATTCATTTCATGAAGCAGATTGCGGATCTCGTCTTCGTTCATAGCTCCTCCCCGTTCATGATTTCCCGAAGCCGGCCCACCGCCTTCGAAACCTGACTGCGCACAGTTCCTTCCGAAGACCCCAAGATCTCAGCGACCTCGACAGTGGACAATCCTTCTATTTCCCGAAGCACCAGTGCGGCCCGCTCTTTCTGAGGGAGCCGCAGCAAGGCGGCCATCAATTGCTGTTTTTGTTGATCGCGTATGGCTGCTGCTTCCGCGGATGCAGCCAGGCTCGGCAATTCCGGCAACTCGTGAGCCGTCCGCGAGGCACGCCGATGGTCCAGGCATAGATTGACGGTGACACGGTAAAGCCATCCGGTAAGTGCAGCTTCGTTGGGAAAACCGAGGCCATGGCGGTACAGCCGGACAAAAACCTCCTGCGCCACGTCCTCCGCGTCCGCCCAATTGCCGATCAGCCGGTACGCCGTGCGCAGGATGCGAACCTGCCGCTCGCCAACAACGTGTTCAAACGAGTCGTTTCGTACTCGTGGAAGATCTGTCATGACGGCCGCGGTCATCATTCTCTGTGTATTAGAACGTAGACCGGGGCACATTCGTTGATTCAAAAAAAAAGCTCCTCGGGGACCACTGGGGCCCCGAGGAGCTTCATCGACGAAGCTATATTCGCGAAATCAGAAGTAAAGCTTCAGAGCCAACTGCATTTGCCGCGGCGTGTTCAGCAAGTCGCTGCTGCTGGTGAGGTGGCCGAAGTTTTGATCCTGCAGCGTGGTGGAGCCTGTACCGAAGCGGACGCGGTTGAAGGCGTTGAACGCCTCCGCCCGGAATTCCAAGTGGATGCTTTCCTTGATGGGGAAATTCCGCGCCACCGAGAAATTCTCGTTGTAGTTGCCGAACTGGCGGACCTTGGGATTGTAGCGGGTGCTATTACCAACACCGACATTTCGCTGCTGCGGGTCGTTCACGTTGCCCTGGTATGGGAACGGTCCGGTGCAGGTGGCGTTTCCGTCACTGCAATACGGAACGAAGAAATTATCCACGGACGGGTCGAAGCTGCCATTCTTCCACTGCGGCTGCCAGTTGGAGTAAGACGTGATGTACGCCTTGTTGGGACCGGCGAAGAGCGGCAGAGCGTAGTTGGTGCCAAGAGCGATCGGCTGTCCGCTGGAGTAGAACACGGTGCCGCTGACGCGCCAATTGCCGAGGATATAGCCCGCGGGACCCGAGGTCAGGAACTGCTTGCCCTTGCCGAACGGAAGATCGTAAACGACTCCCGCTTTGAAGTTGTGAGTGATGTCGAATTGTCCAATAGACTTCTCCAAACGCCGGTTGTATTGATCTGAAGCCTGACCGCTGCCCCAGTAAGTGTCAGAGTCAGTGAGCAGCTTCGAGAATACATAAGACGTCTGGAAGGTCATGCCTTTCGAGTAGCGTTTCTCGAAGCGGACAATTCCCGCGTGATAGGTGGAGTGGCCGCTGTGGTCGCCGCCGCCGGAGTATGTGTCGATAGCCTGATACTGCGGGAACGGACGCAACGCCTGGCGAACTGTCGCGCTGCCGCCCCATAGAGCGTTGAACGTGGGAAACGGGGCAAACACGCCCGCCGCGTTCGCTGTGGCCGATCCTACCAGGCTGTTTAGCACCGCGGTGCTTTGTGCCACCGTACCAAATGCTGTCAGGTATTTCGGATTGATCTGGTTGTATCCGAGCAATTGGGACTGCAGGTGAGATCCCATGACACCGTTGTAGGACAATTCAACAACTGTGCTGGAACTGAGCTGCCGCTGCACGGAGAGGTTGAAGTTATTGAATTCCGGTGCGCGGGTGGCTTCCTTGCCCTGGAACCAAGGCATGTTGTCCTTGTTGGCAAAAGACGGGTCAATGAACGGCGGGACGGGATAAGCCGGGAATCCACCGTCCAGGGTGAACGACGGAAGAACGCTGGTACCGCCGGGAGCCGCGAACGTCTGCGTGAACCCTCTCTGGTGAGTGGAACCGCTTACCGTGGTGATTGCGCCAAAGGCCCGCGCATACGACGCACGGATGACGGTCTTTTCATTCATCGAATAAGCCGCGCCGATGTGCGGGCCGTAAGAGCCGAAGTAGGAGTCGGCCAGAGTGCGCGAGCCGACGCGTCCAGTTCCGGAACCTGCGTAGATGAGTGCGCCGGGAATTCCGCCTGCCGCCGGATTTGGGGTGGTGGGAGAAAAGTCGCTCCACTTGTCATCCAGGCCAGTGGGCGGCAGCGTGGTTTCCCAACGCAGGCCGAGGTTCAACACCAGCTTCTGGGTGATGCGCCAATCATCCTGGAAGTACCCTGCGTAATACGGCCACTGCTGGCCGATGAAGCGAATGGTGTCGATAGATCCGCCGTTGGCCTGGCCCAAGAGCAGAGATGCAAATGGATTTCCACCCGCCGTGGCGAAGTTGGTGTCGCCGCCGCGTCCGGTTTCCACAAAACTGAACGAAGCGCAGCCGGAGATGCACTGGCGGCCAAAGCCGTTGTAGTGGCTCACCTGGAACATGCCGCCGAACTTGAACGAGTGGTTGCGGTGAATCCAGGTAAAGTCATCGTTGTATGAGTAGACTGTATTCTCGGAGCCGTTGTTGGCCGGTCCGCCCCAGCCGCCGTAGGAGTTGCTGAACGTGAAGTTCACCAGGTTCTGGTTGCAATCCGGAACGTTAGCGAGACAGAACTTGTCCTTCCAATTCCCGATGTAAGACTGCGGCGGGTTGTGGTTCTGACGCCAGTTGTTTCCACCGGCATAGAAGTGGTTGAGCTTGGTGGGGGTCAACGACCAATCCCAACTGAACCGTACTACGTCGGACGCCTGCGTTGTGTCGTTGTAGTTGGTGTAGAGGCCGGGCAGCGTAGCAGGTCCGTCTGCGCCCGGGATCACTGATTCACGATCGTTTCCGTAGTAGCCGGAGATGCGATGCTTGGAATTGAAGGTGTGGTCGCCCTTGACGCTCCACTTGTTCACTGGCTGGATCTGCGTACCGTTGGTGATGAGGAAGTTATTGTTGATGTAGCCGACGGTGCCGGGGACTCCGCCGTTGTTTGGAGCGAGCGTTCCGCTGGATTGGAAAACGGAGAGCGCTTTCACGGCCTGAGCGCTAAACAGGTTCTTTGGAATGATGTTGCCGGGGAACGGAGTGCGCGTTACCGATCCGTTGCCGCCGATCACCTGCGTCAAGGGGTTGTAGATGGGAATCTGGACGCCTTTTGCATCCACCCACTTGCTGAAATCGCCGTTGTACATTTCGGGGGTCGGTACGGTCTGCGTGGCGTTCGTGGCTCCATTCCTGTTCCGGAATCCTTCATAAGAGAAGAAGAAGAATGTCTTGTCCTTCCCGTTATAGACCTTCGGTATCCAGACCGGTCCGCCGGCGGTGAAGCCGAAGTCGTTCTGTTTGTATATCTGCCGCGGTTTGCCTGCGCGGTTGCTGAACCAGTCGTTGGCGTCGAGATCATTGTTCCGCAGAAACTCATAAGCCGAACCATGTAAGGAATTGGTTCCGGACTTGGAGACGAAAGTCATCACACCACCGCCTGAGTGGCCGTACTCCGCTTTGAACCCATTGGTGTCTACGGTGAATTCGGTGATGGCATCAATGGAGGGAGCGTTGGAGGAGACCCAGCTCTTGGAGAGCGCGCGGGTGGTGTTGGTGGAGACTCCATCCAGCGTGGTGCCGTAGCTGGCTGCTTGTCCGCCGCCGAGCATGAAGCCGTTATCGCCGCCCAGATTCTTCGATTCCGGAGTGAGAATAGCCAGATCGAAAGGACTGCGAATAGCGCCGCCTACCACCAGGGGCAACGAGTCCACTAACTTATTATTTATAGTTACACTCATCTTCGCGTCTTCGCTCTGCAGTTGAACTGCGGCCGCTTGGACTTCGATTGTTTGCGTGGAACTTCCAATTTCGAGCTTGGCGTCAGCGCGCACCGTGGACGCGGCACTGAGAGTCAATTGTTTCAATTCGAAAGGGCGAAAGCCTTCCTTCTCTATACGGATATCGTAGGAACCCGAGGCGAGACTCGGCGCGGTGAACTCGCCAGTTTCATTGCTGTTGAGATTAGTTGTGGAATTCGTTGCTGTATTGGTGACGGAGACTCTCGCGCCGGCGATAACTGCTCCGGTCGCATCATGGACGAATCCGGTGATCGTACCGCGCTCCGATTGAGCAAAAGTAGGCGGGGCGGCAAGAAACACAATTGAGCATAATGCTGCAAGAGCGACACAGCTCCTGGGTAAAAATTTCATAGATGGCTTCCCTCTTAAGCCGGCAAAGTTGCCCCTAGGCAATGTGAGTGTGAACACGATCCGGCCCGTTTAGTTTCGGCGAGTGACGCCGATTTCAACAAATACCTTGACGGTCGCCATGAGAAACTCCTCAGGCTTTCCAGACGAAGAAATCAAGTAAGCCTAACTTTGTCAGATACTTGGATACATTAAGGCATCGGGATCGACCCCGGTAGATTCCGCAGACGAACCGTGATAGTGTATCTCCAACGCTCTAACTGGTTAGCAGGTTCTTCGGCAACGGGTACAGGTTCCCAGTTAAATTACAGAGGTCAACTATGTTTAAACAATTGCTGCAAGTGGTGCTCTGTATCGCACTCCTGCAGGCATGCTTGTTCGCTCAATCAGAACGCGGGACCATCACGGGAACTGTCCGCGACGCCTCCGGCGCCGTCATTCCCGGCGCCAAAGTCCTGCTTACCAACACCCAAACCGGCGTAAGTTTTAACGCGCCGACCACTGCCGACGGTGAATTCACCGTCCCACAACTCCAGGTGGGAACCTACACCGTCCGCGTTGAAAAGGACGGCTTCCGCCCGGCCAGTGTCACGGACCTGGTGCTCAATGCCTCGGCCACCATTCGCGCCGACGCTACCCTTGAGGTTGGCACTTCGGTACAGGCCGTTGAGGTCTCTGCCAGCGCGCTCGCGCTGTCCACAGAAAATGCCAAGTCGAGCGTCACCATCGACAATAAGCTGGTCGATGCACTGCCGCTCGTCGTCGGCGGTACCATGCGAAGTCCCTTCAACCTAGCCTCAATGACACCGGAAGCCAAGAACTTCGGCGGTGACAACGACTTCGTCCTCGGTGGCGGACAGGCCGCTGGGTACGGAACCAACCTTGATGGCGTCTCCGCCAACACCACCCGCGCCCTGACGAAGAGCTGGGTCGCGGTCAACGCGCCGTCCATCGAAGCGATCACCGAATTCACAGTGGACACCAACGGGTTCAAAGCCGAGTACGGCCAGGCAACGGGCGGCATCATGAGTTTCGCCTCCAAGTCCGGCACCAACCAGTTCCACGGCACAGGGTATGAGTTCCTGCGCAACAATGTCCTGGACGCAAACAACTTCTTCAACAACGCCCGCGGAATCGCGCGGCCCATCTATAAGCAGCACGATTTCGGCGCTTCGGTGGGTGGTCCTGTCTGGATCCCAAAACTCTACAACGGCCGAAACAAGACCTTCTTCTTCTTCAGCTACGAAGCCTTCCGCAACCGTGAAGGCGCGACCGGCGCGCAGCGCACCGTGCCCACGGCGGAAATGTACAACGGTGACTTCCGCAACTGGGTGGATACGGCCGGCAAACAGATCCCGATTTACGACCCTACGACGCAAACAACCGACGCGGCCGGAAACGTCACGCGGCAGGTGTTCCCGAACAATCAGATTCCGCCCAGCAAATTTGACCCCGAGATCGTGAAGGCGCTAGCCACTTTCCGTAGCGGCACGGTGCCACTAACGAACAATGGCGCGGCCCCGGGAACTGTCGGCTACGTCCAAAACAACTACCTTGTCACCGGCGGCAGCGTCATCAAGCCGAACACCAAAATCAGCGTCAAGGGCGATCACGTGTTTAGCGAAAAGCACCGCATCTCGGGCTACTGGGGTTACAACCGCACTTTTGAGAAACCGGGCGCGCAGGGTCCCGCCGACCTGCCTGGCCTGTTCGTGAACTACAACGACACCCGCCGTCCTTCGGACGTTTTCCGAGGCAGTTGGGACTGGACCATCTCACCCACGGTCTTTAATCACTTCTACGGCGGCGGCAACAACTGGAAGGAAAATCACGATCCGCCACAGGCCACCGTTGTGAGCGGCGTGGACTGGAAGACCAAGTTCTGCGCCATCAATGTCGCCGACTGTGCCCAGAATCTGGTCAACATGAACTTCTCGAACAATTACAGCCAGTGGGGTGGCCGCGCCAACAATGGCTCGGAGAACTTCATCAAGCAGTTTGCCAATGATGTGACCATCATCAAAGGCAAGCACACCATCAAGTTCGGCGGACAGGCGATGTACCAGTTCTACAACGGCTTCGGCCGCCAGTGCATTTCCGGTTGCATGACGTTTGACTTCAAGCACACCGGTCGTCCTGGCGATACCAACTTCACCACTGCGGGTGGCAGTCCCATTGCCTCCATGTTGCTCGGCTACGCCAGCGATGGCGTCGCGGAAACAGTCCGCTACATCGGTCAACAGTGGCCATCGTATGCGGGCTTTGTTCAAACCGACTGGCGCGTTCGCCCCAACCTGATGCTCAACCTCGGCCTTCGCTGGGAGACCATGCTGCCGCCGACCGGCGAAAACGATAGCTGGAGCGACTTAAGTCCGGACAAGCCGAACCCGAACGCCGGTGGTATCAAGGGCGCAGTGATTTACGCCGGTTCAGGTACTGGCCGGGAAGGGAGCCGTTCCCTGGCGGATTCCTACTTCAAGGCTTTCGGCCCACGCTTTGGCCTGGCATACACATTCAAGGAAAAAACTGTCATCCGCGCCTCGGCAGGTTTGAGCTACGGCAACATCACGACGGTGACCGGCTCCACTCACCAGCGCGGGTTCACTCTTACACTGGGCTTCCCGGACACCAGCAACGGAATCTCGCCGTCCTATCTCGTCAAGAACGGTCTGCCGGCGTGGTCCGCGCCGCCGTTCATTGACCCTGGCTTCGCGAACCGCGACGCTGCGCCCTGGTGGCAAGGCAGTGAGGCCACAAGACCACCGGCCTTCGTGACCTGGAATTTTTCTATCCAGCGCCAACTGTCTAACACCATGGTCATGGAGACCTCTTACAACGCCAATCTCGGTTCCGGCCTCCAGTCTGGCCTGCTCAACTACAACCAGGTCAACCCCAGTTTCCTCACGCAGTACGGGGCTACTCTGTTGAACTCCCGCTTTGACTCACCTGCGGCCATCGCCGCGGGAATCAGAGCGCCGTACCCCACGTTTGGCGACGCCCCGGGCTTGAAGGGTACCGGCGGTTGGGGCACCCAAGCCACGGTTCGCCAGGCGCTTCGTCCATTTCCCCAGTACTCGGGCATTGACACCGCTTCGGGCGGCGGAGACCACTCCGGCCACTCTACATACCACGCCGCCATGATCCGCTTCGAAAAACGCTTCTCCGGAGGCCTGCAGTTCCAGACCTCCTACGTCTTCTCGAAGCTCCTCACCGACTCCGACAGCTACTGGGTCGGTGGTGCGGCCATGGATCACTTCAATCGCGGCCTGGAGAAGTCCATCGGTCAGTTCGACTTGACGCATAACTTCAAAATGGGCGCCGTTTACGATCTACCGTTCGGCAAGGGCAAGAAGTTCCTAGCCGGCAACAGCGTGGCGAACTGGATCGTCGGTGGCTGGCGCGTTTCCGGAACCGCCCTCTACTCGAGCGGTCAACCTCTGGGCCTGAGCACCAGCAACTCGTTGCCTCTGTCTAGCGGCGCCCTCCGGCCGATCATTTCGACCTACGACGGATGGCGCGCTCCCACCAAGGGCGACCATTTCGATCCGTTTGTCGATCGCTTCGTGCAGCCGGCCAGTTTCTTCCCGGCACAGCCCTCGAACACTTTCGGCAATCAGACCCGCTACAATCCGAAGCTCCGCCAGTTCGGCAACTACAACGAGAACTTCTCGATCGCCAAGACCATCCCGATCAAGGAGCAGGTGCACCTCGACTTCCGCGCCGAGGCATTTAACGCGTTTAACCGGGTCCGGTTCGGCACAGGCAGCCTTCAACTCCAGAGCCAACAGTTAGGCCAGTTGACTGGAGCGGGTGATCTGTTGAACTCGCCGCGCTCGATGCAGTTGGCTCTGAAACTGTATTTCTAGTTTCAGAGTTGGTGATAAGAAAAAGGCCCGTCTCCCCAGTTGGGGGGACGGGTCTTTTTCTATTTAGAAGAAATACTTCAAGGCCATCTGTACCTGACGCATGGGAATCGCGGTGCCGCTGATAACACCGAAGCCCTGATGAGCATTGGTTGAAGGTTGACCAGAGAACGCTGCACCGGCCAGAATGTTGCCATTCGGAGCCGACCACACCGGGTGATTCAACACGTTGAAGGCTTCCATCCGGAATTGCAAGGTGTGACCTTCTTTATAAGGGAGGCGGAAATCCTTGTGCGCATCGAAATCGAGAGCGAATATTCCGGGGCCAACCAGCGTATTCCGCCCCACGTTGCCGAACGTACCGGCGGGCGCCTCTACATAGGCAGCGGGATCGTACCACCGGCTGGCGGACTGGTTACTGGCGTACGGATTCACGCCGGTCGCATTCGGACGGTCGTAACCTACGCCGGTATTCGAGCGGTCCACGCCGCCGATGGTAATTACCTGCGGCACGCCGCTCTGCAGTGTCCAGATGCCGCCAAGTTGCCAGCCACCGATCACCGTGTCGGCAATCGCGTTGTTGATGCCAACCCGCCGGCCCTTGCCGACCGGCAAGTCGTAAAGGGCCGAAGTGACGAACCGATGCCGGGTGTCGAAGGACGAGAGTCCCCTTTCACACTGGAGACAGTTGCTGTTTTGGGGATAGAGCGTGTCGAATCCCTGGACCCGTACTCCGCTTGTGTTGTCTATGGATTTCGCGAAAGTGTAGGAACTAATCAGAGCGAAACCGGCGCTAAAGCGCTTGGTAAGCTTGACGCTGCCGGAGTCATAGTGAGCGTTCGCACCGTCGTTCACCAGTTGAATCACTCCGAATGTGGCGAAGGGGGTTCGGGTGGCGAGCGCGG
>Ga0068863_100004980_pt1 | contig 13094 bp, 12 predicted proteins | sample KBSSwiS62_FD_66596 | JGI IMG/M metagenome (GOLD analysis project Ga0068863, IMG submission 66596) | Switchgrass rhizosphere microbial communities from Kellogg Biological Station, Michigan, USA - KBS Switchgrass S6-2 | ecosystem: Host-associated > Plants > Roots > Rhizosphere > Soil ...
TTATTTCCGGGAAATATGCTTGGCCCTGAGTTTTTGACAACTATAAAGGATATCTTTCCAAAACTCCTTTTTATGCCAACGGGTGGTGTAGATACAACAAAAGAGAATATTGATGGATGGTTTAAAGCAGGTGTATGTGCTGTTGGTATGGGTAGCAAGCTTATCAGTAAGAAACTGATGGAAGCAAAAGAGTACAGTACAATTGAATCAGAAACTAAGAAAGTGTTGGAACTGATCGGATCAATAAAGCCAGCCAAATAGTAGCACGGGTGATGAATGGATTGCGACGCAAGGGACGCTGATAAGAATTACCTAAGTTGGTATCATAAAAAATCTACGATGCAACAAGCCATAGGAAAATACAGGTGGACGATTTGTGGATTGATATTTTTTGCAACAACCATCAACTACATTGATCGTAATGTCATTAGCTTTTTAAAATCAACTTTTACCAATGATCTTGGTTGGACTGATGGTGACTATGCAGATGTAGAGATCACATTCAAATTGTTTTATGCTCTTGGTATGCTTGGCGCGGGTCGTATAATTGATAAACTTGGAACAAAGATCGGTTATGGACTATTTACTTTTTTCTGGAGCATTGCGGGAGTTTGTACAGCATTGGTAAGCAGTGTGCTCGGTTTCCAGGTCGTACGTGGAGCATTAGGTGTCGCAGAGTCAGGGAATTTTCCGGCAGCAATAAAAACAGTGGCAGAATGGTTTCCTAAAAAAGAAAGAGCACTAGCTACGGGTATTTTTAATTCAGGTGCAAATATAGGCGCTATCGTTACACCTCTTTGTGTACCCTGGATGGTCGTTCATTGGGGATGGCAATGGGCTTTTATTTCAACTGGCTTGCTTGGATTTGTATGGTTGATCTTTTGGGGGCTGTTTTACCAGGTACCTGCAAAACAAAAAAAATTATCAGCGGAAGAATTAAATTATATTCAGAGCGATAAAGACGAGCCCATTGAAACTTCAGAACAACCAAAGCTTTCATGGATACAACTTTTGGGTTACAGGCAAACATGGGCCTTTATCTTCGGTAAATTTCTAACAGATCCTATCTGGTGGTTTTATATATTCTGGTTGCCTGATTTTTTTGAAAGTGTATATAAAATAAAATTACAGGCTGCAAGCTGGCCAGTAGCAACAGTATATATTATTTCAACTGTGGGAAGTGTATGGGGTGGATGGTTACCATTGAATTTTATTAGAAAAGGTAAGCCTGTATTTAAAGCCCGGAAAACATCTATGTTGATCTATGCTTTTCTTGTGTTACCAATATTTTTTGCGTTGGTGCTGGGCAAAATAAACATGTGGTATGCTGTAGGAGTTATTGGCATAGCTGCCGCTGCTCACCAGGCATGGAGTGCAAATATTTTTACAACAGTGAGTGATATGTTTCCTAAAAATTCAACTGCTTCTGTAACCGGGCTTGGTGGCATGTTTGGTGGTTTTGGTGGCATAGCATTATCACTGTTTGTGCAAAAGCAAATGTTTGTGCATTACCGTAGTATTAATAGTATTGAGACAGCTTACTACATAATGTTCGCGATCTGTGCCGGTTCGTATCTTCTTGCATGGATAATAATGCATTTATTGGTACCAAAGATGAAAAGAGTTGAAGGATAAATTCATTTCATTTTAATAATAAATATTTTGGAAATCGATATTGCTCTCAACCGTTGCAAGGCTAATTTTTCGCCGGAGAGATGGCAGAGCAATTAAAAAATATTTTCGGCATCCTTTCATAAACTATTGGAGTTTCAAAAGATCTTTAGTGCATAGTCCAATGATCACTTCTTATACTATTATGTCAGTCTTTTGCGTCCATTGCATACCCGGTTGCCCGGATCATCATGAAAACTTTGGTGCCAAAAAATAACGTGATCACGGATCTGTAATAGCAATTAAGCTTTGATGTTAAATAGATTAGGCATAACGAGAGTGGAATTTGGCCTTTTCTTTCACAGCCCTTAACAATAAAATAATCTATAATTATCTTCCAGGAGATATTCGCCTTTTGTTAGTCGAATACAGGTAAACTAATGCTTGTTTTGGGTTGCTGTCTCTTTGTGCCAACAATTATAAGACTTGACATTTAATAAAAAATGTGATAGGTGGAAATTTTTATAATGTGCCGCTAATTATTTTTCTATATTTTTGGTTTACCATTAAACTTTAAAATATTCTGATGATATTCGTCACACTTTTTCACCTGATATTTATATCGGTGAGCCTTCTCCTCTTACAGACATTTAGGGGTAAGTTGAGCAATAACCAAATGAAGGTGATATTTATCTTTTTTGTTTTCCTTTCTCTTTTTCCCGTCATTTTCCTTGCACCCACAGGACAATTTTATCAATCATTCAGATTATTTGACAAGATTACGTTGTTTCTTTTTATACCGGGCTGCTATGTATATATCCTCACCAATTTGTATAAACCGCAGCCTAAAAAAATTAATCTCTTTCATTTGCGTTTTTGGATAGGAAGATTCAACTCATATATGTACCCATCAGGTCTATCCCGGCACAGAGTTGTGAGAAAGCATAAGGCTGAAACAAAGCACCCGATAAAATTCTATATGTCCACGGAACGTACCGCTGAAATTGAAGAGAATATCCGTAATCATTTTTCAAGAAATAAACCTTTTCTTAGACATGGTTATTCTTTGCGAATGCTTTCAGAGGAAATACATCTCCCGCTACACCAGTTGTCAGCATTTATCAATAGCTATTACAAAGTGAATTTTAATGACTTCGTCAATGAATACCGGATTTCATCCTGCATTGAAAAGCTTTTAAAAAAAGAATGGGAGTTCAAAAAACTTGAATCGATCGCAGAAGAAACAGGATTTAACAATAGAAATACTTTTACTTCTGCTTTTAAAAAGGCAACTGGATTAAACCCATCAGAATTTATTAAATATATAAAAGAGGGGAAAGTCCAGGAAAATAAAAAGTCGGCCGAAGGCTCAATTGACGGGGAAATGGATAAAATTTATAGGTTAATGAACAAATTGGCGGGCTAAAAGAGGTTCTGAAATTCCTTTTAGAGCAACGCAATGAATAAAAGAAGAAGTATGGAAATACTTCTTCTTTGAGAAAACAACTGCTATTTGACTAGCAATTCTTAAGGCTGAACTATACTTCTCGTATAATGGTATTAAAATTATTGGGGTAGTGATTTGTAAGCAACTATTTGATCTTACTTATTGATAGGATTTATAATTCAAGGCCATTTCTTATTTCTTTAGTTTATTGCGCATCGTAATCTTGAATATGCTATTTTATTTTTTTGTTAAGTATTATAGGGCGAAATTAAAATAGCCCAAATATTTATTTTTTTATGTTTTTTACTTAGCGTATTTTAGTTATAGGCAACGTTTTTAACCATTAAACACTTTTTTTATGAGAAATTTTCTTAACAGAATCTTTGGGCAATTACTAACCTTTAAGAAAAAACCCGCCAATCCCCGCACCATTATTATCCCCTCAGAAAAGAAGGCTTCAATTTTAAAACAACTGGATGAGCACATGCAACTACGACAGCCTTACCTTATTGAAAATTATAGCCTCAAGGCTCTTGCTGATGATCTGAATATTCAACAACTCCATTTATCCGCTTTACTAAATCACGAGTTAGGGATCAATTTTAATAATTATCTTAACCAATACAGGGTGAGATATTGCAAAACACTTATTCAAAAAGGAGCAACACGCAAGCTGAATTCAAAAGGATTAGCAAGTCAATGCGGATTTCATAACCGGAATACTTTTACTACAGCTTTCAAAAAATTTGCCGGGTGTACACCATCTGATTATACGAGGCGCTATTATAGCAGCAATTATAGTAGTGCTACTGTTTTTGAAAACTGAGTTGCATATAATATGTATAGCTCTGATAGCTGCACTTATTTAAAATATAAGGCAAGTAACAGTATAAGTTTTGGCAGTAAAAGATCGCTTACTCATTGTAATAGTTTTTCGTCATTGTATTTTTAGAATAGGTCATTTATTTCTAAGAGAAAAAATTGACATTAATGTCAAAGCAAAATATACTTGGTTATTTACGAAATTTTTTTAGTGCCCAAAAGAAAGACAACACTTTTAGAATTCATTACAGAAAACATGACTCTGAATCAATAAAGCATAAGTTAAAAGATCTGATGACAGAGAAAAAACCTTTTTTGCAAAGGGGCTATCATATAAAGGAATTGGCAGCAGAGCTTCAAATTCCTGTTCATCAATTGTCAACGTTTCTCAACCAGGTATTAGGAATGCATTTTAGTGACCATATAAATAAATACAGGATTGATCATTGTATTGAACTTATAAATACAAATTTATCAGGCAGACCTAATTTACAGCAACTGTCAAAAATATGTGGCTTTAATAACAGGAGCTCTTTTACTTCCGCCTTTAAAAAATTTACAGGTCAAAAACCTTTTGACTATATTAAAAGGAGATATTTTTTGCAGATCATGAATAACTATAGGGAGAAAGTAGTAAATAATTATAACTTTTAGCATTTACTAACCCCTAAAACTTTATTCCACCTTTAATGAACATTAACTTTAATAAACAAATTTGATAATAGATATAGCGGTCATGAAAAATAGTATTCGATGGGAAATAATTTATCAATCTCAGTCCCTTAGTTGTTAGTTCTTAGGCAGTTTTGGTTATAGTTAAGAATAAGACCGCTTAAAATCTTATTAGCGGTCTTATTTCTCCAGAAATTTTAATTGATGATTTAATGAATATTTGATTTTAAAGCATAACAAGTGTGACGGCGAGCAATCGAAGGCTGTGTATTTCTATATACAGCCTTTATTATGTCTTTAAAACAGGAAAGAAACAAGATATAAGATTTAAAAAATTCAAGAACGAAAGGCAATACATAAAAATGATTCTTCTACTTACTTTGCTGCTATTAGCATACAGACAAAAAGTAAAATTAAAACACAAAAAAAACTAAGCCTGAGACAACATTAATGTGTAAAGCTTAGTCTTAAACGGGTTTAAGGAATTTATGTAATGATCTGAGAGGCTATTTCCCTACCACTCACTAGAGCAATTTTTAGTTTACTTCCCTAATTTAAATGCCAGTCCGCCTCCAAGGCTGAATTGCCATAAGGTAGAGTATTCAGTAAGGTAAATTGGGCCATACCAGCTCCAATAATAACTGCCACCAGTAGCCCTGGAAGCTGATAATATCAGTGCCTGCAATTTTAATCCCAGTTTTGGGGTAAACCATATGTTAGTACCAAGTCTTCCACCCCAGGCAAAATTGGTATTGTTGGAACTTTTTCCCAGTGATGGAGCTTCAAGGTTGCTGAGTAAAACCCCAGCCATTATCCCGGCATATCCTTCTGCCTTACCACCATTTCCAAAATGTCCATCTCCGCTTAACATTATAAAATCATGTTTAAGATTGAAAGTTTCAGATCGGAGTTGAGTACCAGTCCCAAACTTAAAATTGGCAGGGACAGTAGTACTTCTGTGTAAGTACAAAATTTCTGCACTACTCTGCTTATTAAACATATATTGCAAACCAGCACCCCATTGTACTCCTCCGTTCACTGTCCCATTGTAGTATGTATTTGCATCATTCACCACATCAAACCCATCATCAAATGTATATGCACTGTAAAAATTAAGTCGGGCATGTTGGCCCATCATTGTTGTCATAGTTGCGGCTAATACGAGCAATAGAATGATCTTTTTCATGGTTTAAAAATTTTAGTTAAGAAAAAATTTAATGGGGTTAAAGTTGTGACGATCTTAATATTTGATAAATTGAATATTGCGGTAAATTATTAATTAAATTCCTATTTCCCCGATTTAAATTAGAAAATAAAAATGAGACTGAATTGTAATACCCCATTCTTGAAATCAGGGTCGATATTGGCTGTATCAAAGTCACCCACTTTGCTCACACCAACCATATAACGAGCACCAATACCCAGGCCCTTACTTTTCAAAAAACCCAGGCCAAATCCTATTGACAGGTCAGTACTTTTAGCAAAATTTTCAATCGTAGAATTGGGAATGTCTTCACTTACTTTGAAACCTGCCTGCGGACCAGCTTCAACATAAAAACTACCTTTGAATTTCCACTGTAGCATTATAGGTATGTTGACATACGAAACCTTGTAATCTGCTTCGGTCATTCCGTCATCAAGTTTAGCGCCTTGTGAAGAAAAAAGCAGCTCGGGTTGCAAGACCAGGTGATCAAATTTGATTCGCACTAAACCACCGGCATGAAATGCCACCAATGAACTTTTCTCTATATTATTAAAATTACCTCCTGTAAAATTGCTGATGTTTACACCTCCTTTCAGTCCGAACTGGAGCTGGGCATTCAAGATCCCCATCACAAGGAGTAGCGGAAGAAAAATTACTTTTTTCATAAATTAAGATTTAATAGTTAACAAAAAAGTTTACCATGTTGGTGTCTTAATATTGAGGTGACTTTTCTTCTCAATTACTGTTGTTATAATTCCTTCTTTATTTATTTGGTTAAAAATATTGTTAGTGTAAGTGTGTTTGTTTCTTCATATTTTCGTCATAGGAGTGAACTTATCAGCAGTCGTTATAAAGTTTATTTTTTTTGAACCTTCCCAATTGGTTCCTGAAAGATCTGCATTGGAGAAATCCGAATTATGAACTTTTGCACCTGTAAAATTTGCATTGCTGAGTTTGGCATTACGAAATGATGTTCCAAATTTTATTACAAGAAACGATGCAATTTTTCTTAGCGTATCAAAACCTTTTGCCCCGCTCAAAGCTCTTTTACTTATAAGTGCGCAGGCAATCGCCATAGCCACAGTTCCTATTCCTCCGCCAACACTTTTGCCAAACATACCACCTGATAATGCAACTATCATGAATAAAATATTAGATAATGTGCCTGCAGCAGACCGGGCAATTGTACCCACAATAAACATGACAACCACCAATAGCAAAGATAGTATCAGATAAAACATTCCCATTCCGGTACCTAAACCGGAAACATATGCTATAATGCCGATCACCGCAGCAAGTATTATAGCCGGTATGATCAAATGGCTGATCGCACTTCCGCCACCTTTCCAATAGTAATACAGAATAAAAAGAAGAATGATAACGATTGTAATAATTCCAGCTGTTCTGATATTCGAATCTTCTGAGGCCAACATGTTTTGAACAGTTTGGCCGGTAAGTGCTGCAATATAACCCGACAATAATGATACTATCAAGGCGATAAATAAAATTAATATTGTGTTCAACGTTGTAATACCTGTCCTTGAGTGAGTAAAATTTGCACCTGTAAGATTCGCACCACTAAAATCAGCGCCACGAAGATCACTATCCACAAAACTCACATTCGAAAGATCTTCGTTTTTAAATGAAGTCTTTTGTAAATTTTTATTTGAATATTCTTTTGTCATGGTTGCTTTATTAATGATTTTTTTTCAATAGCCGATATTAATGATTCTTTTTCCTCTTTAAGCTCTTTATTCAGGAAATAATTCAGAAATGTTCTTATTACAGCAGTGGCGTCAAGTTCGATGAGATATGTAGTGGTGGAGGAAACAATTGTTCCTATTACAATCTTCTACTTTTTCTTAATGCTTCATTCCTTCTTTCTAATTCCAGGGCCTGCTCGGCAATGATCTTTTTTAATCGTGTATTATCCTCCATGAATTGCTTTAATTTAGATTTTGGCTTATTCTTTAAGATCAATTCTTTCTTATTCTCATCCTTTTCCATAAACTTCTCTCTCCACCTTGCAAATACACTATAGGAGAGGTTATGGTTCCTTATTACTGCAATAACCCCCATCTCATTCGCTTGTTTTAATATTTCAAGCTTTTGTTCCTCAGTAAATTTTCTTTTTTGGCTCGCCATAATTAAAAAATACAGGTTGATTGGCGGCACGGATTTTTTTAATAGTTAATTCCCAGGGTTTGATCGCATGTTTCTTTAAACAGTTAGCTGCCAGCCCGTAGTGCACAACAAATAACCATTTGATATATCCAGGATAATATCAGGGAAGGAGTTACCGGATGTTATTCTTGAAAAAGATTGGATATCTCATTTTCAAGGGGAAGTAAAATGAGATATCTTTTGTAAGAACTATAAACTGATAAATTCATGAAACTAACCAATGGTAAAAGATACTTTCAATTGTAATGAAATCAATCAGAGGATCTCAAAAACTTGAGAGATATCTTATATTTTTTGGCAAAGAATTATTTAAAGAGGCATGTTTAAGCTTTCGAACAAGGATGAGCTTCAAAATTTGAAAGATAATTATATGATTATCTTTATTTTATATCAATTTTTGCCGATCTGGCGACAGTGGATGCGAATAGGAGGCTTTGACACAGATTAAGCCAATAGGAGTCTTTAATTAGTTTAGAAAGATATCTCATCAAAAATAATCCTTGCCCAAAAAAATAATTTGTTCAGATCCATTCTAAATTTCTGAAATCGATTTAGAAAAGTTTTATAATCCTTAGCATTTAGTAGGGTTAATTACTTTTTATACAGCTTGTGTCAATGTTAAATTGCACACGATTAATAAATGGCACTTCGCAGTCTGACGGAACTGCTAATGGAGCAAATGATTAGGGAAATGGTCTAAAATGAAAACTATTAATGCGCTCTCTTAAAAAATAAATTATTAGCAAAGTCAGTAGAGGTTTGCTTAGGCAGGGTATAAAACCGGTGAATTCTTTCTCCGGTTTTTTTATTAATACAGAGCCGTTAATTGAAATAGAATCTACTAAATTAATGTCCTGAATTAGCAATTAGGCATTTTAGATATCTCTTCTCAATAAGATGCTGAGAGAGAGGGATTCGAACCATTCTCAAAATTATTTGGAAATCAATGTTGTGAAGAAGTTTGAGTTTACTAACTCATGAATTACTCATTACTTTTCAATCGGTAGAGTAACGCAAAACTTAGATTAAAATACTGAATTCAGCGAATTCTACTCTCAAAATAATTCAACAATTTATTTGAACAACCTTCACATATGGTTTAAACAATTCTCAAAGGAAAATATTTGGAGCTGCATAAGATGTTGATGGTGTAAATAGATCATGTACCTTGGTTCCCGGGACCGGGATAAGTGGTGGAGAAACTGTTCCGCGGCAAAGCAAAAACTTACGATTTGACTCTGGTTAGCTTCATTTCACCTCTTTCATTTTTAATCAAAATTTCATTCTCGTTGATTATTTCCCCGGTACTATTAATGGTTGTGTCATTAAAAGAAATGCTGAACGAAATTTTTTTACCGTCAATTTTTCCTTTCTCTAACGGAGCTTCCCCGAATTGAGTTTTCCAGGTACCTTTAAGATCGCTTCCTTCCACCTTAAAAGTGTAATTAACTTCAAAAGTACCATTCGGTGTTTCACGGGTACCTTTCCAGTTGCCATCAATAGCATTCTGAGCAAAAGTGGTAAAGCCTCCAATAAGGAATAACAGGGTGAAGAAGTATTTCATAAAAAAATAATTTAGGTGATATCAAATTTATGAAATGAATTTGAAAGCCGAATAGAAAGTTCGCAGGGTGCAAATGCCGGAAGTAGAAATGGAAATTTGACACTTGAAATGAAATCATTATTTTTCCAAATAATGCAAAACCCAAACAGGTTATGAAATCCACTCGAATGACAAAAGCCATTTTTAGTTGCCTGCTTGCTACAATTGTAATTGTGCTTACCAATTGCACTTCTGCATCCGGACCTGAACCAGAATGGGCAAAGAAAAACAAGGACCTAATTAAGCAATATAATCTTACGGAAAGAGAACTCTCAGGGCTTCCCGAATCGAAAGTTATGTCGAATCTTGAACCGGCAAAAGTAACAAGTGTTGACAGTTTAGCTAGCGCCTCATTTCAAGCTGGTGTGAACGCAAAGCTTTTTTGGGGGAGTGGTATTATGGTTGCTACACTTCAGCTTGAACCAAATGCAAAAATTCCCGAAGAAGTATTACCGGCTGACAGGTTTGTTTTTGTATTGGAGGGTTCTATCAATCAATTGATCAATGGATCGCCTGTTACAATGAGCGGGCAACAAAGAGAAGCACCGGACGGAATACATAGTGCTACTCCAAGAACTGATTTTGTATATCTTGAGAAAGGTAGCAAAAACGCTGTGACTGCTGGTGCATCGGGTGCAAAGTTGCTTGAAGTCTACAGCCCCTTGCGTTCCGATTATTTAAAGAAAGCAGGAGTAAAAGATATCCCTTCCGAAATAGCTGATGTAAAAACAACGCAGGAACCGAACGTAAAACAGAATAAAGTTTACGACCTCTACGATATTCAACTCACAGAATTGGCTGCAGGCGCCTTCTCAAGATTGGTTTCTGCAAAGAATATGCAATTGAGTTTTATCTCAATGGATCCAAATTCAACTTTCCAGCATCATATTCACCCTGAAGAGCAAATGATGTTCTTGTTACGTGGTGCCTGTGATGAAATTCTTCTGGATGGCAAACAAGCCATGAAAGTAAACGATGTAGTACGCATTCCGGCGAATATGGTTCATGGTGCTGAAATTGGGGCTCTTGGTTGTGATGCATTAGATATTTTCTGGCCTGCACGTGCTGATTATTTAGAAAAAGAAAAAACAAGAATGACAGCTTATCGTACCATTATTCCGGAAGATGCTAAATTGGAATTGGTTGTTGATGGTAAGAAAACAAAACCGGAACTGACTTTCACTGAAGGTCCGAAATGGATGAATGGGAAAATTTATTTTTCGAATATGTATTTCGATCAGAGTTTTAATGCCAGCCCCAAAAAGAGTTCAACTGTAGAACTTGATCCTAATGGCAGCTACAGAAATATAACGGAAGGTAAAATGCAGACTAACGGATTGTATCCTTATAAAAATAACAACCTGGTTGTTTGCGATATGATGGGACACCGGGTAGTTGAAATGACAACAAAAGGGGAAGTGGTAAGAGTACTCGCAGATAAATATGACGGAAAATCCATTGATGGTCCCAATGATGTAGTGACAGATGCTAAAGGAGGTTTTTATTTTACCGATCCTCAGTTTACCATGGAACCAAAAAAATTCCAGCCAGGCCGTGCTGTTTATTATGTTTCTACTCAAGGTAAAGTAACCAGACTGACAGAGCCGAATGAATTTGCCATGCCCAATGGCATTTTATTATCGCCGGATGGCAAGACACTTTACATTAATAATTGCTATGATGATGAATCATGGTTCCCGGTAAATAGTGCAAAGGATAATTTTATATGGGCTTACGATGTTAACCAAGATGGAATGATCAGTAATGGACGTAAGTTCGCAACATTATTTCTGACAGGAACTGTGCTTGACCGAAAGGGCAAATCTTCCAGCGCTGACGGGATGGCCATTGATAAACAGGGAAACATTTATGTTAGCACATATTACGGAGTTCAGATCTTTAATGCTAAAGGTGAGTTTGTTGGAATGATCAACCTTCCTTCATTTCCTGTTAGTCTTTGCTTTGGAGATTCGGATATGAAGACACTTTACATAGTAAGCTATAGCAGGATATATAAGATCAGAACTAATATGGAAGGATTTGTAAATTATTTGTAAACTGGTCCTTCTTCATAGTTGAAGCATTATATAGAATTTATTTAGATAAACACGATACATTAAATGTTATAAACACGTTATATGAAAAAAATTATCTTTTCGCTGTTTTTAATTGCAAGGTTTTTTTCAGGATTTGCACAAGAGAGCAAACCTCCTACGGGAACTATTGAGTTTATTTCAAAAGAATTATCCAAACTCATCAACAAAGATGCAAAGCTTGAAGTAATAGCAGAGGGTTTCCAGTTTACAGAAGGACCGCTGTGGCTGGAGAAAGAGAAAATGCTTTTATTGTCTGATGTTCCCGGCAATACTATTTATAAATGGACAGAGGCCAATGGCAAAGAAGTTTATGTAAAACCTGGGGGCTATACTGATACTGCAAAGCGGGGTGGCTTTATGGGCCCTGATGCACTTGCTCTTTCATTAGATGGAAAATTATTGGTGTGTCAGCATGGCGACAGAAGAGTTGCCATGATGGATGCCCCACTTAATGCTCCACAATCAAAATTTATTACGATCGCAGGTACATACAATGGCAAAAGGTTGAACAGCCCGAATGATCTTTTTCTTACAACAGGTGGCGATCTTTATTTTACTGATCCATCTTATGGTTTAGAAAGGGGAGCAAGAGACCCTAAAAAGGAAATTGCTTTTCAGGGTCTATATAAAATGAACAAGGCAGGACAAATAACCTTATTGATAGATTCGATTGAACAACCAAATGGCATTTCTATTTTTCCCGGTGGAAAAAGATTGATTGTGTCTAACTCTGATAACAGGAAGAAAACATGGCACACCTACGATATTACTTCGGATGGTTCATTGATGAATGCAAAATTGTTTTATGATGTAAGCAGTGAAAAAGCGCAGGGCCTGTGTGATGGACTTAAGATTGACAAAAAGGGAAATGTGTTTGCAGCAGGTCCTGGCGGTATCTGGATATTTACCAAGGGAGGCAAACTGATCGGGAAAATAAACATCAATGGCGTGACCGCCTCTAACTGCGCCTTAACACCAGATAATAAAACTATTTTTATAACGGCTAATCAATATTTATTAAGAGTGAGGATGCGGTAAAACAAAAAACAACCAACGATCATTGGAGGCAACTTATCATCATCAGCATCTACCGGCTTTGTTTGTGGTTATTTTAAATACCGTTCTTTAATAATACTGATATGATGTATTTCATGCCCAATCGTGGCCTTAAGAAATTCTTCAACTGTTAACTCGTATTTCCAGGCAAACCCTTTTAGTTTTAATTGTTCTCCTGATAAAGAATCAATAAAACTGTTAGTGGCAGCTCTGACATTTTTAAGATCTGTTATTAATTGTTGCAAATTTAATTCATCAAAGCGGCTGTTAACGACAAGTAGATTTTGATCGTAACCTGGTAGTTGAGTTGAATCTCTCCTGCTAAATCGTAATGCCCGGTATGTCATAATTCGTTCATGGTCGTTTATGTGTCCCACTATTTGTTTAATACTCCATTTA
>Ga0068863_100004982_pt1 | contig 13092 bp, 10 predicted proteins | sample KBSSwiS62_FD_66596 | JGI IMG/M metagenome (GOLD analysis project Ga0068863, IMG submission 66596) | Switchgrass rhizosphere microbial communities from Kellogg Biological Station, Michigan, USA - KBS Switchgrass S6-2 | ecosystem: Host-associated > Plants > Roots > Rhizosphere > Soil ...
TGAGTCGCGACCTGAGCTTGTTGCGCAGGGACGTTTTGCTGCTGCTCTGGAGCCTTTTGAGGGGCTGGCAGGATAAAGTGGTTAAAAACCACGATTAATACAGACATGATGACAGCTGTTAAAATCAGCCGTTTCAGGTCTGGTCCGCTCTGCTGGCCAAATGGAGGTAATTCATCACTCATTTTTTTGCCTCATAAACCAAATAAATTGTCACTTACGTGCTCTCAAAAGCACTCCTGAGGGCCGCCGAGAAAAATTGGCTAGGTCGCTCTCAGTTCGGGGTGCAGCCAATGACCCGTTCCAGATCTCAAAACCTTGATAGCAATCTCTGCAAAGCAAAGAGTCCACATTCTTCGCAAGTTTTGGAAAATCAAAGGTTTTTTTACATTGGCAACAAGACACTTCCATCTTTTCACAATCAATCTTCGTGCCTTTTTCATACGCCCGCATTTCGGTTTTGGCGCAATCCCTACAAAAAGCAGATGCCTTGGTGCGTGAAACCGCTACGTAATCAAGCTTCCCACATTTCTGACACGTAATTTTGCGAGAAATCCTGGTTCCATGCCCATTTCTTTCGCCACCAACGATGTGAACGCGTGGTGTATCATATTTCTGGGTATTTGTAACAAACCGGGAATTCTTCATTTCAGTAGTTTTTCCAAGCCCCCAAGGGGGTTCCAAGCCCAACGGGGCACGCCCATGCAATCAATGAAGCGCAGGCTCTTTTGGTAACCAAGAGTTCTCTATGATTGCATGGCATTGGTCAATAGGGGCTTAGATATCCAATACAACGGCATCCAAAGCAGCACCTTCAATAAACTCACGACGCGGCTCCACTTCATCTCCCATGAGATTAGAGAATGCCTCGTCCGCTTCAACCGCATCTTCGATTCTAATTTGAAGCAAGGAACGGATTTTTGGATCCATGGTCGTTTCCCAAAGCTGACCCGCGTTCATTTCTCCAAGACCTTTATAACGCTGAATCGTCTGGCCTTTTCGTGCCATCTGATCAAGTTCCTTAAGAAGGTCAAACAAAGTTGAAACGCTCACCTCAGATTGACCTTTCTTAATTGTGAATGGCCCATTACCAAGCGTGTCTACTGTCACGGAGAGCTTTTTGAGTTCCCTTAACTCGAAGGTTTTGAGCAAATGTTCACTCACACTCGTTTGGAGGGGGGCTCCATTGTGTATGGTCGTAATATCAAAATGAGGCTGACCGTCTTCTGGTGCCGCAAAAGTCACTTCGACCGGTAACGACTGAGGTGAATGAAGCGTCAAATAATTGTGGAGCTGCTCTTTTAACGTGCTTACGCGTTCCGCAACTAAATCGCTCGGCTCAATTCGGGCCGCTCGCACGATGCCATCAATGACATAGGAATCAAAGCGTTTGCTCAGACCATCCAAAATGCGTTCATAAGCGTATAGCGCCAAAACACCGCTGCGCAATTCATCTTGGACCAAACGCTTTCCACCAGAATTCACTTCTGCGGTTTCAAGCATGTTGTCTACAAGAAATTTCTCCAGCGCTTCATCGTCCTTAAGGTAGATTTCCTTCTTACCTTTTTGAACTTTATATAGAGGCGGCTGAGCCATATAGAGATAGCCTCTTTCTACAAGCTCGCGCATCTGCCTAAAGAAGAAGGTGAGTAGAAGCGTTCGAATATGGCTTCCATCGACGTCCGCGTCGGTCATCATGACAATCTTGTGATAGCGTACTTTGGTCGCATCAAACTCATCTGGGCCAATGCCTGTACCGAGCGCTGTAATCAAGGTGATGATTTCTTGGCTCGACAACATTTTGTCGAAACGTGCTTTTTCGACGTTCAAGATTTTTCCACGAAGCGGCAAAATCGCCTGAAAACGCCGGTCTCGACCGCTCTTTGCCGACCCACCTGCAGAATCACCTTCTACGATGAATATTTCTGAGTTTGCCGGATCTTTTTCTTGGCAGTCAGCAAGCTTGCCGGGCAGCCCCAAGCCGTCGAGCAGCCCCTTTCTTCTCGTCAACTCTCGTGCTTTTCTGGCAGCTTCGCGAGCCCGAGAGGCCTCGATGACTTTCGACAAGATCGCGCGTGCTTCATTCGGATGCTCATCAAGCCATACCATCAGCTGCTCAGACACAAGCGCTTCAACCACACCCTTCACTTCTGAAGAGACGAGCTTGTCTTTGGTCTGCGAACTAAACTTCGGATCGGGCAACTTTACTGCAAGAACCGCGGTCAAACCCTCGCGCATGTCTTCGCCAGAAAGTACCGTTTTGCCAAGCTGCTTTTGAAACACGCGAGCCGCGTAGGTATTGATCGTACGCGTGAGCGCTGAGCGAAACCCAGCAAGGTGGGTACCACCATCATTATTTTTGATGTTGTTCGTGAAGCAATAGACGTGCTCTTGGTACGAATCGTTCCATTGAAGCGCAATGTCTGCGCTCGCTTCAAACGACTTCGGATCGTCGGAAAGCTTGCGTGAGCCAGCTATACCGATCGTTTCTTGGTGCAAAGGCGTTGCACTCTTGTTGAGATGCTGAACGAATTCGCGAATTCCATCTTTGAAAAAGAACTCTCTTTCCTTAGCGTTTCTCTCATCGAGGATGGCGACAGTGAGACCTTTGTTCAAGAACGCCTGTTCGCGCAGGCGAGCCGCAAGAATGTCGAAGTGGAATTCGGTGTTCGTGAAAATCTTTCGGTCAGGCTTGAATCTAACTCGGGTTCCGCGCCTATCAGAGTCACCAACAATCTCTAAGGTGGAGGTCGGATCGCCTCGTGAAAACGACTGTCTGTATTTCTTGCCGTTTCGATCGATCTCTAAAATAAGCTCTTCACTAAGCGCGTTGACGACGCTCACGCCTAGGCCGTGCAGACCGCCTGAAATCTTGTAGGAATTCTGATCGAACTTACCACCTGCGTGAAGCACGGTCATGATGACTTCTGCAGCCGGCTTTCCTGATTCATGCATGTCGACAGGAATGCCTCGGCCATTGTCAGTAACGGACACCGAGCCGTCTTCGTGTATCGTGACATCGACTCGGTCACAGTAACCCGCCAACGCTTCGTCAACGGCATTATCTACGACTTCGTACACCATGTGATGCAAACCGGATCCGTCATCGGTGTCGCCGATATACATGCCAGGTCTTTTGCGTACAGCCTCGAGTCCTTCGAGAATCTTAATGGACGAGGCATCATAAGCCTGTGGGCCGTCACCCTTGCGTTTTGAATCTGGAGCCATTTGTTCCACCACATCAATCTCACTAAAATATAATCAAATCAGGACGCACTCTAGCACGAAAGTCCTGTCTCATGCCAGCTAAAGCTCTGCAAGATGACTGGTCACAATTGCCCGCTCGCTTCTGTCGCGGTCAAAGCGAACAATCGCCCGTTCCAAGGCGCCCGCACCGCGTGTCTCTAAAATCGTGCCAAATCCAAGGCTCGTATGGCGTACTCGCGTGCCCTTTCTGAGCCCGCTCGGCTCCGCTCTGCGAGCATATTCAGGCTCCAATTCTACTACACGCTCTTCTCTAAAACCTTCTTTTCGCTCGCCTTTAAATTCTCTCAGAAAGCGGCTTGGCATTCTCGATTTCAGCGTTCCAAAAACCATACGTTGATCTGCGTGCGACAGAAAAAGTCGCATTCTCGCTCGAGTCATCCCCACGTAAGCCAAACGCCTCTCTTCTTCCAGCTCGCTTTCAGGCGCATCGTTTGACAACGCTCTTGAATGCGGAAATCCGTACTCCTCAAGGCCAACTATAAAAACGTTGTCAAACTCCAGCCCTTTGGCCGCATGCATCGTCATGAGCGTAACGGAGCCCATTTGTGCTTCTTGCTCACTCAACGATTCATCTACGCTCGACATCAGCGCTGAAGCTTCAAGGAAGTTCAAGGCGTCAAAGGCGCGACCTTCTTTTTGCGACTGCTCTACGAAATACCGGGCAGAGAGCACGAGCTGATTGAGATTTTCGAGTCGGTCGCTGTCTTCAGGATTGTCGCTTTGGCTAAATTTTTCGCTGAGTCCGCTCACCTGAATTGCGTCTACAATTGCTTCTTCTGCATCAAGATGAAGAGACGTTTGCCCCAAAAGAGACAGTTGTTGCGAATAGGCAGACAAACTTTGAGCCGCCCTCTTCGATAGTCCGCTTTCAATGAGGTCGTGTGTTGATCGGCAAAATTCAGCGAGAGCAGATTGCTTAGCAGCTGCACTCGCGCGTGCTTTCTCTAAAGAAGCATCGCCCACGCCACGCGAAACAGCGTTCACAGATCGCACAAAATCGACGTCACTCTTCGGATTGAGGGCTGAACGAAGGGTCGCCAAAGCATCTTTGATTTCCTTTCGATCATAGAACCTCACGCCACCAATCAAGACAAACGGCATCCGACTTTTACGCAAGGCTTCTTCAAAGAGTCTCGATTGCCCGTTTGTCCGCATGAGTATCGCAAAAGACGAGGCTCGAACACCTCGCCGGGTCTCCATCCGGATCATTTCCACGATTCGGTCTGCTTCCGCCCGATCGCTACGGTGCCTTAAGACGGCAACAGACTCTCCCTGCGCAGCAGTCGTAAAGAGCGACTTGCCAATGCGTTCTTCATTATGGGAGATAACTTGATTCGCGGCATTGAGAATGCTCTTGGTTGAGCGATAGTTGTGCTCGAGTTTGATAAGGTTCGCATTCGGAATTTCTTTGAGAAATTTCTGCAAGTGATTCGCGTTTGCCCCTCGCCAGCCATAAATAGACTGATCATCATCGCCCACAACGGCCAACGTCTGAACGCGCTGGGCAACGCGATGCACGATCTGCGCCTGAACGACGTTTGTATCTTGGTATTCGTCCACCAAGAAGTGCTTCACTTCGTTCGTAAAGTACTCAAACCCTTTCTCGTGATAGAGGAGCTCCTTCCACTTTAAGAGGATGCTATTAAAGTCCAGCGCTCCTGACTCAGCTAACTTTGCCGTGTAGAGCGCGTAAAGTTCTCTCGCCTTTCGCTCGACAGGGTCGTCAGAAATAGTGACTTCGTTTGGCAGCAAACCCTGATTTTGCCAGGTCTCGATCCAGTTTGCATATGGATCCAAATCATCCTTAGCGATGTGAAGACTCGCACAAACCTGCTTCATAACCCGCGCAGCGTCGTCTGCATCATAAATAAGGAAAGACGACGGTACTGAAACCAGGTGACCGAGCCTGCGCAGCCAACGAGCGCCTATCCCATGGAAAGTGCCAAGCTGAACCTTGCTGTTGCCAAACGGCAACAATTGATCAATGCGCTCACGCATTTCTTGGGCAGCCTTATTGGTGAAGGTGACGCCCATGATGCTCTCGGGAGGCGCGCCTTCTTGCGTAATAAGGTAAGCGATGCGATGTGTGATCACACGCGTCTTTCCCGTTCCTGCACCGGCTAAAATGCACAAAGGCTTATCAAGCGTCAGTACGGCCTGACGCTGCATTTCATTTAAATTTTCTAAAATCATAGCAGTAATTATTCTAGCGTCTTGGAACCATGTTTCGAAGGGGGTTATTGCGGATATTGCTTGGCTTTGTGACCGAGGGACTCCCGATTGTCCCAGCTAGGGCAAATAGGTATTTTCCATCCGCCTGCCTTTCTCCAAAATTCTTCAGGGCCAAGGTGACCGCAGGGGCTTTTTTGGCGAATGCATCGGTGGGTTTGGCTGAGGCTTTTCCTTCCAAGATACTACGCATTACATCCTTTTGCAGTTTTGCGGATATGTTGGCTTCTGCAGAAAAATCAGTGCCTGCAATCTTGAAACTCTTGGATGTCGCTCTTCCGTTCGTGATCTCAAATTCCGCATCCAGCTTTCCAAGCTTCTCGGATTGCCCGAATTTGACGCCCAGATTATCGACTGAAAGCGTCAAACTACCACTCGCGTCCTGCGCGAGATTGGCTCCAGCATCAAAATCAAGCGATATGGAGGCAATTCCCTCTAATGGAAGCCCGATCTTGCTTGCTAACCCAGCCATTTTTGACAAATCGAGATCCTCTGCCTCGATCCATAAACTGTCGACTTGTTTGGTCGTCTTGTTGATGTCAAAAGACCCACTCGCGGATGCGCCATAGGCGTCTAGATTGACCCCGATTCGATAGCCGCCAAAACTAAAGGCCAATATCCCAAAGCGAACTTGCAGTGTATCAATCATCCATTTGGTTCCAGGCGATGAACCAATTTCATCCCTGCTACCTTCCTCAATTTGCAGCTGTCTAAGGTCGACACCCGAGAGCCTCCACAAAGACGCTTCTCCCACACGCACACGTGGTGGTGTTTTCCATGTTTGGTTTTGAGCAAAAAGCTTGTCTTCAAGTTGAGTCGTTACAAAATTCTTGAGGGCAACATTTGGGAAGGTTAACTGCATCGACACTGCAAAGACAAAAACAAAGAAAACAACAAATAAAGGCCACTTCAGGTTCTTGAGCCACCACATAGACTGTCCTTATCCTTGCTTCCAGGTTGACACTAAAATATCTGTCACATCTAGCAAATCAGGGGTTCTCGAATTGGGTTTGATGTTGATATTCATGACCTTCACCACCTCACCCCCTTCATCACCTTCGATGGCACTCAAGAGAGTCGTAAGTCTGTCGATCGACATCGAACTCGTAAACGTCAGTTTAACACTCACCCGATCCTCTTTCACATCTTTGCCTTTGATCTTTCGAGTGCCTTCTTTGGGCGAAAGGGTAATCGGGTCTACAGTTGCAGGAGGAAGTCCGGAAGTGCGGACTGCATCTGGTACTCTTACAAACAAATCAACTCTTGTGCGCGCGAGCTTTGCTTCTAAAGCCTCATTTTTCGCGCGAGCGGATGCATATTGGGGCCGAAGGTTTTCAATCTGGATGCTCATTTGCTGCATTTCATCAATTTCTTGCCGACGTTCGCTTCCCTTTGAGTAAAGAAAATAGAACCCGCCACCGATCAGAATTACAAATAATGCGACAGCAAAACCAACGACCAGCTTCTTTTCTCGATCGGTCAATCTTTCAAACCAACCGCCGATGGCGCTCGTCGATATTCCAAGACCCTTTGCCATTATGCCTTCCCCTTTTTGGCCTTATCGCTCGCTTTAGACGCTTCTTTCTTTTTGTTGCAGTTCCATTTCAGGTCCATTTCTATATCGACCTTGCTGCCACCAAGAACGTTTCTTTTCTTGACGATTTCGTCAAAGCACGGACTTTTTTCAAGCACAGTTACCAATCGATCCGCGATCCTCGCGTCCTGAGACTCTGCGGTGACATTTATGCTCTTTTTGGCATCAATTTTCAGGGATTTAAACTTAAGGTCGATGTTGTTTCCAATTGCTTGAGACAGCGCAATAAGAACATCTGAGGCTCCAGCTTCAGGGATAAAATCGTTGTAATTCTCTTGAGCCTTAATTTCGGCATTCATCCAACTGAGACAAGCCTTTGCTCCTCGTTCGTCTGCTTTTGCGTTTGCCGGGCGGGATGCTGGGCAATTTTGCTCAATTCTCTGAGAAAGAATCTGAAAATCTTTCTCCAAAAGATTGCTTCTCAACCATGCTGTGAATCCGAGCATGACGATCAGTATCGCAACAAACGCAGATAGCGCCACGGCTCGTTGTCGCATGAAGCCAAATTCGCCGCTAAATGCAAACTCGCCTTTACGGAAGTTGAATCTGAGCAAACGTCTGGAAGCGTGCTCGCCAAGCAAAGCATAACTTATGGCAAGCCCTGCATCTGACGATAACGGATGACGTGAGACCGACTCAGTTGCCCACACATTTCCAAATCCAGGAAAACGATTGATTAGCGAAACATTTGTAGTCAGCAAAGTGGACAAGAAATCTGATAATCCTGCTGCTTTTGCTCCCCCGCCGATTAAGTAAACTTTCTCTACTTTACGCTGCGTTTCGGATTCCATCGCAAGAATGGTTTGTCTGATTTCTCTTACGATTGGATAGTAGGCTTCACGAAGCGCATCAGACATTTCCTTGGCTTCGTGCTTCTCGATCTCTGCCTGCTCAAAAGACAAATTAAGCGTTTGCGCAAACGACTGAGTCACATGCCATCCGCCCTTTGGCACAGAGCGCGCAAAACGCATTGCATTTTTGTCACCAACGCAAATACCGGTGCTCTTATGACCAATATCCACGACAGCAAATAAGGCAGTGCTATTATCCTGCGGCGGCGCTTGCACAATCAGCTCGTAGAGAGCTGCCGCCTTCACTGTCAATATGCGAGGACTGATGTCTGCAACCTTAAGTTGAGACAAGCATTCTGAAATGACTTCCTTGCGCGCAAAACCAACAAGAATATGCGCCCCAACTGGCTTTTCGCCGACAGGGAACCACGTATAAACGAGGTTTTCTACTGAAAATGGGAGCTGCGAATCCATGAATCCGGGCAAAACCGCTTCGATTTTTTTCGCGTCCGCAAACGGTACATCCAGCGATCGTATTTGAGCCTGGGTGCCCGATAGGCCGCTTACAATCCATGCCCCCTCCGCAAGACCGAGGCGTTTTACTTCCGCAAGAGCAGCCTTTTGCAAGCTGTCATCGGAATTTTCTTCGTCAGGCTTTGCAAACTGACTAAGGAGGATTTCCCTGTATTCGTGGATGTCATAGCCCGTACCGCGCGCTCGCGCTTCAAGGTGCGCCACTTTGACACTGTATGTGCCCACATCAAGACCGATTACGCGTCTAGCCATGCCTGGCTCCCTCTCATCAACATCTAACGATTTCGAAAATAGTAAATCTCTTCTGCATTCTGTACGATACGCGTGACTAAAGTCAAAGTTCTCGTCACACCGTTTACGGTGGCCTTAGCCGTCAGCGTAAAGTTAATCGATTTGTCACCAATGGAACCCTGACAAAGAGGCCGGTTCACCTTCAGCTCATTTGACTCTAAATAGGTCATAAATCCTGTCGCACTCACAAAACCGCCCGTTTTCCCGTAATCCTTCCACTTCTTGACCATCGTGTCTACAAACTCTGGATTTTCAAGAAGCGGGTCTTCTGGATTTGCGGCACAAAACCGCATGAGTGCTTCTATCACCTGATCCTTAGCGGAGAGAATATTAATTTTTCCACCTTCACCATAAATTGTGATCGCATCGAAAAACGCCTGCTCAATTTCGTCATCAACTCCTTTCACCAGTCGTAATTCATGCAAGGAGTCAACAAAAGCGTTCTTGGGCTTGGTGCTACCTTCCTCTTGGTATTGTTCTGTTTCAGAACCCGAACCCATCCTGCCCCATTTGGCATCTTCCACTTCGTAAGGGTCGGTTCGCAAATCATCCCAATCAAGCCAATCAAAAATATTTGCAACAAGTGTAGGTCTATCAACCTTGCCGCTGAAATTTCCCGTATCGAATATGTCATCATAACGGGGTGAAATGATGAGATTGAGGAGCATTTTTCGAATTCGGTTCTTTTTGTCTTGGTTCGTTGTGGTTCCAAATTCGTTAATCGATATTTTGCTTTCTTCGTCGACAACTTCGATGGAGAAATCTCCGTCAAAATTCCCAAACATTATACCGCTTTTGTGAGCTTCAGCTTCTGCTTCCTTCTTTTCAGGAAACAGAAGATCAGCCAGTTGCCCAGATATCAGCATGCTGAGTTTTGCATTGTCGATGCTCACCAGATCCCACACAGTATTCGCTGGGAGTGTTATAAGCCCCTTCGCAAGTAACGGCGTAAGCGCATCCTGAATTTTGGTTTGCAACGTTATAAAAAGTCGCGACCAGTTGAGCGCACCTTGGGCGAGAGCCTGAGCTCTGACTGAGTCTCTCGTATTGACAGCAAGCCGAAAGCGCATTTGTTCGTCGTTCTGCATGTCTAGTCCGATCGCGGACACGAGAATCATGCCTATCATCACCATGATGAGAGCCACACCGCGAGACTCATTGATGTCGTCTTTAGACATTCGCTTGCCGAGTGGCGTAAACAGTATCTTCTTCATTCGATGATAAGCTTTCATGATTTTTTTACTTCGAAATCGTGAATCGCTTCTTGAGCCAGATTTCGACCTCTGTCATAAACTTCCTTTCTTTGTCATCACTCATGAGAATGACAAGTTCGATCTGAATTCGACTTGGTAACGTTTGACGCGCCGCAACGCCATCTGTTGTCCAAACCGCTTGCCACAATTTGAGGTCGTCATCCCAGTACTTGAAAGTCAGACTCTTGACGTTCTGACACAGAACTTCAACACGCCCGTCTTTTCCAAGATCGTTGGTCAGGTTGTTGTGAATCTTGCGCATGAGCGCCGGTTTTCGTGTTTTTTCATCATCTGCAATAAAAAAGGAAAGCTCTCGTTGATCGCTTTCTTTAGCGTCTTTGAGAAACGGGATATTTCCGAAAGCATCAAATGCGATGCTATGCTCTTGCCCTTCGAAATTGGTGATAACAACTGGATTTGTTGGGTTCACATGGCCGCTTAGGTAAGCCATCGAAATCTCATTAGCCATTCGCTCTATGGCAAGTCTGCCAGCGTGAATGCGGCCCGACACGGTCACAAGCGTTTCCTTGCCGCGCAATCCTGTTTTAAGCAAAGTAAAAAGCGCAAGCCCCAGCATCGCGACGAGAGCTGCCGCAATTACGATTTCGATAATCGAAAATCCTCGTGCTGACGTGCGCGTCATGTTGAGGGCCTCGGTCGTTGCGGTGTTCCTCCTGGAGGCGTCGGGGGATTAGTGTTGCCACCAATACCCGGAGGCAATGGGAAAGCGGCCACCAATTGCGCGAACTTCTCTCGGTCCACAACATGGGTGGTGATCTTCAGTTCTTCGTCAACGTTGCGATATTTCCATTTCACGACAGTAACAAGTTCTCGAGCACAGTCACCGATCGCTGTAATTAGAGGTCCGAAGATGGCCCCGATCATGCTGATCATCGGGTCTGTCGACACACCACCACTCTCATTCGTCTTCGCACCGAGAGCATCCAGGTTTGGTACAGGGATCTTCAAATAGGGCGCTTCGCAACTCCATTTGAAATCCGGATACCCCTCTTCATCGAAATTTCCATCATTTTTATAGTCGCTAAGACCAAAGCCGCCGCCCTTATTTTGGTCCAGCAGGTCGTATTTGCAATCAACCATTTTTTTGCGCGCGAGTTGAGTCGCTGTGACGATTAATGATCCTTCGTTAGCCGTTCGCAAAGCAGAAGTTTGCATGGCAACGAGGCCACCAATGATTGCAGCTAGCATGAGGAAGGCAAACATTACCTCAATCAGCGTAAACCCTCGAGCATTAAAGCGGCGTTTCTTCATTTTTGACCGAGACCTCGCCGGTTAATGGCTCCGTTGAAATGACTTTAAGGCTTCTCGCTTGAGGATCATCTGTTAATGAAATTTGCGACCGCTGAGTATAACCCATCGGAGAGAAATAGAGATAGACTGTTCCCTCTCGTAACCGCTCTTTCATCCCTTCTACCCACATCCCATAAAGACGGATGCCTTTTGGAAACTCATGTGGTCTGCCCCAGCCGCTTTCTTTGACCTTCTCAAAATTGGGCTTCTTCATGTACTTTTCTTTCTTTGCTTTTTCCTCTTTGTCGTGGCTAGCCCATACACCGCTGTCTTCTTCTGCTGCAGCCTGAGTCGCCGGCGCGTCTTCTTTGGAAGCTTCAACCCAATAGGTGTTAGTTTCTTGGTTGGTTTGCTTGTCGACTTTTATTTCGAGGACGAGTCTGAAGGTTTGACCAGAAACCACAGCCTTGTTGTAAGCGCCACGAATCAACCGAACCAGCTTATTACTCTCCTCAGAGAGTTTCGCGCCGGTTAGGCTATAAAAAAGCGGGCGCACAAGCAACAGCGCACCTGCGATCAAAGCCATCACGACCAAGATTTCAATTAAGCTGAAACCACGGCGCGATCTCACTATTACTTCCAAGTTCCAATAATCGTGTTCCCATCTGGTCCCGTCGACCAGATGTCATAATCATCTGGATCATTGTGTTGGCTTGGAGTTTGATATTGGAAGCGATGATTCCAGGGATCATTTAATGCATTGTTCTTCTCTTTCTCAGTAGTTCCCGGCGGCATCACCTCTTCAAGGGTTTCAGGCAGCTGACCGCCATGTCGTGTCCTATGCATATCAACCATCGCCTTGAGATTTTGGATTTTAGCAATCGCATCATCAGCATTAATCGATTTTTTTCCGCTTGAAATTAATACCCCGATGCCAACGAGAATGCCGGCTACGATGGCCATGACGAACATAATTTCAATGAGCGAAAAACCTCTCGCACCTTTCCTAGATTCAAAACTTTTCAACATGAGATCCTCCAAAGCACTATCGGATATTAGTTAGGCCGCTCATTGCAGAGAAAATAGTGCCCACAATCAAAAGAGCAACAAGCCCCATGGCAATAATTAACACAGGCTGAAGAAGACTTGTCAATCTGTCTACTAAAGTTGTGACGCGTCTTTCATAGTTGATGGCAACTCGCGTGAGCATTTTCTCAAGTTCGCCAGTCTTTTCTCCTACCGCAATCATTTGCGCCACTGCGGGCGGAAATTGACCACTTCTCTTGAGCGGCGTCGCTATATCCTCACCTTCTCGCACGGCGTCTCGAACATCATCAATGGCTCGCTCCAGAACATCGTTGTCCACCACATTGCGGACGATTTCCAAACTTTTAAGAAGCGGAACGCCACTCGCAAGAAGGGTTGACAGCGTTCGTGAAAACCTCGCGACCGCAACCATTCGCGTAAGGTTACCAAGTATGAATAAGCGAAGTCGGATCGCGTGCCACTTAGGTCTGCCAGTAGACGACTTTTTCCATCGCGAAAATCCGTATATACCTGCACCAATCAAGATCGCAAGTAACCACCAAAATGTTGAAATGAAATTACTAAATCCTAATAAGATTCTCGTCATCAATGGAAGCGACTGATTGACATCCATGAGGGTTTCCGCCAGCTGCGGAATGACGGAGGTGATGATGTATACCAATACACCAATACTAACTAGCGCCATGACAGCGGGATAAGTCACGGCGCTAATAATCTTGCTCTTAAGTTCGGCTTCACCTTCCAAGAAATCCGCAAGGCGCTCAAGCACAATTTCAATAGCGCCTGAGGTTTCTCCGGCTCGCACCAAGTTTACATAGACCGAAGAGAAAGCCTTGTG
>Ga0068863_100004985_pt1 | contig 13089 bp, 30 predicted proteins | sample KBSSwiS62_FD_66596 | JGI IMG/M metagenome (GOLD analysis project Ga0068863, IMG submission 66596) | Switchgrass rhizosphere microbial communities from Kellogg Biological Station, Michigan, USA - KBS Switchgrass S6-2 | ecosystem: Host-associated > Plants > Roots > Rhizosphere > Soil ...
CTTCGGTGTGGCGTGAAAGAGCGCCATCGGCCAGGCCGCAGCGTCGTAGCGCATCGATGTGTGACCGACGTTGTAGGCAAGGTCGATCGCGTCGTCTCCCGGTGTTACCGGGTCAACAGGGGAAGTCACGACGCCTGGCCTGCTGAATTCAGTGTTGGTATCGCCGCAGGTTTCGCACACGTCCCAATCACCGTCATTCGATGCCACCCATTTGCATCGGCGGGCGCCGGTTGGTTCTGGGGTAGCGGTCACGGTGCTTCGCCTTGGGCCTTGTTTCGTGCGATCACCTCAGGAGGCGGCAAAGCCCCAGATGTGGAGAGAACGACCAACCGATACCCGTCCGGGTAGTGCGCCTCACAAGCTGCTCGTCGGTCTTTGCGATCGTGCAAATCGTGCCTCATGTAGCCCCAATGGCTACATACATGCGATCCGAGCACGGTTCCGTCTTCAGCCATCGCATACGCCACCCCGTCACCATTACGTGCGTTACTGAACAGGTAGATAACGGGCAGGCTTTCGTCTTGTTGCCCTGGCGCTGACTCATCTCGGAATGACGGGTCATACGGGTCAACCTTCACTCCGCTTGGTGCTGACCAGACTGCCCCGGGAACTCGGTAGCCGCTGTATTCGTAGCTCATGGTTGGTCTCCTTCAGTAGTGACAGGGCTGCTCGCGAGGAGTCGATACAAGTCCGCACAAGCGCCAGTGCCGACAGGCGCGTAATAAGTGATCGGCTCCGGGATCGGGCTGTTGTCCGGGTTGGTCGGAGCCATCGACCAGAACACGCCTTCCGCGTAGGCCCGCCACACATAGCCTTTGGCATCGACTGCGATCAGGTGCGGGTTCATCATCCAGCTACTCAAATCCGCTGCTTCAGTGCTCATTGGTCCTCCTGGGTGGTGACAGCTGTGCCCTGGCTCTGCAGCCAGGCAGCGAAGCCTGGCTGCTCTCGCTCTAGGTCTCGCATCCCGGCCACCCTGAAGGTGGCGGTGGTTGTATCGGTGGCCTCGTCGTAGACGGAGTGGACGACTGTGAGGTAATTCCTCTGATCTGGGTCTCCGTGCGTCGGACCCATCACCTTCCCAGCCAGCTGGGCGACCTGGTCGCCCTTGTACTTAGCTCTTGGTGGCATTAGCCTCTGCCCGCCTCTTCGCTCTCCAGACTGCCGACTGACTAATCCCCAGCCGTTTGCCAATCTCGGCCTGAGGGATTCCTGAGTCGATCAGTTCACAGATTCGCAAGTCCCGCTCCCGGACCTCCGCAAGGTAGCGATCGTGAATGACCGCTACAGTCTGCTTACCTATTTCTCGGCGTCGCGCGCTGCCTTCGAGGCTCATGCGGTACTTCTTGGCCGTAAAGACCCTCCGCTGCTCGGTCGTGAAACCTGCGACAGGGGATAGACCCTGCCTAACTCGCTCTTGTGCGCGGTGAGATACCTCCTCGTGGAGTTCTGGTGACAGCAGCGATTCGCTGTATGTGTATCCAGCCAGATCGCGCAATGCGTATCGGTCAACGCCGTGGATCTTGTTCGTATGTGTCGCCACGTACTTGAAGGGACCTTGCCTGCAGAACGGGCAGGTGCCGCCTTGTATGGCGGCACGTATTGATTCAGTCGATGGAGGAACATCTACGACGTTCCTTGTCGGTGAGGTGGATGCCTGCAACTGCGCGAGGCGGCCGGGGCCTACCCGCACCCCGGTGATGCTGGTCTCCCTGAGTGCCTTTGGATTCTTTCCCATAGTCTCCCCTGTGTTGGCTTGGTTGTTGGTAAGACGACGATAGCACTATCTCATACATACCAACAAGCATAAGACAACTATTCCCACAAACAGGGGGGTCTTTGAGGATCGGCTAACTCCATTGAGATACACCCGCGCTGCTTTTGCAGGAATAATACACACCCCGGAAATCCGGGCAATCTGGACACTGTTGACTTGCCGATGTTGGTTATACCTGGTTTACTTACCAAGTCCGAGCAACAACACACAGAACGAAGGGGAGGGGAACATGGCTGGCAGGGCCAAGCTCCCTAGCCTGGAGGTCGTTCTCGACCTCAAGAAGCAGGGGCTCTCAAATGAAGAGATCGCGAAGCGGTACGGGGTTGGGAAGGAAGCCGTGAGGATCTTCCTGGTCCGACACGGCCAGGCGCCGCCGCCGTCGCGGCCAGACCACAAGCGCTACCTGCCCTGGCGTATCCGGGGGAACCACGCCCATAAGCCAGCTGCCCACAGGCTTACAGATTATTCAAGACGATGCCAGGGGATTGAGCTGCCACCGAGTCACGCGGAACTCCTGGACGAGTGGATGCGGTTCATGGACGGAGATAACCCGCACGGCATACCACTGTCGATCTCGTACAGCCTCAACGAAGGCTTCTGGGCCCAGCCGCGACAGCCGGGTGACCACGACTACATCCATCCGCCAGCTGAAAGTGAGCAGTACTAAGACGTATTAGGCGAAGCCTTCAGGGCTTCGCCGTACTAATGCGAGCCTCAAAGGCTCGCCAGTAGGTAACTACTATCTATGAGCCCAGGCCCTAAGCCTGGGCTCTATTAGTTCTTGTTGTCTTTAACTCGCTTACGCTCGTAGTGTACAACTGCTCTCCGACAACAGACTTGCAACTGCTTGTAGCAACTACAACAGCGGTAACAACAGCGGATGGGAGAGGCCCGTTCAGGGCCTCGTTAGGCGCCCGCGATGAGCGGGCGCATACATGTAAACATTCGAGACCAAACTGTTACTTGTTTTGTTTTGGTACATACTAACCTTCTGCTTACACTGCATAGCGTACCCAACACATCACTGTGGGAGACTAAATGTGACCATGTTAACCACCAACGCCATCACCTTCGCAGGGACCGACTGGCACGTCAGTGTCCTGTCGGACAGCGTGGTGATCCGCGTTAGGGCCTTTTCTGAAAACGGGATGCTTGAGGCGCAGGAAGCGCTTGACCAGATATCAGACCCGCACGAGTGGGCGGGTCACATCCTCGGTGAGGATGACGAAGGCTACGACGTCTGGCTCTTTGAGCCCCTTTAGCTAGACCAAACTACAACGCTTGATCACATGTTGGTAACGACAACAAGTTACCCATGTTGGCATGTAACCCTCGATCTAAACTTGACCTATACCGCCGAACGGATGGCGGCTGAGTCAGCAGATCGGGGAGCAAGATGGCAGGCCACCGCTCATTCTCTGCAGTAAGACAGCTCACCGACTGCGGCGAGGCATACCGCCTCGCACGTATTGAGCGTGTCACCGAGCAGCCAATGGCTGCAGGTGCCGCAGGCAAGATCATCCACATCGGTACCGAGTACGTGGACTACGCCATCATTGATGGCGCGACGGACAAGGGCGCACTGACCCTCATTGCCCACAAGGCAGCGGCAGAGGCGACACCCCAAGTCATCGAAGAAGAACTGTCCGAGGCATACCCGGACACAGCCAGCTGGATGAGCTTCGGGCGTCGCACTGTCGCGAAGCCTCAAGGCGAGGACATGCAGTGGTTCATCACTGAAGGCATTCCCACCGCACTGGCGAACTACGTCGAGTGGCGCCTGCAGAACAGCCACCTCCAGGTGGCAGAGGTCGAACGTGTAGGCGAGACATGCACCTTATACGCGATCGAGATTGAGTTCGAGATCCGGCTGTCTCCAGACTGCGCACCTATCCGAGGGGCGATTGACCGAGTCTTCCGAGACAGCAACGGCACACCACTGCTGGTTGACATCAAGTCCGGCCTGAAGCCTAAGAGCAGTAGCCAGCTCGGGTTGTATGCCCGAGCGTGGCAAGAGATGTATGGCGAGAAGATTCAGTACGGCGCCTACGTCTACGGACTAAAGAAGGGCGTCACAGCCACACCGCCAATCGACTTGTCGGTCTGGACTGACGAGCGGTTGAACCAGGTCTACGGCACTGCCGACAAGCTGATCGAGCAGGGCCTCTTCATCCCGAAGCCGGGGGATGGTTGCTTCACCTGCACGGTGAAGCGCAACTGCGACTACTACGTCGCTTCAATCTTTTAACCAATCTTCTAACCAGTCTTGCTCCTACCCGTCCATGCACGTGGCCCAAGCGGACACTGCGGTAGGGCTTTTTAACGGTGGGGGAGTGGGGCTACCAACCCTCGTGGACAGGGTCCACTCTCCCGCCGAAAACTTCCAGCACTCCGAGGAGTAGCCGTGCGTGAAATTAAGACGCTGAACAGCACCTACTACGTCGAAGGAAACATGGTTCGCCGTAGCGAACCGACCTCAGATTTGAAGCAACACTCACTCGCTGACGGCGAGTGGCACCAGTTTGACTCCGAGCACGACATTCACAACGAGCGTGTCTTCGTTCTCACCGACCCGAACAGGGTCGTTCGTACGAGTTTCGTCATATCAGAAAAGGAAGTTGCACTGTGAGCGACGAGCCAGCAATCAAGATTGCCACCGGATTCAGCGGTGGCGTCTCGCTAGTCATCAATGCCGACTCGCACGACGAGTTGGTGCAGCACTACCAGGCCGTCATCAACGGCCCGTTCAGGGGCTTCGCCTCTGAGATTGAGGCACGAGTGCTTGGTTCTGCGGTGCAGAACGTCGAGGCCCAGCTCGGTGGGCAGCTTGTGCACACACCTGCACCTGCCGCACCGAATCCAGGTGCAGTCGATCCGCAGTACGCCCAGCAGTACGCGGCGCCTACAGCTTCTCCGTACCCACGGCCAATCACTGATGCTCAGTTCGCTCCTGCTGTCCACCAGATCCAGGCTGCACCTCCGCCTGCTGTCGGCATCCCGTACCCCGGCGACTGTGCTCACGGTCCACAGAGGCTGGTGCCTGCTGGCGTCAGCAAGAAAACCAACCGGCCTTACCCAGCGTTCTGGGCGTGCCAGGCCCCGCAGGGCCAGCAGAAGTGCAGGGGCTAACGCATGAACATCTTCACAAAGAGCGTCATCGTCATTGAACTTGACTGGAAAGAGGCGCAGCAGGTGATCACGGAGATCCAATCGACCTCGGACACTCCGTTTCTGGACGAGATATACGAGGGACTGGACACAGAGGGAGTCGAGCGTGGATGAGTCTTCTGAGCAACAGCCAGAAGACTTCAGTGCTAGCCCCGGCGTTGCCGATTCGCAACACAGTCTTCGAGAAGCTGCGCCTCTACCTACGCCAGGGACAATTCACAATTCTCGGAAGTGCCCCCAGTGTTGGCAAAAGTATTTTCGCTCGAAACCTAGTCGTCAACGCAGGCGTAAATAGCCTGTTCTTCTCGGCGGACTCTGACGAGTACACCGTGAAGGTCAGTGTGGCAGCGGCTTTGACGAAGAAGCCGCTGGCTGAGGTTGAAGGCGAGATGGAAGAAGGTCGCTTTGACGACTACTACCAGTCAGTGCTTAGTCGGGCCGACCACGTCCAGTGGTCGTTCCGGGCCGACATCAACATCGACCTGATCACTGACTACATCGCTGCCTACTCGGAGCCGTACGGCGACTACCCGAAGCTGGTTGTCATAGACAACCTCGGGGATATGACAACAGCGTCAGGCACCGAGAAGTATGCGGAGCTGTCAGAGATCTGCAGGGAGTTGCGGAGTATCGCCCGCAACACCCACTCGCACATCCTCGGTCTCGCTCACCTCACTGGTGAATACGAGGACGGGATGAAGCCAGTGACGTTGAAGGCACTGGAAGGGAAGCTCGGGAAGATCCCGGAGAACGTTCTGGGTCTGAACTGGTCTGACACCAGCCAGCAGCGAGTGGACCTCACAGTGCCGAAGGCACGTGGCACGAAGCGCGGGATGACCGTACCAATCCAGCTCGACTACAGCCGAGCGCTGATAGGGGACTTCTACTGATGGACATCTTGGTTGGCTCGGACTACATGGCCGAGCATATCCGCTCACTGATTGACCTTGTCGTCTCTACCGAGCCAACCGGTCAGTCACCACAACTCCTGGCTATCCGCCAGGACGCCTACGACGCGATGAATGATCTGGCTGATGCGCTGGAAGCGGGGATGAAGTGAAGACGTTCGTCACATTCATGGCCTTCGTTTCAGCCCTCCTGGCCGTGGCCTGTATCGGCTTTGCGGTTGCGGCTGCTTTCAGTGCGGACTACGGGTCGATGGGGTACCTGTTTATTTTGGCAGTTATCGACTTCGGTTGGTGCTGGTTTTTTGTCGGGTCACGTGAACTGTGCTAACTGCGGTGGCGCACTGGAGGGCAGGCAGAAGCGGTGGTGTTCACCGGAGTGCTCGAAAGAGAACGCCCGGAAACTACGCCTCGAATCCCAGTTCTCTATTACTCCGGAGGAGTACGACGACATCCTGCGTGAGCAGGGTGGAGGTTGCGGAATCTGTGGCCGTCCCCCGAAGGACGGGAAGCGTCACGCAGTAGATCACGACCACAAGACCGGATTCGTCCGGGGGCTTCTCTGCTTCATGTGCAACAAGCGCGTCCTCGGGGCGAGGACCGCAGAGGTTCTGGTTAAGACAGCAGCGTACGTAACAGACCCGCCAGCGAGGCGGGTTATAGGAGATCGGGTCGCCGCTGGGCGACCACCCAAGAAACGTAGGCGCAAGAGCGCCAGGAGGAAGGCGACAAGATGACCACTGTCATCGACCAGCCGGTGATTACCGACCCGGACATTCAGCTCGGTGAGCTGACAGCGAAAGACGTAGCGGCCCTAGCCGCTGAGTACATCGAACTGCACGGCTGGCTGCAAGGCGCCCTCGGTGATTGTGAGGGCAAAGTATGTGCGCTCGGCGCTGCTGCGAAGATCTTCGGCGCGAGCTTCGAAGAAGATGGATCAGGGTTTAAGGGCGCACCTCCCTTAAGTATGCCGTTCTTCTTCTTCGAGTATGGGTTCGGGCAGTACCTGGAGAGGATGCACGGGGCGTTCCCGAGCATCCCTGACTGGAACGACAACGTCTGCGAGAGCCAGGAGCAGGTTGTCGAGACTCTCCGTGCCTACGCAGCCAGCTAGGCATCACTGCACGTCGGAGTGCGTGACGTGGATAGGGACACAGAAGTGTCACTGCAGCCGGTGTGGTGAGACGTTCACCAACGTCTCCAACTTCGACAAGCACTGGCCGAAAGGCCAGCATATCCAGCCTATCGAGGCTGGGCTGGAGCAGCGCACTAACGGCATCTGGTCTGAACCGGGGGAGGTTGACTTCAACGATGTCTTCAGGCGGAACTAGACGGTCGCGGCAGGCTGATCCTGTTCCAGATATCCCGGTGGCACCAATCATCCGGGATATCACCGGGGTTGAAATAGCTGACCCTCAGCCTGGTGATACAAGGATGGTGAAGATCTCGTGCCCGTGGCACGAGGATCGAACTCCGTCTGCAGCTATTAGCTACCTCGGGTTCACGTGCTTCTCCTGTCAACGGAAGGGCGATGCAATCAAATTACTGATGGAAGAAACTGGAGACTCATTTAATGCTTGCCTCTCCAGAGCGAAAGAAATCGCTGGCATTGAAGGCCAGCGAGATGGCCGCAAACGTCGGCGCAGTTCAGAGCTACTTGGATACTCGCGGGATTAGCGAGCCGGTAGCTGCGCACTACAAGCTAGGGAGTACCACCGAGTTCGGTAGTCTCCGACTTTCCATCCCGTACTTCACGCCAGCAGGCGTGGTGGATATCAAGTACCGATGTGCAGTCACCGAACACGGTGACCACAAAGACAAGAGTATTCACTGTTCGAAGATGATGAAGGAATCGGGGTGCGGTTCGCACCTGTACAACGCACAGTCGCTCATCAGAGCGAGTGATCTGGTGGTTGTCACAGAGGGCGAGCTGGATGCAGTGATGGTTGAGGGTTACACCGGGTTTCCGACAGTTGGTTACCCGGGAACCAGTAACTGGGAGAAGCGGTGGCGGTACTGCTTCGACGGTATTGGTGAAGTGATTGTCATCGCTGATGGCGATGACCCTGGCCGGAAGGCAGCCGAGCATGTAGCTCAGGCAATAGGCACAGCCGCAAGAGTGGTCGATCTAGGTGACGGCCACGACGCAAGTTCTTACATCCGAGACCTCGGGGTCTCACAATTCGTGGAGAGATTAAGTCGATGAGTGAAGTTAACGACACCGACGTGAGCGTCGGCCAGAAGATTCTTGTTGGTAGCCAGGTTGCAGTACTGAAGATGTACGAACCCGGCATCGACCGGATGCGCTACACGATGCTGGACGGCAATGGCACGAACGACGTTGAGTGCCACATCAGCAACACCCCGTTCGAGGTGCTGAATGGCAGCACCGACGACCACCTTGGCAAGCTGTCTGACTTGCTGGATGCAGCTGAGGCGAACGTCGTTGAGCCGTTCGACCCGAACTACACGCCCGAGTCTGAGGTTCCGGTCGAAGAGGACAAGACCGAAGCTCCAGCGAAGGGGAAGTAGTGGACTTCCAAGTACAGATTGGGCAGGCCGTCTCGCCTCTTTATGTCAAGGGGGCGAGAGACCCCAGCTATGACAAAGACTCAAATACGGTCGGCTTCCGTACGGTACCCACTTACCCCACCGATCCCGGATCACTGCTCCTCGCGGTTGCTCGTGAGCAGCTGGTCTACATCGAGGTACAGCCGCCAACCGACCCACCAGCTAGCTAGCACCCAGGGTAGTTGGCCCGGTGTATGAGCTGGGCCAACTACTCCTAAAACTAAATAGAAGAGAGCCTGATAATGGCAGGTGCACGAACATTAGTGCTGGACATTGAGACAAGCCCCAACCTCGCCCACGTCTGGGCCCTGTTCAACCAGGACATCGGCCTATCACAGCTGATGGAAAGCACGCAGGTAATAGCGTTCGCCGCGAAGTGGCGTGGCGACAGGAAGACCTACTTCTACTCAGACTTCCACGACGGCCACGACGAGATGGTCAAGGCCGCGTGGGATCTGGTTGACGAGGCCGACGTAGTCGTCCACTACAACGGCACGTCGTTTGACATGCCGCACCTCCACCGCGAGTTCCTCCTCTCCAACCTCGGGCCAACCAGCCCGGTGAAAGAGGTTGATCTACTGAAGGTGGTGAAGGGGAACTTCAGGTTCCCCAGCAACAAGTTGCAGTACGTCAGTACTGCGCTAGGTCTGCCGGGTAAGACTCAGCACACCGGACACGACCTCTGGGTCAAGTGTCTCAATGGAGACCCGAACGCCTGGGCACTGATGAAGAAGTACAACAAGAACGATGTCGTCATTACCGAGCAGCTGTACGACATCCTCGTGCCGTGGATTAAGTCTCCACCACACGCTGGCCTGTACATAGACGACGGCAGTGAGCACTGCCCCCGCTGTGGCGGAACCAGTCTCCATCGTCGTGGCCGCTACTACGCAGCGAAGTACAGCTACCCCCGCTTCCAGTGCCAGGACTGCAAGGGCTGGCTGAAGGGCGCGCGTTCAGAGAGCAAGCAAGAGTTTGCGAGTGTGTCATGACATTTACCCAGGAAGAGATTGACGAGGCGTACCAGAGCGGTTACTCGGTCGGCTTGCGAGATGGGCGTCGTGAGGGTTTCGACGCGGGTTACGAAGAGGGCCGCGACGAGGGGTACAACATTGGCTTCGATGCGGGATATGAATCAGGCCAGACCGAGGGCTTCGACATCGGATACGGGGCGGCATCCGATGAGTAACCCCGTGAACTACTCCGACGTCGAGACGAAGTTCGTACTGCAGGCAGCGAGGTCTGTGGCCTCGCGCTACTGGCGCTACGGCGTCACCACTGAGGATCTGAAGCAAGAGATATACCTCTGGCTGTACTCAGAGCGTGGGCAGAAGAACGTCGCTCGCTGGCTAGCTAACGACCCTCAGCAGACCAGCCGTATCCGCCATACCTTCATCGACACAGCTCGGCGCTATGCCGAGCAGGAGAAGGCATTGAAGGTCGGCTACGACTACGAGGACATCCACTGGTACACGCTGAATCAGGTGGTAGGGCTACTGCCCCTCGCACTGGACGACACGTTCGATGGCGCGCTGACCATCGACCAGGACCGGACGGTTGATGTCAACGCTGGTATCCGCAGCAAGAAGAACCCAGCTGAAGGCAACGATCTGCTGGTGATGGTGCTCGACGTCCGGCGAGCAATAAAGGCGGTGGGTAATGACCCCACCGCGATCGTCAACTATCTGGGTGGAGCCAAGCCCAAGCTCGGTGACCGGAAGGTCACCACTAACGCGGCTGCTCTCGCCAGGACTGGAAGTGAATACGATGGATAACAAGACAGTCTCTGTCGAGACAGACCTCGGGGCCACACTGCTGCTCATCCTGTTCGTCGCACTCAAGCTGACGGGCGTTATCGCCTGGTCGTGGTGGTGGGTGCTGGCTCCCCTGTGGATTCCAGTCGCAATCTTCTTCTTGGTTCTCGTGATTACGGTGCCCATCGCTTTTCTATGGGCACGTCGTGGCTGACTACGAGGATATGCAGTCGAAGGTTGCTGACGCTATCGCTAACGCCTTCTCTGGTGGTCATTTCGTCACGAAGTGGGTAGCGGTTGTCGAGGTGCTGCAAGAGGACGGCGAGCGCGCTCTCTGGACGCTCGCTAACGACTCTTGTGAGTCGTGGGACATATCAGGGCTGCTCCACCATGCAGTGGGGATGGAGCAAGCGCAGCTATCACTCGCGGCGATGTCCGCGATGCTGCGCAGCGTTGACGACGAGGATGAAGACTAGTGGCTGAGGTTATCGAGACCGACCCGGAGACGGGTGGGCAGAAGGGGCGGAAGCCCGAGGCTTACTCGCTCATCCCGGTGGAGGCACTGGCCGAGGTGGCCAGGGTCTACGGGTATGGCGCGAAGAAGTACGCGCCGAATAACTGGCGGAAGGGTTACCGCTGGTCTCTGTCGATTGATGCGCTACTGCGCCACATCGCTGAGTTCCAGAAGGGTGAAGACATCGACCCGGAGTCGGGTCTTCACCACCTCGCACACGCTACGTTCCACCTGTTCACGCTGATGACCTACAGCATGCCCAACCACGAGGGTCACGAGGTCTCGGCGTACTTCGCCAAGGACGACAGGCTGGATGGCCATGCCTGGTCCTAACGTCAACGTCAACAGTGAAACCGTCTTCCTGTCACCCGAGCTTCGCAAGGTGCGTCGATTCATACAGGCACTGTTGGAAGTGCGAGAGAACTGGCGCAGAGCTAACTATCTCGACGCAGAGTGGACCATTTATCTCCCGAAGAACGAGGACACACTGCCGCTAGAGAACGGTGTGCTGCTCGGGGTTCCAGTGATGCTGATTGATGGCCTCGATAAGGCCATCGTCGGTTTCGAGCTAGCGGAGCGAGAGATGCCTGACGTACCCGCCTTGACGTTCTTCTCGCGCTCGCCGGGGAAGCTCTGGTGAGCTTCAACATCATACTTAGAGACGAGAAGGCTGGACAGATATGAGTGACAAATACGGGATAATCGGATTACCGATCAGCGGTGAAGTTCGTGTTCGTTGGCTTGCACCGGACGAGAATATCTGTCGTTTCGGTCGAATAGAGTTCTACCTGCCTGACATGCAGCTATTTGACATCCCACTAGCGGAGATTGACAGCCTTGTGACCGTCCTCCGTCTATTGCAGCGCAACGCGATGGACACGGAGTTGAGGCTGAAGGGAATGGATGGTCGTGATGGTATTCAACATCTCCCCGAGGGATGACCTGATCTGGATGGGAATCGACCTGGACGGGACACTAGCTGAGGCAGTGTGGCCCGATCCTGGGATCGGGGCGCCAATTGCTCGCAACGTCGCCAAACTGAACGCAGTTGTGAGTGCTGGCTACAAGGTCGTCATTCACACGTCTCGGCCGTGGTCTGACTACGAGCTGATCGAGAGCTGGCTCAACCACCACTTAATCCCGTTCAACACGATCGTGTGCGGGAAGCTGCTTGTCCACAGATATGTGGACGATCGCGCTGTACATTCGGAGGAAGATTCATGGCTGACGTGAACCACGGGAGCGACGAGAACCACGGCGTCGTACACTCACTCACCTGGACCTTTGACAATGAGATAACCTTTGGTGACGTGCGGAAAATAGTGGACCAGGTCGCCCGCAGAGGGGTGCGAGACTCCAGTATTGTCCGCTTACGCGAGGACCAGTTTTCCGTCATTGCTTGGTTCCCAGAGTGACGAGGATAGTGAAGGTGCCAGTAGCTCCACATCTTGACGACGAGCAGCGTCGTGCAGGCTACGACCGTGCGCTGCGACTGCGTCGCCAGCGTGCTGACCTGAAGCAGCTACTGAAGCACGGCAGTATCGAACTGCCGGTAGCTCTTGACTACGAGGAAGCGCAGGGGATGAAGGTCTTCGACCTCCTGAAGTCACTGCCTGGCTACGGCCAGCGGAGGGTTGAGAAGCTGCTCGACAGCCTGGGCATCGCCCAGGGGAGGACAGTGGCCCAGCTCGGGCCACGACAGCTAGAGGCCATTCTGGCCTCCCTCTCACCGCTCGAAGAAGCTCAGGCCAGCTGAAAAATTTCGCCAGTATTTTGCTCCACAAACAGAAAAGCCCCCCGGAACCAGAATCCGGGGGGCTCTCTGCATTCTACACCCGCGCCTTCCGGCGCTGGTAGATCGGCCGTGTGATCACTAGTCGCCCCCGGTGTACGGGCGCGGGTTCTTCAGTTCGGACCACTCGAAGGTGCGGTAGGCACACGGATGCCTGCCGTCAATGATCCACGGGTGGCCAGCCATCTGGTTCTCGGTGCACCTTACGGCTGGACCATCGTCAGTTTGAACCATCGCCCCGAACTTGGTCGGTTCCTCCATCGGCACCGGACGGACCATCTCTTGCGGCAAATTCACGGAGATCTGGTCGCGTTCGACTATTAGGCGGTCGACAAAAACGTGACGCACGGTCCATTCGTGGCCGTCGAACCTGGTGGCGATCACCCGGTCACCAACCCTGAACGTGGTCATGCGACAGCCTCTTCAGGCTTATACAACAGCTCAAGCGTCTCGCCGGGAATGTGCATTGCGAAGTCGGCGTCAGTGAACTTGATGTGACTGAGGTTAACCCCCAACCCTCTCGCAACCCCTCGCAACAGTGGATTTACGGACCCCTCGATGGGCACCCAGTGCTCATCAATCCTCTTGTAATCAACGGTCGCCCCGCT
>Ga0068863_100004987_pt1 | contig 13084 bp, 6 predicted proteins | sample KBSSwiS62_FD_66596 | JGI IMG/M metagenome (GOLD analysis project Ga0068863, IMG submission 66596) | Switchgrass rhizosphere microbial communities from Kellogg Biological Station, Michigan, USA - KBS Switchgrass S6-2 | ecosystem: Host-associated > Plants > Roots > Rhizosphere > Soil ...
GAGCGCAACCGGCTGAACCTCGCGCTCACCCTCAAGCAGGGTGGCAACTTGATCCTGCTGGACGAGCCGACGAACGACCTGGACATCGAGACCCTGGGGTCGCTGGAGAACGCGTTGGAGCAGTTCCCGGGCTGCGCCGTCGTGATCTCCCACGACCGCTGGTTCCTCGACCGCGTGGTCACCCACATCCTCGCCTGGGAGGGCACGGACGAGAACCCGGCGTCCTGGTTCTGGTTCGAAGGGAACTTCGAGGCCTACGAGAAGAACAAGGTGGAGCGGCTGGGGGCGGACGCGGCGCGACCGCACCGCGTCACGCACCGTAAGCTTACTCGTGACTGAGAGCGATCCATACCCGCGCTACCGGAGTGTCGCGGGGTAGTCAGCACAGATCTCGCCCCCGGTGGGTCGGATTGCACGGGAGGGTGCATGACCGAGGCGGTCCGGTACGGCGGGGACGAGGTCTCCGGCCCGGCGTTGGTGTCGATGGCGGCGTCGCTGCGCTGGAGCAGGCCCGATCTCACCGCGGAGCTGGCCGGGTGTGCCGTGGAGCTCATGGCCCCCGGTGATCCCGACCGGTTGCGCGCCCTCGGCTGGCGCACCCACGGGAGCGCGGCCGTGGGCGACCCGAGGGTCGCGGTGGAGGAGCTCGTCGCCGCGCTCGGCGACGGGTGGGAGGTGCGCGGCGCGGAGGGCCTGCGGATCGTCCTCGAGGTCGCGGCTTCGTCGGAGGCGAACGGGGACACCGCGGTCGCCCGGCGGCTCGCCCAGCAGGTGTGTGACCGAGCCGCGGGCGGCTCGGAGGTCGGGCTGGACGCTCGGCTCCAGCTGCTGCGGTGCGCGCTCGGTCAGGCTCATGCGGAGCCGGGGTCGCTGCTCGCCGCGGTTCGTGCCGCGGCCGAGGTCGTCCCGGGGCGGACGGCACGGGCTCGGGTGGCCCTCGCCGAGGTCGCGGTCGTCCGGGCTGCCGGGCGGGCGGGCGAGGCGGCGGACCGTGCGGCAGAGGGGCTGCGCGAGCTGCGGGCGGACGGCGGCACCGCGCGGGCGTGGTCCCTCGCCGCGGCGCTCGCCAGGCAGTGGGTCGAGGCGCTGGTCGAGGCCGGCGACGGCGCTGCCGCACGCCGGGCAGCGGAGGCCACCGGGGACCTGGTCGAGGGGCGCCGAGGTCGGCGGACGCTCGAGCTGCGCCTTGCGCGTGCCCGGGCGATGGCGTACGACGACACCGCGGCGGGTGCATTCGCGCAGATCGCGGACCTTGCGGCGGCCTGTGACCTCCCGGGCCTGGAGAGCGTGTGCCGCATCGCCGCCGCGGAGGCCGCGGAGCGCAGCGGCGAGCTCGACGTGGCGTTGCGGGAGATGCGGGCCGCGGTGGCGGCGGAGCAACGCGACCGAGACCGCGGAGCTCGACACCGTGAGCTCGTCGCCGAGTTCGAGGCCGCGCTCGCCCGCGCAGGTGCGTCCGGCCCCGCCGCGGTGGGCCCGGTCCCCCAGCCGAAGCCCGAGATGCCCGCGCGCGAGGGGGCGGCGCAGTCGAAGGCGGCGTCGGGTGTCCGGACGCCGAGCGCGGTGGACGGACCTCATCGAACGGAGGTCGACGCGGGTCATTCCGAGGAGCGTGCCGCCGATGATCGGGTGGACGGTGCCTCCGGGGCCACCGCCCGCCAGACGATGAGCGCGATCGACGCCCTCCTCGGCGGCCTCGATGACGAGCTCGGTGGAGCCGGCCTCGCCTACCCGCGCCCCACGGTGCGCCGTGATCGCGACGGTGCGGTCGTCGCCGCGGAGCAAGCCGGTCCCACGGCGGCCGAAGGTCAGGCTCCCGAGGCGGGAGGATCCGAGGCGGCAGACGGGTCGGCGAGGACGCGCCGGAGGACCATGGCCACGGCGGTGCCGATCGACGAGGAGCCCCGGCGGCGGGCGACGTCCTACGGGGCGCTCCTCGGGGACGCTCTGATCTCCGAGCTCCGCGCGGCGGGACAGTGGAGTGACGAGAACGGCCAGGCCGCGACATGGCCCCGCCTGGCCAGGGGGGCGGAGCTGGACGGCGCTGCAGAGCGGGAGGGCGGCATCCCCTCCGGTGCTTCAGGGGGTGGCACGGCCCTCGAGCCCGATCCGGGTGCCGCACCGGGCCGTCACGACACGCGTCACGTCGGCGCCGCCGCCGGTGGAGTCGCCACGACGGGCACCCTGGCCGGCCGCAACGCTGCCGCCGGCCCCGACCTCGCCGGGCCCGACCTCGCCGGCCCCGAACTCGCCGGGCCCGACCTCGCCGGCATCGCCGCGGGCGGCCTCGCCGCCGACCCGGTCACCGGCACCGGCATCGGCGGCAACGGCGGCATCGGCGGCAACGGCACCGGCAACGGCACCGGCAACGGCACCGGCAACGGCACCGGCAACGGCACCGGCAACGGCACCGGTGAGGGCACCGAGAATGGCACCGGGGAGGGCACCGGCAGCGCCAACGGGTACGGCTTCGCGGCCCCGGTCGACACCGGGACCGGGCACGGCCGCCCGGCCCCGGCCGGAACCGGCACCGAGCAAGGCGGCACCACCACTTTCGGGACCGGCGGCGGGTCCGGCGACACCGTGGGCGGTGGTGGCACGGGGTCTGAACCGGGCGGCATTACCTCCGTGGGCGATGTCTCTGTGGGTGGTGTGTCTGCGAGCGGTGTTTCCGGCAACAGTCGGAGGGGTTCCCGAAGCGGCGACGGGGGCACGCCGCAGGGCGGCCGGGCCGCGCGGCGTCGGGCGGCGGAGGAACGTGCCCGCTTGGCGGCGGACGGCCGGCTCACCGCGACCGCGCGGCATCGCGAGCTCGAGCAGAACGGGGCCGGGCACGGAGCGGGCCACGACACGGACCGGGCTGTCGTCGAGGACCGCGCGGACCTCAGCCGCGCCCCCCGCAGAAGCGCGGCTGAGTACCGGGCCGCTGAGAGCCGGGCCGGGATCGATCGCGGCGCCGCGGAGGCCGCCCTTCGCGGCGGCATGCCCGGTGGACGGTGGCGCGCGGACGGGCTCGCCTCGGAGGGACTCGACGGGGAGGGACTCGACGGCGAGGGACCCGACAGGGAGGGACCCGTCGCGCACCGCCGTGCGGAGGAAGACACGTCCGGAGGCCGCGACTCCGGTGCGCCCGGCGGCGCGGCCGCGGTCGAGGGCCTGGATGGCGGCGGTTCGGAAGGACCCGGATCGGGAGGCCGCGGGGCCGAGGGTGCGGGGATGAGCGCGGCGGACCGGTGGCTCCGCGAGACGCTCGCCGAGCTGGATCGGGTCTGGGGACGCCCCGAGGGTGCAGGCACGGGCGAGGGCGCAGGCACGGGTGGCTCCCTCGGGCGTCCCGAGGGCGGTTCAGCCGAGCGCGGGGGAGGTGTGCAGGCCGACGCCGCGGTCGGCACCTCGGTGGTGATCGACCTCGTCGAGGGCGGGGCGCGGCTGCGGACGGCTCAGGCCGAGCGGCTCCTGCGCGGGCTCGCGGACCGCGTGCGGGTCCACCTGCCCCGCCGCGGCCGGATCCGGGACGAGGATCCGGACATCCTGCTCGTCGACCTGCCGGGGCGCGACCGCGCGGACAGCGCCGGGTGGATGCAGCCGGTGCTGCGGGACCTCGCGGAGGCGGTGTCCTCGGCAGTCGCGCTGGACCCGATCGGGATGGGCGGGCTCTCCGGGATCGCATTGCGCGGCACTGTGCACGACATCCACGGCGGGCGCGGCGCCCAGGTCCTGCAGGAGGTCCCGGACGTGGACGCCACGGAGGAGACCGGTGCACCCGCCGGCCGCAGGCACGTGCGGGTCGAGGACCTCGGCGTGCGCCCTGGGGCCAGGCGTCGACGCCGGGCCGCCGACGACCCTGGTGGTGACCCCGACGAGTCGGACCCCCACCGGGCAGGCGCCGGCTCCCCCGCCCACCGCACCGGCTCCGACGCGCAGCGGACCGGCGCGGACCCGCGCCGCACCGACCCCGCCGAGGCCGGCTCGGTGAGTGGCGGGCCGGGCCGTACCGCGCCCGCGCGCGCCGGGGCGGGCGGTGCGGAGGCCGACGGGCACTCAGCCGAGGCCGCGGGGGAGGGCGCGGACGCCGACGACACCGGTCCCGCGGAGAACGGGGAGGCCCTCGGGCTCGGGGACCTCCTCGCCGGTGCCATGGCGGCCTATCGGAGCCTCTGAGCGTCCACTCGGCCGTCCGGGGGATCAGCCGAACGAGGGCTAGGGTTGCCGGTCGGAGTCCACCCAGCCGAGCCCAGCGCGACCGCCCACCACCGACCACCACCGACCACCCCCACCGAACCGCAGGACCGGAGCCGCCCAGCATGAGCCGGACCCGTGAGCAGCACGCCGCGGAACAGGCGGACGTCGACCTCGACCGCCTGACCGAGCTGTACGCCCGTCACACCCCCGCCGACGGGGCCGTCGTCGAGCGGACCGACGAGGGGGACGGGCCGCCGGGGTTCCGGGAGGTCGCGCGGGCGCACCGCGCTCTGGCCGCCCGACGCGTCGCGGGGGAGCCGCTGGTGCGGGTCGAGGAGCGCCCCGGCGGATTCGTGGCGGCCGAGATCGTCACCGACGACATGCCGTTCCTGGTCGGGACGGTCCTCGTGGCGGTCGCCCGGACCGGGGGCGTGGTTCGACGTCTGCTGCACCCGATCGTCGTCGTGCGCCGGGATGCGGTGGGGGACCTGCGGGAGGTGCTCGCGTCGGCTGACCCGGCGGCCCCGCCGCCCGGTGGGCTCGCGGAGTCCTGGATCCGACTCGAGGTCGTGGGGGTCGCGGATCCCGAGGGGTTGGCGGGGGCGCTGCGGGAGGCCCTGCACGACGTGCGCGAGGTAGTCGAGGACGGCGACCGGATGGAGCGCCGCCTGCTCACCCTCGCGGACGAGCTGCAGGGTCCCGAGGGCGCCGCGAGCGAGGACCGGGACGTCGCGGACTTCCTGCGCTGGCTCGCGGACGAGCACTTCACCTTCCTCGGCTACCGGCACTACCGGCTCGAGGACGGGGTGCTCGTGCCCGAGCTCGCGTCCGGGCTGGGGGTGCTGCGCCGGGACACGCTCGCGACCAGGGCGTTCACCCCGGACGCCGCCGTGGACGGGGCGGACGAGCGGCTTGTCCTCACCCGCGCCAGCGGCCTGAGCCGTGTGCTGCGCCAGACCCACCCGTACGTCGTGGGCGTGCGCACGGTGGACGCGCAGGGCCGGTTCACCGGCGAGCACCGCTTCCTCGGCATGCTCACCGTGCCCGCGTTGTACGAGAGCGTGCTGGACATCCCCGTCGTCGCGCAGCGGGTGCGCGCGGCCATCCGCTCGGCCGGCTTCCCGTTGGAGTCCTTCTCCGGCCAGCAGATGCTGGAGGTGCTGTCCGGGCTGCCGCGCGAGGAGCTGTTCAGCGCGTCCCAGGAGTACCTGCACGACGTCGCGGTCGGCGTGCTCGCGCTCTCCGGCCGCCGGTCGGTGCGGGTGTTCCTGCGGGCGGACCCGCGCCGGCGCTTCGTGTCCTGCCTGGTCTACCTGCCCCGCGACCGCTACACCACCACGAGCAGGCTGGCGATGGCCGGTGTGCTCATGCGACGGCTGCGCGGCACGGGCGTCGACTACACCGCGCGGGTCACCGAGGCCACGTACGCGCTCGTGCACTTCACCGTCCAGACCGACCCCGAGGCCGAGCCCGCCCATCCGGACGTGCAGACCCTCACCGACGAGCTCACCGAGGCCGCCCGGACCTGGGACGACCGCCTCGTCGCCCGGCTGGGGCCGACGGCCGCGACCGTGCCGGGCCTGCTCAAGGGCATCCCGGACTCGTACAAGGCGGCGGTCGGCCCGGAGCGGGCGGTCGAGGACCTGCGCCGGATCCTCGCTCTGCCGGAGGGCGGCTTCGACGTGCGCCTCTACCCCGCGGGGGACGACCGCAGGCTCAGCCTCTACCTCGACCATCCCGTCACGCTGACCCGGATCCTGCCGATCCTGCAGCACCTCGGGGTCGAGGTGGTGGACGAGCACCCGTCGGAGTTCACCCGGCCGGACGGACGTCGGGCCTGGTTGTACGACTTCGGGCTGCGCATCGAGGGCCCGTCCGCCTACGGGGACGAGGCACAGCTCGAGCTCGCCTTCTGCGCCGCGTTCGGGGCGACCTGGGCGGGGGAGGCGGAGGCGGACCGGTTCTCCGCGCTCGTCCTGCGGGCGGGGCTGCCGTGGCGGGACGTCACCGTGCTGCGCGCGTACGCCCGGTACGCGCGGCAGGTCGGCAGCACCTTCGGCGTGAACTACATGGCGGAGACGCTGTGCACGTTCCCCGAGGTCACCCGGGGGCTGGTGCGGCTGTTCCGGGCCCGGTTCGACCCCGCCGAGGAGAGCCGGGAGAAGCTCTCCGAGGAGGCGTTGACCGAGGTCACCGGCCTGATCGACGCCGTGACGGGGCTGGACGCGGACCGCATTCTGCGCAGCTTCCTCGCGATGGTCATGGCGACGCTGCGCACCAACTTCTTCCGCGAGCGCCCGTTCCTCTCGCTCAAGATCGACCCGACCGCGGTGCCGGACATGCCCGCACCGCGGCCGCGCTTCGAGATCTTCGTGTACTCGCCGCGGGTCGAGGGCGTGCACCTGCGGTTCGGGCCCGTCGCGCGCGGCGGGCTGCGCTGGTCGGACCGCCCGCAGGACTTCCGCACCGAGATCCTCGGGCTGGTCAAGGCGCAGACCGTGAAGAACGCCGTGATCGTGCCGGTGGGCGCGAAGGGCGGGTTCGTGGTGCGCGCCGCATCGGCGTCGCCTGCCGAGGTCGAGGCCTGCTACCGGATCTTCGTGTCCGGGCTGTTGGACGTCACCGACAACCTGGTGGCGGGGGAGACCGTGCCGCCACCCGCCGTCGTCCGGCACGACGGGGACGACTCGTACCTGGTCGTCGCCGCGGACAAGGGCACAGCGCGGTTCTCGGACGTCGCGAACGAGATCGCCGCGGGCTACGGCTTCTGGCTCGGGGACGCGTTCGCCTCCGGCGGGTCGGTCGGCTACGACCACAAGGCCATGGGGATCACGGCCAAGGGCGCGTGGGAGAGCGTCAAGCGCCACTTCGCCGAGCTGGGGGTGGACACCCAGGCGCACGACTTCACCGTCGTCGGCGTCGGGGACATGTCCGGGGACGTGTTCGGCAACGGGATGCTGTTGTCCGAGCACATCCGGCTGGTCGCGGCGTTCGACCACCGGCACGTGTTCGTGGACCCCGATCCCGATGCGGCGCGGAGCTTCGCCGAGCGGGCCCGGCTGTTCGCGCTGCCGCGGTCCAGCTGGGCGGACTACGACGCCTCGCTCATCAGCGCGGGTGGCGGGGTATGGCCGAGGACCGCGAAGTCGGTTCCGGTCGGGCCGCAGATGCGGGCGGCGCTCGGGCTGCCCGAGCACGTCGAGCGGCTGAGCCCACCGGAGCTGATCCGCGCGATCCTGCTGGCGCCGGCGGACCTGCTGTGGAACGGCGGCATCGGCACCTACGTGAAGGCGTCGGACGAGCCGCTCTCGGCCGCCGGCGACAAGGCGAACGACGCGATCCGGGTGGACGGCCGGGAGCTGCGGGTCAAGGTCGTCGGCGAGGGCGGCAACCTCGGGCTCACCCAGCGCGGCCGGATCGAGTTCGCCCGCGCTGGCGGCCGGGTCAACACGGACGCGATCGACAACTCCGCGGGCGTGGACTGCTCGGACCACGAGGTCAACATCAAGATCCTGCTGGACCGGCTGGTCGCCGAGGGGCGGCTGGACCGCGCGGCGCGCAACGCGCTGCTCGTCGAGATGACGGACGAGGTGTCCGCGCTGGTCCTGGCGGACAACACCGACCAGAACGCGGTGCTGGGTGTGTCCCGCAGCCACGCCGCGGAGATGGCGAACGTGCACGCGCGGCTCGTCGCGGACCTCGAGGAGCGGACCGGGCTGGACCGGGCCCTGGAGGTGCTGCCGTCGGAGGCGGGCTTCGCGGCGCTGGAGCAGTCCGGTGCCGGGCTGACCGGGCCCGAGCTCGCGACGCTCGTCGCACACGTCAAGCTGGACCTCACGCACCGGGTGCTGGACACGGACCTGCCCGAGGCGGGCGCGTTCACCCCGCGGCTGCCGGAGTACTTCCCGCACCCGTTGCGGGAGCGGTTCGCGGACGCGATCCCGTCGCACCCGCTGCGCCGGGAGATCCTCGGTACCCGGCTCGTCAACGAGACGGTGGACGGCGCCGGGATCACCTACGCCTTCCGGCTCGCGGAGGAGACCGCGGCCGGACCCGCGGACGCGGTGCGCGCGTACGCGGTGGTGACCGAGGTCTACGGGCTGCGGGAACGGTGGCGGGAGATCCGGGCCGCGGACGTGCCGGTCGCCGTGGCGGACCGCATGATCCTGGAGTCGCGGCGGCTGCTGGACCGCGCCTCGCGCTGGTTCCTCACCGGGCGGCCGCAGCCGCTGGCGGTGGGTGCCGAGGTGGCCCGGTTCGGGGAGCAGGTCCGCGCGCTGCGGGACCACCGTCTCCTCGATCTGCTGGCGGGCCGCGAGGCGCTGGCGGTGCGGGAGCACGCGGCGGCGCTGATCGCCGAGGGCGTGCCGGAGGGGCTGGCCACGCGGGCGGCGACCCAGGTCCCGGCATCCGCGCTGCTGGACATCGTGGATCTCGTCGAGCTGTCGGAGCGGGACGGGGAGCCGAGGGAGCCCAAGGAGGTCGCGCGGACCTACTTCGCGCTCAGCGACCACCTCGGCGTCGACATCGCTCAGCAGTCGGTGGACGCGCTGCCCCGCGGGGACCGCTGGCACCAGCTGGCCCGGCTCGCCCTGCGGGACGACCTCCACGCCTCGCTGCGCGCGATCACGCTGGATGCGCTGCGGGTCGCCGATCCCGGCACACCCGTTGCGGAGACGATCGCGCAGTGGGAGAAGGCCAACGCCTCCCGGCTGCGACGGGCCCGCACGGCGTTGCAGGAGATCGCGAGCGCAGGGCAGCTGGACCTCGCCACGCTCTCGGTCGTGTCGCGGCAGCTGCGCAGCCTGGCCCGATGAGTTCGGCGGGCCGGCGCGGTCTGTCCTGACATGACGACCTTCCTGCTGCTGCCCGGCGCCGGCGGCGAGGCGTGGTTCTGGCACCGCGTGGTCCCGGAGCTGGCGGCGCGCGGCCACGAGCCGCTGCCGGTGGAGATCCCCGCGGACGACGAGTCGCTCGGCTGGGCGGACTACGTCGAGATCGCGCTGGCGGCGCTCGGCGGCGAGCGGGAGCCGGTCGTCGTCGGGCAGTCGATGGGGGCGTACACGGCGGCGCTGGTCGCTGAGGCCGTCCCGGTGCGGCATCTCGTGCTGGTCAACCCCATGATCCCGAGACCGGGGGAGTCGGCCGGGCGGTGGTGGGCGGCGGTCGGGCAGGAGGAGGCCCGGCGCGAGGCCGGGTACTCCGGCTTCGACCTCGACCGGGACTTCCTGCACGACATGCCCGCGGACCTGGTCGCGGACCTGCGCAAGGGCGGGCGGAACCAGTCCGACCGGTCCTTCGCCGAGCCGTACCCGCTGCGGGAGTGGCCTGCCGTCCCGACGACCGTGGTCGCCGCCCGGGAGGACCGGCTCTTCCCGCTCGCGCTGCAGCGGCGGGTGGCGCGGGAGCGGCTGGGGCTGCCGGTCGTCGAGACACCCGGGGGGCATCTCAACGCGCTGTCCTACCCGGTGGAGGTGGCCGCCGCACTGGCCGGCGTCGTTTGAGAGGGTGTGCGGCGTGGCCCGCTACGTCGCGCAGGTCCCGCTTCGGTGGACCGACCAGGACTCCTATCGTCACCTCAACCACGCCCGGGCGGTGACGCTGTTGGAGGAGGCCCGGGTCGACCTGATGTTCACCGGCTCCGGGATCGGCACCTTCGCCGAGGGACTGCTCGTCGCGGCGCTCGCGGTGGACTACAAGCGGCAGGTCGCCTACCGGTCGGGGACGCTGCGCGTCGCGATGGGGGTGCGGGAGCTGCGGGCCGCGTCCTTCACGATCGACTACGCGCTGCACGACGGGCCCGGCGAGGAGGACCCGGTCGCGATCGAGGCCTCGACGCGCATGGCCCTGTTCGACCTCGCGGAGGGACGTCCCCGGCGGATCACCGCCGACGAGCGCGCGTACCTGAGCAGGTGGGTCTCGTGACGCTCCGGTTCCGGGAGCCCTCCGCGCGGGCGGATCTCGGCGCGTTCACGGCGCGGCTGGTCCGGCTGGACTCGACGGCCGCCGTCCGGCTGCGCGCGCGCCGCGACCGCGTGACGGCCTGGGCGCCCACCCCCTTCGAGGCGCTCGCCACGCGCTCGGTCGAGGCGTCGATGGAGCCCGCCGAGCTGACCGTCCTCGGATCCGTGCTGCTCACGGCCCTGGAGGTGGAGCGGGCGGCCGAGGTCGACCTCGGGCCCGGCGGCGCGCCCTGGCTCTCCGACCTGCCACCCGACGAGGGGTGGGTCCGCCTGGAGGACGTCCCGGCCGGCGTGCTCGAGTCCCTGACCGAACGGGGGCTGGCGCTCGCTCGCGAGCACGGCGGTCCGCTCGGCCCGCCCGCCTCCCTGCTGGACCAGACCGTCCTGACGGTCTCGGGGGACGTCCCCGGCAAGGTCGCGGTCCCGATGCGGGCGCTGTTCGCGTTGTCCGGCATGGGTTTCCTCGGTGGGGCGGACACCGGCGTCGGCGGGGCGGGGATCGTGCGGGTCTCCGCGACGGGTTCGTGGATGCGCCTGGACGCCCGCTTCGGCGCGGTGGTGCGGCGACGGGTGATGGCGCTGCCGCTGCTGACCTGAGCGCCGTGCGAGGGGCTGCCCACCTACGGCATCCCGGACGACGCTGGCGCTCGGCACGTTTCGTGCTCTCAGCGTTGCAAGATCACGGTTTGCGTGCGCTCAGCGTCGCGGGCACCACGCTGAGGGCACGCAAACCGCGATCATCAAAGACGGCGCCCGGGCGCGGCGCATGATCGCTGTTTGAGTGCTGTGAGCGTGGGGCCGACCACGCTCTCGGCACGCAAACGACGATCTTGCCACGCTCAGAGCACGAAACGTGCAAAAGGCGCGTGCCCTCACCGGGCGTAGACGCGATTGCCGACCGGCCCCCCGCTCGGGCTTGCGGCTGCGGTCTGAGCTCCGTCGAGAGTGGACTCGCGGGCTGAGGCCGGGCTGGTGGCGGACTCGCGGATCAGGCCAGCCAGGCGGCGGTGTTCGCGGGGAGGTCGCCGCAGTCCGTCAACGGGCCGCTCGTGAGCAGGACGTCTCCCGGCGGGAGGGGGACGGGGCGTTCGCTCGCGTTCAGGGCGCAGACCAGGGTGGAGCCCACCCGACGGAAGGCGAGGCAGCCCGCCGGGGCGCCGAACCACTCCACCTCGCGGCCCCGGAACGCCGGGTGCGTCTTCCGCAGCTCCAGGGCGTACCGGTACAACGAGAGGGTGGACGCCGGGTCCTCCAGCTGGTCCGCCGCCGTCAAGTCGCCGTAGGACGCCGGCAACGGCAGCCACGGCGTGCCCGCCGTGAAGCCGTAGCCCGGCCCGGGGCCTTCCCAGGGCATCGGGACCCGGCAGCCGTCCCGGCCGCCCGGGTCCACCCGCACCGACTCGGGCAGGTCGACGTCCGGCAGCCCCAGCTCCTCGCCGTTGTACAGGTAGGCGGTGCCGGGCAGGGCCAGCATGACCAGCGCCATCGCCCGGGCGCGGTCGAGCGAGCCGTAGCGCGTGGCGGGGCGCGGGTTGTCGTGGTTCGCGATCGTCCAGACGGCGGGCACGTCCCCGGCGGCGGCGAGCGTCCCGTCGATCACCGTGCGGAGCTCGACGGCGTCGAAGGGGCTGGTCAGCAGGCCGAAGTGGAAGGCGAGGTGCAGCTCGTCCGGGCGGAGGTAGGCGGCCCAGCGCTCGTCGTCCCGCACGATGACCTCGCCGATCGCCATGCGGTGGGGATAGCGGTCCAGCACGCTGCGGATGGCCCGGTGCACCTCGTGGACATCGTCGGCGTCCCAGCGCGGGTCCGGCGTGTCCTCCGACAGCACGGTCCAGCCGGGCTGGCGGCGGTCGTCCGGCAGTCCGTCCGGCTTGGCCATGCCGTGCGCGACGTCGATCCGGACCCCGTCCACCCCGCGGTCGCACCAGAAGCGCAGGGTCTTCTCCAGGTCCTCCCGCACCTCGGGGTTGGCCCAGTTCAGGTCCGGCTGGCCGGGGGAGAAGAGGTGGAGGTACCACTCGTCGGACGGGGCGACCCGGGACCAGGCCGGTCCGCCGAACACGCTCTGCCAGTTGTTCGGGGGCGTGTCCCCCGAGCGGAAGTGATACCGCGCACGTTCCGGGCTGCCGGGGGCCGCGGAGATCGCCGCGCGGAACCATTCGTGCTGGTCAGAGGTGTGGTTGGGTACGATGTCGACGATCACCCGGAGGCCGTGCCGCCGGGCGTCCGCGACGAGGCCGTCGAAGTCGTCCAGCGTGCCGAACAGCGGGTCGATGTCCCGCGGATCGCTGACGTCGTACCCGTGGTCCACGCCGGGGGAGGGGTACACGGGGGACAGCCAGAGGGCGTCCACCCCGAGGAGCTCCAGGTAGCCGAGCCGTGACCGGACGCCGGCCAGGTCACCGACGCCGTCGGCGTCCGAGTCCGCGAAGCTGCGCACGTAGACCTGGTACACGACGGCGTCCGCCCACCACTCGGTAGGAACGGTCGACCCCGCAAGCTCCGTCCTGCCGTCGATGGTCGACTCCGCGAGCTCCGTCCCGCTGCCGACGGTCGACTCCGCGAGCTCCGTCCCGCTGCCGACGGTCGACTCCGCGAGCTCCGTCCCGCTGCCGACGGTCGACTCCGCGAGCTCCGTCTCCCCGTCGCCGTGCACGGTTGTCGATACTAGGTCAGAACTGGGAGTTCACCATGCTCGCGGCCGCGTACTCCAGGTACTGCCACAGCTGCGCCCGGTGGGCCTCGTCCAGCTCCGACTCGTCCACCGCGACGCGCATGCAGCGCAGCCACGCCTCCCGCTCGAGCGGCCCGATCCTGAAGGGGTGGTGCCGCATCCGCAGCCGCGGGTGGCCGCGCTGGTCGGAGTAGGTGCGGGGGCCGCCCCAGTACTGCTCCAGGAACATCCGCAGCCGGTCCTCGGCGGGCCCCAGGTCCTCCTC
>Ga0068863_100004990_pt1 | contig 13081 bp, 17 predicted proteins | sample KBSSwiS62_FD_66596 | JGI IMG/M metagenome (GOLD analysis project Ga0068863, IMG submission 66596) | Switchgrass rhizosphere microbial communities from Kellogg Biological Station, Michigan, USA - KBS Switchgrass S6-2 | ecosystem: Host-associated > Plants > Roots > Rhizosphere > Soil ...
CAACCGATGGCACGTTGTCCTCTCGCGAAATTGAAGTTCTGCGGCTGATTGCGAGCGGGAATGCCAACAAGGAGATTGCCATCCAGCTTTCCATCACCGAAGAAACGGTCAAGGGGCATATCAAAAATATTCTCGCCAAATTGGACGCTAACGATCGCACCCACGCCGTTACCATCGGGCTGAAGCGCGGCATCATCGATCTCTAAACCCCCTCAAAATAGGGGCTCGCTCAGCCCCGCTTTTTAGGGTTTCGATTATTTCTGCATGTCAGTAGTCTGAAATCGAGACCTGTCGTGCAACGTCTTTTCTCGACATTTCCGGAAGGTTGGCCCGGTGCGGGACTCGCATTTTTGCGAGTAGTGATAGCGATTCCGCCTGTTCAACACGGGATTTCAAGTCTCTGGCCCGTTTCTCAGCCGCTGGTCATGGTGCATTTAGCGGCAGCGTGTGCCGCGGCGCTGCTGCTGGTTGGTTTGTGGACACCGGTGGCGGGCGTGCTGCTCGCAATAGTGGAATTTGGTCTCGCCCTGTTCCATCCAGGCGATCGGTGGATGCACATGCTGGTCGGGGCTTTGGGAATCGTATTGGCAATGCTCGGACCTGGGGCATGGTCCGTGGATGCGCGTTTATTCGGACGGAAGCGCATTCAGATTCCACAGCGGTAGAACTGCTTCCCGCAGAAGTATTAGCGTCTTAGCACCAACCCAAGACAACGTTTCTTCGAAGAAGTATATCTGACCCAACGCAAAGTGTTAGACGTCTTCCCCCCGAAAGAGGCGCCACCCGGCGGCACGATTTAGCCGGCTCACGGAACTTCCATCGAGGGTTGTAGACAAACAGGATCGGACTCAAAATGATCTTGGAAAGAGAAAGTTTCATTTGCGAACTCCGGTGGCGCTTGGCGAGCCACTGGCTCTTTTGGAGGGTAGGATCAAAATGCATTCCGACAATGTGATCGTCTTGAAAGGATCGGACGGGGGGCCGTGGTATCGTTCCGTGCGAACCGTCGGCCGGTTGTCATTGACAGCGACACCCGACTTGGAATCCGCCGTCGCACTAGATCAATTCATGGCGCCGCTTTCTGCCGATTCTGAAGGCATGGTGGGGTCGAGCAGCAACTTTCGCGGAGTGTTGGATCAAATACGAACCGTCGCGCCGACCGACGCCACGGTACTGATCGAAGGTGAAACCGGGACTGGGAAGGAGCTTATCGCCCACGCGATTCACACGCTTAGCAGGCGCCGGGGACGACCCCTTGTGAAGCTGAATTGCGCGGCGATTCCACTGGGACTTCTTGAAAGCGAGTTGTTCGGTCACGAAAAGGGCGCCTTCACCGGCGCCGTGTCGCAGAAGATCGGCAGGTTTGAGGCGGCGAACGGCGGAACTCTGTTTTTGGATGAGATCGGCGATATTCCCCTCGAATTGCAGGCAAAGCTGCTGCGGGTTTTGCAGGAGCAGGAATTCGAACGGCTTGGCAGCACGCAGACGCACCGCGTCAACGTGCGTGTGGTGGCTGCAACCAATCACAATCTCGCGGAGCTGGTCGCCGAGAAGCAGTTCCGAATGGACCTTTACTACCGCCTTAACGTGTTTCCCATCGCGGTTCCGCCGCTTCGTCGTCGCCGGGACGATATTCCGAAGCTGGTGGCGCACTTCGCACATAGCTATGCCCAACGCATGGCCAAGCAGATCGAAAAGATTCCGTCGCATGCGATGGAGATGCTGGTGGATTACCCCTGGCCGGGAAACATCAGGGAACTGCAAAATTTCATCGAGCGGGCGGTGATCTTGACTCAGGGCGATGTGTTGCGACTACCGGCATTGCCACCTATCGCGGCCGCGCTCAACGAACCAGTCACCCTGGAAGAAGCCGAGCGCGATCACATCCTGAACGCGCTGCGGGACAGCAATTGGGTGGTGGGCGGCGCTCACGGCGCGGCGGCGCGGCTGGGCGTAAAGCGGACCACCTTGATCAGCAAGATGCGAAAACGCGGCCTTTCGAAGGCCATGAGTAATGGAGGCTAATATGCAACAGAATGATTTGTTTGTGATTGAATCTGACCGGTCCGGGAATAGATTATCCCTAAACGGGCTGAATATCGCGACGTTCGCTACGCTTGACGCGGCTGAAGTGGAGGCGCAAAAGGTCGCCGGCCGCGCGGTACCGGGCGCGTCACTAAAATTCGAGCTGGACTTCAAGTGGACGCTCTCAGACCTGGAAATCCGCGCGGCCACGCTTGAGCGGCCGAGCGGAGAGACAATCGCACAATAACCAGGATTGCAGGCCTTGTCGGTTACTCGACACGGTGGTGTCGCGATGGCACTGGCAGCAATTTGGTCGTGGTTGTCGTTTCTCTTAGCTTTCAGTGACATCGATTAATGGAATCGATTGGCGTTTGAGTTGCATCTCCAAGGTGTAGCTTCAGAGCGCATCCTGAAGTGCCGTTCGATTAAAAGGAGCAAGAAATGGAGAGCATATATTTGCGGTTTCCGAGTGGCGGCCTAGGGTTCGGCCTGCTTCTGTTGAGGCTCATTGTGGCGACATGGTTTTTCGAAACTAGTATGCCGATCGTTGGCGCCAGTCCGTTGGCGTCATTCTTTGCGCTTGTGCTGATGGTCGCCGCGCTCTCCTTAATCGCCGGGTTCGTAACCTCTGCGAGCACCCTCGTGGGAGCCGTTTGTTCCATTATTTTGCTCCTGCTGGGAACTGAGCCATACCCTTGGTTTCCAGTGCTGTCGATCGCAGTTCTCTCTGGTTCGTCAGCTCTATTGGGTCCGGGCGGCTATTCGTTGGACGCTAAACGAGCGAACCACTAGTCGTGCTTAAGCGTGGTTGACCCGGTCAGCCGTTCTGATTATTTCCGTCCGCCAAATCCAACGGCGGGCCCATCTTCCACCGCAAATCGCCACATCACCTCGATCATTCCTGGCCGCTCGGCCTTCATCATTAGTGCACGTCCGCAAAAATCCTGGCGTTAGACGTTTTCGTTGATCGCGACTCTAGCTCCCCTCGCTGGCCGCGATAAGCGATGCCTCTTCGACACCGCTGTCATCCTGCCGTCGAACGAGAACTCGCTTCCAGGTTGATGAGCCGCACTGGAAATCGCCCCCTGTAAGCCTAAGCCGCCGCGCTGCCAAGCGTTTCGGGAGGGCCATTGATCATTCACATTTGAACAGACCGGCAATCCGCTCTTGGCTGCCCGATTGCACATTGCACAGACGAACAAAGGAGAAAGTCATGAACACACATCGTACGATTTTCGCTTCCGTTGGGATCGTGCTTCTTCTTGCGAGCGTGTCATCCGCCCAGCAAGTGAAGACTGACTATGACCGTAACGCAAACTTCGGCCAGTACAAAACATATTCCTGGGAAAAGGTCCAGACCCAAGACCAGCTATTGGTCCCCCGCATCAAAGAAGCCGTGCAAGCAACCCTGGCAACAAAAGGTTTGACGCCAGTCGAATCAGGCGGCGATGTCGCGATTGTTGCGATGGAGACCACTCAGAATCAACAGACGCTTAACACCTTCTACGATGGCTTCGGCGGCGGTTGGCGGTGGCGCGGCTTTGGGGGATTCGGAGACGCGACGACAACGGTTCAAAACTACAAGGTCGGGACCCTGGTCGTCGATCTGTTCGACGCGCACACCAAGACCCTGATTTGGCGGGGATCGTCGAGTGACACCCTTTCAAACAAGTCAGACACGAATATCAAGAATCTGGACAAAGGTGTGCAGAAAATGTTCGATCATTTTCCACCAGGCGAGAAAAAGTAAGCCGGATTCCGAAGTGCCACGTATGAGCGAAGGATGAAGGAGAAATTAAGATGAGACTATATCGGCAAAGTATGGCGCTCCTGCTTTCCTGGTGCCTTGTGCTGGTGGGCGCGCGCGGCGGATTCGCCTACCAGGAGAGCGCTGCTTTCTCTTAGGACCCGCCTCAGGCTGCACAACAGACCCCCGAGCAATTGCAGCAACTGGTCGCTCCGATTGCACCTTATCCCGACGCATTGATCGCGCAGATCTTGCCGGCCGCAACTTATCCGGCAGAGGTGGTCGCGGCCCAACAGTGGATGAGAGTTCGAGGAGACGGCGCCGGTGGATCGATTCCTCCGTTCGCATCCCGTCGAAGATGGCCGCGGATGCCGGGAATTCCTGGCGAAGAGCCTCGGCGAAATCCGCATCGATCCGCTCTCGTCTTCCTCTTCGAGAGAGATAGCCAGAGCTAGAATTTCCCGCTCAGACAGGCTGTCGAAATCTCGCATAAGGCTATGGATGCCCGCTACACGCGAATTGTCGCAGGAACTCGGAGACCATCCTACCGATTCGCGGCCTGGAAAGCACGAACATCGATGGTATTTCGGCCATCGTACAACGGGTTCCGGCTCGCCAAAATCTGAGCCGCTCGTGCCTCATAAATCTTTGCTTCCTTCTTTCGCTTTACCTTGCGCATGGCGCGGGATAGCGCCATCAATGAATCCGCTACGAGTATGTGTTCCCCTAAGGTGCCTTCTCGTAGCTTCAATGCCTGTTCGAACTCCGTTTGGGCCATTCTCCATTCGCCTTTCATCATGTAATACTCGCCGAAGTTTGAGCGGACGAACGCACACGCTATCGGCGACGCGCTACAGTCCGCTTTTATGGTTTCAGTCAATTCCAGGATCAGCGGGTCCGCCTCCGCCAACTTTCGCTGCTTGGCGTATGCCATGGCAAGCGAGCTCGTGAGAATGGCGTGCTCCAGAGGATCAGCGCCGGCGATTTTTGTATGGGCAGCGAGGCCGCGTTGAAACATCGTCTCCGCCGCCGAATAGTCGCCTATCATCGAATACATCTGGCCCATATGCAATAGCAGCGCTCCATATTCGATCCCATTCTCTCCGTAAGCACGCTCGGCAATCTTTAGCGCGGTCATCCAATTCTTTTCGGCATCCTTGAACTTACGGCTCTGACACAATAGATAAGCTTCGGAGTCGTAGAAAGTAATCAGCCGTGGATTGTCTTGAGATAGGGCCTTTTCAGCAATAGCCCGAGCCTTGGGCAGCATGCTCGACGCTTCCTGGAGCTTCCCCTGTTCCAGATAGAGTCGTCCCAAACGGTTAAGTGCATTCGCGGTACGCCAATTCTCAACGCCGGCGTGCTGCGTGAGAAGACTGAGGGCTTTATTGTAGTCGATCTCAGCTTCCGGAAACTGTCCTTGAATCTGCATCACCTGACCAAGCTTGGCATAGACGTCTCCTGCCATTTCTGACTTTGCCTCGCCTAAACGCGCAAGCAGGTCCAATTCGCGCAGATAATAGTATCTCGCCTTGTCGTAATTGCCCATCCCTTCGGCCAGGGCGCCAATGTTATTCAAGTCCCTGGCGACTGGAACGTTCTTGATTCCCTGCGCTTCGGCCATTTGAAGAGCGGCTGCATAGCAAACATCGGCGATTTCGTATTGTCCATCCTTGTAATGTGTGTATCCCGTGTGACGGAGATCCTCCAGTACAGATTGTTGGCCCGCCACCGACGAATCTGGAACACTTGCTATCGGGCATGCGGCCCAGCTAAGACCGGTCGATAGACCAGCGGTTATGATTGCAGACAACAGTTTCATGCCTATTTTTAAAGCACGCATTCGGCCAACATCTCAACGCTGCATCGCGCCAAAAGATGGTGATTCGGGAAGTGGGGACCAAAGGGCTTGTTGCTGGTTGCACGACGCTCTTTCCCCCACGAGGGACTTGTTCGCCGACACATCGACGCCGGCGTCGAAATCCCAACACGAGATCGCCTTTGTGGCGCGCGTTTATAAAGTACGCATGAAGGCAACCAAGTCAGCTTTTTCCTGCTCCGCAAGCTGCACTCCCAGGATCACGTTGAAGAACTCGACCGTATCTTCAAGCGTTAGAAGACGTCCATCGTGGAGGTATGGGGTGACTCTTTTACGCCACGAAGCGGGAATGTTTTGATCGGGCCGTCTGCGGAAGCCAACATGCCGTTCCCCATATGGGATTTGTAGAAACGCTCTGCTTGCAGATTGTGCATGAGGTTATCGGTGTAGAAGGGTGCAGCATGACATTCGGCGCAACGTGCTTTACGGAAAAATAGTTGTTGTCCGCGCATCTCACCGGCGCTGGCCTTCGCCAGGTCCGCAGATATGCGCGCACTATGAGTGTTAGGCAAGCCAGGCGCCAACAAGCAGCCTGAACGATATCTAATACCATGACAAAAATCTCCATCGACGGGACCGAATTTGAAGCAGTGGCCGGCAGCCGGTTAATCGACGCGATCAATCATGCCGGCGTTCATTTGCCGCAAGTCTGCTATCACCCGCAGTTGGGGCCGATTCAGACTTGCGATACGTGCATCGTCGAGGTCAACGGCGAACTGGTTCGCGCGTGCGCGTCAGTGGTAGCGCCGGGTATGAAAGTCGCCACAACGATTCCACAGGCTCAGGCCGCTCGCACCGAGGCGTTTGACCGAATTCTCCGCAACCATCAGCTATATTGCACGGTTTGTGACAACAATATTTCCAACGGAAATTGAATTCACTCCCTTATTTTCCGTCCGGAGTAACTTTCAATTCCGAGAGGACCTGGGCCATTTTCACACGGGCCCGGTGATGACGAGTCTTCACCGCGGACGCCGTCAAGCGCAATGCTTTCGCAACTTCGGCGACGCTGCGCTCTTCGAAGTCACGCATTCGAACTACTCGGCGATACGGCTCTGGCAAAGTGGCAAGTGCGGTTTGCAGCAACCCGGCGGTCTGGCGACGTACGCAAAGGTTGAATGGAGAGTCTCTTGGGTCCGCGATCGACGCGGCGGCGATAGCGGCGGGCTCCATCGCGACGGACCGCGAAGCGAATCTCGTGCGCCAGTGCTGAATAACTTCGTTGAGGGCAATCCGAATCAACCAGGTCCTGAAGGCGCCTTCGAATCGAAATTGCTCGAGGCGCGTGAAGGCCTTGAAGGCAGCTTGCTGAACGACGTCTTCGATATCCGGGTTATTCCCCATCCTCGCCTGAACCGCCCGCCAAACAGCGTTCCAGTGCGGCGCGATCAGATCGTCAAACAGATCTCGCCTTCCTGCGAGAATCTGACGAATCAGCAGATCTTCTTTGTTCTCGCCCCGCAGTTTCGGAATCTGCGACGCCTTGTCGAGCGTACATGTCAGCGTTCCCATTAGCTTTGGGCCTCGGTCCGTTCCGTTCCATCCTTCGTCGCGATCACTACGGTTTTGGTGGATGAATCGATTTTTTTCACCGTTCCTTCGGCGACGGATGCTGCGTCCTCGACAGCAAAGTCGGGCAAAGCCAGACTCAAGGCCAAGGCCGCGCATAAAGAAAACTTCATGATTATCCTCCGGTGAATCGCATCACGCCGGCGAGAATTGCCCGTCGGCGCATACCCAAATCACCGCTACGTGATGTGCAAGTGAGCTTCCGTCGGGCGAAGTCTTGATTTTCAAGGACTTGATTCTTGAATCGTCCCTGGCGGAGTCACGGGTTCGACTCGGGTTGACGACCATCCGACTACGCTACCTGGGAGCGGCAATGCGCCGAAATGACACCCATGTCGTGCGAGCGACAGGTGTGCGAGTGACAGGTGATAGATCCACGACCGACGGTCGATCGATGCCATTAGCGACAAAACGCACACCGAGGCAGCTTCGAACCGTTTCGGCTTTCGAGACCAAGTCCCCTGGCACACAAATTGCACGTGCATGGCTGCGATGGGAGCGAACCATGACTCGGAGAAGCGTTTTGGGGACCTTGGCCGCGATGGGCGCGTCTTCCGTTAGCCAGACTATTTCGCACGGTATGATTTATCGAACTTTGGGAAAGACAGGCGAAAAGGTATCCGCGATCGGGCTGGGCGGTTATCACATCGGGCACCCCCCGGACCCCGCGGACGCCATCCGGATCGTCCATAGCGCGATCGATCGTGGAATTACTTTCATGGACAATTGCTGGGACTATCACGACGGTGAAAGCGAGCGGCGCATGGGGATTGCGCTGCGCGATGGCCTCCGGCAGAAGGTGTTCCTCATGACCAAGTTTGACGGGCGCACGAAGGATGCAACGGCCCGGCAGATCAATGAGTCATTGCAGCGCCTGCAGACGGACCATATCGATCTCATCCAATATCACGAAAACATTCGCTTGGAAGATCCCGACCGGTTCTTTGCCGCTGATGGCCCGCTTGAGGCACTGATGGAGGCAAAGAAGGCCGGAAAGATCCGCTACATCGGCTTCACGGGCCACAAGGATCCGCTCGTGCATCTCCGGATGCTGGACGTGGCGGCGCAGCATAACTTTCATTTTGATACCTGTCAAATGCCGCTCAACGTCATGGATGCACACTTCCGCAGCTTCGGACACTACGTACTTCCGAAGCTGGTGGAACAGGGCATCGGAGTATTAGGAATGAAATCCATGGGGGACGGCAACATACTGAGAAGCAAACGCGTAACGCCCCAGGAGTGCCTACACTACTCATTGAACCTCCCGACATCAGTGGTGATTACCGGCTGCGAACGCATGGCGATCCTCGATCAAGCGATTGAAGCCGCTCGCACGTTCAAGCCTATGAGTTCCACGGAAGTGTCTGCGTTGCTCGCGAAGACGAAAGACGTAGCCATGAGCGGGGTGTTCGAGCCGTTCAAAACTACTACTCAGTTCGACGGCACCGCGCAGCACCCTCAATGGATGAGCTGAAGGCTCCTGGAAAGATCAGCAGCAAGCAGCTGGTAGGACAATCCAGGGCCTCAGTCATCAAGCTGCACCTGCCGGCTCGAATCAACTGGCAATACGTCTATCCTGCCAAGCACAATCCATTTTGCACCCAGGTACAGATAGCAACAGATCCCTGCTGGATGTATTCTGGCGTCGTCGATGGATGAGATTGAGCAAGCCAAGGAAGAACGATGCCGCAAGCCGAAATGTTACATAGAGAAACCGAAATCGGGGGGGGCAGTGCGGGAGATTAATCATGAGCGAGACGCATGCCGCAACTCCCGTGCTGATCCGAAGGACTCGACCACTAGAACCAGCGATTCGAGCAGTGCCGTCAAACCCTCACGGACCGATAGATCGTCATCGATCAGGAAAACCGTCTCCTCCGTGCATCCTCCGATGTCGGCCAGGCGTCACGCTGTCGCCATATCGACACGATCCGACGTCTCCCGACGCGCCGGAAGCGTGAACTCAAAGGTAGCCCCCCGATCCACGTTATTGGCGCCCGTCAAGCGGCCCCCGTCCGCTTGAATGATATTGTTGCAAATCGAAAGGCCCATGCCCATCCCCTGCGGCTTGGTCGTATAGAATGCGTCAAACAGCCGCTTCGCTTGCTGTGGATCAAGGCCTGCACGATTCCGGTTTGGCGCAGTGTTTCGTCTTCCACAATGGCCTCCTTGTTCAAACCGACTTGATGGGACGATTCAAGTGCAATCCGGCTGCCAATAGCGTTTTGAATTAACGGGTGAAACGTGATGCGCTGAGCGGTTCGCCGCGGTCCCCCGGCGCGCAGCCTAGCCGGTTACGGAACGGGGTGCTGAACACGCTTGGCAGCTTCATAGCCTATCGATCGGAGCGCTTCAAGATGAAACATCCATAACATGTTCCGGTCTAACTACCGACGGCCCGAAGGGTCACACCGATTCTCCGAAATTACCGCGTGACAGAGGCAAGAAAATGGAACTAACATGCCTGATTTTAGAACAGTTGGATCGCGAAGCCGAACTGACTCGTCGAGCGCTGGAACGTGTACCCAATGGCAAAAACGACTGGAGGCCCCATCCGAAGTCGATGCCCCTGGGGCAACTCGCTCATATGGTCGCCACGATGCCTTCGTGGATTTCTATGATGGTGAAGCAGGACGAAATCGATATCAAACCCAAAGATGGAGCGGGCAACGGAGCATCTCGCAATCTTGAGTCACCGGAAGCGTTGGTAGCGGCGCTGGATAAAGCAGTGCAGGACGCCAGACAGGCCATTTCGGAAACTACGGATAAGGATTTGCAGACCTCGTGGAGACTGCTCGAAGGCGGTAAAGTCGCTATGGAGAATCCACGCTACACATTCATTTTGGATAACTTCAACCATCTCGCCCATCACCGCGGCCAGTTGACGGTGTACCTTCGAATGAACGACGCGCAGGTACCCGCGATTTACGGCCCATCGGCTGATGATCATCGCTTTTGAAAAGTACCCATGGCCGACACGCAAACGCTCACTCCTGCCCAGCAGCTTGCCGAGGCCAACAAGACCCATTTTCCCAATGAGAGCGCCGAGTACCGGAAGGCTAGGAACGCTCTCCTCGTCGAAGAGATTGAGCTGCGTCGCCGCATAGAGCGCGTGGCGTCGCAACGGCGCAGCCTGCCCCCGGGCGGCAAAATTCTTCATGACTTCAAGATCATCTCCGAGCACGGTCCCGATCACTTCTCCAGCCTGTTCGGCAACATGAATACGCTGATGATCTACAGCATGATGTACGGGCCCGAGCGCAAGGCGCCGTGTCCTATGTGTACATCATTCCTGACTTCATGGAATGGGCTCGCCGTCAACCTTCGGGAGCGCGTTGCGATCGCCGTTACTGCCAGATCGCCAATCGAGCGGCTCGTCGAGTACAAGAAACAGCGCGGCTTCACGAACCTCCCTTTTGTTTCTGACATGTCCGGGGAGTACACGCGGGCTTACATAAACGCTGAAGACGCCGACGTCCCCGGCTTCAGTGTTTTCACCCAGCACAATGGAATCATTCGTCACTTCTACAGCGGCGAGATGAACGGATCCATGGCCGACCCTGGCCAAGACCCGCGCGGTGCCCCAGACCTAGACCCGCTCTGGCTGATGCTGGACTTGACGCCCGAAGGCCGCGGCGCGGACTGGTATCCCAAGCTAAACTACGAACACAAATAGCGGAGGTCTCGGTCTGCGTTTTGAGCTGTCCGTGACCGCTTGTATCCAGGTGGGCGTAAACAAGCATTGGTCCGCAGAAGGGTACCCAATGAAGCGCACATGGACGATCATAGGGGTAGGCGACGTGCCGGCCAGCTTGAAATGGTACCAGGCGCTGTTCGGTCAGCCGGCTACCCTTCCTGCCCATGAGTACTTTGGGCAAATCCTCGATTCAGATGGAACTGTCTTGCTCTGCCTCCACGAGTGGGGCTCCCATGAGCATCCGTCATTGATGAGTCCCGAGCACGGGACACCCGGCAACGGGCTCCTGTTGTTCTTCCGTGTCGATGATTTCGACCTGGCGCTGCAAAGGGCACGCTCTCTCGTCACTCGGTTCGAAGAGGAGCCACACGTGAATCCGAACACTCAAACCAAGGAGTTCTCGCTCCGAGACCCGGACGGATATTACGTTACGATCAGCGCGCTCTCCGCGGCCTGACAAGAGCTGGAAATCGGCTGGAAACCACCGCCCGGCTTAGCTGAGCCATCCTCGCCGCACCAGATGAATAATGTTTTCAGAGTGTTAGATTCGGCCAATCAAGTGCCTTCTCCATAGCGTACGAGCCGCTCAAACCGGCCTTGAGAAAAGGGAGAAAAGAAACCATGAAACGCAATTTGATAACAATGCTGGTGATTGCGGGAGGATTCGATTCGGTCATGTTTGGGCAGCAGTACCCTCAACAAGACCCGTCGTATCAATATCCGTCGTACCAAGGCGGCCCGAGCGACAACAGCCAATATGGCAATAACCAATTCGATAACGGGCAATACCCTCCCGAGCAATACGGCGACAATCAAGGCTACGGCAACTACAACGGGGACCCGGCTTACAACGGCGGCGATCAGGGTGAGTATGCTCCAGCGCCTCCGCCGATGCCGAACTACGCATCTCAACGTCCTCCGATGCCCGGACCGGGGTATTATTGGGTGGACGGCAATTGGAATTTCGTCAACGGACGCTACGCCTGGGTCGGAGGCTATTGGATGCTTCCACCGTTCGCAGGCGGTTATTGGACGGCCCCGCGGTACTCCGGCGGCCGGTTCTTCCGAGGATCCTGGGGTGGCGGCCGGCGGGACTTCGGCCGTGGATTTATCCGCGACAATCACCGGTATCAAGGACGCGGTGAAGGTTTCCGGCAGAACTACAGGGGTCGTTCACCAAGCGGATTTGGATCCCGCAGTGGCGGTTATCGTGGAGCCCCATCAGGAAACCGCGGACATCGCGAAGGCCACCGCTAATCACTTGACTAGAGAATCGCCCCGTGGATTTCGATCCCGGGGCGATTTTGTTTTTGGCGAGGACTAGTTTCGGCGCCGGCCCCGTCTCGGGTTCGGCCTACTTGCCTAAGCGGATGACGCTTTTCTTTTAACTTTCGGCTTCAGATTCTCTGGTGCGATCCCCGTGTTGAGATAGTCATTCAATCGGCTGTATGCCAGCGCCATCTCCTTGCGGGCGATGGCTAGCTCATGCGAGGCGTTCTTTATCAACTGGACCCCATCGGGATGCGGCAGACCGCTCGGGAACTGATCCATGACACTTTGGAAATTTATGAACGCTTCGCCTTTCTTCGCAGTAGTCTCCAGCACTTCCTGGATCAATATTTCTCGAACCGCATTGCTTGCGGTCGAAGGCTTACGGGCAGTTTCGCGTGCCTCGCAGCACCTGGAGCAAATTGGCACACCGCTATCGTAGAGTTCCGTCTCAGTTCGACAGAAAGCACATACCGCCATCGTGGTGTACCTTGAGACTCAAAAGTACGCCGCTTCGGATAGATTGTCAAATCAATTTCTCATGAGAGCCCGCCTGGCCTGCCTTTATACTTGAAAGCGAAGGAACCTGGATACCATTGGCCGCACTAATCGATGCGATAAACATAAAGCGCAGGACCCTCTTTGAGTTTGAAAACACTCCGTTCTACTGCATGGATGCGGAGATCAGCACTCCAACTGCTCGTGGCGGGCAGACCCTGGTGCGCCTGAAAGTTCGCAATCTGCTCACAAGAGCGGTATTGGACAAGACCTTCAAGGCGGGTGAGAAGTTCAAGGAGCCGGATTTGCAGTTGGGCCCCGTCAGCTACCTATATAGCGATGGCGACGGTTCTTACTTTCTGGACCAGGAAAGCTTCGACACGCTGACGCTTCC
>Ga0068863_100004991_pt1 | contig 13080 bp, 23 predicted proteins | sample KBSSwiS62_FD_66596 | JGI IMG/M metagenome (GOLD analysis project Ga0068863, IMG submission 66596) | Switchgrass rhizosphere microbial communities from Kellogg Biological Station, Michigan, USA - KBS Switchgrass S6-2 | ecosystem: Host-associated > Plants > Roots > Rhizosphere > Soil ...
CTCTCTGCCAGCGCATGCACGGCGTTGCCGCGCGCCACGGCTGGACCCATAGGCTCCTTGTCCCCCATTACACGACAGCGGTACCACTTGAACGCGCACTGATGCCACGTATGCCAACTGGAGTAGCTCCAGTATGTAACGATGCGCGGTTGTTCTTTACCCACCCGTGGAAATATTGGATTCGCTGCCATTCTGTGTTTCCATTGTTAGCTTATACACGACCCCATTCGCAAATCCTGTTCCTTTACACCCTCCGCATTGCCATTCACTATATGAGATGTCCCCAAAGTCAGCATCATTACATCGGCCTAGGCCCTTGCATGTTTGGCATGCCTTTTCTGATAGATCACCGAACGTTTGCTGGTACGCACTGAATGTGGCCATCAATATCTTCCTGCATAGTCGCGCAACTTATCACGCAACTCTGTTGTTTCCGTCCATTCGCTTTTGTTGGTATTTTCCTGTTCGATATTTTCTAACCAGTACTCTACACATTGAAACAGACGTATCATTTCCTCTTTAGTCAGTGGTAACATTATTTTGCTCTTGCCCATGACGACCTCGAATATTTAGGATCGGCCAACATTGGCACGTTGAGTTCTACATCACACATTGCATCGGCTACCTTTGGCCCATAGCTTTCATCAGGTGCCATTGTCACCAACTCATCATGCACCTGTACTGCAATACGCACTTCCGGCACTTGCTCACTAACATTGATCATTCCCTGTTTGGTCATGTCGGCCGCGCTAGGTTGTATCTTATAGTTGAACATCTTATATTCAAACCCTACCCACTCACCATCTAGCTCCGGGTTCTCCGCATCGTCGTAAGGCATCCAACGTGGAGGCTCACAGAAATACTCGCGTCCTCCCCAAGTCACCAACGGCTTGTCCTGGCTGGCCAAGATCTTCAACTCACGTATGATACGTGTTATGCCAGGGCAGACTTTGAACAGTGCTTTGCGTAGCTGTTGCGCCACAGTTGGACTTATACCTAATCGTGCAGCCAACTTGGCCGTGCCCATACCGTAGATGATACCGAACACTGTCACCTTCACGTGCTTGCGTGGAAAGTCGATGCCTGTTGCCTTCAGGATTTCTAACCGGAAGAAGTCATGTACGTCTAGCTTGGGGTTTTGAAGATACGCTTCCATCAGCATGTCTTCTTCAAAGTGCGCCAGTATGCGTAACTCTTGTTGGTTGTAGTCTGTGCAGATCATCACAGACCCTTCGTCGGGAATGATGTAATCCCTCAGTCCTCTAAATTCGTATCCTCGATCAAGTAACATCTTCTGAAGTAAGAGCAAGGTGTCCTTGTTCTGGGATTCCTCCGGGTTCGTTGGTATATTCTGCAGATTAGGGTCGCTGCTGCTGAATCGTCCGCTGCGCGCTCCGCCCCCACCGTCATTACGCGTTTGGTTGAACTTAGGAAGGATGCGCCCGCCGGTAACGGCCGATTGCAACAGCCACGGACGAACGAAAGAAGAGAGATATTTTTCAACGACGGAATGTACCGCAAGAAGGTCGAGCAACTCTTTGTCGTTGCACGTTGCACGCAAGTTGGTGATCTTTGTCGATACCTTACCTGTCGGTGTTTTGATGATAGCATCAAGTTTGCCTGCCTTTACCAAAGCTTTGGCTAGTTGTGCACCACTGTCTACATTAAACTCCTTACTGAGCGGTTGGCCTTTACGTATTACTCCCAGCTTACGCTGGATGCTGTGTAGCAAGTGCGAGTCAAGCTTTTCCAATGCATCCTGCAGTTCACGCAACCTGCGCCTGTGCACGCGGATACCAGAGCGCTCCATTTCCAAGCTTATAGGTAACACCAGCAGTTCGCGCTCGTATGCTTCACGCATCCCACGACGGTCTATTATCGGCATCAAGTGCTCGTACATGCCTTCCGTACGAGTTAGATCACCGACGGCGTACGCACCAACCAATTCACCTGGAGCCTTGGCGATGTGTTCTCCCCATTTGGTCTTAGGTACTTTACGGTTACCTACCTTGACGTTGTTCAGTACCCAGTCCCGCAGTAATGCCTGCTCCTCCGGGGGCATGTCCAGATGCTTTTCCGATAGAGGCTTAAGCTGCAAAGTACGCTCGTAAGGGTCGTTAAGAAAAGCAAGGAAAGTAGTGTCTTCGTAGCGACGGGGCGGTGCAATCCCCATGAAACACTCAGCCACGTCAATATCGAAACCGCCATGATGAAATAGCACCCTCTTCGCATCATACGCAGCCCGTACTCGGTCACGTGCTTCTCCCATTGTACAGTTGTTGCCCGTTGGATGACCCCATGCGTAGTACTTACCCTTGCGCTCCCCTGGTAACTTAACAGCTACACCAACAGGACGCGGTGGATAGTTAGGTCGTTTGTCTATGGCCTCTGTTTCAAAGTCAACGACGGCATTGTCACTCATGCTTCGTAGTGCCTGCGTTCGTACTCGATAGAACATCGACCACACGTGCACTGCTCATCGTACGTATGACGCCCGCCACAGTGGCAACGATCTTCAAAAGCTTCAGCATCTACACTTCGACGCACGATGCATACTGCTGCGCCGGTGACTAGCGCTATTAGTCCTATCAACGCTATGACTGTGTACACGTTCAACCCTCCGATTTATGCTCCAACATTTTCACTAGTCCTGTATCAACTACGTTAAATTCCGTTTCCAACGCGCACTTGAACTGCTCAATGTCCGTTATAACCATGAATAAAGATGAATCGCCAACCCGATCTACTAACTGTCTTGCCAATACTGGCAACCAATCCTTTCGCCAGTTTTCTTTGCGTATGATCTTGTTGATGGCGTGCACTAAGTGCGTAGTTTCCATCGCACTAACAGGCGTATAACGTCCATCCTTGCTTATCCAGACTGGCTCATCCCACTCCCTAACAATGTAGCGCATTTCACTGGCCACGACCGACCCAGAATATAACTTCATAAATAGCAGAAGCTTATACTTAGTACGTCGCGGATCATCCTTCGGGAAACGCTTCAGTAGCGCCAACAGATCAGAGACACTCAAGTCTCCAAGCTTATGCCTAGGTGGCAGAACTTCGCCTAGAGTTGGAAACACTCCTGTGTTGTTTACAACAATTTTCATACAGGCTCTCCTTGCTCTTCCTCTTCGTCCAAGACGGGCTCTTTAGCAAATTCGCGCGCCTCCCACATGTAAAGGGCCTTCTGCATACCACGATCGAAATCCGTTGTACCACCAACAGGATCCACGCTTTCGGCATATAGGCGCTCAGGATTAATTCCCATTAGCAGCGCTCCGGCAGCGTAGTCGAACCCTGTTCTCTCCTGCAGCTTGCGTCTACGCGCAAGCCATGCTCGCAAAATTTTCACACTGTGTCTCCATTGCTGTTAGACTGTTTAGTTGCTAAAAGTTCTCTACGTTCACGTGCACTACGACGTGAGTTGTACTTGGTGTATAGCTTCTCGACATAACTAGGGCGGTTGAGATTTGTAGTCTCGTAATGCAACGCCTTCTTCAGTTCCAGCTCGTTCATGTGCGGCACCTTTTGTACGAATGTACGCCAGTCACCGCCAAGCACAGCTTTGGGCGTATACAACGCCGGATTGCGTGTGCCTTCTTTCTTCCTCGTCATTATTACCTCCAAGTGAGTGGGCCAACGGCCCTTGTGATGTTACACAGTTGCATAGGGCCGTTGGCCACTAACTAGTTAGATGCACTGTGCGCTTACACTACTTCATGGCACGTACTCCCTTTCGGATAGCAGCCCACTTAGTACCCGGACTGATTAGGGTTTTTCTAAATTCTGCACCCAACCCCATAGCCACGCCATGTCATATTAAGCTTATAACACGTTATCTGGTGAGCTTGTTGATGCAGGTTCCGCCAGATTTTAACGAGCAGGCGTTGCTCGGGGTCTGTCAGCTTACAACTTTTCGTATCTAATCACGGCAGTCAACGCTTCCACCGGTGTTCCAAACAGTATCACTTCGCGCGCCTTGGCTTCTGCCCTGGCACGTTCAGCATATACTTTGATGGCCTCACGTCGTTGTTTCACATTCCACTGATCAACCTTGCGTTGTGCAGCCCGCACTGCTGCAGGCATCTTTTCGTCTTTGTCACGGCTGTTATGTCTATGCCGTGCTTCACGCAAACGCTCCTCCAAGTATTTGCGCTGTACAGGATTGCACTTCGGCTTCGCCGGTTTAGTCTTTGGCGACTTCGCTATTAGCGCATCGATGTTATCTTCCACGTTACTGCGTTTCATAGGATTAGCTAGCCTCAGCCGTGATTTCGATCAAAGAACTTATCTGGTAATCGTCCAGGCACATACGTACTTCCAAAGTTCTTCAGGCTCATAGGCTCGCGTCGCCTACTTACCCCCGAACCTCGACCCCCTACGTTTGACGGGCTTGTCCTCTTCCTCGTCATCATCGTCATCCTTGCTTGATTTCTTCTTTCGAACTGGCGGATCTTCATCGTCGTCATCATCGTCGTCTTCGTCAGTTGCTTTACCGCGCTTTCGAGCCGGTGGATCTTCGTCGTCATCTTTCGCAGCTCGTCGACGACGCGCAGGTTTAGCATCGCCATCATCTTCGTCGTCCTCATCTTTCTTCCTGCGTCGCGGCGGATCTTCGTCTTCATCTTCGTCAGATGCTTTACGCCGACGTGTTGGTTTTTCATCTTCCTCGTCCTCTTCCGCGCGTTTACGCCGTGGCTTTGGATCCTCCTCGTCTTCATCGGCCACTGGCTTCTTGCGACGCGGCTTTTCATCATCGCCATCCTTCTCATCAATCTTGTTGTACGGAGTCATGATCTTTTCCAGCGCTTCGTCACGACGTTCCTTCAAAGCACTGATCAAATCTCTGTCCGTCAGTTTTTCATCTATAGCGTAGTTAACCACGCTATAGTTGAAATCCTCATCAAAGCTGAACTCCGTAACTACGCTGTACATGGGCCGACCCAACTCCGAAAGCTTATCCATGTACTCGTTGAACGGCTTGACACTGGTTGGTGGCAAAGGAATCCACCCAATCACTGCTTCGGCTGCCGCATCACCGTCCTCAATGTCGTCACTGTGTACCAGCGCAACGCGCACCCCTTGCTTACATGCCTTGCGCCCGCGCTTGTTGCCTTTGTCCTCGGCGCCGCTACCCCATTCGTTCATTGGGCAGTCGGCACATGCGTCGTCCTGTTTGTCTGCGCTGTTCTTGTGCGGTGCCATTTTCTCGCCGTCTTCGCTGAGTGCCCAGCATACCGGGCCACTAGGATTGTTCTTGTCGTACGCACCCTCGTAGTATTCGTTGGCAAAGGCAAAGTTCAACAGCACACCTTTGAAGCTGCGCCCCTTTGTGGCCTTGTCCAACAGTGTGTCGCCCAGGCTAAAGCGCTTGTCTTTGATGGAAATCTTGTCTCCGGGCCCTCCCAACGTACCGCCGCCACGTGCTTTGCTACGCGCAGTATCCTTGCTGGCTTCTTTGGCCAACTCTTCATCGAGATCATCGTTTCTGGCTCGTGCCATTTCATTTTCTCCGTTTAATTATTGACAGACTGACTTTTTCAAACACTTCAACACCGGGGACCTTAACACCATCCTCCACCAGTTCAAAGTATGCCTTGCTGCTAACCCGGTTCTGGAGCAAGTGCATCATGTTGTGTTTCATCACCCATACGTCAAACTTGGCCCGGTTCTTTATGCTGGGATGTCGCGTCGTCTTTACGTTGGCCAACGCTAACAAGCCTTTGCAACCATCCGTCTGTTGCTTATCCATAGCGGCTAAACACTTGGCCGCTAACTTTTCACGTCGCTGTTTCAGCGCCCGCAGCTTAGCCTCCAGCTCATCGATCTCCTGGTCCACATTGAATATATGATCCACTTGATTGCCAAGCGCGCGATTCTCAAACGCTACCTCCTTATTTTTACGAGCCGGAGGTTCCGCTCGTGGGAATACCTTCAATGCATGGCACTCCTCTTTGGCCTGTCCGACTTGCGCTCCGCAGCTTCTCTAACCTTTTGATATCGTTCCATAATGTTGGCTGTTATTTTGTCTATGCCAACCTTCTTAATCTTTTCTGCCATATGAGCGTACATCTGCTCCACCATGTTAATGATGCGATCATAGTGTATGTCGGCGCTGTTGGCTTGGCCGTACTGCGCTACGATCTGATGATGGAAGTTCAAGATGTGCATGTTCGCCTTGACAGCGGCTTCGAGCATGACGACTTCTCTACCCAAGTAGCCGTCGCTTTCCACTAGCTCCTTTACATCTTCTTCATTGCCAACGTTCATTAGCTGCTGTACGAACATCGACACGTGTACTATGTAATCAGGGTGCAGTATTGATAGCGTTTCTGATACAGAGTACATCATGTTTTCCACAGCCTTCCAATCGTCGAAACGAGTTGGCTGTACCCGATGCTCAGCATGCTCACACGGATTCTTCGTGTGTAAGATCTCCTTAATAAAGAACAGTATGGTTGTCACTACGTGCTCGTGCAACTGTTCACGCAACTTGGTTATTCTTTGCTCCTGAGCTTCAGACATGTTTGCGGCCCTCTGTATAATCAAACCACCATGTTGGTCGCACGGCGGGTTCAGACCATGTTACCTTTGTTCCAACGTCGTGCTTCATGAACACGTAGTAATTACGATATCCTTCCACCGGATCGCTGTTACGATACTGCGGTGGCATTGTCTGTGGCCAGTCGTTACGTAGCTCGTCGATAGGAATGGCCAGCGGTGAAGAAATTAACTCACGTAATAGTTCCCTGTAGGGCGGCAGCTCTTCAAACCGACTATCGTATTCGCAGTACAGAGCCTGCATGTGATCACGCAACCAACGATAGTTGGAAGAGCTAAAGCGCGCCCACTGCGCCCACTTATGATCTATCTCAGATGCACGCATGTTGTTTACAGCGTGCGGCACCCTGTTACGAGTTAGTTCTATACCGTCTAGATACACGTGCGCACAACTAAGCAACTGAGCACAGGCCATCAGTTGGCGCGGCACATGACAATCCATATGTGCACGCGCAGCTAAACCAGGGTCTTTGTCAAGCACAAAGATGTTCATCTATTCTCCTATGCACCTTTTATATAAAGCGTTTGCCCAGTAGGGGCTAACAGTTCCAGTGTAACATCAACTAAGCCTTCGGAATACTCAATTATAAATTCGAAGTCAAGCGGAAGTTTGCATCCAACTCGTTGTTTGTATGCGTCCTTATACAGCGCCTCAAGCACAACTGTTAGATTGTCTCCGCGCCGCAACCGCATCCTACAATATCCTGTTACATTAACGCCCATCAAAATAAACCGTCCGCCAACCAAATGGTTGACACGTACCATTCCTGGGCGCGCATGTCCGTCAGGCTCCTTCCACGTGTTAACACGTACACGATTGAACAAGCTGCCTATCTGCCACCAGTTAACGACTTCATGCCGCTGAGGCACCGAGCACCTCCTCGCTGTGGTTTATAACTTCCATCCACGCGCGGTTGTACTCTTTGATCATTGCATCCTTGTTATAGCATTCACCGATACGCAGCACCAACTCCCCGTTGTTCTGTCGTTCCTTTAGTGTGGCAGTTAGCCCGTAGTTGAGCGCACCACCATAGCGGGTGGGTCTATCAGTATCAGCATGCATGGCCAGGAAGCCGCACACACGCATCATCCCTACACCCATCATGCTACACAGGCGATCCATAACCAACGGATCAGCAGTACGCTTTACGCACCATCCAGCCCACAGAGAACCCTTTGTGCCGTCTGTCCAAGGATGGCTGCTACTGTCTATAACCCAGATCTCGAGGATGCGCCCAGCCTTTACCAAGCTGTCCACCAGCTTCATACCTAGTGCGGCACGCCACAGTGCGTCGTTGCTTGAAATGCCTCCATTGGAGGTTATATCCACTGCCAGGGTTACACGCTTAGTGGTAATGGTAAGGTGCTCTTCACGTTTCGGTACCGTCCACGCAATGTCCAGCTCACCGTTCCATACCCTGCTCATATCCAAATGGTCGCCGTGGTCAGACCGGTGTATCTTGCGTCGTCGCAATACCGCGCGACTAGGCACTGGTGGAGTTTCCAGCTCGCACTGTTCCAGCATGCGCTCCAACTTCTCCAGCAGCTCAGGCCATCCATTGTTTATCTTATCGACAATCGTTTGACCATCGCCACCACTTATACCCAACCAGTGGTCCATGTTGCCCATCCCGAAGCGGGCCACGCTAACAGGGTTCCATGGAGTATGGGCCGCCAACACGCGTATGTCTTCTTCAAACTTGTCGAAGCTTTCCCATTCGTAACTCAGCCCCGTCGGGTCCGCCCATCCGCCCCATTGGTATGCCTGCCCATAGATGCTGGCGTTGTTGTCACCCTTTTTGTCACGGTTATCCACAGGTTGGATTTTAACGTTGGGCAATATCATTTGTAGTGCTCCAATATGAAGCGAACGCGGGACAACAAGTGTACATCTCCCACTGTTGTTTCGTTGACTACTTCGCGCAATCGCAATAATATTTCGCGTGCGCGCTTAGCACGGGCAACGGCAATACGTGCACGCAGTATCCACATTTCAAACTCCGGCCACTCTTCGGGCATCAGACCGCCCTTGTTACCTGCCCATTCATCGACTGCGTTCTTCAGAAAGCTCATATCGATGGTAGTCAACGGCGCTTCCGGATTCAACTGATTTACTTTCGTTGGGTCGAATCTCTGCTCCTCTGCTGGAACCTTTCGCGCTTCTGTTGTCGACGCTGTCTCTCGTCCCGCTTTTGATTTTCGCTTCGCCATGTTGGTTTCTCCGGTTGAGAAATGGTTGCATACACTATCAGGTCGTATCTACCCATGTTTGGTACACGGGCGGGCTGTTCGTGCTTAACGAATACCCAGCCCTGACACGGATGTTTGCCGATGCACTGCTTACGACCACAGTCACAGTGCACAGCATCCGCGTTGCTAGGGGCTGGTGAGTTCTTCGGTCTGTTCCAAACAACAGTGTTCCACCACGCGATGAATTGTTGTTTGGTGATGCGCGGTTTAGGGGTCACGCTTACCTTCCTCCATGGAATTCCATGCGTTATACAGCGCTTCCACCTCATTAGGACTATCGGAATCTAACGAATCCAACGCGTCGTCTATGAGACTGTACACGTCATCCGACGATACAGCGCCCTTAGTAAGTTCGGACAGCTTATCGCATATCTCCAATATGCTGTGGTGTATCTTACGCATGCTATGCCACGAGCTTACGCTCGGCCTCCGTCCACCCGGTAAAGTACACCTTATCCCACTGGGCGCGGTCCCACTTGTAGCGTTGGTGCATGCGGCCCATCTGCTCAATCACCCGCGTAGACATGATGCGCCGAAGCTTCTGTTTGTTTATCTTATCGCGAATTTCCCATGCCCAGTTGCATACACTCGACGGAGCGAGGCTCTCCTCCACTTCTCGGCAGTAATCCAACGGCAGTAATCCAACTCTGAAGCGATCAAGAGTCGCAGCGTCCAGTTGATTGCGGCCCACATACATGGCGTCCGCACCGTTTCCATACGTATTAGCCGCAGCAATGAGCACAAAATCAGAATGCTTTTTGACCACCGGATTTGTATGTCGCTGTTCAACTGTATACGATGTATTGGCGATAGCCTTGTTGATGTAAGTGAATAGGTTAGGGTCGCCCGCATCAATCTCATCGAGAAGCATAGTGCCACCATTTTCGTAGCGCTGCATAAAGGGCGTCGGAACATGTTTGAATTCTCCGTTCTTACCGATGGGCAACAAACGACCATTGAACACCGATTCCGACATTCCTTCACTGCAGGACTGATCACTAAACTCCATACCCAATGCCTCGGCTAACTTAGCAGCAAGGTAGGTCTTACCGCAACCGGCGGGTCCAACCAACAGAATTGGGATACGCTCACTGGCCAACTCCACCATCGTTTTAAACTCTGGTGGCATCACCCCTTTCACTTTACGCTTGACGTCACCCTCCCTAATGATAATGGGAGCGCGCTTTTCCGCTGCTTCCAACACTGCTTGCTTGGCCAAGTCCCTAAGCTCGGCCTCTGTTTGCTTGAGCTTGTCGCGGATGCCTAACAGAATCTTGTCAACGGCGGTCTTGCTGGACTCTTCCAATCCCTGGCTATACTTGTTAAGTATGTCACACAACAATTCGATGTAGTGCGCTTCCTGATCCTTGGGAATGGTATCAGTTCCTTTGGGCGGGTCCTTTTGTAACACGATTATTTCATAGCCGAACTGTGCCCGCTGAGGCTGGGCGTCACACGCTTGTTTGAGCGCCGTACGTTGCTCTGTCGTCTTGCCCTGTAGCATGCCTAGCTGACGGCGTGCGCCAACAAAGTCCGCCAGCACCCACATTTGCGAGTTATGTAGTGTGCTGAAGTCCAAGTCCTTGATGCTGTCTGGAAACTTGGATCCCTTCTTACCTGTTGCTGCTCCAAAGCCCATGTTGGTATCCTCCTCGGATATGTTGTATTCAATCATTTCAGTATCAGTTGTTGGTTCTTCGATCATCGGTACCGGATCAAACACTAAGTTCGTTGGTGCAAACGCTTGAATTAGCGACGGATCCATTAGTGGCATATATTGATATTGATATGGATCAGAGTCCCAGCTAGTCATTGGTGGTGTTTGCCAGCAATCCAATGTTAGCATGTACGTGTATCCAGCATAAGCAAGCGTATTTCTTGTTTCAACGGTTGCTTCCACAACTTGAATCCGCGCGCTATGAATTTCTGGTAGAAACTTTTTCAAGTGCGGCTTTACATCTGCTCCATAGCGATTCAGCAAATCCTGAAACTCTAGAACTTCCGGCTGCGTCAGTTCTCCAGTAACACGGATCAGGCCGTTGCTGCGTCTTTCGATACGGTAGTTAAGCACGTATGCAGTTCTCCATCAAAGGCCGACTCCAAGACTGTTTCAAGCGCATTGCAACTGCACCACGTGACCAACAACTTTTGAACGCTGTCCTCCCCTGTGGCCAAGCATTCCAATGCGTTGTCATCCGGACTGGCAAGGTCAGTATCGATCATGTCGGTCGGTATGTAGTCGGACAGTTTGGCCGTTGCCAGGGTCTGCGCAGTTATTTCTGCGGCCAACATGGTTGCGCGCCATGCGTCGTTAGGGATACGAATGTTCTTCAGATCCTTTTCCTGAAGCGTACGATTGAGAATGCCGTTGTCGTAATACATCGTTACGATGGCACTCAGCACGTTGGGGTAGTCTCCAAAAGTTCTCATGATGCTTGCCTCTTATATTGATGTTTCCGTGTTTGCATGTGACCGAAGACGGCGTAGCTCTGTGCCCACACTGGCGCGTGTGGCAGCACTACCTCCACCAGTACCCTACGAGTTAGGTAGCGGTCCGCCGCGCTCTGACCAATGCGTCTGAAATACTCACTGGCCTTCATGTTGTTTTCCGATATGGTTTGTTCTTTGCTTGCTGATACCCGAACAACGCTGCGTCGAGTGCCCAAAAGGGCACGCTCTGTTGCGGGGTTAATACTGCGTCCAGTGTCTGAGGTACGCCGGGCACCAGTGCAGGTAATGCTTTACGCTGCACTTTGCGGTCTGCAGCGCTCTGCCCAATGCGTTGAAAGTAGTCTTTAGCTTTCATGGAAAAATCCTTTGAGCGCTGCTTTCGCTACCTTGTTTAGTTCGTATATCAGCCCAATCAGCATAGCTGATACAGTTCCCAAAAGAACACAAACTATAATTAGTGCGATTTTCATGACTTGACCACTCGCAGTTTCATACGCTTGGCAAATGCCGGCGCTACCAATGCCCACTTGAATCCGACTCGTGCTATCACTTTGTCCGGATGAAACTTTCCACACATAGTGCGCGCGGCGGCAACCGTGTTATATACCAGCGGGAGCGGTGCTGGTTTAGTACCGATAAGCTCGTCATAACTTTTTGCTGCCTCTTCGCGCTTCTCCGGCGTCATAAAGGAAAACCCTCGTGAACGACGTACTGCGTTATACGCTTCTCGACTGACACGCGACAAGATGCCGGGTTTCCATTCTTTGGTTATGTTAGGCATACGTCCTCCTGAACACTTCGAACAGCTTATCTGCAAACTGCCATGCCAACGACGTGTCGCCGCCCTGGCGGTCACTGCTGTTGTATTTGCCGTTAGTTGCATGCTCCAAATGATGGTACCACTCATGGAACACTGTTTTGATGTGGCCGCGCGCGTGCACGTCAATAAAACTGTTGCCCTTGGGCAAGAAACGGCAGCAACCGTTATGCTCCGGCTTTTCGACGGACACCACAGGCCGCTGTACACCATACTCCGCGCTCAGCGCGTTGCATATGCGCTGCGCTTGGTCACGCGTCACCTTATAGTAATACCCTTTGCGCTTTGCGCGTGGGAACATCCTAACAAGGGCCTTGGGACAGCGAATGTCCCATTGTTGAGTTTGGCGCAACATGCTAGGCCTCCTGCGCACAGCGCACACGGTACGTGATGAAGCCACGTGGATTCTTACGCAGTTCCTTGAACTCCTGGACGATGTAGTGCTTAGCTACATCCCAACCAAACTTGCGGCTCAGCTCGCCACGCGCAATGGCAAGGTTGGTGCGGTCGTCTTTGGCGTGTACCTGAATGCTCAGGGTGATGGATTGTGCAATCATGATGTTGGTCCTCGACTAGGATGGTTTGATTACTTAAGGTCTTCGATGTTGAGCATAACGTTGTGCGTCTGTACGCACGTGATTGAAAGCTCATAGCCTTTAGACTTTGGAAAGGCTTTAACAAACTCCTTGTAGACCGCTTTGCACATGCTGGCAGTCTTTAGAGATCGCTCCGCTGTGGCGAAGAAGTGCATGCCGTGCAAGCTAACGTTGATTTCGTAATACATGATGTTGGTCCTTTGGTTAGGATATGGAACTCGATGTTCCGCGAAGCGGTCGGCATTGAACCAATCCGTATGACTTCCGGAGTTTCACTGGCTACCGACCGCTTCACGGAACACCGGGATACTTTTCCCGATGTTCGCGTTTGCAAGTGTCGTACTGCTTCCCCGCCCCGTGCACTTGCTATGTTGTTACTTTGTAACCGACTACCTGGGA
>Ga0068863_100004992_pt1 | contig 13079 bp, 9 predicted proteins | sample KBSSwiS62_FD_66596 | JGI IMG/M metagenome (GOLD analysis project Ga0068863, IMG submission 66596) | Switchgrass rhizosphere microbial communities from Kellogg Biological Station, Michigan, USA - KBS Switchgrass S6-2 | ecosystem: Host-associated > Plants > Roots > Rhizosphere > Soil ...
GACCGCGTGCCATCCTCCGATGCCGGACCCGCCTGGTGGCGGAGCGCCGCGATCTACCAGATCTACGTGCGCAGCTTCGCTGACGCCAACGGCGATGGCATCGGTGACCTGGCGGGGATCCGGTCCCGATTGCCATACCTGCGGGATCTGGGCGTGGACGCCCTGTGGCTGACGCCGTGGTATGTCTCGCCGATGGCGGATGCCGGCTATGACGTGGCCGACTACCGCGACATCGACCCGATCTTCGGCGACCTGGCCGAGGCCGAGGCGTTGATCAGCGACGCGCACGCGTACGGACTCCGACTCATTGTCGACATCGTGCCGAACCACTGCTCCGACCGGCATCCGTGGTTCCAGGCCGCGCTGGCGTCGCCGACGGCGCCGGAACGGGGGCGGTTCTGGTTCCTTCCGGGTCGGGGCGACGACGGCTCGCTGCCACCGAACGACTGGCGGTCATACTTCGGCGGGCCGGCGTGGACTCGGGTCGACGACGGTTCGTGGTATCTGCATATGTTCGCTCCGGAACAGCCCGATCTGAACTGGGAGGACTCGGCAGTACGCGCGGAGTTCGAGGACATCCTGCGGTTCTGGCTGGACCGCGGCGTCGACGGGTTCCGGATCGACGTGGCGCACGGGCTGATGAAGGCGGCCGGCCTGCCGGACGTCGGCGCCGACCCGGACCCGGCGGACCTGCCGTATCAGGATCGGCCGGAGGTGCACGAGATATACCGGTCCTGGCGGCGGGTGCTGGACTCCTACGACGGCGATCGGGTGTTCGTCGGCGAGGTGTGGCTGCCGACGCCGGCCCAGTTCATCGAATACCTGCGACCGGATGAGCTGCATTCGGCGTTCAACTTCGAATTCCTGTGCGCGCCGTGGGAACCGGCGGCGCTGCGCGCCGTCATCGACGACACGGTGGCCAAGCACGCCGTGGTGGCGGCCCCGCCGACCTGGGTGCTCTCCAATCACGACACCATCCGCCACACCACCCGCTACGGCCGCGACGACACCGCCTTCGATATGGGCAACAAGCGCCATGGCGCGCCGTCGGACCTGGAGTTGGGCACCCGGCGGGCGCGAGCGGCGGCACTTCTGACCCTGGCCCTTCCCGGCGGTGTCTATATCTATCAAGGCGACGAACTCGGCTTGGCCGAGGTCGAGGACATCCCGGTCGGGTTGCTCCAGGATCCGACCTGGGCCCGGTCCGGTGGCACCGACCGGGGGCGGGACGGCTGCCGCGTACCGTTGCCGTGGAGCGGCGATGCCGCACCGTTTGGCTTCTCCCCCGGCGCGGACGCGCGGCCATGGCTGCCGCAGCCCGCGGAGTGGAAATGCGCCACGGTCGAGGTCCAGGCCGCCGACGGCGAGTCGATGCTGGCTCTCTACCGGCGCGCGTTGCGGTGGCGCCGGGCGCTCCACGCTCAGTGCGGCCCCGATCTCGAGTGGCTGGAACTCGGTGCGGCGGCGCTGGCGTTCCGGCGCGGTGGGTTCGCGTGCGTCGTCAACTTCGGACCCGATCCGATCCGGCTGCCGGCACCCGACGAGGTGGTCCTGGCCAGCGACGTCGTGACCGACGGTCGCCTGCCCGCCGATTCGGCCGCATGGCTACGAATCCCGCAATAGGGACAATCTCCCGAGCAACTGTCAGCATCGTTACACGACTGCTCTATTACCGCGGTTGAACTGCATCGCAGCAGGTCATTGCCCCATGGCAAGTTCCGTCGGGACCGTCTGATGAGGACTCAGGGCTAGGACAAGTCGGATCTTGCGATGTTTGTCTGACAGATCCATTGTCGAAAACCGTTTGGCGAGCGCACTATCGCTAGCGATCACGTAGGCCACCTGTGACGGAGCGTGTAATGGCGTGGAGAGCGCCCGGTTTTGACCTGATTGAAGTGCTTGGCACGGGGGCGACGGGTCAAGTGGTCGTGTCACGCGACGAGGTCACCGGCAGCGAAGTCGCCATCAAGTACCTGTCCAAAGACGTATATCGGGCGCCGAACTTCGTCGAGGAGTTCACGCACGAGATGGCGACGCTGTCCAGCATCGAGCACCCGCACCTGGTGCAGATCTACGACTTCATCGACGGCCCGGGCACCGGCGCGCTCGTGATGGAGCTGGTTCACGGCACATCGGTGCGCGGGTTGCTGAACAGTGGCGCGCTCGAGCCCGAGGCCGCCTTCTTCGTCATCAAGGCAGCACTGACCGGCCTCACGATGGCCCACCGCAGCCGCATCGTGCACCGTGACTTCCGGCCTGACAATCTGCTGGTCAGCACCGAGGGCACGGTCAAGGTCGCCGACATCGGCCTGGCGGTCCGGGAACGCCGGCACTCGCCCAAGCCCGGCGACCCGCGCTACATGGCGCCGGAGCGGTGGGCCGGCTTGCCCGCCGCCCCGGGCTCTGATGTCTACGCCGCCGCCTGCACGCTGTTCGAGCTGCTCACCGGCGAACCGCCGAAGGCTGCGGACCGCAAGCCGCTGGGCCGGTCGGCCCCCGCCACGGATGCCGATCTGCTCGCGCTGATGCCGGTCGAGCTACACGAACGCGTACGCCGGCTGTTCGTGCACCAGCTCGCCCAGCTGCCGTCGCGCCGTTCCACCAACGCCAACACCATGCTCGATGAAGTTGACCTCACCGCGCTGGAGGCTTACGGCCCGCGCTGGGAGGACGTCGGGCAGGCGCAACTGCTCCGACGCGTCGCCCGGGTCACCGGGACGGCTGTGATCGTTGTCCCGACCTCTTCGGTGCCGGCTCCGATTCCCTCGGCGGCTCGGCCGCCGTTGCCGACTCGTGACGACGCGATCAGCGAGTCGCCGGGCGGTCCGGTCGCCGAGCCGCTGCCGAAGCGGATTCCCGCGCAGACGCGGGCGCCGCTGATCGAGGTGCAGGCCGACCGGGCGCCGACCGACGCTCCCGTCAGTCCCGCTCCCGTCAGCCCCGCCCCGATTAGCCCGGCAGCCACGGCCGCACCGATCAGCCCTACACCGGCACCGGCACCGGCTGCGGCGACCGCCGCCGCTGGACCAGGTGACGCGGCACCAGGTGACCCGGCACCTGACGATGCGGCACCAGACGACGCCACATCAGCGGCCGCGATCGGCGCGGTCGAGCCGCCAGCGCCACCGTCCGAGGCCCCAGTCAGTCCAGCCGTCCCGGTTCCGGTGTCGCCGGTGCCGGTCGCCGCCGGCGTGACCGCGATGGCTGCCGTCGCCGTCGCGGATGCCAGCACCACCGGCGGCAACGAGGTGATCGCCGCGGTCGTCGACGCGCCGGCCGCTGCGGCGGCCAAGACCACGACGCCCGCTGACGCCGCCGCCGACATCGCCTCTGGACCAGCACCGGTCGCCGCTACCGCACCAGTGCCCGCACCACGAGTCGCGGGACGAGCCGCACCAGTGACACCGCTGTCCCCGCTGACGCCGCCAAAGCCGCCGAAGACGCGCCGTGGCAAGATCGCCGCGGTCCGGCCGCCGACCGGGTCAACCCAGTCGTCGGCGACCGACATCTACGCGCCGGTCGGCTCCGCGGCCCTGATCGTCGAGGCCGAGTGGGCCAAGATCGCCGCGGCGGTCGCCGAGAGGAACCCGCCGGTCGCCAAGTCCGGCATCCTCCGCCGACTCGACCGGCGCGGCCGCCTGGTCACCGCGGGCGCCGTCACGGTCGTCTTCGCGTTAGTGATCCTGACGCTGAGCACCGGATGGCTGGGCGGCAAGTCGGAAGCCAGTCCGAACTCGAATCCGGCTGTCCCCAACTTCAGCCACTCAGCGATCGTCATTCCCGGGCCGAGCATCCCGGTGCCTGCGCCGAGCAGCCCGACCAGGGATAACGAAAAGCCGACCCAGCCGACCGGCCTGCACGTCATCAGCCGCTCGCAGACCGCGGTGTCGCTGGACTGGAATGCCTCGGCCGACAACATCGGCGTGATGGGTTACATCGTGATGCGGGCGGGAAAGACCGTCGGCACGACGTATGACCCAGGGTTCACCGACACCGGGCTGACCGCGAACAGCAACTACCACTACACGGTCGAGGCGTTCGACAAGGCCGGGAACAAGTCCGCGGTCAGTGGCACGGCGTCGGCGACCACCTTGGTGGCACCCGACACGGCGCCGCCGAGCGTGCCGACCGGTCTGCACAAGACCAGCGTGAGCGTGTCGACCATCGGTCTGGACTGGTCGTCGTCGCACGACAACATCGGTGTCGCCGGCTATGACGTGTTCCGCGACGGCCGGCAGATCGCCACCGTGACCAAGACCAGCTTCGTCGACAAGGGACTCAAGGCCAAGGCGACCCATTCGTACTACGTCCGGGCCTTCGACGCGTCAAACAACGAGTCGGCCAGCAGCCGGTCGGTCTCGGCGACGACACTCGCGCAGAAGGACACCAGCCCGCCGACCGCACCGCGCAACTTGCACGCGGTCTCGGTCTCGGACACCGCGATCACGATCGGCTGGAGCGCCTCGACGGACAACACCGGCGTGTCCGGCTATATCGTCACGCGCAGCGGGTCAACGTTCCCGCAGATCAGCGGGCTGCTCTTCCCCGACTCCGGCCTGCACGAGTCCACGACCTACAGCTACTCGGTGGTCGCGGTGGACGGATCCGGCAACAAGTCGAGTGCGGCCCCACTGTCGGTGACGACCACCGCGACACCGACACCGACACCGACCCCGACTCCGACACCGACTGACACCGGCACTCCCGACCCGACCCCGTCGGAGACCGAGTCGTCGCCGCCACCACCGCCATCGCCCGCGGTCAGCGGCGTCACCGCGAATGTCGGCTCGGTCGACGCGACCGACCCGGCCAACTGCACCGTGACTATCAACGTCACCGTCAGGGTCGACAACGGAGATCTCCCGAGCGGACCGATGGTGCACTGGAACGGCTCGGGCATCGGAAGCGGCGATGTCGGCGGCAGCTACAGCGAAGGTTCGAACAATTTCTTGATCGGCACCTTCCCGGTGACGGTGGACGGCAGTGTCACGGTCACCATCGACGGCTTCTCCGACACCGGAAGCTGGAACGCGCCGGCGGAATGTAACGCGCCGACTGATCCACCGACCACCGACGCCACGACCCCGTGAGTTGACCGCTCGATAGCGGGCCATGCCATACCCTCGGTGGCGTGGCCCGCTACTTCGATGTGCACCCGGACAACCCGCAGCCGCGCCTGATCGACCAGGCGGTCGAGATCGTCCGCGGCGGCGGATTGCTCGCCTACCCGACCGACTCGTGCTACGCGCTCGGTTGCCAATTGGGCAACGCCGACGGCCTGCGCCGGATCCGGGAGATCCGGCACCTGGACGAGCGCCACCACTTCACCTTGATGTGCGTCGACTTCGCCCAGCTGGGTCAGTTCGTGAAGGTGTCCAACTCGCTGTTCCGGGTGCTCAAGGCCTCGACCCCGGGGCCCTATACGTTCATCCTGCCGGCCACCAAAGAGGTCCCGCGGCGGCTGATGCACCCGAAGAAGCTGACCGTGGGGGTCCGCATCACCGACAACGCGGTCACTCAGGCGCTGCTGAAGTCGCTGGGTGAACCGCTGCTGTCCAGCACTCTGACGCTGCCCGGCGACGAGGACCCGATGACGCAGGGCTGGGAGATCCGGGACCGGTTGGACCACGCCGTTGACGCAATCATCGACGCCGGCGACTGCGGCATCGAGCCCACCACCGTGGTCGATCTGTCCGGCGACGAACCGGAAGTCCTGCGGGTCGGGGCCGGCGACCCGAGCCGCTTCGAGTAGCTGTCAGGTCGGCAGCGGACCGACCAGCATCCGGAGCTGGCGTTCGTGCCACCGGCTCAGCAGCGCGAGCGCGATCAGCGCGCCGATCAGGCACATGAACATGTCCCACTGGGTGTCCCAGACGTCGCCCTGACCGCCCAGAAACTCCGGGCGGCCGTGATCGGTGACCTCGGCGCCGAGCCACTCGAGCAGTTCCCAGCACGCGGTCAGCGTCATGCACCAGGCGAACGCCACCGGATTGAGCCAGGCCGAGCCGCGCAGCGGCGACCGGCGCCAGAGGATCTCCCGGGCCAGGATCGCCGGAGCGAAACCCTGCATGAAGTGCCCGACCCGGTCCCACGGATTGCGGTCGAGCCCGAACCAGCCGGCGAGCGTACGCCCGAACGGTGTGTTCGCGTACGTGTAGTGACCGCCGTAGGCGAGGACAGCGGCCCACACCGCCAGCACCACGCAGAGCATCGTGGTCAGCGGAAACCGGCGCCATAGCAGCAGCACGGCGATCAGGCCGGCGACCGCCCAGATCGTCTCGTTCACCCAGACACCGAACTTGTCTGGGGCGATCGCCGACCAGACAACGGCGGCGGCCCACACCGCCAGTGATGCCATAACCGCGGGGCGGGTCATACGGTCCATGGCTCGGCAGGATAAGGCAGACTGGCGAAATGGCCGAGTCAGTGTGGGATTACCCCCGACCACCTCGCGTCGAGCCGACGACGCGCAAGGTCATCGTCAAACATCAAGGCATCGTCATCGCCGAGACCAGCGCTGCCATGCGGGTCCTCGAAACGTCGCATCCGCCGGTGTTCTACCTCCCGCCGGCTGACGTGCGGATCGAGCTGCTGGAGCGTGTCGACCACCAGACCTTCTGCGAGTTCAAGGGCACCGCCCGATACGTCGATCTGGTCGTCGGCGAGATCCGGGTGGCGCGCGCCGGTTGGCTGTATCCGAACACCACCCACGGATACCGCGCGATCGCCGGCTACTACGCCTTCTACCCGGGCCGCCTGGACGAATGCACGGTCGACGGCGAGAAGGTCCGGGCGCAGAACAGCGACTTCTACGGCGGCTGGATGACCGACGACATCGTCGGCCCGTTCAAAGACTGACGGCGAACGGGCACGCGAACGCGGCGTGCGACCACCCGGACCCGGACGACGCGGGGCCGGGCACGCGAAAGCGGCCCCGGATGTCCCGGGGCCGCCGATCCGCGCGCGCTGCTCAGACCTCGACGCTGAGCTCGTAGACCTGCTCGGTGGGGTGACCGGCCTTGTCGTGCACCCGCATGATCGCCTCCTTGGACGGCCCGGTGGACAGGCAGAACACCTTGCCCGCTTCCGGGTCCAGCCAGGCGCGTTCGAAGTGGACGCCCTCGCCGCCCTCGTGCTCAAGATCGCGGCAATGAGCTTCGTTCAGCTGTTCTGCGGTAACGCCGACAAACCCATCGTGAACGTCCATGAACTTGGCCATCATTACTCCTTGTATCGTTAGCCGACACCTCGAAATCGGACAGGTCCAGCGTCGCTGGGCGAGACGTGCGCATCATCGGTCGAGTGACCTAAACCAGCGCGGGCCATGCCCGATACAGCAAGGGGGTGGGCGGTGGCCGCACGGGGCGTAATCCAGTCGCCGGTGCTGGTCGGCCGGGACGAGTTCATCGAGCTGGCGCGGCGCCGGCTTGGCGAGGCGGCCGCCGGGTCAGGCCACTTGCTGTTCGTCGCGGGCGAGGCCGGAATCGGCAAGACCCGCCTGCTCGGCGCGATCGCGCGGCAGGCTCAGATCGATCAGTTCACAGTCGTACGCGCGGCGGCGTTCCCCGGCGACGCGGAGTCATCGGCGGGTCTGCTCATCGATGTCGCCAGCGAGCTGGCCCAGTCTGAGGACCAGGTGCTGGCCACGGCTGGCCGCACCATGGCGGACCGGCTGCGCACCGGAGCCGGTGATGAGGGCGACGCGCACCGGCGCCGGCGTCTCCTGGTTCAGGACGTGGTGGACCTGTGGCCGGTCGCCGGCACTCCGATGCTCGTGGTGCTCGAAGACCTGCACTGGGCCGATCAGCTCAGCCTCGACATGGTGAGCCGGTTGGCCGGCCGCCTCTCCCACCGCGCGGTGCTGGTGGCCGGGGCATATCGCAGCGATGAACTCTATCCGCGCGTGCCGATGCGGGAGCTGCGCAACCGGTTGCTCGCCCAGCGACAGGCCGAGGAGATCCGGCTGCGCCGCCTGAGCCTGGATGAGACCGGCACGCTGACCTCGACCGTGCTCGGCTACCAGCCGTCCGCGCAGGCTCTGATCGCCCTGCAGGCCCGCAGCGACGGCATCCCGCTGCACATCGAGGAACTCCTCGCCACCATGGACGACGCCGCGCTGGCCGGCGACCATGTGGCGCTGGAGCACGCGACCGCGGTGCCGGAGACACTCGCCGACGCGGTGCTGGCTCGGTTCGGCACGCTGCCGCCGGCCACCCGGCAAATCGCCGCGGCCGCCGCGGTAATCGGGCGGTCCTTCGACTTCGACCTGCTCACCACGGTCACCGGGGCCGGCGACGACGAGGTCGCCGCGGCGCTACGGGCACTGCAGGACGCCTATTTCGTGCTGCCCGGCACCGACCCGGCCACCTACGACTTCCGGCATGCGCTGATCCGCGCCGCTCTCTACGCCGACACCGACCTGCCGACCCGGCGGCGCTTGCACGAGCGGGTCGCCGACACCGCGGCCGAGCGGGGCTATCGGCATGGGTTCATCAGCGCCCACTACGAGCAGGCGGAGGTGTCGCCGCGGTCGTACCAGCACGCGCTGATCGCGGCCCGGGAAGCGGTCGAGGTGTCGGCGCACAGCGAAGCGCTGGATCTGTTCCGGCGGGCGCTGCGGCACGAGCCCGAGGATGCGACCGCGGCCGATCGGGCCGAGTTGCGGATCGCCGTCGGCGACGAGGCCGCGGCGACCGACGAGAACGAGGCTGCCGTCGACGCGTACCAGCAGGCACTTGAGCTGTTCAACGCGGAGGGTAACCGGCGCGCGGCGGCCGCGGTCGCGCCCCGTCTCGTCGCCGCCCAGCACCTGCTCGGCGCCGGGCTGCAGGCCCGGGTAGATGTACTCCGAGCGGCCCAGGCGGGACTCCGGGACCTGGACGCGGAGCTGGAGATGGCCCGGCTCGATTCCGCTATCGCCGCCGCCTACATGCTGGATCGCCGGCTCGACCAGGCGATCGGCTTCGGAGCACCGGCACGGTCCGCCAGCGCCCGGATCGGTGATGAGCGCACCGAGGTGAACACCGCCGCCACGCTGGGCGCGGTCTACGTCTTCGCCGGCCGCATGGACGAAGGCTGGGAGCTGCTGGAAGACGCGGTGCGCCGGTCCGCAGCGGCCGGGCAAGAGGCGGAGGCGGCACGCTGCTACCGGATAATCGGCACGTCGGCGTCGGTGCTGGTCGAGTACGACCGCGCTGAGCACTGGCTGAACCTGGGCATCCGCTACGCGGACCGGGTGGAGCTGTGGAATCACCGGCACTACATGGCATCGCATCTCGCGCACGTCCAGTGGGCCACCGGAGACTGGGCGGCCGCGGCCCGGACCGCGGAGCACGCGCTCGCCGACGGGCGCGGCGGCATCACCACCCGGATCACTGCTCTCTACGTGCTCGGTTATCTGGCCCTGGGCCGGGGCGAATGGTCCCGGGCCGAGACGTTGCTCGACGAGGCGTACGCCGACGGCGTGCGGATGGCCGAACTGCAGCGGCTCTCGCCGCCCCTGTGGGGCCTGGCCGAACTGGCCCGGTGCCGGGGCGACCTGGACCGGGCGATCACGCTGTGCGAGCGCGGCTACGAGGCTTCGGCCGAGGTCACCGATGCCGCCTACCTGTTCCCGTTCCTGCTCACCGGTGTCCGCGCCCACCTGGCCCGCGACGACCGCGGATCGGCTCGGGCCTGGCTGGACCGGGTCGAGCAGCCGCTGCGTACGCGATCCATCCCCGGCACCATGCCGGCGCTCGACCACGCCCGGGCCCTGATCCTGATCGCCGACGGCGAGCCGGCCGCGGCCCGGCCGTTGCTGGACGCCGCCGGCGCTGCCTGGGACGCCCGCCGCCGCTGGTGGGAGGGTGCCTGGGCACGCCTCGACCGGGCCGCACTCGCACTCAAGGCGCGGCGCCGTGCGGAGGCCGCCCGGATCCTCGACGAGGCCGCCACGCTGGCGGCGGATGCCGGAGCGAAAGCGCTGGTGGACGAGGCGACCACACGGCGCTCCACGACCGAGAACGGCCGGCCGGCGGAGCCCTGGCACCCGCTCACCGCGCGCGAGTTCGAGGTGGCCCGGCTGGTCGCCGACGGCCTGACCAACCGGGAGATCGCCGGCCGGCTGGTGCTCGCACCGAAGACCGTCTCGGCACACGTCGAGCACATCCTCACCAAGCTCGGCGCGAGCCGACGGACCGAGATCGCGGCCTGGGTGGCCCGGGTACCGTCCGGCTCGTGACGTGCCGATCCAGGTACGGCATGATCGGGCAGATGCAGCGCAGTATCACCGTCGTCGGCTCCGGTGTCATCGGGCTCACCACCGCCATCCGGCTGGCCGCCGCCGGGCATCGGGTCCGGATCCAGTCGGCCGCACAGCCGGCTGAGACGACGTCGGCGGTCGCGGCCGCGATCTGGTACCCGTATCGCGCCTATCCGGAGCGGGACGTGACCCGGTGGTCCGCGACGACCTACGAGCACCTGACCGACCTTTCCGGCACTTCCGGAGCCGGTGTCGCGATGCGGCACGGCCGGGAGATCTACCGGCACGCGACACCGGACCCGTGGTGGAAGGACGCGGTCCCGAGCTTGCGACGGGCGACCGACCTCCCGCCCGGCTACGCCGACGGGTTCACCATGACGGTTCCGGTGATCGACATGTCGGTCCACCTGGATTGGCTGGTCTCCGAAGCAACGACGGCCGGGATCGAGATCTCCTATGGTCGGATCGACGACCTCGACACGGTCAGCGGCGATGTGGTGGTGAACTGCAGCGGCCTCGGCGCCGCCGGGCTCGCCGCGGATGCCACCATGACGCCGATCCGTGGCCAGGTGGTCGTGGTCGAACAGTTCGGTCTGACCGAGTGGACGCTGGACGAGACCGACGACGTCAACCTGACCTACATCGTGCCGCGCGAGACGACGGTCGTGCTCGGTGGCACCGCCATCGACGGCGCGACGGACACGACGCCGGACCCGGCGATCGCGGCCGCCATCGTCGAGCGCTGCGCCGTGCTGGTGCCCGAAGTGGCCTCCGCCAGGGTAGTCGCGCACAAGGTCGGACTACGGCCGGGCCGGCCGGCGGTCCGGTTGGAGGCCGCGGTGCTGCCGTCCGGCCGCCCGGTGGTGCACTGCTATGGCCACGGTGGCGCCGGCGTGACGCTCGCCTTCGGCTGCGCCGTCGATGTCGCCGAGCTGGTCATGCGTACCGCCTAGGGCGAGTCCTGTCGATCTTGGCGAGGCGAGGCGAGTGGCAGGCGGCGGCTGCGCGTGGCTTGATCTTTTCTGGCTACCGCGTTTGTAACCAGGAAAGATCAAACGCGGTCAGGCGCCGTCTGGCACCCGCCGCAGCCCGCCAAAGATCGACAGGACACGCCCTGGGCATGTAATGCTGGGGCGTTCGGAGCGCTCGCCGCGCACGGTAAGCGCGGCCGGCGGACGTTTGCTCCCGGCGCCGGATCGCCGAATCGAGTGAGGAGGCTCGCCATGGGTGACTACGCGCCGATCAACGGCCTGCAGATGTATTTCGAGCGGCACGGTCCGGGCGATGGGCGGCCGCTCGTGATGCTGCACGGCAACCTCTCCACGATCGAGGTGGACTTCGGCGGGCTGATCCCGGCGCTGTCCGAGCGCCGCCCGATCATCGCGGTGGAACAGCAGGCCCACGGCCACACCGCCGACATCGATCGGCCGCTGTCCGTGGCCAACTGGACCGCCGACACCGCCGCGCTCTTAGAGCATCTGGGCGTACGCGAGGCGGACGTGCTCGGCTATTCGTCCGGCGCCGCGACGGCGTTGAACCTCGCCATCGAGCGTCCCGATCTGGTCGCGCGGCTGGTTCTGTTCTCGCCCGCCTACCGCACTGACGGCCTGCACCCCGGACTGCTGGACGGGATCGCGGAGCTGACCCCGGAGATGCTCGCCGGCTCGCCGTTCGAGGCTTCCTACGCACGCACGGCACCGAACCCGTCGGACTGGCCGCGACTCGTCGCCAAGATCGTCGAGATGGACTCCGAGAACATCGAGTGGTCGGCGGAGACGGTCGCCGCGATCGGCAGACCGGCGTTGCTGGTGATCGGCGACTCGGACATCATCCGGCCGGAGCACGCGGTGGACCTGTTCCGGCTCTTCGGTGGCGGGGTCATCGGTGACCTGGTCGGCCTGCCGGCGTCCCGGCTCGCGGTGCTGCCCGGCACCACTCACATCACCTTGCCGCAGCGGCATGACCTGCTGATCCCGATGATCGAGGAGTTTCTCGGGTAGCGGTGTCTTGTGGACTGGTCGTGCATCGGCGAAACCGTTCGGGTCTTGAGGCCGAGGCCAGACCCTATGTAGAGTTCCGAGTATGGGCGGTGAGCCACGCATGACCACCTCGGTGATGAAGGTGGTCACGGCGTTCCTGGAAGACCCGGACGCCGAACGTTACGGCCTCGATCTGATGCGCGACACCGGCCTGGCCAGTGGCACTCTCTATCCGATCCTGGTGCGCCTGGAGCGCGCCGGCTGGGTCGAGGCGGAGTGGGAGGACATCGACCCGGTTGCCGAAGGGCGGCCGAGCCGGAAGTACTACCGGCTCACGCGGCTCGGGGTCACCCGCTCGCGTCAGGAGCTCGCCGCACTGCGCCAGCAGCTCTCCCGGGTTGCGGGTGTGCTGGGCCCGATCGGCGAGGCGCGATCGTGAGCTGGGTCTCGCGCGGTTACGACGCCCTGCTGCGATCGGCGGCCCGGCGCTGGCCCGACGACATCGCCGACGACATGTTGCGGGAGTGGCGAGCCGAGCTGGCCGCTGTCCCGACAACAACCAGACGTGCCCGCACGGCCTGGCAGCGCTTCACGGCTCGGACCTGGTGCTCAACTCGGTAGTCGCTCTGACAATCCTGCTGTGCATGGCGTTCGCGGCCGGGTACGCCTGGCGGCTGGCGAGCCGGCCGGCACCGGCCCTGGCCGCCGCCACCGAGATGCCGGTTTTCGGCCGCCCTCTGGCGCCGCGCTGGGTGCGGATCGCGGCAGTGCCGCTCGGATTGATCGGTGCGGTGTCTGGATCTATTCGGCGGCTTTCGCCGGATACGAGCGCGTCGGCGATCCGTCTCGCGCCGTCA
>Ga0068863_100004995_pt1 | contig 13078 bp, 17 predicted proteins | sample KBSSwiS62_FD_66596 | JGI IMG/M metagenome (GOLD analysis project Ga0068863, IMG submission 66596) | Switchgrass rhizosphere microbial communities from Kellogg Biological Station, Michigan, USA - KBS Switchgrass S6-2 | ecosystem: Host-associated > Plants > Roots > Rhizosphere > Soil ...
TCTGAGACGCCTGCTCCCGTCTTCGCTTCATCGGGGGAAGAGCATCTTCGGGTGCCGGAGGTCTGCGGCGCATGGAAGTCCGTAACGTCACGCAAGACCTACGAGTTTCGATGTCGCGGCAACGGCTCCTTCGATGTGTACGAGCTTGGGCAGCGGATTGGGGAAGGCGTGCAGATCGGTGATTCGGTGACGGCGACGGTCTCGATCCTGGTCACGAAAAGCCAGGACACGCATCAGACTGGTACGACTCAGGATGGCGTAAAGGTCGAGGTCTACGTGCACTCGGAGCAGAGCGCTTCACGTCCCGCACTGTTCCGCATGCGCCTCAACCCGCAGGGCGATCTCGTTGGGACCTTCAGGGGTACGGATCCACGCGAAAACGGCGACATTCGGTTCATCCGCGTGCACTGACTCTCTTTGTTCGCTCGCCCTTGGGCGAGCTTTTTTATACCGTCTTTTTCTTTCCTTTCCATACAACGATCAAACAGGCGGTGATGAGAGTGAAAGCGACGAGTGACAAGAAGGGGATGGTCACGAAGCCGAAGTAGGAAATATATTGCGTTGTGCATGACACACCGAGGCGGCAGGGGGCGGCGCTTTCGGGGATGATTCCGTAGTAGAGGAGGTTGTGGTAGATCGCGATACCCATGCCGATGACGGAAAGCGGCAAGGCGTACTTGGGGACGTTCTCATCATCGGTATAGAGTGCAACACCCAAAATTGCGACGAGTGGGTACATGGCAATGCGCTGGTACCAGCAAAGAATGCAGGGCGGGAAATTGCGGATTTCACTGAAGTAGAGACTTCCGGCCATGGCGACGAGCGCCTGGACGAAGGCAACACCGAGGAGAGAAAGTTTTTTGGTGGTCATATATTATTTTTTCGCAAGGACGGCGTAGGTGATGGCGCCTTGCTGAGAGGGGGATTGTGCGCCGCGTGAATAATCGACGAAGGGTGTTTTTGTGAGTCGTTGCTCGACCATGCGCCGGAGCTTTTCGGCTCCGCGGCCATGGATGATTTTGACGACGCGCGTGCCCTGCATGAATTCGCGATTCAAGAAGCTGTCGAGTTCGTGTTTCGCTGATTCGACGTCGAGGCCGTGGAGATCAAGCGAGATCGCATCGCCAAGTTCGGCAGCAAAAACAGCGGCTTCCGCATCTCCCGACTTCATTGGCAGATGGTAGCCGCTCTACTATCATGGCGCAATGTCTTGGGCTTCGTTTAAGCGTCGTCACACGGTACTTGCCTCATTGCTCTCGATTGTGGCATTCGGGGTGTATCTCGGGTATGCCAATGGGTCATTTGGGAGCATGGTGCGGGAGCCATCGACGCCATCGATACCACTTGCCGTTCCTGTACCCGTTCAAGCAACGTCGACGACGTCAACCGTCGAAACCAATGCCATTGTCGTCAGGGCGGTGGACGGCGATACGTTGTCCGTTAAACTTGATGGGGAGACGGATACGGCGACCGTGCGACTTCTCGGGATCAATACACCCGAGACCGTCGACCCGCGCAAACCTGTCGAGTGTTTTGGCAAAGAGGCGTCGGCGCACATGCACGCGCTGGTTGACGGTAAACGCGTTCGGCTTGATCCGGATCCGCAGGCAGACGAACGCGACAAGTATAATCGTTTGCTCCGTAATGTCGTGTTGGTCGATGGGACTGATGTGAATGCGGAAGAGGTCAAAGATGGATACGCCTACGCCTCTCTCTCATTCCCATTGAACGCACAACGCAAGCAACAGTTGAAAAATCTTGAAGATGATGCAAGGATGGCGCAACGCGGGCTATGGTCGCCGTCTGCCTGTAACGGCCAGAAATAAGTTTTTATGAAACTCCAACAGAAACACTTTCTCCTGATCGGTTTTTTTCTCCTCGTGGTTTTGGGTATCTGGGCATTGGTGCATTTCAGTGGGCCGACAAGCGTCACCTCGATGACGCCAGAAGAGGCGACGGCCAAGTTGATTTTGCCGACGACGCAGATTCAGGGGCCCTCGAGTTCGACGGTCACCGTCGTCGAGTTTTTAGATTATGAATGTCCGGGTTGTGGTGCGTTTAACCCGACGATGGTCAAGGTTCGTCAGGAATTTGCGGGTCAGATTCGCTACGCTATTCGGCTGTTCCCGCTTGTCGAGATCCACCAGCACGCTAAAGGCGCCGCGATTGCTGCGGTCTGTGCCGGAAAGCAAGGGCATTTTTTTGACTACGGTGATGCCTTGTTTGCAAATCAGCAGCGGCTCGAACGTGACGACCTCAGTCATTACGCCGATGCGCTGCATCTTGATGTGGCGGCATTCAATACTTGCTTGGACGACCAGTCTGTTGCGGATTTCGTCGTTTCCGAACGCAAGGCGGCGGACGCGCTGGGCTTAAACGGCACGCCGACGCTCTTTGTGAATGGCGTCATGCTGAACGGTATCCCGACGCAAGCGCAGCTCGAAAAGATCATCAATGACCGGCTACACGTTGCGAGTTCAACCACCCCCTAGTTGACCGTCAAAGATTTGTTTGATTAGCTCCGGCAACGAACCTTGAAAGGAGGTTGCCTGTGGGAGCTGCATTGGGTTTGCTTCGTCAGGAGATGCGAGGCGTGGGTTTGTTTTGCGACCTCGATGGCACGATTGGCCGGAATCACAGCATGCCGGACTTGTACCACGACCTGGCAAAGGGCGTCGCGAAAGAAGGAAAGGCGTTCCGCGAGGTCAAGAAGAGGTTCAGGGACTACCATTATCGGATGGGATCGTTCAGGGAATACGAGAAGGCCATCGTCCCCGCGTTCCAGGAAATGCTTCGTGGGAGGAAGGTCGCTGCGGTCCAACGCCGTGCCGAGACGCTGGCCAAAAAGAATTCCAGGATTGTGTACGTGTTCGCTCGCGAACTCCTGCGCGCCGCGCGAGAGTTGGAGATCCCGTGCTTCCTCATTTCGGGTGGACCTGAACCGCTTGTCACTGCGGTGGGCAAGCGCCTGAAGTGCACGGAATGCTTGTGCAGCGCTTATCCTCACAAGGATGGCGTCTACACCGGCGAGGCTCCCGAGTATTGGATGGGCCGCAAGCACGAGGGTGTCGCGCTCTTGGCGCGCAAGCATGGGATTGACCTGTCGCGCTCGATCGCCATCGGAGATTCAATCTCGGATCTCGGGATGCTGAAGCTCGTGCGATGGCCGATCTGCTTCAATCCTTCCGCGGAGCTCCGCAAGGATTCAGACGCGTACGAGTGCCGGATGCCTCACGTCGTGGAGCGGAAGGATACGGTGTACATCTACGTTGCCAAGTCGCATTCGCGTGAGATGCGCCACGAAGGCGGTCTCCATGACATCCTGCCCGCACCCCTCGTGAGCGAGCTCCAACTGCGTCTGATGGAAGTTGGGTACCTCTAGACATCGCCCCTGCTGCACTTGCGGCGGGGGCGCTTTTTATTCTAAGGTTTAAAGATATGACGATCGAACTCCAGCAAAAGGATCTACTCGCTGTGTCGTGCGATCTGCTTGTGGTGAATCTCTTTCGGGGTGCAACAAAACCCGCGGGGGCGACGGGTGTTGTCGACAAGGCACTTGGAGGCGCGATTTCCGCCCTCATCGAGGAAGACGGTTTTGAAGGGAATGTCGGTCAATCGTTGGTTTTCCCCACATTTGGAAAGATCAAGGCAAAAAAAGTTGCGATTGTTGGTCTTGGCGAGAAGAAAGTTTTTGATGCAGATGCCGTCAGGAAGCTTGGCGGATACATTGTGAAGGTCGCAGAAAAAGCGCGAGCGAAGTCCGTGGTGACGATCCTGCATGGCGCGGGAATCGGCGGGCTGGATCCACGGATGTCGGCACAGTCGCTCGTCGAGGGGATGTACTTGTCGTCGTATCGTTTTCATCAGTATCACGGAAAACTACGAAAGTCGGATGCAGAGCGGGCGATCAAGAGCGTCGTGATTTGTGAGACAGACGTGCGCGCGTCTAAAGCGGCGGTCGAGGGTCTTGAGCGCGGTACGGCGCTCGCGAGTGCAACGTCGTTTGCGCGCGACCTGGTGAATCATCCGTCATCGCATATGGCGCCGGCTGATTTGGTTGAAGCCGCGAAATCGCTGGTCGGAAAGGGGGTCACGGTCAAAGTCATGGATGCAGCAGAGATGAAACGGAAAAAGATGAACGCGGCCTTGGCTGTTGCGCGTGGTTCGGATCATCCACCGTTCGGCGTCCATCTTTCGTATAAACCGCGCGGTGCCAAGAAGATTATTGCCCTTGTCGGAAAAGCGGTAACGTTTGATTCTGGCGGACTCTCGATCAAGCCAGCGGACGCGATGATGGACATGAAGTGCGATATGGGTGGTGCCGCGGCGGTACTCGGCGCGTTCAAGGCAATTGCCGCGCTTAAACCGAATGTGGAAGTACACGGTATTTTCTTAGCCGTCGAAAACATGCCAGGCGGCAACGCGTATCGTCCGGGCGACGTGGTGACGGCGATGGATGGAACGACGATTGAAATTTTGAACACGGATGCGGAAGGACGCGTGACGCTGGCAGATGCACTGAGCTACGCCAAGACGCTCGAGCCGGACGTGATCATCGACCTCGCAACATTGACGGGCGCATGTATCGTCGCGCTTGGCCAAGACATTGCCGGGATGATGACGAATGATACGAAGCTTGCGCAGCGTCTGCTTGATGCGTCAAAAGAATCGGGTGAACCGCTTTGGGAATTGCCGCTCTATGCGCCGTACGCAGACCACGTGAAGTCAAAGATCGCGGACATCAAGAACATCGGAATGCGTGGCCAAGCGGGATCGATTTCGGCAGCCATGTTCCTCAAGCCATTCGTTGGTGACACGCCGTGGGCGCATCTCGACATCGCCGGACCGGCCTACATCGAACGTGAGACACGTCCGGATGTTCCGTTTGGCGGGACAGGCTATGGCGTACGTTTATTGATGAAATATTTGGCGAAGTTGTAGTTGTGGATAAGTCCGGTGTGCTATACTTGGGGCACATAGGACTTTATGAAGATCATCGTGTACTCCACGCCGACATGCCCGTACTGTAAATTGACCAAGGAATTTCTTGGCGAAAAGGGCATTGCCTTTAGCGAGATTGACGTGTCTGCTGATCCCGCGGCGGCCAACGAGATGGTCAAGAAGTCCGGCCAGATGGGCGTCCCAGTCATCGACGTCGACGGAAAAATTATTGTGGGATGGAACAAGAGCGCGCTCGAAGAAGCGATTGGCATGAAGGAAAAAGCCTAACATCAACATCAAAAAAACCGGCCGCGAGGGCCGGTTTTTTGTTTGTGATGCTTATGCTTTTCCGAGCGTCTTTTCTCCGGGTTTCCACTCTACGGGGCAGAGTTCGCCCGATTGCAGCGCTTCGAGCACGCGGAGCGTCTCGCCTACTGAGCGACCGACCGAACCGGCGCTCACGAGCAGATACTTCACGATGCCTTCGGGATCGATGAGGAACAATCCGCGTTGTGCTTCGCCAGAGTTCTCATCGAGGACTTGGTAGTCGCGGGAAATTTTGAGGTTCGTATCAGACAAGACGGGGTATTCGACATCGACCAAGTCGCGCTCGAACCATGCCTTGTGGCACCACGTTGAATCGGTTGAAGCTGCAAGGATTTCGCAGTTCATCTTGCGGAAGGTTTCGATGGCGTTATGGAAGCCCTTGAGTTCCGTTGGACAGATGAAGGTAAAGTCGCGGGGATAGAAAAAGAAGCACAACCATTTGCCTTTGTAATCGGACAAGCTGACTTTCTTATCTGTCTGGCCCTTTTGGTAGGCCGGAACGTGGGAGAATTCCGGTGCCTTGTTATTGATGAGGATCATAGAGCGGGCAAAATCTTATTTTTGAGTAGAAGCAAACAATTCATTGGCTTTTGCCCAGTTGAAGTTCTTCCAAAAGTCGGCGATGTATGTTTTGCGGTCTGAGCCGTAGTCGATGAAGTAGGCATGTTCGTAGACATCGAGGACGATGACGGGCAAGCAGCCCCATACGCCGCCTTGGTTGTGGGCATCGCCGGTGTAGACGCGCAATTCGTTGTCATGCGTATCCCAGGCGAGGACGACCCAGCCGCGGGCAGCCATGCCGCAGGCGTTGAAGTAGTTGGCAAAGTTTTCGAACGACCCGTATTTGGCGGCCAAGGCATCGGCTAACGGGCCGGTTGGTTTGCCATCGCCTCCGAGGACGTCGAAGTACCATTCGTGGAGATAGACGCCATTCGTTGCAAATGTTTCGCCGTCTTTCAGCGCACGGAGTTCGGAGTAGCTTTGATTGGCGCTTGAGACGTCACCGCCATGCGAGAGCGGTTCGAGTTTTTCACTGATCTCATTCTTTTTTGCCACGTAGCCGGCATACAGCTTGTCGTGGTGGATCGTGAGTGTTTTTTCGGAAATCCCTTGGAGAGAGCTTGCGGCAAACGGCAGAGCTTGTGATTCGGTTTTCATAGATGTTGATTACTTGGATAAAGCTTTGAGGATTTCTGCATTCTTCGGCATCCCTCTTTTGAGATACACGACGCGACCTTGCTTGTCGATGCCGATGACGGTTCGACGGATGAGGTTTACCCCGACGATCTTGCGGACCGCACCGTATCTTGTGCTTACTTTCTTGTCTTTGTCGATAAGCAACGGAAAGGGGAAGCTGTATTTTTGGGAAAACGCCTTGTGACTTCCCGCATCACCATGGTTTATCCCAAACACCGAAATACCCGCATGTTGGAATTTTGACCAATCATCCCGCACCGCACAGAGCTGCAAAGTACAGCCAGACGTCATATCTCCGGGATAAAAGAAGAGGACAACGGGTTTTTTTTCTCGGAAGCTGGAGAGTGTTATTGGATGCCCGGCGGCGTCCTTCAACGTAAAATCGGGTGCGAGCGAATTGAGTGCGAGTGCAGGGGCGACCATATCCGCGCATTGTAGACAGCCTTGGTGACTGCGACAAGGTGTGCTCGACGGTCGCGGTTCGGTCGGTTATCCTAGTGCCAACGTATGGACGCGACCCCGCAAGAGATCCAAACACAAACTGATGCCGCCCGTACGGGTCGTCCATGGTGGATGGCCTGTTGCGTTGGCTGCTTGGTATTGATCGTGGCCGTGTTCCTCGGGGGGTCGCTGTTGCTCCGAATGGCGGTTGGTCCTTCGAACCAAGCGGTTACCTCATTGCCGGCGGGATATCCGCAAGAGCTCAAGCCGTATCGATTGTCTGATGCGAAGTCGATTGTGTACGCGCCAGGAAGTAGCCGCAGCAAGTTGATGAAGATCTTGCTCTCACCGGCAAGATTATTGGCGTCGATCGTAGGCGCAGGTGGATCAAAAGACGCAGATTCCGCAAATGGCTTTACCGGCGCAATCGAAACCTATTCCGATCAATTGGAGGGATTTGATAGCGTCACGATGACGTGGAAGAACCTTCCAGCGCGCCGGGATGACGCTGCGCTGTATTACGAAAATTTGTTTAAGAAAAATGGAATGAGCACGCAGGCATTTCATAACGAGAACACCATGACGGATATCGTGTTCGCCAAGAAGGCTAGCGCGGCGATGCAACTAAGCCTTACTGACGACCCAAAAACGCCGACGCTTGACGGGATCGAGCTGACCGTCGAATATTTAATACAGAAATAATATGAACCGAACCTCCCTGCGTTTTGCCGCGTTGTTTTCCGTTGTAGTGTTGATGGGTTTTGGATGTGGCCGGACCACCCCACCGGGTGCGCCGACCGAATCCACCGGGCCGCAACCTGCGACCTTTACTAGCCTTAGCCCAAAGGAGGCGTCACGGAAACTCAATCTCGTGTCGTCGAATGTCATCCGGATCCATCAGTCGTTTACGGGGGATGCATTGAATATAGCGCATGCAATGGGTTGGGGTGACGCGGCCACAACGACGGCCGTGGTCAAAAGTTTTGCTCCGGGACATCGTGGAAACATTGAGTGGAAGCGCGACACTGTTGCGGCATCTGGCACGAAAATGGTGAATGAGCAATTCGCTGGCGCCATTGCCGATGCCGAATTGCAATCATCGCACGGCTTTTTGTCGCCCACCTTGTGGCAAGAAGGGACACATGAAGGTCTCGCCTCGGGAGTGCTATGGGTGTCGCAAGATGCGTACGAAAACTTTACGCGCTCCAAGTCCGGAACATTCAGCTTTGATCTGGTTGAACCTGAGTTTATGAACGTTGTCACCAGCGCAGAACTCAAGAAGGGGCTGGTGGATCTTAAGGCCAAGGTGGATGCGGCCATTGCCCGGAAAGACGTGTATCTCGCGAAAGCGGATGATCCATCAGAGTGGACGTTGAAGTTGAACGGCGTAGACACCAAGGTCCAAGTCGTCAAAGTGACAAGTTGGTTTGGAACGGTTGTCTTCCTCGATAACCCGCAGAACGCGCTTGTGCTCCAAGTCCGGACGGATCCTACGGTTATGGGAAAGCTCGGCAACGTGTTTGATTATGATGTGACGAGTTTGGACGGGTTGATCCAATAGGAGTTTTTTAAAAAAACGGCGCCCCGACATCGAGTGATGCGGGGCGCTTGTTTGTTTTCCTTGGGGCGCGGCAGATCAGGGCTGCAGGATCGGCGGGAGGCGGAAGTTGCCGTGGCGGTAGTCCTCGTCGTCGTGCAGCTCGCGCGGGTCGTACGAGGGCGGAGGGGCGCTCGTCGGGTTGGTGTTCTGGCCGAGGAACGGTTCCGCATCGGGCGGTGGAGGTGACGTGCGCGGTGCGCCGTCGACCATGCTCATGCGGCGGTTGTCCGGCGCGTGCTTGCTCGGCGCGGGCGTCGTCTGGTAGGTCGTGCCGCGTCGGCTGTTCGGTCCTCCGTAGGCCTCGATGAGGCTCTGGCCCGTGTTGGTCTGGATCTTCTGCTTGGGGAGATCTGAGGCGGTGACGTCGTGCTCGTCGTCGTAGGCCGGGCCGAAGTCGAGGGACTGGTCCGTGTTCGACTTCGCCTTGTGGCCACGACGGGAACTGCGTGGAGGGACTTCATCAGCACCATGGTCGCCGGCGACCAACCTGTCGATCTCCGCCTGGCAGCTGGGGCTCCGACGGCCGAAGTCCGGATCGAGGGGCTTTTTCACAAACGGCATGCCATCTCCTGCGAGCTTGGGGTAGTACTGCACCAAAAAGGAAAGGAAAGAACGTGCCTGCCACAATATCGAAGATTGGCGTGGTTGTCAACGGGTTTCTAATCCGAGCTTAGCCCACGTGGGGTACAGCGTTCGGTAATACAGGAAATCACGGATCGGCCGCAGCGCATCGAGTTCGCGGCGCAGGGGTTTGGTTGTCTGGTCATTGCTGGCTTCTGTCGACGGGATGCCATGCGGGGCGAGAGCTCGTTTCAGTTGGAGCCACAGCTCACGGCTGATGTGTTCGAGTGCTTGTGTTTCGGGTTCAAGATCTGCACCAAGCTTGCCCGTCTTGAGCGCCGATTCAATGGCGTCGAGCGCTTGCGCGTCGGCGGGGTTTGTATCGAGACGACGAACGGTATGGAGCCTGTCGAGTACGGCATCGAGATCCATGCGCGGGTACGTCATCCAAGAGCCGGCGCGGATCAGTCCACGCAACCGCGGCGAACCACGATGTTTCTCTAGTTCCTCAAGGAGGATCGGTTCGTATTTCCAGGGATCGCAACTGTAGAGATTCTTGCAGGCTTCGCCGTGGCCGGACTCTTCGAGATAGCGGTGAAGGTCGAGAACGGAGTGGAGGTGCTCAAATTCTTTGCCGCCTTTCGTGAGCTCATGCCGTTGGCGTTCTTGCGCTGCGCGTTGAACGGCTACGTCTGCGGGGGTTCTGGCGCTTTCCATGCGTGATGAAAAAACTTGCCGCTTGTTTGGTTGTGGGACGGGAGTGCGAAACGGATTCAGAAATTCCATATCAGGCGAAACGTTCTTGCCACTTGGCGTCAACTTTGACGTGGAGATCCAAAAAAACTTTTGCTTGCGTCACGGCTTCGAGCTCTTTGCGTGCGGCGCTGCCGATCTCTTTGAGTTTTTGTCCTTTGGCGCCGATGATCATGCGTTTGTAGCGTTCTTGGGTCGTCCAGATATTTGCGTGGATGAAACGCGATCCATCCTCGCGCGTTTCAACGTCTTCAAGTGACACTTTGATGCTGTACGGGAGTTCCTTCTCAAGTGCCAAAAAGATTTTTTCACGCACCAATTCCTCGAGCCATTGGTTGTGCCCGATGTCCGTCAGCTGGAGTTCGGGATAGTGCGGCGGGCCTTCGGGTGCCAGTTCGTACAACGAGTCGATCAGGCGATTCAAGTTTTGGTGTTTCAGTGCGCTGACTTCGATGGTGCCACGCTGGCCGACATCCGTCTCGCGACAGACCGAAAGGAAGTCTGCGCGTTTGTCGTCGGTCTTGTTGATGATGAGCAGGATGGGGAGTTTTACGTTGCGCAACAATTTTTGGATGTATTCTTCTTCGGGTCCAAATTCACGTGTCGGATCCATCACATAGACGACGACGTCGACGCCTTCGAGTGTCTCGTTCACGAATTCATTCAGCCGCTTTGAGACGCGGTCTTTTTTGCCAAGGAACACGCCCGGCGTGTCGACGAACACCAACTGCCCACGCGGATCATGATGGATCCCGCGAATGGGGTGGCGTGTGGTTTGCGGTTTCGGCGTCACGATCGCGACTTTGCTGCCGATAAGCGCGTTCAACAACGTGGACTTACCCACGTTGGAACGCCCCGCCAGCATGACAAAGCCGGATTTCATCCGCTGATTATAGCAGAATCACGCAGAACGAGCTTGCAGACAACTTCTACATGCGGCGTGTGTGGAAACAGATCGAGGGCTTTGAGTTCTTCGATGCGATACAGATCCTTGAATTGTTTCAGCTCTTCGACAAGCCGATGGTAGTTGCATGAGACGTAGACGATGGTCTGCGGCTTTTTTTCGAGAACCGTCTTCAAGACTTTGGGATGCAGTCCCGCACGTGGGGGATCGAGGATGATCATGTCGGCTGCAATCTCCTTCCATGAGAGATCTTCGGCGGGACCGGAGGTGAAGTCGCAACGATCGGAGACGCCGTTCGTCGTGGCGTTGTGTTTCGCGAGTTCGATTGCTTCGGCGTCGATTTCAAAACCAGAGATGTTGAGGTCCGGGAGTTGCTTGGCGAGATAGATGCCGAAAAAGCCGAGGCCGCAATAGAGATCGAGAAGACGTGTCGGCGTTCCGCAAAAATTTTTCACGACGTGTTGGAGTTTGGCGGCCATCGCGCTGTTTGTCTGGAAAAACGAATTCGGGTGGATGCGGTAACGCGTCTCGTTGACGATTTCTTCGAGCCACGGGTTGCCTTTGAGTGTTTCAAATGTTTGCGAGAGCGAGATGTCTGTCGTCAGTGCTTGTTCGCCGAGGAGGAGTGATGTGCAAAAAGGGGAGAGGCGTGTCGTGAGATCCGTGCGGCTGGATTCGGTCACACGTGTCGCGTCTTTGACGACGACAATCATCAATCGTTCATTCGTATTTTTTCCTTCGCGGACGACCACATACCGTACGTCGCCTGTGTGGAATTTGGCGTCCCACGGCTGGAGGTCGGATTCCTTCATCCATTCTCGAACGTGTTGCAGGATGTGCGTGACATCGGCATCGAGCAAGAGACATGTCTTGAGATCCACGTAGCGGTTCCATGAACCATATTCCTTCAAACCAATTTCGCTGTTCCATCCGATGGTGTAGTCCATGCGGTTGCGAAAATGAAATTGCGTCTCGCTCGGTTCGACGGTGGTAATACGTTCTGCGTGTCCCGCATTCTCAAATGCCTTGTTGATCATCCCGAGTTTCATGTTGAGCTGTGCGTCGTACGAGAGATGTTGCCACAGGCAGCCACCGCAGACGCCAGCGTGTGGACATGGCGCCGCGACGCGGTCTGGCCCTGGCGTTTTGATCTCTTCGAGTCTGGCGACTTTGACCCCGTGATCGCGTTTGATGAATGTCGTTGCGACGTCATCGCCGATCGCGGAGAAGGGGATGGCGACGGTGCTCGTCGTTTTATCTTGGTTCTCAATCTCAAACGTCCCACGACCCTTGTCGTCGTAGGCATTGATGCGGCCGGTGATCCGGTGGCCAAATTTCATAGAATATGCCTAAGCTACCGCCAAATGACGCATCCGTCGAGGGTTCTCCATCTCATTGCCCATAATATCCGTTCGGCCGAGAACATCGGGTCGCTCTTTCGGACGTGTGATTCGTTGGGCGTAACGAAGCTCTGGATTACCGGCTATTCGCCCACGCCGGATCATCCCCGGGTCGAGAAGACGGCGCTGGGGGCAGAGCGGACGGTGGATTGGGAACAGCGGACGGATGTGGAGTCGGTCATTGCGGAGCTGAAAGAAGATCATTTTCGGATCGTCGGGCTTGAGCTTGATCGACGGTCGGTTGACCTTTTGTCGTATGAATCGCCGCGCAACGTGGCGTTGCTTTTGGGGAATGAAGTCGAGGGAGTCACGCCAATGTTGCTTGATGTTTGTGACGATGTCGTCTCGATCACGCAGCACGGGAAGAAAGAGTCGTTAAACGTCGGTGTCGCGGCGGCAATTGCGTCATTTTGGATACTGAACCGCAAGTAAGGTACGCTGAACAGAATTATGCCCAAAGTGTCGATTGTTATTCCTGTGAAAAATGAGGAAAAAATGCTCCCAAAGCTCCTCGAAACGATCAAAGCGCAAACATTTACGGATTATGAAGTGATCGTCGCTGATGCGCATTCGACGGATGGAACGGTGCAAGCCGCAGAATCATTTGGGGCAAAAATTGTTGAAGGTGGCATGCCCGGCCCGGGGCGCAACAAGGGGGCTATTGCCGCGCAAGGCGAGATCATCGCGTTTTTTGATGCGGATGTGCAGATGCCGTCGTCCAAGTTTTTGGAGGATTGCATCGCAGAGATGGATCGGAAGAAGTTGGATGTGGTGACGTGCAAGGTGAAGCCGTTGAGCCGCAAGCCAATCGATCGCGCGATGCACGAGGCCTATAACGCATACGTGATTGCGACGGCGAAGATTCGTCCGCATGCGCCCGGTTTTTGTATTTTGGTGCGGCGTCATGTGCATCAGGGGATCAAAGGTTTTGATGAGCAGGTGGTGTTTGCGGAA
>Ga0068863_100004996_pt1 | contig 13075 bp, 12 predicted proteins | sample KBSSwiS62_FD_66596 | JGI IMG/M metagenome (GOLD analysis project Ga0068863, IMG submission 66596) | Switchgrass rhizosphere microbial communities from Kellogg Biological Station, Michigan, USA - KBS Switchgrass S6-2 | ecosystem: Host-associated > Plants > Roots > Rhizosphere > Soil ...
CGCACAGGCGGCTAGACGAGAAGGCCCGCTCGGGTGGGCCTTCTCTATGTCTCGGCCGGCGCGGGCCGCGCTCGAGAGGTGCTGTGCCTACCCATAACTTCCTACGCCTTGTGACGATTGAGGTTGCGGGCCGGACCGATTAGGCTCGACTCATCGTGGCCGTCGTCGTTTCGGTACTCCACTCGCTTCGGTTCTCGTTTGTTCGCGCGCGGCGCTGCATCTGGCGATCGTCGCTGCGGCACCAGTTGGCTGTCGCACATCCGCCGTCGACGGCTTCCCTTCACCACTGTCGACCGTGTGCGGTGGGCGTGGCTGTCGCAGCGATGGCCTGGCTGGCGCGCGGCACGCCATGACGTTCAGCCAGCGGCGGTGCTCGCCTGTGTCGTCGCGCCTCTTCTGGCGGTGCAAGATTCGACATCGCACCAGCAGTCCGGTGATGACGCCCGACTTCCCCCCACGACACGGCGCTCGTCGTGACAAAACGCCTACGTGTAGCACGTCATGGCACGACGCGACGCGAATGGCTCGATCACGTCGTCGGATGAACGCGGCGGACACCGGGTGCTCACCGAGTACGGCGCACACACTTCATGCGGTCGCGAACCCATCTCGCCCTTAGCAAGGAAACGCCGAACCAGCGGCCAGTCACACGGCCGTCAGTTGGTCGCGTTGTCGCCATTCCAGAAGTTGGGGGGCCGCATCACCGTTACGATCGGGTTGCCGCGTAGCCGTTGCACAGCGCGATCCCAGCTGCAGCCGGCCGCACCACCCGTCCCTTTAACACTTCTGTGTTGCCGTGAATTACTGTCGATATCCGCGGCGCTCCGAGCATCGTCACGCGCATACGGCGAGGACCGACACGCGGGTTGCGGACTTCGAAATGGAGTGCTTTGTCCTCAGATCGACCTTTCGATACAGCACAGCCCCGTCCGGCTGCGTATTCAGGAGATTGGGCTGAGAAGATCTTTCCCGTCTCGTCCGTGACTCGCTTCAAGGAGCGGTGTGTCCTCGTTGGGACCGTGTCAACGTTTGCGTGCCCCATCCCGCTCCGTGACCCAAAGTAATCGGGCCGCGGCCTTACCTGCCGTTACCGATCGAAGCCACGGTGTTTTCGATCAACTGGCCACCCACTAGCCTCCACGGGGTTTCGCGCCCCACCAGGCGCGAGATTTCCTGTGGGCTCCGGCGTTCAAGGCTGACGTCCCAGACCGTCGGCGCCGTGCCGACGGCCAGGAGCTGCCGGTCCGCAGCATCGAAACGAACAGAATGGATCGTGGGCTGCGACTCGCCGTATCCAGCCAACGTCGCCAGCTGCCGCCCCGTCGTCGCATCCCAGATTCTGACTGTGGCGTCTTCACTTGCCGTCGCGATGCGCTGCTGGTCCGTACTGAATGTGGCGGTACGGACGGCGCCTGTATGCCCGTCCAACTTCGCTACCAGACTCAGTTGTTCCAGGTTCCACACTCTCGCGGTCAGATCGATGCTGGAAGTGATTGCGCACCTGCTGTCGGAGCTAAATGAGCAGTCGATGATTCCATCCACGTGACCTTTCAGGGCGCCCAGCCATTTGCCCGAGACGGTACTCCAGACATCGACACTATGTTCGACAACCGCCTCCGTTCCGGTGCTCGGCTTGGTGGTCGAGGTGGACGAGGTCAGCAAGTACGTTCCGTCAGGCGACAGCCACCTTCGGAGAAAAATGTTCCTCAGCGACCACTCTCAGCACATGGCCTGACTTCCCATCGATCAATCGCACGCCCTGCGCCGAGGGTGCAGTGACGGCCAGTAATGATCCGTCCTGGTTCGCCGTCACATCGTCAAAATCGTCGTCAATCTGCAGAAGTGCCTGACCCGTCGTGGCATTCCAGACTTCGAAACGTCCCTTCGGTTTGGAGCTGATCTTGACAAGGATCAGCTCTCCTGTTCCGACGAATCGGGCGTCGACGAACCGGTATGGACCAATGGTCCGTAAGACGTCGCCGGTCGCCGCGTTCCACACACGCATCTGAACGCCGCCTGCTCGGAGAGGTTCCAGGCTCACGAGCCGCTCGCCATTGCCTGAGACCTCCAGTGCCCCGATCCCTGCCCCGAACGTGCGCTCCAGGTGGCCGGAGTCCGTTCGCCAGACGCCGATGCGATGGTTCGTCGTGATCCCAATGACTTCACGACCGCCATCGACGAACGATCCGTAGAGATCCTCCTCCCCTCGACTCAGTGCGAACGTCGATTGAAGTTTGAATCGATTTAACTGCCACAATCGCGCGTCGTGATCGTCACTCGTGGTGAGCAGCTGACGGCTGTCGGAACTGAACCGAACGCGACGCACGCTGCCCGAGTGCCCCTTAAGGTTCGCGACGACCGCACCGGTGCGGCTGTCCGATATCCGTGCGAAACCATCCACGCCGGCGCTTGCCAGGCGATTACCCGTCGCATCGTACGCGAGGTCCAGGATCGTTCCGCAGTGCCGAAGTGTTTTCCAGAGCCGTTTCCCTGTGGAAAACTCCCACATCGCCAGGAGCCCGTCGCTCGTCCCGACCGCCAGACGAGTTCCCTGCGGATTGAGCGCCAAAGCCTCAACCGACTCGGGGCCGCCCAGCACTGACGGAAGGATCGCTCGAAGCGCGCCGGTTCCCACCGTCCACACGTAGACAGCCCCGTCATCGGCTCCGACAATCAGCTCGTCGCTATCTCGATTGAATTGGAGCGAGGACACACGGGCCGGTTGTTTGATTGACCGAACCGGTGTGACGGTTCGTGAGTCCCAAATGGTGACGACGTCGTCGCCGGAGCTTGCGGCGATCGTCGCGCCTTCATTATCAAAGGCGGTGACGGGATTGGTCATGTGGGCGGGGATTTGACCAATCAGGCCACCAGAAGCCGTCTCCAGGATCCGCAGGCCATCACGTCCGACGGTTGCTGCGATCGATGTTGCGGACATTCTCGGATAGCCTGCAACCGTGTCGCCCGTCGTCGTTTCGGTGCTCCACTCGTTCCGCTTTCTCGTTCGCTCACGAGACGACACTCACCGTCTTCGATGTATGCGAGTGCGCGGAAGCCGTCCCACTTCGGCTCAAACAGTCAGTCAGGGTTCATCGAACGCCTCGCGCAGGTCCCGCTCACCGTGATGGCTTGTGGTGACATTCACGTTGTTTGTCATCGCGGACCTAGCGGTTCTCGCTCCTATTGCGCTAGATGGCGCACAGGTAGCCCGGCGGGCAATACGGGAAAGGACGCAACAGGTATGCAGGGGTCCTGAACGTCTGTATCTGGCCGTAGAACGTTGTTCCGTTCGCCAAGGTGAACTTCGGCCGCCAGTAGTACACCGTGTTGTCACCGAGGCCTGTAAGGCTCGCCGTGATGTTCGGGTAGTACTGGAAGCCGTTCGGCACCGGCGTCGTCCCGAGGTCGAGGCCGAGGTTCGGCGTCGAGCCGTACTCGATCGCGAGGTTGCCACCCACAAAGTTGTTGTACAGCGCGAACGAAATGTCGACACGCTGGCCATCCCAGCTGCCCCACCGCGAGCCGCGGCCGCGCCCCAAGTTCGTAGACGCGTAGTTCTGGAAGTGTGCATCGTAGCGGACGGTGAACGGGACGTTCGGGAACAGCGGTAAGTTCTGGTCGATGCTGTGTCGAACCTCGGCCATGAACACGGCGTTCCCCGCGGCGATGTACTCGATCGGCATGTAGACCTCGAGGCTCTCACCGGGTTCTAGCGCAGCCCACCCGAACACGTTCGGGAGGTTCCATGTGTTCGGCACCGGGACCTGTGAGCACACACCGTTGCTCTGCAGCGCTTCGCGCATGCCGTTCGTACGCACGATGTAGCACTCAATTAGCAATGACGTGTCACGTCTGACCTGCGGTGGCAGCCGGAAGCTGGGCACGGCGGTGACAGAGGCGCAAGCGGCGGTCACCTTGATGACGACAGCGGAGTTCGGATTGTCGCCCGTGCGCGGCTCAATCTCGCCGTAGTAGCCGACTCGCGCGACCATGCCGAGGTTCGCGCCCGGATCGCAGAAGCCGCTAACGATGCCGACCTCCTGGCCGAGGTGCCAATCCGGTGTGGCGTGGGCCTTCGACGCAACAGCAAGCATCGCTACGGCAGCAATGGCAAGGGAGAGTTTGTTCAGCATGCTGAGAGGATGGACGGCCTTAGGCAAAGAGTTTCTGCAGTTCACGATTTCACCTTGTCACACGGAGAACCACCGGCATCGAGACTCTTTTAGATTGGAGACTCTAGATAAATAAACGGCGTTGGAGTGGCGAGCGAACACTCTTGCCGAACCTCCGATGTCACGTTCCAATGCCAATTGGACTTCAAAGCATCTTGATAGTTACAACGTGTTAATACCCAATAGAGTGATGTCACCACGCATCCGGAAGCTATTCACGTTCCCCATCGACGATGAACTGATGGCCGGTTTGCGAAGCGTTGAAGAAGGAGACGGTATTTCGAAGGCCGAACAGATTCGACGTGGTATCCGGCTTTGGTTGGAATCCAAGGGCGCAATCAGAAAGCAGAGACAGCGGGTTACGACTCGGAAGCGTCGCTAAGAAAATCAATGACCAGCAGCGATGTTGATGCCGTTACGGAGTGCCAGTGCAACGAAGGTTCGTCTCCGAAATACATAGTGCCAAACCGGAGGGACATGATGGCTGCGACCATCCCAGTCACCAGTGTCCCAACCGGGCGCGTCCCTGGTGGCAATGGCCGTCGCCGGCGGCACTTCGATTGGATTACATGTTTGTGAAACCAAACAAGGGACCGCATTGAGCCAGTCGAGTCCAAGGAGCGTGAAGACCCACATGCGATTCGACCAGCTTCTCGACGATGCGGAACTTCGAGCACTGACGGCGCAAGCCGCCGAAGCCTAGACCTCGACGCGGCTACCCGAAGCAGAAGGATGCCTTCATGGGTTTACTCACCTGCGCCAGGTGTGGGTGCACCATCACCGCCGAACGGAAGAAGGCGAAGTACACCTACTACCGCTGTACCGGTCATCACGGCAGGTGCGGGAACACGTACATCAGGGAGGAGCACCTCGCTGACCTCTTGTCCACGGTTGTGGAGCGGATCCGAATCCCTGGCGAGATCGCTGACTGGATTGCCGACGGCCTTCGTCAGGACCAATTGTCGCTGGAACAGAACCGACAAGAATCGCTCGCCAGACTCACCCAGCGCTGCCAAAGCGTGCGATCGAAACTCGACCGAGCTTATGACGACTACCTCGACGGTCGCCTCTCTGAGAGCCTGTGGATGCGGAAATCCGTCGAATGGGAATCTGAGCTGACGACGATTGACGGGGAGTTGAGTCGCCTCTCTCGCCCCAACCCGGCGATTGTCGCTACAGGCGAGAGGATTTTAGAACTCGCCAAAACGGCCCATTCTCGCTACCTGGAGGAAGATCTCGCCGAACGGCGGCGACTGCTCGATTCGGTGCTATCGAACTGCACCTTCGATCGCGGAACTCTCTGTCCTACCTACACTAAGCCCTTCGATCTACTGGTCCGAGCGAACGAAACTGGAAATTGGCGGGGTGGACGGGACTCGAACCCGCGGCCTCCGGCGTGACAGGCCGGCGTTCTAACCAACTGAACTACCACCCCAACGGGTACTTCTCGCAAGTTCGGAAGCTTAAAGTGCAAAGTTGAAAAGTAAGTTTTGAACTTACTTTGGCCACTTTAAACTTTGAACTTCCCACTTCCAAAAGTGGTGGGCGGTGCAGGACTCGAACCTGCGACAGCCGGCGTGTAAAGCCGGTGCTCTACCACTGAGCTAACCGCCCGCCTTCGCGTGGCGGCCTGCTGCCTCCGCTCACGCTTCGGCGGGGCAAGCCCACGCCTCACTGTTCCGCCTCCGCGCTCTGCACCGCGCATCGGCATCACCGCAAAACACGATTATATTGGCGTCGCGACCCGCAAGGCAAGGAAGCCAAACCCAATCAGGATCCCAATCGCCGCGCGATATTCCTTGTTGCGCCATGCCCGCGCCACGCTGAAGCGGCGCTCCATGTTCTCTCCCTCAGAGCGCTGGTACTCGTCATACGCGTCCCCGAAGCGACCTCTCAGGAACGCCTCTTCGGTCCTTACGGCAGCCGTCAACGTCGAGACCATGTAGATCAGCACCAAAACCAGGACGACGACGCTCTGGGCGGCGATCACCACCCCGAGCGCCAGCACGGACGAGCCGACATAGAGCGGGTGCGCGGTCCAGCGATACGGCCCTGATCGAGTGACCTCTCTTCCCTTCTCGAGATGCCCGGCCGCCCAGATGCGAATCGCCTCGCCAATCACCGCCACGAGCAACCCGACGCGCCAACTGTCCCACGTCGGAACCGCGAGAATCGCGGTGGCCACTGCGGTCGCGAATCCGAGCGGTACTCGCTTGCGTGCAAGCCATTCGACGAGGCGACGCCGCTTATGCACGACGCCGGTGACGGAAGGATGCGGGCTGTCAGCCACGGGCGGCGACCCGTCTTTCCGTGGCCGCGATGACCTCATCGACGCTGATGCCCTCGATGCACGGCTGCGGGAACCGGCACTTGCGCTCGTAGTGACACGAGCATTGCGACGCGCGAGAGATCGCGATGTCGGCGGTCGACCATGGCCCGTTGCGTTCGGTGAACGTTGGTCCAAAGAGGGCCACCACGGGCGTACCGACGGCGGCGGCGATATGCAGGGGGCCGGTGTCGCCCGAGATCAGGAGCCGCGCGCAGCTGGCGATCGCGAACAGATCGACGATGCTGGTTCGCGGCGCAAGTTCTGCGGAGCCTCGCGACGCGCTGACCACGATCGAGGCGATCTCTTCCTCGCCGGGGCCCCACAGCACGAGCGTCCGCACGCCGAGCCGGTCATGAATCTCACCTGCGAGCGCGCCGAACCGTTGCGGCGGCCAGCGCTTGTTGGGCCATGCAGCGCCCGGGTTGATCAGAACGAAGCCCGCCGGCCCAAACCGCGTCACCATGGTGTCCGCGGTCACGGTTCTCGGTATCGTGAGCGGAAACGTGATCCGAAGATCCTCCACCCCAAGTGCCTGCATCAGCATCAGGTTCTTGCGGATCACGTGCGGGTCACGGCCAGGATCGGGGGTGTCGCCGTAGAAAATTCGTGACAGCGGCTCGCGCAGGTGCTCGCGAGGCAGACCAATGACGCGACGTGCGCCCGCTGCACGCGTCAGCACCGCGGACTTCAGGAGGCCTTGCAGATCCACTGCAGCGTCGTATTTCGTGCGACGAACGCGTGCGATCGTGCGCAACAGCGTTCGAACGCCGGCGCGCGGATCGAGCGGAATCGCGGCGTCCAGCCCCTCGACGAGCTGCAGGACCGAAGAGTAGCGCGGGTCGACCAGCCAGTCGATTCGCGCCCGCGGATATCTGGCCCGAAGCGCAGCTGCGGCGGGGATCGCGTGGATGATGTCGCCCAGCGACCCGAGCCGGACAATCAGGAACTTCAACGACTGCTCGGTCACGGTTGGCTGGCTGGCCCGGCCTGCGCCTGCCCTGACGCGATACGCGCCAGCAGGTCGCGCGTCGAGTGGTTCTTGGGATCCCCGACGATGGCAATGCGTCCGCCGTACGCGCGCACGATCTCGCGTTCGGGCACTGTATCGACGGTGTAGTCGGTGCCCTTGCAATGGACATCAGGGTGCAGCAGTTCGAGCAGCGGACCCACTGTGGGCTCGGGAAACACCGTGACAAAGTCGACGTAGCGAAGCGCGGCCACGAGCTCGGCGCGATACTCCGCTGCCAGGATCGGGCGCCCCTCCCCTTTCAGCGCCCTCACCGACTGATCGTCGTTGATGGCGACCACGAGAATGTCCGCTTCCTGGGCGGCTGCCTCGAGATATCGAACGTGACCAACGTGAAGCAAATCGAAGCAACCATTGGCAAACGCTACAGTGCGGCCGGATTCATGCGCCTGCCGGACCCGGTCTGCAAGGCGGTCACGTGAAACGACCTCACCCACGCGCGCGCCTCTTGCCGGGCAGGTCCGCAGCATCGGTACGAACCGCGCGGCGAATCTCCTCTGCCGACGCCGTCGCCGTGCCACGTTTCATGACAACGATCCCACCGGCATAATTGGCCAGGCGCGCGGCCGCCTCGAACGTCGTGCCGGCCGCGAGAGCGAGCGTCATTGTGGCCATCACCGTGTCGCCGGCGCCTGTCACATCAGCGATCTCATCCGAACCGAAAATCGGGATGTGCACCGTGGCCGTATCGGGAACAAAGAGCGCCATGCCGCGGCCGCCACGCGTGATGAGCACGGCCTGCATGCCGGTGCGCTGCAGTAATGCACGCCCCGCGCGCTCCAGCAGCCGGAGATCGTCGTTGATGCGGACGTCGAGCGCGTGTTCCACCTCGGCTTCATTCGGCGTGCATGCGGTGAGATCACGGTATTCGAGGACGCGATAGCGGCTATCGACGAGAATCGGGATGGGGTGACTCTCCCGCCGCAGCGCGCTGCGCAGCCGGTTCACGAACGCCGGCGTCACCAGGCCCGACCCATAATCAGAGACCAGCACGGCGTCCGACTTCATCGCGGCTTCGAACGCTCGGCGCTCGAACAACGCTCGCGTGTCGCGCGCCACAAGCCCGTTCACCGCGCGATCGATACGCACCACCTGTTGCTTGGCTGAGTGAATGCCGCCTGCGAGGATTCGCGTCTTCACCGGCGTGTGGTGGTCAGCGGCTCGCACGATACCCCGCTGGTCCACTCGCGCGTTCAACGCTGCCGAAAGCCGTCGTCCGGGTTCATCGCGGCCGAGCACGCCCGCGAGGATCGCGCGGCCACCAAGCGCGGCGACGTTGTTCGCGGCGTTGCCGCCCCCGCCAGGCACGACCTCGGTCGAGTCGTACTCGAGGATCAGCACCGGAGCTTCGCGCGAGACTCGCGCCACGCGGCCGTAGACGAACTCGTCGGCCACGATGTCGCCGATGACGGCGACCGTCCGCTCCTTCAGCGCGTTTACGAGCGCGAGGAGGTGCGCAGAATCCAACCGACCGCCTCCATCAAGTTACTCACGATAGTATCGGCTTCCACGCCGTTCGGTGGTTCCGAGCGGTGCGGCCCCGACCGCACGAGCACCGCTCGTGTCTTGGCAGCGCGGCCGCAGGAGACATCCAGCCACCTGTCACCCACCATGACGGAGCGCGCTGGATCGAGGTCCATCTCGCGGCATGCCTGCTCGATCATGCCTGGGGCGGGCTTGCGGCACGCGCATTGTTGCCGGTAGCGCTCAATCTTCGATTCAGCGAAGTGTGGACAGTAGTAATAACGGTCGATGCTTGCGCCGGTACCTGCGAGACGGCGGTCGATCTCACGGTGCACGACGTGGACGAAATCTTCATCGATGATGCCGCGACCCACTGCGGCCTGATTCGTGATGACGACCGTCGCAAATCCGGCCCGCTTCAACAGTCTCAAGGCGTCAACCGTCCAGGGGAACAGCGTCAGGCGGTCCAGCCGATCCAGGTAACCACACTCTTCGACGAGCGTCCCGTCGCGATCGAGAAACACGGCGGCTCGACTCATTGCCGGTTCGCCATCAGATCAGCCATCGTCGCCAGCACTCGCTCCGTGGAGAGCCTCGTCATGCAGCGATGATCCAGGGGGCACTCCCGCAGCATACATGGACGGCACCACACGTGGTTGATCAACAGCTCGACTCGTCCACCCCGCCGGGACAAGGGGGCGGTCTCGCGTTCGCGCGTCGGGCCAAACAGCGCCGCGAGCGGCACACCGACCGCGCCCGCCACGTGCATGGCCCCTGAATCGTTGGAGAGGCACGCGCGCGCCAGCGACAGCACTCCAGCCAGCGTCTCCAGCGTGGTCGAACCTGCCAGATCGATAACCGCCTCTCTGGCGTCGTCCGCCACGAGCGAGCGAACCCAGCGCGTCGTCGTTGCGTCGGCGGTCGACCCGATGAGCACACACTGCACGTCGTGGTCGCGAACGAGTCTCGCTGTCACTTCCGCGAAGTGTGCCGCCGGCCAGCGCTTGGCGCCGCCGTAGGCGGCCCCAGGTGCCATGACGACGAACGGACGATCGTCAATCCATCCGGCCTGGCGTAATGACGCACGCGCCTGCTCGATGGCCCTGGCCGGAACCACGAGCTCTGGATCGGGCGCGCCGTTGTCGAAACCGAGACCCCTGATCAGGCGCCGGTAGTACTCGGCTTGATGCACGCGGATAGCGGGGCGGGCGACGGCGCGTGAGAGCAATCCTTGACGCATGTCAGCCGCATATCCCCAGCGCTCGGGGATCGCCGCGCGGCGAACGAGCCACGCCGAGGCAAACGAATTCGGCAGCAGCACCGTCGCGTCGGCGTGCAGCGCGCGCAACGCCTCGATGTCGGCGCGACGCGAGCGCCGGGCCCAGACTCGACCAGACCACTGCATCACGAGGACATCGTCCACGAGGGGCGACATCGTGAAGAGGTCCGAGATCGCTTTGCGGGCGGCCACGATCAGTCGGGCAGCCGGAAACGCACGACGGAGATCGCCCACAGCCGGCAGTGCCATCACCGCATCGCCCAGCCAATTTGGCGAAACCACGAGGAGGCGCTCGATCGCAGTCGTCATCACGACACGGTTTCAGCCGCCGTCTCAGCCTCGCGCCATCGGCGGTGCATCCAGAGCCACAACTGCGGGTCGCGTCTCACGTACATCTCGAGCACATCGGTGCAGCGCTGCGTGAACTCGCGAACCGCGCTGGGTCCGGTGTCGCGGGGAGGGGGAACGGGACAGTCGTAGATCAGCCGATAGCGGCCGCCGGGAAGCGGGAACGCGAATACCGGGATCACCGCCGCGCCGGTGCGCAACGCCAGCGCCGCCAGCGCTGATGTCGTCGCCGCCGGGCGGTTGAAGAACTCGACCGACACGGCGTCAGAGTGCAGGTGCTGATCGATCAGCATCGCCACACCGCGGTTGCTCTGCAGATCGCGCAGCACGCGCCGGAGGCCGCCCTGGCGATAGATGACGGTGTTTCCCGTGCAGGTGCGAATCCGCTCGAGCATGGCATGCAGGTACGGATTGTCCAGCGGGCGTGCCACCACCGAGATCGGCTCGGCGTGCAACGCAAAAGCAATCGCCTGAATCTCCCAGTAGCCGAAGTGACCAGTGAAATAGAGCACGCCCTTTCCCTGTCGATACGCCTGCCGCACGTGCTCCTGGCCCTCGACTTCGACGCGCGCGAGCATCTGCTCGCGTGTCAGTGAGCTGAACTGAATCAGCTCGAGCAGCAGCCGTCCGAAGTGCATGAACATGCCCCGGCTCACGACAGCGAGCTCGGCGGCGGAGCGTGATGGGAATGCTCGCGTCAGGTTCTCCAGGGCGATCCGGCGATGGAAGGGATCGAGCACCGAGACGATCCCGCCGAACGCACCGCCACAGGCGCGCACCGCCGTCATCGGCATCAGACGCAGGAACGCCTGCACCGTGCGCGCAATTGCGAACTCGAGGCGATATCTCACAACCTCTCCTCGAGCCAGGCGGCGAACCGATCGGGCGGTTCGATCGTTGCGGTCATCGGCAACACGGCCCACGTGGTTTGCCGTGGCAATCTCACCGCATCTTTCGCCGTCGTCACCACGAGATCTGCTCCCGTGGCGCCCACCGCTTCGGTAACTCGTTCGAGATCGTTCGTCGTGTACCAGTGATGATCGGGAAACGCCAACTCGCGAACGACCTCGTATCCTTGCGCGCGGAGGGCGTTGAAGAAGCGCGCCGGGCGGGCAATGCCTGCAACGGCAACTACCCGCGCACCAGGCTGGTCGGCCTTCGACTCGTCAGGCGCGTCTTCAGACGCGCCGTGCGTATGCTGCAGCGGTTCGTAGTGATTCGACACCCGAAAGACGGGCATGCGATCGAACGCGGCCGCCACGCGCTCGACATCTTCATCCGATCCCGGCACCAGGATGCCGTCCGCCGCTGACGCAGAATCGAGCGGCTCCCGCAGTCGTCCGCTCGGCAACACGGCGTCGTCGAGATCCGACGCGGGCATGATCAGCAGGTCGACTTCCCGGCCAAGCACCAGATGTTGAAAGCCGTCATCGAGCAGCAGCACCGTGCAGCCCAATTGCCGCTCGGCCAATCGTCCCGCAAGGTGTCGCTCGGGGCACACCAACACGGGCACTCCGGGTAGCGCCCGCGCCAGCATCTGCGGTTCGTCACCGGAATGCTCGACCGGTTCGAGCACGCGTTCGCCATCGCTCACAACGACGACGCCATCGACGTTTCGGCGACGCGCGTAACCCCGGCTGAGAATCGCGGGGCGATGGCCCATCGTCACGAGCAGACGCGCCAGTGCCGCGACTACCGGAGTCTTGCCACTGCCCCCGACAGAGAGATTTCCAACGCTGATGACCGGACGATCGAGGGCGCGCTGCGCCTGCGGATGGCGCTCGTACCAGGAGCGCCGAAGGCGGGCCAGTCGTCCGTAGGACGCGCTCAGGACACTCAATGGATCACGCGGAACGGACGGACAACCGCTGATGTCTGACGGGGGGGAACCAGATCCGCGAGCACTTTCAACGTCGTGTCCTTGGCACCGCGGTTGGCGTCGACGAGCGCGCGTGCCGCCGCGCCCAGACGCGCTCGCCGCACCGGATCGGCCATCAACTCGACGACGACATCCTCGAGCTCGCGGGCGGTGCGGACCTGAACCGCCGCGCCGTTGGCCAGAAAGGCACCCGCAATCTCGGCGAAGTTCTCCATGTGCGGGCCGAAGACAATCGGTTTGCCGTGCACGGCGGGCTCGAGAATGTTGTGACCGCCGAGCGGGACAAGGCTCCCGCCGACGAAGACGGCTGTCGCGATCTGATAGAGCTGGGCCAGCTCGCCGATCGTGTCGAGGATGACGGCGTCCGCGCGCGGCTCCTTGTCGATCGGCAGGTCACTGCGGCGAATCGTCGAGAGACCTTCGCGCTGACACAACTTCTCGACTTCGCTGAACCGTTCCGGGTGTCTCGCGGCGAGAATCAACAACGCGCTCCCCGCCGTCGTCGTGCGGACGCGATTGAAGGCACGGATGACGGCTTCCTCTTCGCCCTTCGACGTGCTGCCGGCCACGAGCACGA
>Ga0068863_100004997_pt1 | contig 13074 bp, 8 predicted proteins | sample KBSSwiS62_FD_66596 | JGI IMG/M metagenome (GOLD analysis project Ga0068863, IMG submission 66596) | Switchgrass rhizosphere microbial communities from Kellogg Biological Station, Michigan, USA - KBS Switchgrass S6-2 | ecosystem: Host-associated > Plants > Roots > Rhizosphere > Soil ...
CGGAAGCAGATTGCCGGCCAGTTCGATTGTGGAGGTGGCGTCGACGTGGCTCCAGAGTGTGGTGTGTGAAGGGTCTTCGCACTCCATCGTGTAGTGGCCGACGAACTCAAAGGTCAGCTGATTGTCACGTACCAGCATCTCGGCGGGAAGCGTGATGGTGGCATCCAGCATGGCGCTGTTCTCATTGCGCGCACCGTTGGGGTCGACCGGACCAGGAAGGGTCGGGGTCGCCGTGACCGCAAGCGTTGAGACGAGCGTGCCGTTCAAGCTGACTTTTAGATGGCTCAGCGCTGGAATCAGGCCGGGCGAAAAGTGATAATGCAACTTCATTGTCGCTGTCTTTACGACTTGGGTCTGCGGCAGAGAAAAGTAAACGGTGTGATAGGCGTCGACGCCACGGAGCACAATGGTGTCGGCTACCCCAAGATCGGTAAGGGTGAAGAGATTGTCGAACGTTCCGGGCGTTGCAATTGGAGCCTGAAACCCGCCTGCGGGCGGTACGGTTAGTGCCTGGGCCGCCACAGCCGGAGCGGCTATCTGGCGGAGGCCGCTGGGAAGCGGCAGGCTGTGAGCGGACATGGATCGCGGAAGAGCCAGCAAAGCCAGTAGGAGGAGTGGGGCGATGCTGGTAGCCAGCTTGCCTTTCGGAGCGCTCTTCTTCTTATTTGTTTTGAACACTTCGTTTGCAGTCTGCGTGAGCCCAAGGATGGAGAGGCGGAAGATACGTCCGAGGCTCTTCATCGGCTGGTCGGGTTCGCGATTCTCCCCCCATCCCAGCCACGTATCGGCACGCGAGTAGAGCACCATCGTCAATGCTTCTTCTTCCTGTAGGGTGAGCGGATCGAACTGGGCACGGATTACGTTACCGCTAACATCGATGATGGTCGCCGGCAGGGTTGCGGTACCGTCGAGCAAAGGCAGCGTGAGCTTGACCGAGTCGCCTGTGGCGGCTAAGAAATCGCGCTCCATCTTCATCATGAGACCGCCACTGGACATGTCCGAGGTGATGCCGTGAACTGTACTTCCGCCGGGCATCTTCACGTCGACAGGCACGGCCGTCTCGATGCGAACGGTCTGCCTCCTCTGCTGGCTCTCCCAGGCGACCGCGGAGCAGACGCCGAGGATGATTGTGTTGAAGCCCACCCAGATGAGGTTCATAATGATGGTGCCTTCGTGGTTGCCGTCGTACATCCGAGCGGGAATATTGAGCGGAAACGGAAGGTCCCCACCCGGCAACAAAAAGAAACGTGGGATGGCGCAGAGCACACCGAGCACATTGAAGCCCATCAAGAGGAGGAAGGGGCGTGCGATGTATTTATCGAAGAATCGCCGGTTGACGACACCTCCCTTGGCCGTAACGTTGAAGCTGCCGGCCTTAGGATTGACAAGCGCGAACAACGTTGGCAGCAAGATGTACGGTGCCAAAACTGTCTCATAGATTTCGTTCCAGAACGAGTGGCGATGATTGCCTTGAATGCGAGAGTTGGTAATGCTCGACAGGAACAGGTGAGGCAAGGCGTACGCCAGGATGGCGGCCCAGTATCCCGGAACGTTAACCTGTCCAAGAACGAGATAGATGAGCGGTGCGGTGAGGAAGATGAGACGCGGTAGTGCGTAGAGGAAGTGTGTCATCGCGTTGAAGTAGCACAGACGCTGCGCCGGTCGGAGCCCGCTCGCGAAGAGAGGGTTGTCGGTACGCATGATTTGAATCATGCCGCGAGCCCAGCGAATGCGCTGCTTGACGTGGCCGCTGAGGCGTTCCGTTGCAAGACCTGCCGCCTGCGGGATGTTGATGTAGGCCGTGTTCCATCCATTGATCTGCATGCGCAGCGAGGTGTGGGCGTCCTCGGTGACGGTTTCGACGGCGATGCCGCCGATCTCGTCCAGTGCGGTGCGACGCAGCAAGGCGCATGAGCCGCAGAAGAAGGTTGCGTTCCAGAAGTCATTGCCATCCTGGACGATTCCGTAGAACAACTCGCCTTCGTTCGGAATGATGCGGAACTGGCCGAGGTTACGCTCGAAGGGGTCCGGCGAGTAGAAGTGGTGCGGCGTCTGCAGCATCGCCAGCTTGCGATCGCGCAGGAACCATCCAACTGTCATCTGGAGAAAGCTGCGAGTGGGAACATGGTCGCAATCGAAGATCGCGACGAACGGCGAGTCGAGTCGTGCCAGCGCGCGATTGATGTTGCCCGCTTTGGCGTGTGCGTTATCGTCGCGTGTCATGTAGCCAATGCCTGCTTCTTCCGCGAAGCGACGGAACTCCTCGCGCTTGCCGTCGTCAAGGATGTAGACGTTGAGTTTGTCCTGGGGCCAGTCGATGTTCATCGAGGCCAGCGCGGTGTACTTCACAACACTCAACGGCTCGTTATATGTGGGGATGAGCAGGTCGACCGCAGGCCATACCTGTGGATCGTCGGGCAGTGGCACAGGGGTGCGGCGCAGCGGCCAGACGGTCTGCAGATATCCGAGGAACAGGATGATAAAGGCGTAGGCCTCGGCGATGAGCAGCATCGAGATGAAGAAGGCGTCCAGCCAGCCCCAGCTCGAACCAGGGTTAACGAAGAACTTGCCAGTTGTGGCGATGCGCCAGAACCCATACCGGAAGGTTGAGTACATCGACGCGAGCATCAACGTCAGCGTAACCAGGTACGAGCTTGAGCTGCGGTCCATCCAGATGGCGACGAGGACGGTGAGGATGCCGAGCACCAGCTGCTGTGGCCATGTGAGCTCAAGGATTCCTGTGAAGCCCAGAAAGAGGACTCCGCAGACGACAATAAGGAATCGGATGATTCTCAGCAGGATTCCATCGCCAGATTCAAACTCGCGCCAAAGTGGCGAATCGGTCATCGTTCACTCCACCGTACGTTGCGGAAGCCTGCGGCAGCCGGCGCAGCGATCGTGCGGAGCCATGTGGCGACGTTCATGTAATCTCCCGAGACCGGTGAGTCCGGAGCGTAGTCGACTACCGTCATTCCTTCGGCCAGCGCTTCGCTGACTTCAGGCGCGCGATGGATGACAAACGGGAGAAGCCTATCGCCTAGCTGCCGCCGCAGAACTTCGCGGACATCGAGATGGAGCGGCAGGGAGACGTCGAACTGGTTGATCAGGTAGTAGGGCTGTAGCGGCCGACCATCGGCGTCAACCATGCCGTGGAAGAAGTTCTCAATGGATTGCAGGCTGATGACTGAGTTCATGTCAGGAGCTACAGGCACGAGAATCGTCGGGTTCATCCGCGCCATATGGCGTACAATCCAGGACGATCCAACGGTGAGGTCGAGCAGAATCCGGTGCGTTCCACGGCTGTTGTTGACGATCTCTTCGACGAGCTTTTCCTGCGCGGGTTGATCGGCCTTCTGGTCTACCTCATAGCTAACGAGGTAGATTGGAGCGTCGGTGCTTCCGCTCGGCGGAGAGAAGGTGCGGACGGTACCTTGCCGAAGTTCGCTTGCACCGAAGTAGAACGGCAACAAGCCATGCGACGTAGTGTCCGTGAGCAGGACCTTTTCGCCCAGCGAGGAAAGCGAGCGACCGATCGTCGCCACTAAGCTGGTCTTTCCTACGCCACCGGCAAGCGAAAAGACCGCGAGCACCGGGGTGCGAATCTCTTTCTGGCGAACGGGAGCAGGCTCGATCGTCTCCTGGCCAGGTTGCTCGAAGACGCCTTTTAGAGCGAACCATCGCGCCGCAACCCGTTCCCGTGAGTGCTGCAGGGTCTCCGCCACAGAAGACTGAGAGGACGGAGGCATCAGCGGAGCGGCCTGCGCAGGCTGCGCCGGGCCTGCCGACGGTGGAGCATACAACCATGCTGGACCTGCCGGATCGGAAGCATAGGACGTGCGCGATGCGCCGGAGTCCAACGCTGGCGGCTGAGGGCTGACGCGCTGCGGCGGTTCGGCATAGGCTTGCCGTTGCGGATCTGTGTACGAGGGCCGGGAAGCTGAATAACCCGTTGCCGACTGATAGCCAAAGTCATCGTGCGCCCTGCGACCGCGCGTTGCTTCCTGAGTCTGAACCGGAGGCTGCGAGAAGGGCGAGACCGGGCGCGTTGACGCGTTTGCAGGTGGCTGTTGGGCGGGGCGTTCCGTGGCAGGACGCTGCGCCGTATAGCCCGGGGCTGCAGAGCCGGGAACCGGTTCGCGACCGAGGAAGCCCATATCAAAACCTGCAGCCGGGCGGACCTCGGAGCCGGCAGCCTGCCACATCGTGGCAGCAGGCTCCTCAATTAGAGGAGGAGCGGGGCGCGCAGAAGGATCGTTGTGTCGTTTGCCAACACCGGTAAACGGAGCGCGATCGCCGCTGGAGCCAGTACCGCTTCCGGCCGAAGCTTCCTGACCACCGCTCGATGTGCCTGTGGCCCGTTGTCCTGCAGGTTCCTGCGAGACGCGCCGCTCCCGCGGTAGGTCCTCCGCGCGTGCAGTTCTACGGACGGAGTCACTGATGCGCTGCTCAGGCTGCGGCGTGTGATAGTCCGGTCCGCGATAAATCTCGCGCACGCCTGAAGCCTCGTCCGGGTGATAACCCCGCGGGCGCCGTTGCGATCCGCTGGATGAATCGCCACGTGCAGAGATCGATTCGACCACCTGGGCTGCAGGACGTACCGGTGAAGCTGCTGCTGGTGTAGGAACGTTGGCGGGAACCGGTCGCTGTTGCGGTGGCTCTTGAGGCATAGCAAACTCCTGCGACGGCACGTATCCGTGAGTCTGTCGAAACGCCGCCGGTGCCAGCGGCGTCGCTACCGGTGCTGTTGTTGCAGGCGAAACCGGTGAGGGTGCAATCGCCGCCATTGGCGGGTGAGGTTGAGGCGTGTAGGGGTCGGAGATCGATCCCGGAAGTTCGGTGGACGATTGCTCGGAAACCTGTCCGAAGATCTGATCCGCACGGCCTTGCGACTGAGCGAGGTTGCGGCTGGCTACCATCTCGCGGCGGCGAATCTCCGATTCCGCGTAGCGCGCGGCCTGTCGCTGCGCTGACGCTTGGGCCTCGGCAATCTCGCGCTCTTCTCTGCGGGCGGCGGCTTCAGCCATTGCCGCAGCTTCGGCGCGGCGGGCTGCCTCCACACGCTCGGCGGCAGCGGTCCGCGATGCCTCTTCGGCTTCGCGCAGGGTTTGCTGCGTGGTCGAGTCGGAGGCAATTCCTTTTTGTGAGCGCGCGACGTCTGCGGCCTTCTTCGCCGTGGCTTCGGCGACTTCAGCGGCTGCCTCGGCTTCTGCCTGAGCGAGCAGAGCCTGCTGGCGAACCTGTTCGGCGGCGCGATGGCGCAACTGCGCGCGGTACTCACGACGTGAGGCCGAAAAGTCGCGATACTTCGCTCCGTGGAGGTTCGCCCACGAGTAGAGTACGGCGACGTCTTCCGGAGTCTCCGCTACTCCCATCTCATCGATTTTGTCCGTCCCACGTTTTTCCATGGCTCTTGTCCTGTGTTCCGGCTCAACTTAGTTGCATTCTTTCGGGAGCGTCAGCGAACACTGCACCTGTTGTTATGCAATAGCACGAGGCTAACGGCACGCAAACTGCAAGTCAATGAATCCAACGTGGCACTTTCGTGTCACATGTTCTTCATTTGATTCCTGCTTCGTAACTATCGAAGAGGGTTACGAAGACACTGTTTGCGCTGCCGGTGGCATGCATTGCAACTTCGTTTTTTTGCCACGAGCCACAAAGAAAAATGCCCTTCCAAATGTGCTAACTTGGATATGTGGTTCGAGAGCGTAGCTCAGTTGGTAGAGCATCGCCCTTTTAAGGCGTTGGTCCTGGGTTCGAGCCCCAGCGCTCTCACCATGACCTTCCTGATGTTCTTCCTGAAACTCACTCATCCTGCAAACAAAACCGCCAAGTACTAGCTGGCAAACGTTTGTTCCACGCCCTGCTCGAGCGGCGTAAACGGGGCAGTATACCCCGCCTCGCGAAGTCCGGCGACATCGGCCTGCGTGTAGTGCTGGTAGCGGTTCTTGAGGTCTCCGGGGAACGGTATGTACTCGATTTTCCCCGGTCCGTGCACGCGCATCAGCGATTCAGCAACAGCCTTGAAGGTGCGCGCCTCTCCTGTGCCTGCGTTCACAACCGCGTGAATGTTCTTCGGCGACGGAGCGTCGGGAAGCAGTCCGGCAAAGAACATGTTGATGCGCGCCAAGTCTCTGACAAAGACAAAGTCGCGACGCTGCTCGCCGTCGGCGTAGCCGCCTGAACCCTCGAACATGCGAATGGTGCCGGTGTCCTTCAACTGCTTCGTGAAGTGATGCAGCACGCTCGCCATGCGGCCCTTGTGCTGCTCGCGTTGGCCGTAGACATTGAAGTAGCGCAGCCCCACGACGGTGCTCTTCATGTCCGACATCATGCGACGCACGTAGTTGTCGAAGACAAGCTTCGAATACCCGTACACGTTCAGCGGCCGCTCGTTCATAGGCACTTCGGTGAAGCTTGTACTCGCGCCGTACACCGCCGCCGTAGACGCATACACCATCGGAATCCGGCGTTCGAGCGCAAAGTGCAGCAGCTCCTTCGAGTAGGTGTAGTTGTTGTCCATCATGTAGCGGCCATCGTCTTCGAGCGTGTTTGAGCAGGCTCCCTGGTGAAGAATCGCGCGAATGTTGTCCCTCGCGAAATCGCCCCTGTTCATCGCGTCGCGAAACTGGCGCTTATCCATGTAATCGGAGTACTGGGCACCTTCCAAATTCAGGAACTTCGGCCCGCTGAGGTTTGGCGCAGGCGCAAGGTTATCGACGATGAGGATGTCCGCCTCGCCTGCCCGATTGAGCTCGTGGACGAGGTTGCTGCCGATGAATCCGGCGCCGCCGGTAACGATAATCACTTGCTGCCCTCCTGTGTTGCTGTCAGTTTCTTGACGATATTCGTTGTTGAAAATCCCTCTACCGTGGGAACGATCTCGACCCTGCCACCGGAGGCGATCACGTCTTCGTGACCCACAACCGTTTCTACGTTGTAGTCGCCACCCTTTACGAGAACGTCAGGCTTGAGCGCGCGAATCAGTTCGAGCGGCGTGTCCTCCTCAAACAACACAACCGCATCCACCGCGGCAAGCGCCGCCATGACGCGGGCTCTCTCGCGTTCTCCCACGATTGGCCGCGTCGGTCCCTTCAAGCGGCAGACGGACGAATCTGAATTCAGCCCCAGCACGAGCTTGGTTCCAAAGCTCCGACAGTCTTCAAGCAGCGTGATGTGGCCGACGTGCAGCAGGTCGAAGCAGCCGTTGGTAAAGACGATCGTCTCGCCAGAAGCTCTCCACTCGGCTACGCGCTTTTCGATGCGTTCGCGATCAAGAATCTTCTCCTCGGCGCTCAGGCCGGTACTCGGCGTAAGCTCTGCGATCAGCTCATGCTGTGCGATCGGAACAGTGCCCATCTTACCTACGACGATGCCCGCGGCAAGATTCGCCAGATCGACGGCCGTCTCAACCTGCAAGCCGCCTGCAAGACCTGCGGCCAGTGTCGCGATGACGGTGTCACCAGCTCCCGAGACGTCAAAGACCTCGCGAGCGCGCGCCGGGGAATGGAAGCGCCGCTCCGGCCAGAGGACTCCGATTCCCTTCTCGCTCATCGTTACAGTTAAAAATTGAAATCCATGCTCCGATACCTGGCGCTGGCCTGCGTTGAGCAGAGCCTCGGTCTCGTGCGCCGCAACGCCAGTTGCCATCGCCAACTCACCGAGGTTGGGGCACACGGTCGTTGCGCCAGTGTACTTGCCCAGGTCCGGCGTCTTGGGGTCGACGAGCACAGGAATTCCCTTCGCTCGGGCTGCGCGAATGACCGCTTCGCATACCGGTCGAGATAGCGCACCCTTGGCGTAGTCGGAAAGAACTACCGCGTGAACTTTGTCTACGAGACTTACTGCGCGCTCCTGCAAACGCGCCACCTCTGCTTCAGGAGGAGCCTGCCGGCTCTCAATGTCCAGCCGCAGAAGTTGCTGCATTCTGCCAACAATGCGGGTCTTCGAGATCGTCGGAAGCGAACCCGTCACCACACCGACCGTATCCACCCCTGCGCGACCGAGCAAAATCTCCAACTCGCCCTTCTCTGAATCGTCGCCCCAGAAGCCGGCAAGGACTGCGCCGCAGCCAAGCCCGGCGAGGTTCATCGCCACATTGGCCGCGCCACCGGCACGCTCGTACCGTTGTGCGTGGCGTATCACCGGCACAGGGGCTTCGGGCGAGATTCTCTCTACCTCGCCGTGGATGTAGCGGTCCAGCATGATGTCGCCGACCACCAAGATCTTGAGTTTGGAAAATCCACCTTCGAGGAGGTTCAGAATGGAGTGCAGTTCCGGTAGCATCGAGCGGGCAAAACTCCTTCCCCTCCATCATCGCATTCCCGATGCTACAAAGGGGAAATCTACCGCCGCGCGGCGGATTCTTCACCCCAGCACGGCAGCGATTTCCGAGACAACCTCATCGACGGTGATCGAGGTCAGGCAACGCTTGCGCTCAACTATGCAAGTTTCAAGTCCGCAGCCCCAGCACTCGGTCTTGTGGTACACCACCCGATGCTGCTTCCCATAGGGAAACCACACGCGAGGCTTATTGCGCGCCGCGAAGATCGCCACACATGGCGTCTGCACGGCTGCTGCGAGATGCATCGGCCCGCTATCGTGTCCGATAAAAAGGCGGGCTCGCCGGAACGCCGCTGCACTCTCACGCGGCGTCAACTTGCCACACAGATTCACCACGGGACCGCCGCCAGAGTCGCGCCAAAGCTCTGCTGCAAACTCACTGGCTTCGCTCTCCTCAGGGGCTCCGCTGAGCGCGAGTCCGAAGCCCGGATATCGTGTCGCGACTCTTCCCAGCAGCGCACGCCAGTTCTCGCGTCCCCAATCCTTGGACTGCACTTTGGTCCCCACGCTCACCGCAATCATGGCCATCCCGGCAACCGGGCCGAGGGCCGCATCTGCCCGGGCCTTCTCGTCGCCAGTCAGGTGCAGATCCCAACCAGCGGGATCATCCAGGTCGGCATCGCCCAGTTCGGCGATATTCCGCACAAGACGCGCCGCCTCAGGCTCCAGCGCTCTTTCCGCCTCCTGCCATCGGTTCCGTTGCATGTCCTCGGTCACGGGAACACCGATCATGCGGCGAATACCGCATAGCCTGAAGAAGCGCTCGTCCCGCTTGGCCGCCTGCACCCCTCGTGGCGGGCCAAGGTAGACCAGAACATCGGGCCGCCAGAGCAAGAGCGTCCACCACAGACGCAGAAGCTCATCCGGACTTCGCGTCCCCACGGCATAGCGAATGTACCCATTGACCAGACCGGTGTGCTCGAGTATCGCGGCCGCTGGAGGTGCCTTTACGTTCACTGGAATGTTGGTGAGCATCTTCCGCTCGGCCTGTGGAAACGCCTGCGCCACCAGGTGCATGGCCGGAAGCGCAACCAGGGTATCCCCCAGGCTGCCCAGCCGGTAGATCAGCACGCGTTTCGCCGCGCGCAGTTCGTCTTTCGTCCATTCCATCGTTATGGCCCAAGCACTAGTCTGCTTTGCTTGCCCCTCATCCGGCAACCTGCAAGCCCCAAACTGGTAAAGTCATCCGAGGAGCCAAATGCTCGACGCACCTTCCATCACGCTACTGCAAGACCACACCACCTCAGCATGGCACGACTTCCATCGCCCCGAGCCCGCTGCCGATCCGTCGGACATCTCTTCATTGATTCGGGCACAGCATCGCGCGAACTTCGACCTGTGGCACGAAGAAGATAAGGCACGTGACCCCGGTGCGACCGACCACGAGATCGCCAATATCAAACGCGCCATCGACCGCCTGAACCAACGGCGCAACGACCTGGTGGAGCAGATTGACACGCTGCTCCTGTCACGCTTTCAGAGCACCATGGATTCTCACAGCAGTGCTCCCCTGCACTCCGAAACTCCGGGGCTGATGATCGACCGGCTTTCCATCCTCGCGCTGAAGATCTTTCACACCCACGAGGAGACCCAGCGCGCCACTGCGACCGAGCAGCATCGCCAACGCAACCGCGAGCGGCTGGCTCAACTCGAAGAACAACGCGCCGATCTTGCAGCAGCGCTTGACTCGCTCTTTTTCGACATCGCAGCGGGCAAACGTCGCTTCAAGCTCTATCGACAGTTGAAGATGTATAACGATCCTGACCTTAATCCTGCAGTCTACAAACGCTAATTTTGAGGCTCGGGTTCCAGCCCGGGCGACCTTACACGGTCGTGTAGTTGACCTTGTGGCTTCGTCTGCGTATAAATCCGAATCTGGAGCAAATCAGAAAATCGGTCGGCCACGACAATGGCAGACTCAGGAGTGCGCCCCCGGGCGAGACGATCAATATCATGGCACAAACAGCAAAGACCGCAACTGCTTCCAAGCGTTCCCCCCGCACCCTCGCCGGTGCGGTCTCCCCAGCAGACGATCTGGCCCGCGCCCAGGTCCTCGCGAGCTATGAAGCAGCCATCCGGCTGATGCAGGAGGGCAAGTTTGAAAAGGCCCGCACGGCCTTCGAGAAGCTGCTCGCCTCCGGCGCAAACGACCTTTCCGATCGTATTCGCATGTACATCAACGCGTGCACAGCGCAACTCTCACGCACCAAGGCCAGCTTTGCCAACCACGAGGAGCACTACGACTACGCCGTCTCCCTGCTCAACGACGGCAATTATGAGGATGCCCGCGAGCAGTTTCAGCTCATCCTCAAGCAGGACGACAGCGCCGATTACGCCTTTTACGGACTCGCCGTGCTCGCTTCAATGACTGGCGATTCGCACACCTGCCTCGAACACCTGACCGAAGCTATTCGCCGCAATCCTCGCAACCGCATCCAGGCAAGGTCGGACTCCGACTTCCAGGATATGGCCGACGATCCACGTTTCACAGAACTGCTTTATCCCGAAGTCTAGTAGCGACCCTCATCTGCCAACCCGTCAGCCTTCTGCCTGCTTGTGCATCCAAGTACCATAGAGCAAAGCATTCAGCCGGAAGAGGTGTACGTGTCGTCGAAATCAAACGGGTTGCCAGCCGAAGCGCCTGTCATATCTCCCGTCGCATCAACGGACCGACCGCGTCGTGTCGTCGCCATCGGCGGAGGAACGGGCCTCTCCACTCTCCTTCGAGGCCTCAAACAGCACGTCCCTGTCCGGGACCGCAGGCGCAGTGTACGCCCTTCAACATCAGAAGCTGAGGCTCATAGTAAGTACCATCCCATCGGCGAACTCGTCGCAATAGTCACCGTTACAGACGACGGCGGCTCGTCCGGGCGCCTTCGGGACGAGCTCAATATCCTTCCGCCCGGCGACATCCGTAATTGCATGGTGGCGCTGTCGGAGGACGAACACCTGTTGGCGAAGCTCTTCAAGTACCGCTTCGACCAGGGCGAGCTGCAGGGCCACAGCTTCGGCAACCTCTTCCTCGCCGCTCTGTGCCATGTCACCGGCGACTTCGCCCAGGCCGTCCAGACCTCTTCGCAGATCCTTGCCGCACGCGGACGAATCTTTCCTGCTACCACAGCGAACGTTACTTTAGCTGCCAAGATGGATGACGGCTCCGTTGTGCTGGGCGAGACAAACATCACGCGCAGCCCACAGACCATCGTCGAATTGCAACTTTCACCTGCCGAGGTCGACCCTCTGCCTGAGACCCTTGAGGCCATCGCTAACGCTGACCTCATCACCATCGGTCCGGGTTCGCTCTACACCTCGCTTATCACCAACCTGCTGGTCCGAGGCATCCCGGAAGCCATCGCGGCCTCGCGCGCCTGCCGCGTCTTCGTCTGCAACCTGATGACGCAGGCCAATGAATCGCTAGGACTCACCGCATCGCAGCACATCGAGAAGATTCTCGCTCACGCTCGTGGCCATCAGTTGTTCGATTACGCCCTCATCAACACGGAGCCCATCTCCACGGCCACGCTGGCGAAGTACGCGCGCGAAGGCCAGGAGCCGATCATCAACGACCTCGACCGCATCCGCCAGCTCGGCGTTGAACCCCTCATGGGAAACTTTCTCCACGAAGGCGAAGTCCTGCGTCACGATCAGGACCGTGTCACAGAAGCACTGCTCTCGCTGTGCGATGCCCGGCACCCAGCCCAAAAAGCATGAGCGTGACTTTGATCGAAATCCCGGTCCTTGAAGGCCCTAATGTCCGGCTGGAGCCGCTCAGTCGCGAGCATCTTCCCTCGCTCGAGAGGATTGCTTACGACGAACGCATCTGGCGCTACATGCTCACGCGCGTCACTAATTGCGCCGAACTCGAAACATGGCTCGAAGCCGCCCTCACGGCACGAGCCACTGGCCACCTTCCTTGGATCACGGTCCTGAGGGGGCAGAACGGCTCAGAGGACCGAGTAGTTGGCTCGACACGCTTCCTCGACCTCGACCTACGCCACCGCACCGTAGAGATCGGTCACACCTGGCTCAGCCCCACTGTTCAACAGGCCGGGGTCAACCCTGAGGCCAAGCTGTTGCAGCTCACCTACGCATTCGACACCCTCAATCTCAACCGCGTCGCCTTCAAGACCCACCACGAGAACCTGCAGTCGCAGGCAGCGATCAAGAAACTAGGCGCACAGTATGAAGGCACCTTCCGCAACCACAACATCACTCCCGACGGAACCATCCGCCACAGCATGTGGTTCTCGATTACGAAAGAGGAGTGGCCAGAGGTGCGAGAAAAACTAGAGCAGCGGCTCGCCACCATCTTCTAGTTTTGGAGATTCAGTGAAACACCGTCGTGTTTGAGGTAGAGCGAGCAAGATAGAACCAACCAACGCGCACAGCATAATGAACGGCCCGGCGATGATTCCAAATTCATTATCAGGCCCGGGTTTCTGCGGTGGCCAAAGCGCGTCAGAAAGCCCAACCCATCCGAACCAAGCGACCAAGATACCGATGGCCCAGGAAGCTCTCCAAGCCCACTTCCGCCCATGTCGAAACGAACGTCCTGTAATGAAGACTGCTGCAGCCAGCGCCCCCATAAGGATGGCGACACCCAAAGAAGTGAGTATTCGTCGAAGGTCGAAGTGCAGCAAACCATAAAAGCCGAATACCAGAAACATCAACGAGTAGAAGCCGAGCAGGCACCCTAAAATCCATTCGAGCGCTACGACCAAATTCACGGTG
>Ga0068863_100005010_pt1 | contig 13056 bp, 8 predicted proteins | sample KBSSwiS62_FD_66596 | JGI IMG/M metagenome (GOLD analysis project Ga0068863, IMG submission 66596) | Switchgrass rhizosphere microbial communities from Kellogg Biological Station, Michigan, USA - KBS Switchgrass S6-2 | ecosystem: Host-associated > Plants > Roots > Rhizosphere > Soil ...
CCAAGAAGCAGCGCATTTTCCATCAGCGTCATGACGAAAAAATGCCTCTCTTCGTATCCCAGCGCGCGCAGGAGGGCAAGCTCGCGCCGGCGCTCGAAAATGCTGCGCAGCAGCACGGCAGCGAGGCCTATCGTCCCCAGTAACAACCCGAGCCCGCCGAGCATTTGAAAGGTGGACAGGTAGGTATTCTCGACTCGATGGAACTCGGCAAGGCGCGTCGCAGCAGGTGTGGCGTCTGCTCCATAAGTCGCCAGTGCATTTTCGATTTCGACAGCGAGCGCTTCGGTATCCTTGCGAGGACTCTCGGCGAGAAGGAAGGAATAGCCTTCCTGTTCGGGAAAGTGTTTGCGGAAGTTCGCCTGCGACATAAGGAGTTCGCTCTGAAAAATGCTGTCTGCGAGAGCGGCCACGAAGCGCAGGCGAACCTCCTGGCCGCGATTCTGGATCACGAAGTCCTCACCGATTTTGCGGTGCAGCACGTACGTCATGGAGTTCGCGTCCGCGATTACCGGAATCGCGCCGTCGGGTTCTTCGCGATGGAGCAGTACCCATGGGTTCGTGCGCTCCGCATTGTTTGACGCCTCAGAGGATTGAAAGGAAAATCTTCCCGCGTTAACAAAACTCTCAGGCGGTGCAAGAATGCGCGGATTTTTCGGCTCGTAAAGATTAAGACAACTCGCGTCGTCTCCGGGCCGGACTCGAAACGCCTCGAAATGGACCGATTCAAGATCCGTCAGACCCAGCACCTCCTGGCCTTCCTTTGTGTTCGGATTGTGGATGATCGGCACGAGAGTTTCGGCCAGCACCGAATACCCGCCGACTCCCTCGCCAGGCGCGCCCTTTCGAAATGAGTCGACAGCAATCAGGATAAATGTCGCCGATGCGATCGTCGCAACGGCAACCACGCTCCGGACAGGCCGGAACGACGCATTCCGGAAACCGAGCTTCGGCAATGGCCAAGGTCCTGAGCCAATCGATGTCGTGGCGGGTCGGCTCAAGCGGTGGTGAACGTAAAACAGCACGGCAGTCAGCAGGAACAAGCCTCCACCGAAAAACGCCGCAGATTGGTTAAGCATGTTCATCGCACTGCTGGTCAAAAGAGCAAATGCGCTTATAAGCGCGATCGCGGCGATGAGAAGGGAAGATCGCCTTCTGCCCCCACCCATCGCGGAGTCGAGTTCTCCTGCAAGCAGACTGCGCTCGGAGATTTTTCTCAGGCTGCGCAACGTGAGAGCAATGCATGCGAGGGCAGCAATAACGCCGCCAACGACGCCGAGGACAATCGATGCTGCAGACACATGAAGGGAAATGGCTTCCGTGCCAATGGCTCCAATCCACCAGTGGCGCAGGGCCCACACGATCGCACTGGCGTAGAGGACGCCACCAATGGCCCCGATGACCGCTCCGACCAGTGAGAGGCAGAGTCCTTCACCAAGAAAGACGCGTCGAACTGTTGAAGGAGAAATGCCTACGGCACGAAGGAGGCCGACATCGCGAACGCGTTGCTCGACATTGAGCTTGAAGAACAGCGCCGAAAGAAGCAGGGCCGAAACGACAAGGAAGAAGCTGAAGTAAACAAAGTATTCCCCAAAGTTTGTTGCGCCCCGCGAAGCCTCGAGACTTTGTGAGCGAACATTCTGAATGAGTAGACCGGAATGGAGGGGATCAATTCGTTCTCGTAGACGTCTTGTGACTTCCGGCAGCAAAACGGCAGGACTCGAGTTCGAAGAGGGAAACAGGCGAACTGACGTCAGAGCCCCGTATCGTGAGCGCCACATGTCCTTACCGGTCTGAAACGGAATGAATGCCTTCGGTGTGGTGCTGTACTTGTTCCAGTACTCCTCGTCGATCGGCCGAACCCGTTTGAGGTCCACCGGAAACGGCGGATCCCAGTCTCTTAAGCTCGAAGCATTCGTGATTCCCGGATATGTCGGCGTCATCTCGGGATCACCCGCGCTTATTGGAACTATGCGAGCGACCTGAAACTGCGCGGTATGAGTCACAAGTTGCCCGGGCTCCTCCCACAGAAAGTAATCGATAGAAAGCATGTCGCCAGGCTTTGCATTCAAGTCGCGGGCAGCCCAGTCACTCAGCTCAATGGAGTTGGGCCCCTCGAGCAGAAGTCCAGGAGAGTCGATTGCGGTCACGACCGAGTACGGGACTTCCCGGGAACCAACGCGTAGGGTGTTTGCCAGGTACGTGAAGAGCCGTTGCGTTGTCGCACCACTCTCCTGAGCCACAGCGGCTGTCGTATCGGCTGTTGCGTCCTCGAGAACTCCACTCGCCGATTCCAGGGCGAGTGACCCGGGCAACACGCGAAGTCTCAGTCCGCGGTCTTCCAGCGCGGCGTGCCGGCGCACAAGCGTTTCGAGAGAGTTGGCATCGCGAAGTCCCGACACCAGCAACGCATTCACTCTGGATTCGACGCCGAGCTCGCGTTGAACCAGCGCAAGGGGGAGAAAGACTGCACGAACCGCGCCTTGCTGCGCCTGCAGCGAGAACTCCCCCAGAGAATCTCGCGTCAGAATGGACCGCACAGTGGCTCGGACAGTTTGAACGGTATCGGTTTTACGGCCCTGCAGCGACTCCATGGGAATGTCGGAGGGCTGCTGCGTTCGAATGAGGAGGGTGTCGCCAGGCTGAACACGGAGTTCCTCTGCCAGGGCTGGGCTCAGGAGGGCATCGCGATCCGCCGGTGCATTTACTGCAATTTCATGAAATCTCCAGAACTGTTCATCGACACCATAGATGGCAACTTTGCCGGCCTTACCGTCTCCGCTTTGCACACTGACGAAACCCTGCGCGAGGATCATTGGCGTAATCTTGCCGGCGCCAAAATCGGAATCACCCCGAATGTTTTCAGCAAGCTGTTCGCGCACGAAGGTTGTCGAGAGCACGACTTGCTCCGTTTGACCGAGACGCTCCAACACCAGCGCGCGCAGACTCCCGCGTACCGAGTCTCCTACAAGAAGCGCGCCGGAAAGCACGGCCACGGCCACGGCAACTCCCAGAATGACAGCAATATTTGTTCGCCAGTGGTACGCAAGGCTTCGCAAAACGAGCTGCCGTACCGTCATCACGCTACTCGACTCAGATGCTTGTTCGCGAGTTCAAATCGAATCGGAAACTGTGATGCCAACTTCGTGCTGTGGGTCACAACCACGAGAATACTGTTCTGTTGTTTGTGCAGGTCCAATAGAAGCGCGGCAACGGTCGAGGCAGTTGCTTCGTCCAGATTGCCTGTCGGTTCGTCGCAAACGACAAGACGGGGATCGCGGATGAGCGCGCGCGCAATGGCCACGCGCTGTTTCTCTCCACCGGAAAGCTGTGCGGGAAGGTGATCGATTCTTTCTGAAAGGCCAACCTGGTTGATCAGTTTGCGCGCACGATCTTCGTGTTTGTCGGACGGTGCAACAAGCGTGGGCAGCAGAACATTTTCGAGAACCGAGCATTGAGGCAGCAAACAATGGTCCTGAAAGACGAAGCCAATCTCGGCCCCACGGAATTTTGAGAGTTCAACGGGACTCATGGCGAAGATATTCTTGTCGCCCAGCGTGACGGTTCCTCGCGTAGGAGTTTCAAGCGCGCCAAGAACGTACAGAAGAGTGCTCTTGCCGGTTCCGGACGGGCCCATGATGGCCGCTGCATCGCCTGACCCAAGAGAAAGATTGATGTTCGATAAGATGGTCAGCGACCCAGCCGGAGTCGAATAGTCCTTACCCACGTTTGTAACTTCCAACCTCAAGAGAAGAACCTGAAGTTCCGGCTTTTGCTGCGGATGCTCATAAGGTTTTAGGTGACTCTCGCATAGTACCTTATGTCTAAACGTACCAATAGTCCCCGTGGGCGTCCCTTCCGCGGTATCGTCAAAGTATGGAGCACGAGTTCGATGCCTTCACGATGGGTTTTTCCAACCGGACCTGGGAACAGACCGTCGAGATTCTTCAGCGCCAGCAGATTGAACGCCTTGTGGATATCCGCACGTTGCCCGGTTCGAAGCGAACCCCGCAGTTCAATCTTGAAAATCTGCAAGAGAGGCTGCCCGAATCCGGAATCGAATACATTCACATGAAGTCGCTGGGCGGCCTTCGTAAACCGATCAAGAATTCAACGGTGAACGCCGGATGGCGCAATGACGGATTCCGAGGATATGCGGATTACATGCAGTCGGCGGCGTTTCAAGAGGCCCTGGAATCGCTGACTGGATTGATAAAGGAGCGGCGAGCTGTTTACGTCTGCACGGAAGCTGTTTTTTGGCGATGCCACCGTCAGCTCGTGTCGGACGCGTTGTTTCTCCGTGGCTATCGAATCGGTCACATCATGGGGCCCGGCAAAGTCCAGGTCCACACGCTGACACCGTTTGCCAGAGTGCAGGATCTCCGAATTACTTACCCCGCATTGTTGTGAGTAGAAGCTGCTAGCGGCCGTATTTCTTGCCGGTCGCTTCGGTACAGCCGCCCGCGGGCATGGTCATCCCGCACATGATGATCGCGGTTCCGCGCTGCGCCCCGCCGTTTCGTCCGTCGCGAAGCGGGCTAAACGTCGCCGTAAAAATCGTACCGATCTTGAAGGTTTCTACGGTGATATTCAGTTGCGAGAGCTGCGCGGCCGAAGTGGTTTCGATAGTCCAGATAACCGGCTTGCCCTTGTCATCCACCTGGGCTTTGCCGCTTGCATCAACAACCTGCATGACGTATTGAGAATGGTTCGCGCCAATGATGAAGCGTTCCAGCTTCCCGGTCAGCGTCTTCTCCACGGCCGTGTCGTACATCGCAAACGAATGATGAGCTGCCACGGGTAGAGTCGCCACTCCAAGGATTAAGATTGCCGCGATACCCGCGATTGCCCCTGAAATTCCAGTCGTCCGTTTCATCACCAATTTCTCCTTATGAATGCGTCGTATCATCAGTCCTTAGGTTTGACCCAATCCTTCTCGAAATGTTCTTCCCAGTTTACGGCCCAGGGGCGTCCGAAATAATCGACGAAACCGGGATCCCCATAGATGAGCTGCGTTGGCCGACCGTCTGGGCCATTCACGATTGTGCTCTGCACGCGGCATTCGACGAAGGTATAGCGCGTGTTCGTGTCGAGCCCGGACGTCTTGTTGAATTGGGAAATCATTTGAAGCGGCTGCTTGAAAGCTTCCGGATCGTAGAAGGTCTGTTCAACCAGCAGGCCATTCCCGTTAGGTTTGAAGACCTCGATGACTTCAAACTGGTTGCTGAACTCGAACATCGAGTGCGATGTGGTCCAACCCTGAACGTGGGCCGTCCAGGCAACCAGGGTGTTTCCATTCCAGAAGCCGACTGTTTCCCCGTACCATTGCGGCACCTTCTCGACATGCTGCCCGCCGATATGAATCTTGCGAACAAAGTTATCCGCCACGCCGGCCAGGATCTGCACCTGGTTCGGCGTCATCATGATCTCGACGCCGCGAATGGCGAACTGCGTGTACCAGCGGCTCAGACCCTCGGGATAGCAAAATGAAGCCATCCACTGCGGCGAATTCGTCACGGCTTCGTGATAATTGATCTGCGTCATCCGCTTCTGGTATTCAGGGGTCAGAAGAGAAAGCATTGTCGCGACCTGCATGTCGCCATACATCCACTGTGGGCCTGCGGGCTGAACCGGCGCCGCATTGGCAGCGGGCTGTGTAGCCTGACCACCACGTCCTCCACGGCCGCCGCCAGGGGCGCCGCCACCCCCGCGCTGGTACCATCCGTCCCAATCAGGCAGAGTCTGGCGTGTGTGCTTCGTGGGCCCGCCGGCAGCCTTGGCTTCCGCCATCAGAGCGTCGTAATGTTCTTTGGCAGTCTTGTACTTCAGCGGGCTGACGATCTGATTAACGGGAATGTCGTTGTTGCAATCCCCCCATACGCCCACCGTGCCGTCCGGCCACATGTCGGTTATTTGGTGAGGCGTGTTGCAACGGGCATATCTCTTGTCCAGCCAGAGCTGACGGTCCTGATAGAAATTCTTCGTTGTCCACAAATCTGTGGGTAACGGTGTAATTCCCGCGGGCGGTGTGGTTGATCTTTGTGCTCCGCGCTGCGGCGGCGCAAACTGCGGTGGGGCAAAGCTCAGGGCCACCGTGGCCAGCACCAATAACACGGCAAAGACAATCAGCAAAGATGTTTTCTGCGACACCGTGCGCATTAAGTTTTCTCCTCCAAATCCCCTATAATCCTATCAAGTCGTTTCCGGAGTATACACGGTTGATTGGCTCGCCTGACCATCGATTCCGGCATGTCAATTGGTCGCAGTTCGTCCATTGAGAAAGCCATGCTGTCAAGGATCTGATATAAGGCTCAACGGACATCCTCATCGAATGTGTTAGACAATGTGGAGGAAAATTCGCATGGTCCGGATACGCAGCAAATGGAAAATTTCTTTGACGATCGTTGCCGTCACTTTGGTGGGGGCCGTCATTGCCTTGGCCCAGCAGCCGCGCCGGGTCAATGATGCCGCGCTGAAGACCGGAAGCAAGAACGGCGAAGAGTGGATCACCTACGGCACGAACTGGGCCGAACAGCGATACAGTCCGCTGAAGCAGATCGACGCAACCAATGTGGGCCGCCTGGGGCTGGCCTGGTCCGCAGAGATTCCTCTTGCGGCCGGAAGTGAGACGCATCAGGAGAACACTCCATTGGTCTTCAACGGCGTCCTGTACGGTATAACGCCGTGGAGTATCGCCTATGCGATTGACCTTAAAACCCATAAGGAAATCTGGCGCTCCGATCCCGAAGTGAACCAGGAAATCTGGAGATCCCGGATTTGCTGCGGCGTCGTTAATCGCGGCCTCGCTCTGTACGAAGGCAAGGTCATTGCGCCGGTTGTCGATGGGCGGCTGAGAGCCCTTGAAGCCAGCACCGGCAAAGTCCTCTGGGACGTCCGTGTTTCTCCCGACAACATGCCCTACACCATCACGATGGCGCCGCGAGTCATCAAGGGAGGTCGCATCATTATCGGCGTGAGCGGAGGAGAGTATGCAGTTCGTGGATTCTTTTCCGCGTATGACGCAAACACCGGAAAAATGGCTTGGCGGTTCTACACCGTCCCCGGAGATCCATCAAAGCCTTTTGAACATCCGGATCTTAAGGAAGCCGCGAAAACCTGGAGCAACGAGTGGTGGAAGCTTGGTGGCGGCGCGGGCGTGTGGAACGGCTTCGCCTACGACGGTGATGACGACATCGTCTACGTCGGCACGGGACAACCTGGGCCCTGGACCGATACTTACCGTGGACCTGGCGACAACCTGTATGCGAACAGTATCGTTGCGGTTCGAGGCTCTACGGGAAAGCTGGTGTGGTACTACCAGGAAGTGCCTGGTGACAACTGGGACTACGACTCCATCGCAGACTTGATGCTTCTCGATCTGAAAATCGAAGGCCGGACACGTAAGGTCATCATGCATGCTCCCAAGAGCGGCTTCTTCTATGTCCTTGATCGCGTCACTGGAAAATTGATTTCTGCAGATCCCATCACGAAAGTTTCATGGTCCTCTGGTGTCGATGCAAATGGCAAGCCAATCGTGAATCCCGACGCGCGATATCGTACGACCGCTGTGACCGTCAAGCCTGGTCCTTCAGGCGGACATGTCTGGCAACCCTGGACCTATAGCCCGATCACCGGTCTCGTATATTTTCCAGGCACGGCTGGAGGCAGCTCGAGTTATCGCGCCGATCCCAACTTCGTTCCCCGGCCCACCGATGTGGGTCCCACCGGCCGGGGCAACATGAATATGGGTTACGTCGGAGGAGGTGGCGGCGGACGCGGGCGTGGCGGCAATGCGAATACCCAGGCCGAACTTCCCGGAAATGTTGGCAACGCTAACGCTCAGGCCGGCGGCGCGGCGGCGGCGCCTCCGGTCCCTCCGGTGCCCGCTGCGCAGCCCAAACCATTGCCGGAGATCGGGCCCGATGGCGTCACAGGAAGCGTCCTGTATGCCTGGGATCCTGTCGCGCGCAAGGAACGCTGGCGAGCGCAGGGCGGCGGGGCCGGGCCTTTTGCCGGCGGAAGCCTTGCAACCGCGGGCAATCTCGTCTTCTCGAGCGTCAACAACCGGTTGCTCGGTTACAACGCGGAGAACGGCGAAAAGATTTTCGATTTGGATCTCGGCACGAGTCAGATGGGTCCGCCGATTTCTTTCGCGATTGACGGTACACAGTACATCGCGGTGATGGGTGGACCTGACGGTGGCGGCGGACGCGGCGGCGGCGCTGCTGGTGGGGCGGGTGGCGCTGGACGTGGACAGGCCGCAGCCCCCGGTGGCGCTCCGCCGGCGTCCAGACCAGCGAACCTGTTCGTTCTCGGGCTGGATGGCAAGGCGCCATTGCCCTTTGCAGCGCAGGCTGCGCAACAGTAAGGAGGCGATATGTCAACTACCGCAGTTCCAATTCATGCTCCGGATTGCTTATTCCTGAATGGAACCTGGCAGCCACCCAGCGGCAGCCAGAAACTGTCTGTCATCTCACCGGTTACCGAGGAGGAAATCCTGAAGTTCCCCGATGGTACGCCGGCGGACATGGACAGAGCAGTCGCAAGCGCGCGCGAGGCATTCGACAATGGTCCCTGGCCGCGGCTATCGCCCCAGGAGCGCGGCGCCATGCTTCTGAAGGTCTCCGAGATTCTCACGCGGCGATTGCCGGAGATCGCGACGGTCTGGACCACTCAAGTCGGTGCGCCGATTTCTCTCACTCAGTACGCTTCAAAACAGGTGCCCGGCTTGTTTGAGTTCTACGGAAAGATGATCCAAACCTACCCCGTGGTCGACGAGCGCAAGCGGGATGACGGCCGTGTTGCAAGAATCGTCAGGGAACCCGTCGGCGTTGTCGCGGCGATTACTCCGTGGAACGCGCCGATGATTCTGCTTTGCTACAAGGTCGCGGCGGGGCTCGCGGCAGGATGCACCATCGTTTCCAAGCCGGCGCCGGAAACGCCTATCGATGCGTATCTGCTTGCCGAATGCATCGCAGAAGCGGGATTGCCCGAAGGCGTCTTCAACGTGGTGCCCGCAGGCCGCGAAACGGGAGACTACCTGGTCCGTCATCCCGGCGTGGATAAGGTCAGCTTTACCGGCAGCACGGCAGCCGGGCGCAACATTATGGCCGCCTGCGCGGGCCGCATGGCGCGATGCAGCTTTGAACTGGGAGGGAAGTCCGCCGCAATCGTTCTGGATGACGCAAACATTGATCAGGTCCTGCAAAGTCTCGTGCCTTTTTCAATGCCGATCACGGGACAGGTTTGCTTCTCTCTCACTCGCGTACTCGTCCCGAAATCTCGTGCTAATGAAGTGCGCGACGCATATGTCGCCGCGGTAAGCAAGGTAAAGGTCGGCGATCCTTTCGAACCCGATACCAACATGGGGCCGCTCACGATGAAACGGCAGCTCGCGCGCGTTGAAGGTTACATTGCAAAGGGACGGAGTGAAGGAGCCCGGCTCGTGCTGGGTGGAGGACGTCCAGAGCACCTGAAGAAAGGCTACTTCATCCAACCCACCGTGTTCGCGGACGTCGACACGAGAATGACGATCGCGCAGGAAGAGATTTTTGGTCCCGTGGTGTCGTTCATCAGCTATGAAGGCGTGGATGACGCAATCGCGAAGGCCAATGACACGATGTACGGCCTGCACGGCGCGGTTTACACGGCCGATGCTGAACGCGGCTACCAAATCGCGCGCCGTGTACGCTCGGGTAGCGTGACGGTGAATGGGCTGATCGTGGACTACAAGATGCCGTTCGGCGGATTCAAACAGTCCGGTACCGGGCGTGAAGGCGGTATCGAAGGGCTTGAGAATTACTTCGAGACGAAGACGATCTACATGTAGGTTCCATCTCCCCTCCTGGCCAGGTGCGATGAATCACGAACTCGTCTGCGAGATGATGTGGCTTATTGAACCGCGGCGGGGCCGGAGGCGGGGGTGTCTGGCGGTGGCGAAGAAGGCAGCACGAACAATTCCAGCAGCGTCAGCGCAATCGCGAAGATTAGAGGTCCAAAGAACATTCCAAGAATGCCGAAGTAAGTAATGCCACCCAGGATGCTAAAGAACACCACCAGCGTATGCATCTTCACTTTGCCTTCGATCAGCAGTGGCCTGAGGAAGTTGTCGATTCCTCCCACAACAACGATCTGGAGGAGAATGAAAATCACCGCCTTTGTCGCTGAGCCCGTCGCAAACAAATAGATTGACCATGGAACCCAGATAAGAGCGGTCCCGACCATAGGCACAAGAGAAAGCAATGCCGTCAGTGCTCCCCACAGGACTGGACTGGGTAAACCGAGGAAGAAGAAAACCAGGCCGCTGATGGCGCCCTGGACAAGCGCTGTGGCGAGATTTCCGAGAACAGTGGCTCGGGTCACGGCCCGGAAGCGTTCCACAAGGAGCACTTCCTGTTCATCGGACAGGGGGCTGATCAGTCGAATGCTGCTGGCGAAATACTCGAAATCACGCAACAGAAAAAATAGCACCACACTCATGAGGAAGTAATCGACGAGCACGTTGAAAAGTCCCGTCGCAAAGGTTGTTGCAACGCCAAGAACTCCCACACCGATCGCCTGTGCCTGCTCACCCAGGCGCGAACTGATTTCGAGGTCGTCCAGCTGGACCGAAGCGGGAAGCCAGGACTGGATGCGAGTCAGCAGTGTGCCGGGTTGAAGCCAGGATTCGATGGTACGCAGGGTCTCCGGATCCTTGAACCACCGGTAGGCAACATTCGCCTCGTTGGCGAGCGACACGGAAAGGAGTGTCAAAGGAACCAGTATGATGGCAGCGAGCCCCAGGCAGACTAAAAGTGCGGCAAGGCTTCGGCGTCCATGAAGTTTTTTCTCGAGCAACGTGAATACAGGCGCCAGCAGAGTCGAGAGAATCAGCGCGATGAAAATCGGAAGAATGAACGGCTGGAGAATTCGAAAGCAGAAATAGAGAATAACGATCAGGCCTGCCAATAATGCCCAGTCACCAATTTTTTTGCTGCTCATAGGAAGAAGAACATGAAGACGATAAAGTTAATAATTAACCCGCTCGAGTTGGAAGAACAGCAGTGGGGGCCGGCAACTCCGGGCCACAGCCAAGGAACAGTTAGTTTGCCGCGAAACACAAAAACAGTCAGCGCCACGTCCCCTTTCGAGTTGTTGAGTTGCAATTCTAGACCGACACTTTCCACTTTTTGAAAATTTTGCGCTTTCAGCCATGCATGGCCGGCCGGAGAACTGCCTCGTAGACGTTCACAAGACGTGAAGTCGCCACTTGAATGCTGTATTGCTCGCGAACACTCCTAAAACCACTCTCACCGAGGGCGATTGCAAGCTGCGGTGATTGACGGATCCGGTTGAACGCGTCGGCAAGTGCATCCGGATCATCTGGTATAACGAGCAGTCCGCCATTCGTGCGTTCCACAATTTCGACAAAAGCGCCACGGCGAGGCTGCACGACCGGAACGCCGCACGCCATGGCCTCCAGCAAAAACATGCCTTTGGGTTCGTCGTAGGTTGCGGGAACAGACAGCACGTCAAGACTCTTCAGGAACGCGAGTTTGCCGTTTCGATCCACAACTCCGTGATAGGTGAACTCCTTCTCGAGCCCTGAGCGCCTCAGTATTTCCCTGATGCGATCGAGATAGGATGCGTGTGCGGGCGAGGCATAGCCCGCGGCCTCCAGGGTTGCGGGAGGGCCACCCTGGCGGCGAAATCGCACGTATGCCTCCGCGAGCACATGTAATCCCTTTTCAGGAGCGATACGGGCAAAGTATCCGATGCGGAACGGGCTTTCTGACGACGTCGACGGCTGGTGGCGTTCGTATCCATCCATATTGATTCCGAGCGGCACAACTGAAATCTGACTCTGCGGTATTCGCAGATAATCCGCCATGAAGCGAGAGCAATAGTCGCTGACGGCGAGGAACTGATCGACATCAGAAACTTTTCGCCTAATGAACTGCAACGCTTTGGTGCGATAAGGTTCGACTAATCCCTCGATAAAGAGTTCCTCACCCTGAAGCGTGCAAACGACCGGCCGCCGGACTTCACGCCGGAGCGGCTCGGCGAGAGCAATCAACATGGAGTTGGGCAGGTTGATGACATCAGGCAACGGTTCTGCGCGAATCCAATCGAGAAGCTTTTCGAACTCGCGCTTCAAAACTCCAGACTCGCCTTGCAACATCGAGAGAGTGAGCTCGCCAAGAAGCTTTGGATCATTCGAAACCATTCTTCCCGCGAAGGCGCCTATGACAGACGGAGCGTCCCACAATCGATCCAGGAATCTCGGCACAAAACGAAACGGGCGCAGGTACTGCTGCAGATAGACACTAATTCCGCCGAAGAGGACCTGCGGGCGGCTGACATTGGGCTCGTCCGTCCTGGTTGGCGTATAGACGGGGATGAGCGTGACATCGTGACCGAGGTCGAGAAGCTGCCTTGCGAGCGCATTGTCACGTGCACAGCTTCCACAATACATTCCTGCCGCTCCTGCCGTAATGGACAGGATTTTCACAGCACGGCGCTTTGGAAGGCACGCGCGCGGAAAAGGAAGTCGACGATATTGCCTTCGTGAGGCTGAAGCCAGTTGAGCTTCGTTGTCGGAATAGGTCCGAGATTCAAACGATCGATGTGAACAGCGTTCGTGAGGCGACGCCGGAATTCTTCGTTCCTTGTCAGGGCGCTGCAGACAAGCGTCGGCCCGACCGCATCGATCATCTTCGATTCCGGACATTCCACCACGGTCACAAACGGAAACATGTATTCCTTTTTCGCAGCACCGGCATCAGGAGACTCGCAGTGAAGAACCGTTGGCAGCAGGTAATCCGCCCTGCCTTCTTTCACGACGCGATCTCCCCCGCGATACTTGCTTGTGACATCGGTGACACCGGGCTGCCCCAGGTCGGCATCGATGGCTTTGGACACCGAATCAGCAACCCCGGGAACGGTAAAAGCCGCAAGCTCCGCCTGAGGATGATCGGGAGGCAGCGCCCGTACTTTGGCAAGGCGTTGAGCAATGGCGTCGGCAATCTCTCGCGTATGGCGGCTCGCCCAGATACCGGAGCAGTTGATGCAGCCGCGGCC
>Ga0068863_100005012_pt1 | contig 13055 bp, 12 predicted proteins | sample KBSSwiS62_FD_66596 | JGI IMG/M metagenome (GOLD analysis project Ga0068863, IMG submission 66596) | Switchgrass rhizosphere microbial communities from Kellogg Biological Station, Michigan, USA - KBS Switchgrass S6-2 | ecosystem: Host-associated > Plants > Roots > Rhizosphere > Soil ...
CGGCGGCAAGTGCGTCGACGTCGCCGGCGCGAACAGCGCCAACGGTACGCAGATCCAGCTCTACACCTGCAACGGCACCAACGCGCAGACGTGGACAGTCGGGACCGACGGCACCATCCGCGCGCTCGGCAAGTGCATGGACGTGGCCGCGGCCGGCACCGCCAACGGCACCAAGGTGCAGCTCTACGACTGCAACGGCACCGCCGCCCAGGTCTGGCAAGCCAGCGGGACGCAGCTGATCAACCCGAATTCCGGCAAGTGCCTGGATGCCACTGGTCCGAGCAGCGCCGACGGCACGCCACTACAGATCTGGTCCTGCTCCGGCGGGGCAAACCAACAATGGACGCTTCCGTAACAGCACCTCGACGACGGAGTACGAACGGCGGCTCGCAACCGCCGTTCCGCCCTCTGGCCTGAAAAACCCCACCGAACGTAGTTGGGGACCGGATCCGTCGTTCCTGAGATCGGCGCCCGGAAGTCGCCGTGTGCGAACGCACTCAAGACTTTCGGCAACGCTCTCAGGGGCGGCGGAGACGATTCCCAACGCCTTCAAGTGGGGTGCCTTGGCGTATAGCGGGGCCGAAGTTGTTCGTCTCCACCGGAATCTGCCTGCCGGGACCGACGTTCGCCCGCTCGATGTCGTCGACGAACCGGGCCAGGCTGTCCCGGCTCTCCTGCAGGATGGCGATGCGCTCATCCAGATCGGACAACTCCGACGAGAGGGTCGCGGCGAGTTCGGTGCGCTCCTCGATCGAGTCCGGCATCGCGGGCTGGCCGTCGAGCAGATACTGCAGTGCCTGCTTGATCACATGAGTCGGCAGCGCCGAGGCGAGCATGCAGCGAATGTGCCGCACGCGCTGGATGTCCGACTCGGCGAAGGCCCGATAGCCGGAGCCGGTTCGGGTCGGCGTCAGCAGGCCCTGCTCTTCGTAGTAGCGCAGCATCCGGACCGAGGCCCCGGTGCGCAAGCTCAAGTCTCCGATCTGCATACCTTGACTCTAACGTCAATGTCAGGGTTTAGCTTCGTCTTCATGATCCTGATAGTTCTGATGATCTGCTCGTTCGCCGTCGCGACCACCGAGTTCGTGCTGGTCGGCATGCTTCCCGAGATCTCCGGTTCGCTGGGTGTGTCGGTGGCCACGGCCGGCCTGCTCGTGACGATCTATATGGGCGTAGTGACGGTTGGCGGTCCGGCCGCGGCGGTGCTGACCCGCCGGGTGCCGCGCCGGCCGCTGCTGATCGCGACGATGGCGGTGGCGGTCGGGGCGGCGGGGGTCTCGGCGCTGGCCGGCTCGTACGCCGTCCTGATGGCCGGCCGGATGGGCTCAGCGCTGGCGCAGGCGCTGTTCATGGCGGTCGCGTCGCAGATCGCGATGGCCGCGGCACCCCCGGAGAAGCAGACCGCGGCGGTGGCACGAGTGTTCAATGGGTTCGCTCTCGCCACCGTGATCGGACTCCCGGTCGGCACGCTGGTGGGCGACACCTATGGGTGGCGCGCGACGTTCGTACTGGTGGGCGTGTTGTCCGCGATCGGGCTTGCGGGCGTGCTGGCGTTCTGCCCGCCGATCCCCGCCGGGCCCGCCGACGGCAGCGCGCTCGGTGCGGTGCGAGATCGGCGCGTGATCGGCGGCTTGTCCATCACATTGTTCGCCTTCACCGGTTTCGTCGCCGCGTTCACGTTCATCGCGCCGGCCCTGCGCGAGGTGACCGGCGCGACCGGCCTGACCACCGGCATCGCGCTTGTGGTCTATGGCGCCGGGACGATCGCCGGCAACGCAGTGGCGGGCCGGATCAAGCCGGAGCGCATCGCGGCGGTGCTGCCGATCCCGCTGGCCGTGCTGGCCGCGGTCCTGCTCACCGCCGGCCTGGCGCTGCAATCGTTGCCGACCGCACTGATCAGCGTGTTCGCGCTCGGCGCTAGTGCGTTCGTGGTGGCGCCGGTGGTACAGACCGCGCTGATGGGCCGGGTCGGTGCCGCTGGTGCCGGGTTCATCGCCGCGGTCAACATCTCGGTCGCCGGGCTGGCCGGTGCGCTGGGTGCGGCGTTCGGATCCGGCGTGCTCTCCGCGGGCCTCGGTCTGGCCGCGATCGGGCCGCTGGCCGCGCCGATCGTGACCGCTGGTGTGGTGGTCGCGCTGGTCATGGCGCGCTCCGATCGCCGCCGGGGGCCGGCTCAGACCAGTTCAGCGGTACGCCCGGAGCTGTGCGATGTCAGTGCGGCCTAAGCGGGCAGGACGACCTGCGTACACCGGCTGGCGGCGGTCACCACGCCGTCAACGTTGGAGACCGACGCCGCACAGAACACCACCCGGGACGTGCGCCGTTCCACCGTGCCGACCGCGCGCAGCAGGCCGGGCCGGGTCGGCCGGAAGAATTCGACCCGCAGGTCGGCGGTCAGGAACGTCTCGTCGTTGTTCAGCGTCGTCCAGGCCGCCCCGGCCATCGCCGAGTCCAGGACCGCGGTCACCAGCCCGCCCTGAATCACCGCCCCGCCCGGGGTGTGAAAGCCGTACGCCGTCGTCGCCTCCCACTCCAGCGTGGACGTGCCTGGGCCCCAGTCGGTGCGGCGAAAGCCCAGTGTGGTCCACAGGTTCTCGCCGTCGCCGGCTCGGTTCGCGAACGACGTGACATCGGCGAAGCGCTCGCCGGCGCGGACAGACTGGTCTGGCATGCGTGCTCCCGGTGTCGAGGGTTGACGGCGCGGTGCCCGAGGCAAAGTATCAGCATCACGAGTGTAGAAACATGGATGCGGTCTCGAGGCAGGGGAGCGACGCCGTGGAACGCAATCTAGCGCAGCTCGCCGAGTCGGCCCTGGAGCGGTTCGGCGACTGTCCGAGCCTGCTGTTCGAGGGCGCGTGGTTCACGTCCGGCTCGATCAGCCAGCGCGCGGCGCGGGTCGCGACGGGTCTGCGGCGGGCCGGCGTAAGCGCCGGGGACCGGGTCGTCGTCATCATGGCCAACTGTCCCGAGGTTCTGGTCACCTACCAGGCGATCTGGCGCGCCGGAGGGGTGGTGACCCCGGTCGTCTTCCTGGTCACCGCACCCGAACTCGCGCACATCGTGGCCGAGTCCGGCGCGGTCGCCGTCATCACCACGCCGGAACTGACGCCGAAGGTGGCCGCCGCCGGCGTGACCCTTCCGGTGTTCGTGGTCGGGGAGTCGTTCGACGAACTCGAGGCCGCGGACCCGAGCGGCATCACCCATCGCTCCGGCGATGACCTGGCGGCGCTGCTGTTCACCGGCGGCACCACCGGTCGCAGCAAGGGCGTCGCGCTGAGCCATGCCAATCTCTCTCATGCCGGCGCCTCGTCGCGCGCGGTCAGTCACGTCGCCGGGCTCAATGTCGGGATCTCCGCGTTGCCGCTCTCGCACTCGTTCGGCCTGCTCGTCACGGTCGGTGCCATGCACACGCCGGAGCCGCCGGTCTCGCTCGTGCAGCGCTGGTTCGAACCGGCCGGGTTCCTGCGGATGGCCGCCGAGCACCACGCGCAGACGGCTCCCGTCGTGCCTTCGATGCTCGCGATCCTGCTGGGCCAGCCGCTGGAGGACTACGACCTGAGCGCGTTGCGGTTCGTCTACTCCGGCGCGGCGCCGCTGTCCGCGGCGGTCGCTGAGGAGTTCCAGCGCCGGGTGCCGACGGCCACGGTCTTGGAAGGCTATGGGTGTACGGAGACCGGAGGCATCATCTCTGGCATGCCGCCGCTGGCGCCACGTCCCGGGACGGTCGGCCAGCCGGTCCCGGGTGTCGAGGTCCGGATCGTCGACCCGGAGGGGCACGACCTGCCGCCCGGCGAGGACGGCGAGATCGTGGTCTGCGGTGCCAACGTGATGAAGGGTTACTGGGGTGCGCTGCCGCTGCCGGACGGCTGGTTCGCCACCGGCGATGTCGGCCGCCTGGACGCCGACGGTTACCTGACCATCGTCGACCGGATCAAGGACCTGATCCTGCGGGGCGGCTTCAACGTCTATCCGCGCGACGTCGAGGACGCCCTGATGACGCATCCCGCGGTGACGATGGCGGCGGTGGTCGGGCGGCCCGACGACCGGCTCGGCGAGGAGGTGGTGGCCTACGTGTCGGTCGCCTCCGATGCCATCGTCACGCCCGACGACCTGATTGCCTACGCCCGCGGCCGCCTCGGCGCCCACAAGTATCCGCGGGAGGTTCACGTCATCGATGCCGTCCCGCTGACCTCGGTCGGCAAGCTGGACCGGAAGAAGCTGCGCGCGCTGCACCGCACGTGATCAGGCCCGTGTCCGGTTTAGCCGACTCGTCCCCCTGGGTAACGCCGTAGGATCTTGGAGTCGACGCTGGTACGAGGCGGGAGGCGGGCGTCATGAACGAGGTTTCGACCCGGTCCCTGCCACGCCGCTCGTGGCGCACGCTGCTCACGCGTACCGCTGCGAAGTTTGCCGCCGACAACCTTTCAGATCGCGCGGCGGCCCTCACCTATTACGGGGTTTTGTCGATCTTCCCCGGCCTCCTGGTTCTGGTCGCGACGCTGCGGCTCTTCGGACCGGACACCGCGCAGACGGTGGTCAACAACGTCACCGGCCTGGCGCCCGGGCAGGCCGGCGACATCATCAACAGCGCGGTGGAAACGCTGTCCCAGTCGAGCCAGGGAGGCGCAATCGCGCTGGTGGTGATCGGCGTGCTGGGCAGTCTGTGGTCGGCGTCCGGCTATGTCGGCGCCTTCATGCGCGCCGCCAATGCCATTTATGAGGTGCCGGAAGGCCGGCCGTTCCTGGCCAAACTGCCGGTCCGGGTGGGCCTGACGGTCTTCGCTGGCGTGCTGTTGGTGACCTCGTCGTTCATGGTCATCTTCACCGGTGAAGCGGCCCGGAATGTCGGCACGGCGCTCGGACTCGGTTCCAGCGTCGCGAAAGTGTGGGACATCGCGAAGTGGCCGGTGCTGCTGGTCATCGTGAGCCTGCTGTTCGCGGTGCTCTACTGGGCGGCGCCGAACGCAAAGGTCGGCAAGTTCCGATGGCTCACTCCCGGTGGTTTGATCGCCGTGCTGATCTGGCTGATCGCCTCGGCCGGATTCGCGCTCTACGTCGCCAACTTCGGGTCCTACAACCGGGTCTACGGCACACTGGCGTCGGTCATCGTGTTCCTGATCTGGCTCTGGATCTCGAATCTGGCGATCCTGTCCGGTGCCGAATTCGACGCCCAGCTGGCGCGGGAACGCGCCGAGGCGGACGGAACGGTCCGAGTCGGCGACCGGTTCGTGGAGCTGCGAGACTCACGCAAGCTGCCCAAACCTGTTCAGCAATAGCACCTCCGGAGGAGTTGTTCGGTGAAGTACCAACGTCTTGGTCGCTCGGGCCTGTCCATTTCCCGCATCGTGCTGGGCTGCATGAGCTACGGCGCGCCGGATCGTGGCAACCATCCGTGGAGTCTCGACCTGGACGCCTCGCGGCCGTTCTTCCGGCGTGCGGTCGAGGCCGGCATCACCACGTTCGACACGGCGAACACCTATTCGGACGGCAGCAGTGAGGAGATCACCGGCGCGCTCCTCCGCGAATTCGCGCAGCGTGACGAGGTGGTCATCGCCACCAAGGTGTTCATGCGGATGCACAGCGGGCCGAAGGGTGGCGGCCTGTCCCGCGGCGCCATCCTCGCGCAGTGCGACGCCAGCCTGCGCCGGCTCGGCACCGACTACATCGACCTCTACCAGATCCACCGCTACGACTCCGCGACTCCGATCGAGGAGACCATGGAGGCGCTGAATGACCTGGTACGCGCCGGCAAGGTGCGGTATATCGGCGCCTCATCGATGTGGACCTGGCAGTTCGTGCAGGCGCAGCACATCGCCGATGCCAACGGATGGACGCGGTTCGTCTCCATGCAGGATCAGTACAACCTCCTGATGCGCGAGGAGGAGCGGGAGATGCATCCGTACTGCCTGGACGAGGGCATCGGAGTGATCCCGTGGAGCCCGCTCGCCCGCGGCCGGCTGACCCGGGACTGGGATGCCGTCACCGACCGCAGCGAGACCGATGCGTTTGCGAAGACGCTCTACCGGCAGACCGAGGATTCCGACCGGAAGATCGCCGAGTCAGTCGCCGATGTGGCCAGTCAGCGCGGCGTGTCCCGGGCACAGGTAGCGCTCGCCTGGATGCTGGCCAAACCGGCGGTCACCGCGCCGATCGTTGGTGCGACCAAACCGGTTCATCTCGAGGATGCGATCGCGGCGGTCGACCTGGACCTGACCGATGGCGAGATGGCACGGCTGGAGGAGCATTACGTGCCGCACGCGAATGAGGGTTTCTGAGTCAGCCGGCCAGGAATGAGAACCGCACCTGGCGCACCGCGTTGTCGACATTCGGATCCACCAGGCAGATGGATTGCCAGGTGCCGAGGGCGATCCGGCCGCTGATCACCGGAAATGTTGCCGACGGCGAGATGTAGGCCGGTAGCACGTGGTCGCGGCCGTGGCCGGGGGAGCCGTGCCGGTGCCGCCACCGGCCGTCCAGCGGCAGCACCTCGTCGATGGAGGTGAGCAGGTCGTCATCGGATCCGGCTCCGGTTTCGATGATGGCGATGCCCGCCGTCGCGTGTGGCACGAAGACGTGCAGCAGACCGTCGCCGCCGTGCGCGTACGCGTCGACGAACGCTTGCGCCTCGGCCGTCACGTCATTGACCGCCGGACGGTCTCCGGTGCGTACCGTGATCACGTGGCTGTCCATGGTCAGATTCTCTCGAAGAATGCGCAGCAACGGTGCAGTAACACGGCACCGCGGCAAATCTGGCCGGTGGTGCGGCCTCTGTCGGTAGTTTCTGGTTGCGTATCGCGGTCGGCTGGTGGTGCGGCCTACGTCGGTGGCTGGTGGTGCGGCTTCCGTCGGTGGCTGCTGGTTGCGGCTTCGCGGTCGGCCGGTGGTGCGGCCTCCGTCGGTGCCCGGTTCTGCGACTGACAGCCGACATCGGCCCTTGGCGGGCCTCAGGTCGCTGCTTGAGGTCGCTGCCACCGGCCACCGACTCCGGCCGCGGCCGTCCTCGACACACGGCTTGTGGGATCAAGTGGCAGTTACGTGGAGACGGCAAACCGGCCCTGCCACCCGAGTCGATGCCACGGTTGCGGTTCTTCATGTAGCCACGTAACTGCGGCTTGATCCCTATACAAAGCGGGTCGCGCGGGCGGCGACCACTTCCGGACCTGGCCCGGCGGCGTCGGCGGCGGCCGACGGGCAATGCGACGGCCGGAGTTGGTGGCCGTTGCCAGCGACCTCAAGCGGCGACCTGAGGCCCGCAGGGCCGACGTCGGCCGCAGTCGCCGAAACGGCCACCAACGCAGGCCGGATCAACGCCAGCCAGAACGGAGGACAGCCCCCACGGCGTCTCAGCCGAGCAGATCGTCGACGTAGCACCAGCGCCACGCCTCGCCAGGCTCCACGCTCCGCATCACCGGATGGCCGGTCTCCCGGTAGTGGGCGGTGGCGTGGCGCAGCGGGCTGGAATCGCAGCAGGCGACGTGTCCGCAGGTCAGGCACATGCGCAGATGGACCCACTGGACTCCGGCTTCGATGCAGGATTCGCACTCGCCGGGATGGTCCGGCCGGGCGGTACGCGGTGCCTTGGCCATGTGCGCGCAGTCCCCGGATCCGGGCACCACCGCAAGCTCGTCGCGGATCTCGTCCTCGGCGCGGTCCAAGCGGTCGATCATCGACTCCTCGAGGTCGATCATCGACATCACGATCTGCAGCACCCGCTGGTCGAACACGCCGGTGTCGCGGACCCGGAGAAGCTCGTCCCGCTCCGCGCCGAGCATCACCATCCGCAGGCGGCGATAGCTCTCGCTGGGGGTGGTTCGCTCGTCTTCGCTGGGGCCGAGCCGTTCCCAGGCTGCATTCGTACGCGACTCGGAGCGCGTCACCAGCGAGTCCACCAGTTCCGGCGCGGTGTGCTCGTCGACCACGTCGTTGAGCGCACGGTTGCTGGCAGCGGTCACCTGCTGCAGCAGGTTGGCGACCTGGAGCGCGTCCTCGGCGTGGCTGGGGCCGCGCAGTCGCAGCCGGCGCACGAGCATCGGCAGCGTCGAGCCCTGGAACAGCAGGGTGCCGCCCACGACGACGAGCGCCATCAGCACCAGCACGCTCCGGTACGGCGTATCGAGCGGCAGCACGAAGACGACCGCGAGGGTGACCACACCACGCATCCCGGCCCACGAGATGACGGCGGGCACCCGCCAGTTCGGCGGCGGATCGGCCCGTCCCACCGCCGGGATCAGCAGCCGGGGGAGGTAGGTGGCCGGGAACACCCAGATCGGTCGCAGCAGCATGACGGCGAGCAGAACGGCGGCACAGATCCAGATCAGCCGGGCGTGCCCCAGATTGGCCCGCCAGGCCGCCTGCACGATGCTCCGGGCCTGCAGGCCGATCAGCATGAAGACGGTGTTCTCCAGGACGAACTGGACGGTGCGCCAGTTGGTGCGCTCGGCGATCCGGGACGATGCGGTCTGCCACCGTGGTGCGTTCTGGCCCAGGATCAGGCCGGCGGTGACGACCGCCAGTACGCCCGAGCCGTGCAGGTGTTCGGCCGGCAGATAGGCCACGAACGGCGCCAGGAACGAGATCGTGGTGTCGATCACCGGGTCGTGGACACGCCGCCGGATCACGCCGAGCAACAGTGCCACCAGCACGCCGATCGCCACTCCGACGCCGACCGCGAGCACGAATTCACCCGCGATGTGCACCACGCTGATGGCGCCGGCTATGGCGGCAATCGCGGTTCGCAGAGTCACGATGGCGGTCGCGTCGTTGAGCAGTGACTCGCCCTCCAGCAGCGTGACGATCCGGCGTGGCAGTCCGACCCGGTTGGCGATGGCGGTCGCCGCGACCGCGTCGGGCGGCGCCACCACCGCGCCCAACGCCAGCGCGACCGGGAACGGCACCGGAAGCAGCGACCACACCACGACTGCCACGCCGAACGCGGTGAACACCACCAGCCCCACCGAGAGCAGCAGGATCGGCCGCTTGTTGGCCCGAAAGTCGACCAGGGACGTGCGGATCGCGGCGGTGTAGAGCAACGGCGGTAGCAGGCCGACGAGCACCAGATTGGGAGTCAGCTCAACGTGCGGGACGCCCGGCAGGAATGACGCCGCGAACCCCACCACCGTCAGAGCCAGTGGCTCGGAGAAGCCGAACCTGGCCGCCAGCGCCGCGACCGCGGTGGAAACCGCGACCAACGCGGCGAGCCAAGCGGCGACTTCCATTGTTCCCCCAGCGCGTCACGCGGCTGTGCAACATCCCTGAGCTACAGGGCGCACCGGAGCAGGAGTCTACCGACTTGATCAGGGCGGTCTGGCCGGACGGGGCCTGTGGGAGCCGGACTGATCAGGGAATGACGACCAGCGGCACGCTGCCCCGGCGGCCGCGGCTCAGCGGTCGTCGGGCGCCAGTAACGAGCAGGTCTGCCCCGTCGCGCGCGGCCACCGCCAGCAGCGCTCGCGGGGACGCCCCGGTCATCTCCAGGAACCGGATCGGCACCCCGCACTCGGCGGCGGAGCGCTCGGCCTCCTGCCGAACGTCATCGGCGACCATCGCCTCTGATCGCCGCACCAGATCGTCGACCGGCGCCGACGCGGACAGCGGGAATAGATAAGCCATCGCGGCCATCGAGCGCGCCGAGCGGGCGGCGTAGATCGCCAGGATCGGGCACCGGGATCGGCGCGCGTGACCTAATGCCCAGGCAAATGCCCGCCAGGACGTGGGGGAACCATCCAGCACCACGGCCACCAGGCTCGGGCCGTCAGCGGTCGGCAGCCGCTGAATCTCCGGAGAGTGGTCGATCACACCAAAGAACATAACACCGAAATATAAGTACGTGATATACCTGAACCGTGCCGAGAACAGCAGCGGATCCGAACTCCGAGGTCATGGCCCTGGCCACGACTCTTGAGAGAGTCGTCACCATGCTTCGCAGGCTGGTCGATACGCCGCAAATCTCCCTGACGACAGCCTCGACGTTGAGAAATCTCGAGACCGCCGGCCCGATCCGGCTCTCCGAGCTCGCTGTCAGCCAGGGGGTCACGCAACCGGCGATGACGCAGCTGGTCACTCGCCTGGAGCGCGATGGGCTGGCGGCGCGGGGCGGCGATCCGACCGATGCCCGGGTGGTGTTGGTCGAGATCACCGATGACGGTCGGGAGTTCCTCGAGCGTCGCCGGGTGCAACGGGCGGAGCGGCTGGACCGGCTGCTGGAGGCAATCCCACCGGCAGATCGCGACGCCATCCTCGCCGCCATTCCGGCCATCCACCGCCTGACCGATCTCGGCCAGACCTTCGAGTTCCCCCCGCGTTAGGAGCACTTTCATGTCGCACCCCGATGCCCCGGCCAGCCCATTCCGGCAGCCGAAGGCGGTCTGGGCGGTCGCGTTCGCCTGCGTCATCTCGTTCATGGGCATCGGGCTGGTCGACCCGATCCTGCCCGCCCTCTCCAAGCAACTGCAGGCCACGCCGTCCCAGGTGTCCCTGCTGTTCACCAGCTATCTGCTGGTGACCGCGGTGGCGATGCTGGTGACCAACTGGGTGTCCAGCCGCCTGGGTGCCAAGCGCACGCTGATCACCGGGCTCGTCATCATCGTCGCGTTCGCGGCACTGGCCGGCACCTCCGGCAGCATTGGCGGCATCGTCGGTTTCCGGGCCGGCTGGGGTCTCGGCAACGCGCTGTTCATCGCGACATCGCTAGCGGTGATTGTGGCTTCGGCCAGTGGTGGGTTCGCCGGCGCGATCATCCTCTACGAAACCGCGCTCGGCCTCGGCATCGCGGTCGGCCCGCTGCTCGGCGGGTTGCTCGGTGACATCAGCTGGCGCGGCCCGTTCTTCGGGGTCAGCGCACTGATGGCGATTGCATTGCTGGCCACCGTCGTGCTGGTCGAGCCAACTCCGAAGCCGGCTCACCGCACCTCCCTCGCGGCTCCGCTCAAGGCGTTGCGGCACAAGGGTTTGCTCATCATGAGCCTGATGGCGCTCTGCTACAACTGGGGCTTCTTCACCCTGCTCGGCTACGCGCCCTATCCGATGCGGCTGACCGCGTTGCAGCTTGGGTTCGTCTTCACCGGGTGGGGCGTTCTGGTGGCGCTGTTCAGCGTCGCGGTGGCGCCTCGGCTGCACCGGCGATTCGGCACCGCACCCACGCTCTACGTGAACATGTTGATGCTCGGTGTGCTGCTCGCGGTCATCGGCATCTGGACCGGCTCGCCGACTGCGGTGATCGTCGCGACGATCCTGTCCGGCGCGTTCATCGGCATCAACAACACGCTGACCACCCAGGCCGTCATGACGGTCGCACCGGTGGAACGGTCGGTCGCGTCGGCGGCCTACGGCTTCGTCCGATTCATCGGCGGCGGCCTCGCGCCGTATGCGGCCGGGAAGCTCGCCGAGCACTACAACCTGCACGTGCCATTCCTGGTCGGCGCCGGGGCATTCGTTGTCGCGATCGTGGTTCTGGCCAGCGGCCACCGGATCCTCTCGGACGCCGAGCGGTCCGCTCGCGAACCGGTGGCGGACGTGGCAACCGCACCCGCCGAAGCAAGCGCGGCGCCGGTGGTGGTCGCCGTGGATGCGACACCCTCTGGAGAGCTCGTCGCTCTGCGTGCCGCCCGCATCGCCGCGGAGCGCCACGCGCCGCTGGAGCTGTTGCACGTGCAGGAGATTGATGTGATCGGTGAGCAAGCAGTCGACATCGAGTCACTCGACGAGGCTCGCGCGGTGGTCAAGGCGCGAGTGGCGGCCCTGGTCGCGACCGGCGTCCCGACCAGCGGCCAGGTGCTGCGCAGCGTGTCCGACCACGCCGGTGTCGCGCGGCTGGTGTCCGAACATGCCCAGTCGGTCGGCGCGCAGCTGGTCGTGGTCGGTCCTAATCACGGTGGCCTGGCGCCGAACGCGTTCGGGCGCAACGTCCTGGTGGTCTATCCAGAGGACGTCGCCGTGTCAGGATCTAGCGCGTCTTAAGGCCTGCTTCCAAGTCCGGTCGGCGCCCGACCGGCAGCTTTGAACCACGCCTTAGGTCATTCGACCGACGTTGGTGGCGCCCTCGGTGTTCTGTGCAAAACCGCACACCGAGGGCGCAACACCGATGGTCGCATGCGTAGATTTCGGGAAACCCGAGACGGCCTCGCATCGGCGCCCCCTAACGTCAACGGGCGGACACAGAAGTCGTTGACAAATGGGGGAATCGTCATGCGTGCCAAACTGCTGGGCGGGGTTGCGATGAGCCTGACGCTGGGCGCCAGCGCGCTGGCCGCGGCGCCTGCGGCGGCTGCACCGGCGCCGGCCTCGGCCGTCGCACATCCGGACTTCTCGCAGGCCACCGGTTCCGAGGCACCGCCGGTGGTGAAGCCGGGTGGCAAGGTCAACTTCGGTCTCGATTGCGCGTCCAAGTCCGACAACGCCTTAGCAGCCGGCGCGACCATGGGGCTGCCGAGCGACATCGCCATGCACAAGAACGGCGCCGAACTGTTCGGACTGACGGTGACGCTTCCGAAGACCATCGAGCCGGGCGACTACCACGTCAGCCTGCAGTGTGCTGATGGCAGCTTCGCGACCGTCAAGTTCACCGTTGCGCCCAGCGGTCAGGTGACCGCGACCAGCAAGCCGGGAGCCTGAGGCTCGGGGTTGCCGGCCGGCGCCGGGAGCTTGGCTTCCGGCGGCGCGAGCGGCTCGGCAACGGTCAGAACGGCGGTTCGCCGACGCCGTCGATCCGGAGCGTGTGTCCGTCGCAGCCGGGCACCGCTCCGCGGATCACACCGATCGCCGTACGCCGCCCGATAGTGATCGCGACCTGCTGACGGTCGAAGAGTTCCGGGCGATCGACGGTGATATCACCCTGCCAACGCTCGGCGGCCGCGGTGTCGTCGGGATCGGCGGTGCAGGTGAGGTCGGCGGCGCCGGTGACCACCTGGCCGTCAACAGTTATCGAGACCCGGCCGCGGAAAGTGGCGTCCATGGACTCCAAGCGTATGCGGCCCGTTGGTGCAGCCGCGGAGGGCCCGGCGCCGCGCGGACCGCAGCACGCCGCCGAGCCCCACCGCGCCGCGGTCCGGACCCACCGC
>Ga0068863_100005016_pt1 | contig 13049 bp, 10 predicted proteins | sample KBSSwiS62_FD_66596 | JGI IMG/M metagenome (GOLD analysis project Ga0068863, IMG submission 66596) | Switchgrass rhizosphere microbial communities from Kellogg Biological Station, Michigan, USA - KBS Switchgrass S6-2 | ecosystem: Host-associated > Plants > Roots > Rhizosphere > Soil ...
GTGCTATAAACCGCCGGCGTTTTCGCCCGGCGGCGGCGCCTACGACTGGACCCGCGCCGGCGACCGCGCCGCCGCCCAGGACGCCAGCCGCGCGCGAATCACCGAGTCGTTCAAGACGACCGTCGCGCTGCAGACATCACCGACGCAGTCGAATGCGAAGCGGGGGTTCTTTCTCGTCTACATCAATTCGTTCAACGAGTGGCACGAGGGCCACCAGTTCGAACCGGCGAAAAACCGCGCCGAGTTGAGCAGTGCGGAGCAAGCGCTCGGCTATCACAATCCCGACAACGGCCGTTATCGTCTCGACACGCTGCGGGGTCTGGTCCAGGAGCTGATCTCGTAAAAAATGAGCCCAAGGAGTCTTCGCGTGAAATCGCTACCGTTGGCGCTTTGTATCGGGATCCTGTCACCGTGTGGTCTTGCCTTTGCGCAGAACTCTTCGCCGGGGCAAGAAGTCAACCCCTCGACGACGTCGGACGCACAAGTCTCATTCGCTGCGTTGAAGAGGCTGGCGGGCACGTGGACCGGCCGAGTCACGACCGATCCGCGTAGTCCCGAGATGGACGGGGCCATCCAGGTCACGATGCGCGTCGCCTCCCGCGGAAACGTCTTGGTGCATGAGATTGCGCCCGGCGGAGTTCCAGAGCCGACCGCGATTTATCTGGAGGGCGATCGTCTGACGTTAGTTCACTACTGCGAAGCCGGCAATAGGCCTCGACTGGTAGCTCGAAAGTCGCCGGACCACAAGGCGGTGGAATTCGATTTCGTCGACATTTCAGGTAGCACAAGGCCTGCATACCTGCATGGCTTCGTGTTCACGCCCATCACATCGGACCACCACACCGAAGACTGGACATTCATGCTGCCTGGCGACAAGCTGCTGCGCGCGCACTTCGATCTGACGCGAGCAAAGGAAGGCGTTCCGCCGCCGGCCGGCAAATGACGGAGCCCAGATGATCCACGGTTGCGGGAACGGCCGAATCTGAAACGGTTAAATACATTTGTTCTCAAGCTGATTCGCAGTGTGAGGGTGAAAGCTGTATGCCCCTGAGACGATTCGGCCTCCTTTTGATGTTGGTCACGTCGGTATCGATCTTTCCTGCCGCTCAAAATGCGGCGTGGTTCGGCACGCCGGTGCCGCCGCCGCTCAACGACCCGCGCAAACCAATCATGAAACACGAGGATGCGTTTGCGCCGTTGCCGGCACATTTCCCGCCGCGCCCGGGCCGCCACGACGAACTGCTCGATGGCGCGGTGCTGAAGACGGATCAGAAAAGGATTGTCGGGTTCGCGCTCGAGAGCCTGGCTGCGGGCGACAAGGTGTGGGGGCGCCGTGCGGCGACGCCAGCCTTCATGCACACCATCGACTGGGTGGTGAACGAGCTGAAGGCGGCCGGCTTGAAGGATGCCAGGACTGAAACCTACGCGGTGCCCGGTCCGATGTGGGCGCCAATGTCGTGGCAGCTTCAGGTGGTCGGCGATCCGGCGTTTGGCGCCGGCACTCAGACGGTGACGCTGCAATCCGCGTTTCCGCAACCGGGCGGGGCCACGATTCCCGGCGGCAGCCTCACCGCCGGCGTCGTCTTCGTCGGCCACGGCACCGACGCGGATCTCGCGGGACGCGATCTGAAAGGCAAGATTGCCGTCGTGCACGTGAGACCGGAGCCGTCGCTGTTCGGATCGGCGGAGCAGGGGGTGGCGGCGCGGCTGGCGGAGAAGGGCGCCGTCGGCGTGATCAACGCCGTCGAGGGTCCGGGCAACGCGCAGTACTTCGATCCGCGCTTCGCCTGTGGCAAGGCGCCGTGCTTCATGGTCGGCGGCAACGACGGCTGGTTCCTCCAGCAGGTGATTGGCAAGGCCGCGAACGCCGGCGTGCTCGACAAGCTCAAGGTGAGCATGAGCCTCGCATCGGAGGAGAAGAGCGCCCTGACCTCGGCGAACGGCGTGGCGACAATTCCCGGTCAGTCGGCGAAACGGATCATCGTCAACGCGCACGCCGACGGCTACTTCCAGGGCGGCGACGACAACGCGAGCGGTCTCGCGGTGTTGGTCGGGCTGGCGCGCTACTTCTCGAAGCAGCCACAACCGAAGCATACGCTGATGTTCGTCGCCAGCGGTGGCCACCACGGACCCGGCAATGGACCCGGGTCGCTGGTCGCGGCCCATCAGGAATTGAAGGACAGCACGTTGCTGATCCTGAACCTCGAGCACGTCGGATACGCCGATGTGGTCCGCGGCAAGACGCGCTCGCCGAACAACACGGGGATGTCCTGGGAGTTGAGCGTGACCGAGGCCGCCAAGGCGGTCGGTGTGACGAACGAGTCGCCGTTCCTGATCGATCTGTGGCGACAGGCGGCGCGCTGCTACGGTGTCGCCACCTATCAGTCCGTCGGCCCGACCGTCTCCGGCGATCTCGGCGGATACCGTCCGCTCGGCGTCCCGATGACGCAGATGATCCAGTCAGGCACGTTTTATCATTCGTCCGGCGACGTCTACGAAGCGGTGCCGGCGGAGGCGCTCGAACGCGCCGCCCGCTTCCACGCATTCTTGCTCCAGAAGGCCGACGAGGCGCCTGAGGCCCTGGTCACCGCAGGCAAGGGCACGCCGTACCAGTCCGATCTGAAGGGCTGCCAGTGACGACTCAGACTTCAAACTTCAGACTTCAGACGCTGGCGTTCCTCCTCACGCTCGCAGTTCTCGTCATTCAGGGCGCGGCGCAGTCCCCGGCCTACAGCTACCGCAAGGTGATGGTGCCGGTCCGCGACGGCATCAAGCTCGAAACGGTGATCTTCACGCCGACCACCGCCCGCGGCCCGCTGCCGATCCTGTTTCGCCGCACGCCGTACGGCGTGCCGTCGAGCGCGTCGAGCGCCGGCCAGGGATCGCTCAGCGAGCTGGCGCGCGACGGCTACATCTTCGTCGTCCAGAATCTGCGCGGCAGGTTCGGATCCGAAGGCACCTTCGAGCTGTCGTCTCAGGCCGACCTCGAGAACCCGAAAGCGACCAGCGAGACGACGGACGCGTACGACACGATCGATTGGCTGGTCAAGAACGTGCCGAACAACAACGGCAAGGTCGGGATGTTCGGTGTCTCGTACGACGGCCTGACATCGGCGATGACGCTGCTGCGGCCGCATCCGGCGCTGGCCGCGATCTCGGAGCAGGCGTCGCCCGCCGATCAGTGGATGAACGACGACGACCATCGCTACGGCGCGCTGCGCGAGAGCTACGCGTTCGAATATGCCGTGTACGAGCAGGCGGACAAGAACGCGAATACGCACTTCAACTTCGAAACCTACGACACGTATTCCTGGTACCTCAACCTCGGGCCGTTGTCGAACATCAACGCCAAGTACCTGCACGGATCGATTCCGTACTGGAATGCCATCGTCGAGCATCCCGACTACGACCAGTTCTGGAAGAAGGAAGCCTGGGTGACGCAGATCAAGGGCGCCTTCGTGCCGAGTCTGAACGTCGCCGGCTTCTGGGATCAGGAGGACCCGTGGGGTCCCTGGGAGATCTATCGCCGGTCCGAGCAGAGCGATCCCAACCGCTACAACTTCATCGTCGCCGGTCCGTGGTTTCACGGCCAGTGGCACAACCTGAAGGCCGAATCGATCGGACAGATCTCTTTCGGCGGCCACGACACCGCCACCGAGTTCCGCGAGAAGATCGAAGCGCCGTGGTTCCGGCACTGGCTGCACGGCAAGGGTGAAAAGTTCCCGTGGAAGGCGTCGACGTTCCAGACGGGCTCGAATTCGTGGCAGACCTACCAGGCGTGGCCACCGGCGTCGACCGCGACCAGGCTGTATCTCCACCGCAACGGCCTGCTGTCGTTTGACGCACCGCCGCCGGGCGACAGTTACGTGCAGTACGTGTCCGACCCGGCGAACCCGGTGCCGTATCGGCCTCGTCCGATTTCGCCAACCTATCCTGCCGGCGACTGGCGGCGATGGGAGGTCGGCGATCAGCGGTTCGTCGAGAACCGTCCGGACGTGGCGACGTGGGTGAGCCGTCCCCTCGATCGCGACCTCACCGTGACCGGCGAACTGGCCGCGAACCTCGTCGCGTCGACGTCAGGCACCGACAGCGATTTCGTCGTGAAGTTGATCGACGTCTACCCGGAGAATGCACAGGCGAACGCCTGGGACGCCAGCGCCGGCCCGCAGCCCGGCCAGTACGCGCAGTCGCTCAACGGCTACGAGCTGCCGATTGCGATGGAGGTCCGGCGGGGCCGCTACAACAAGAGCTACGAGCATCCCCAGCCGCTCGTCGCCAACCAGCCGACCGACTTCGCCATCCCGCTGAGAAGCCACGATCACGTGTTCCTGAGGGGCCATCGCATCATGGTGCAGGTCCAATCGACCTGGTTCCCTGTGATTGACAGGAACCCTCAGAAGTTCGTGCCGAGCATCTACAAAGCCACCGCGGAGGACTTCGTCAGCGCCACGCAGCGCATCTACACCTCGCGCGAACACCCCTCGCACGTCGTGCTGCCCGTCGTCCGCTAACGGAGACTACAGAGAGAACGGGATCACCACAGAGCAACAGAGCAACGGAGATTGAACGGAGAGAGTCGGTTCGACGGGCGTCGCGAAGCGACGCGCGGGAGCGGAATCGGATCGTGAAAGCGAACACGGCAGTGATCGGAACGTGCTCGTTTTCACGATCCGATCCGTTCCCGCTAGTCGGCCTGCGTTGCAGGCCGACCCGTCGAACCGGCTGCGATTCCCGTTGAACCTCTGTTGCTCCGTTTCTCTGTGGTTATGCCATTCGCTCCGCCTCCTCCGTGTCCTCGGCGCGGGACGGTGCGGGTGTCACCTGGCGCCGACGACCGCGCGGATCGTGCCGTCGGTCTTGGTGAGGATGTAGAGCTCGCCGGCGGCGTCGACCGCGAACTGGGCGTCCGCGCGCCCCTCGCCGGAGATGAGGGCCCGGCCCGGGAGCTTCTCGATTGTCCCGCCGCGCGTGTGGTACGCGATGCCGACGATCGGAAACATCGTGTCGAACGTGCTCTTGTCCCACCGCAGCTTGACTTCCTGGGGCGTCACCTGTGTCTGGGCCGCATCGGCGGCGAGCATCTCTTGGTAGTCGGCGTACCAGATTCGGCCGGTGGAGATGTCCGAGAACACATACTTGCCCTGCAGGGCGGGGAGAGCCTTGCCGCGATAGAGGAAGCCGCTGCCGATGGCGTCGCCGCCACCCGGCACATGGCCGTACTGAATGACCGGATAGTGCGGCACGACCGTGCCGTTGGTCACCGTGCCGGTCACGCGGACTGGAATCTCGTCGACCTCGGGACGTTTCGTCGTCTTGTTGTCCTGCTGCAATGCCTCGGTGCCTTCACGCATCGAGTACCCGTAGTTCGCGCCCTTGTGAACGATGTTGACCGTTTCCCACGTGTGCAGCCCGATCGAGTTCGCGATGAGCCGGTTGTTGGCAGGTGTCTGCGGATCGATCGCGAAGGTGAGCCGGTGGGGATTGCGAAAGCCGTACGCCCAGATCTCCGGACGGGCGCCCGGCGTCGCGACGAACGGGTTGTCGTTCGGCACCCGGTAACGGCCGTTGTCGCTCACGACGCTCGACGATGCGTGGGCCTTGAGATCCGGGATGATACGGTGGATCTTCCCGACCATCGTATCGAGACGCTGCGGGTTGGTCCGGATGGCCTGCCGCGATTCGCCCGAGCCGCCGTCACCGCAGCCCACGTAGAGCACGCGCCAGTCCGCGTCGCCAGATCGCGCCGCGGGGTTGAAGACGAGATCGCCCAGCGGATGGATGCGCGTGTTGAGCTGGACGCGCATCAGCTCGCGGGCGGAACCCTCGAACGTCGTGTTGCCGATGTTGGTATCGGTCCACTCGATCAGCACGCCGTCGCGGAGGATCTCGCCGGGCGTGGCGATGGCCTTCGTCGGCTCGTAGCCGCGCGCGTCGAGACCGGGCGTGCTCGCCGCGTCTGGTGCCGCCGGCGCGTCGATTGACGGGTCCTCGATGTGCACGGTGTAGAAGCGCCCGTTCCGCCGGTAGTCCGGGTCGAACTGGACGCTGACCAGACCGTTGGCGTAGCCGGTTTCGTATGCGAATCGGTGGAAGAGTCCGGTGTGACCCTCGCGGCCGTTGAAGTCGAGATAGACCGAGAGTTTCTTCGACGCTTTGTCGAGGATGTACAACGGTCCGTTGAGATCGTGGACGAAGAGCCGATTCGCGCCGCCGGGTTCCTCGCGTAAGGTGTTCACCCGCGCCAGCATGCCGTCCGTCTGCCCTTTGCCGTCGAGCTTTCCTGTGATCGGCAGCTCCACGAAGTCCCTGATCTCGAGCGTCGTCGGTGAAGCGCTCGCCGCGGCAAATACTGCCGGCAACACGACAGCGAAGCAGGCGAGGCGCAGTGGAAACCTACGGGTCATTTGGCGGTCGTACTCCGGGGCTGCATCGCCCAATCGTAGTGCGCGGCGGCGCGTTTGAGCAGGTCCGGCACGTCTTCCGGCAGCAGGTACCCACGCTCGACGAGGTCGACCGCCGCCGTCGCCAACTTGCCGACGTACTCGTCACGCCCGCGGTACCGTTCTTCAATCGACAGCCGGGGATCAGACGCGCGCTCGCGTTCGGCGCGCGTCTGCGCGAACGGAATGTACGAGCCGATTTCGCCTGCCAGCCGGTCGGGCGCACCGATTGACGCGTGGCGGTAGTTCCAGCCGGCCTGTGTCGCGAGCGGAACGGCGATGTCGGGTAGCCGGATGCCGGCGCGCACGTTGCCGTCCGCGTCCACCGCCGGAACACCGAAGCCGAATGGCTTACCCACTTCGGGCGGGTCGACGCTGACGATCCCCTTGTCCCAGTCCGCTCCGAAATTCAGGTGATACGCGCGGAGCGGTTGCTGTGGAAGTTGGAAGCCCGGTATGGACGGCCAGCCGGCCCGGTCCGGAGACGTCAGCGTTCCGTCCGCGAGTCTCGGATATGCGCTCGCGGGCGGCAGCGTGTCCTCGACAACCCAGCGATCGAGCGCGCGGAACAGCGCGCGAACGGCCGGCCGGTAGTCCAGCGGATTGAGCGCGGCGCGTCCGACCATGCCACCGCCGGCGTTCGATGCCGGAGGAAACGGCCCGGGACCATGGGGAGCGGACGCAATCATGTACACGCGAGTGGTGGGTGGCAGCTCGGCGTCTTTCGTGCCGGTCGGATCGGTGTGAACGAGCGATCCCGCCCGATTGAAGTACTCCGAGTTCGTCAGCAGGTGAAACACCTTGGGTACGGTGTTGGTCGCGACCGCCCGCGCGAGCAGGCTGTCGACTTTGCCGGTTTCCGGGTCGGTCGAGGGGCCGTCGGTGAAGGGAAAGAGGTCAACCGGGAACAGGATGTTGAAGAACTGCAACGCATCGCGCGACGCCTGGCCGAACCGATGGTTGAACGATCCGCGGCCGGCGCCGCCGACCTGGTCGAAGACGCCGTCGAACACCTGGCGTCCCTGCTCGTCGGCGTTGAATCCCTGATAGAGAAAGTGCCGGAGAAAGCGGCCGCTCTGCGACACGCCCCAGCCGATGGCGTACTTCAATCCCGGCGACGGGTTTTCCGGCGAGGTGTCGTACTTGAAGAAGCTGATGAGATCGCGAGTGCCAGCCAGGCCACATCCGAGCACGCGCGGGTTCGCGCTCTTGTAGATCACATCGTAGATGCGACCGGGCTCGAAGCCGCCGTCGAGCGCCACGGTCAATCCATTGGTGAAGCGCCAGCGCGCGCGGGGAATCACCTGACCCTTCGCCGTCGGCTCGTCTCGAACCGTCATGACATTCTCGGGCGCGTTTGGCTCGAGTGCCAGATACCCTTGGTGATTGCGATCGGCCAACGACGCGGTCGGTGCCCGTTCGTTCAGGATGAAATTCCCTCGCACCAGGCCGACGATGCGCTTGCTGTTGTCCGCAATCACTCGACCCGGCTCGTGGACCGCCAGCGGGTCTTCAAGGCTCGCAACCGGCATCTCCATCCGCATGATCCAGGGCGGCGTCATCGGTACGTCCCATTGCCATCCCATCCAGAGCAGCGTGAACCCCTGCCGCATCAGCGCGCCATCGCCGAACTCCGCCTCCGTTTTCGGATTGAGAGATGCCGCGGCTTTCTGGAAAGTGGTGAGCATGCTCTTGCCGCCACGGTTGCCGACCTCGTAGAAGAGGCGGCCGTTCCCGCGGCGCGGATCCAGCGGCTTCAACAGATAGAAGTCGGCACTGGCCTCAACTTCCCCCCGCGCGTTCCGTGGCGCGAGCTTCAGGTCGACGACGATGTCGTTGGCGGGAAGGGCGGGATCGAGACCGAAATCGACACGGCCCACGAGCTTTTCATACGGGCCCGCGGCGCCGAATGATCGGCCGTTCAGCACGACCTCCCGGGTTTCGATGCGGAGCCGCACCACACGCGCCTCTGACAGCGAGGGCGTCAGCGCCAGCAGCAACGCCGCGGTCAGGATTCTCGGCATACAGCCTTCGCAGTCAACCACAATCCACAAAAAGCTTAGACCAGAGTCAGGGTTGCGTGCTCGTTCTAACCGCAGGCGCCTTCGGGCGGCCGTCGGCGTTTGCGATGTCCCAGCTCACCTGATGTACCAGGCGCGCAATCTTTTCCATCTTGACGTAGTTGATCTTCTCCGGCCGGTCGTACTGGGTGTGGTAGTCGGGGTGAAGACCCGTGATGAATCCCATCGCCGGCACGCCGCGCTGCAGGAACGGCCACTGATCGCTCCGCCGCAGCAGGTTGGAGCTGTTGTTGTCGTACCGCTTCTTCAACTCGAGTCCGATGCCGCCGTTGGCTTTCTCGACGGCGGCCGTGATGTCGGGCACTTTCGAAAACGCCATCAGGTTCAGCGCGTTGCCGTTCGATTCGGCGGTCTGGACTTCCAGCCCGTTGAACCGGTTGCCGCCGCCGACCGGAATCTCTTCGTTCCGGCCGATCATGTCCATGTTCAGGACGGCGGCGATCGTCGTCAGCGGCGCCAGCGGCTGTTCCGTGTATGCCCACGCGCCGAGCAGGCCGCGCTCTTCGGAGTTCCAGGCGGCGAACAGCACGCTCCGCTTCGGGCGGCGTCCCTCCTTCGCGGCCAGCGCGTAGGCTTCCGCGATCTCGAGGAGCGCGACCACACCCGAGCCGTTGTCATCCGCGCCGTTGAAAATCTGGGTCGCGTCGGCGCCATTGTGATCGTAATGCGCCGAGACGATCACCCACTCGTTCCTGAGCCGCGGGTCGCTTCCCTCGAGCAGCGCCACGACGTTGCGATCCGGCACGACGTGACGGTCGACCGATGTATGGATGGTGACGCGTTTGCCCGGCAACGCCACCGGCGTGAAGCCGCGTGTGGTTTCCGCGGATTTGGCCAGATCGTCGAATGACGCGCTGCCGCCGGCGGCAAGCATCGCCGCGATCGCCGGTGACACCTGCGCCACGGGAATGTGAATGCGATCCGCCCAGGCCGCCAGCGTGTAGCTGAGAATCCGCGGCGGCTTGTCCGGCCAGTAGTTGCGCGCCGCGGCCTCGAAGTTCGCCACGCCCGGATGATTCTGCACGTCGGCCACGAAGAGCACCGCGACGGCGCCCTTCTCCTGCGCGGCGAGCGCCTTTCGCCACGCGGTCGACCACTCCGACGTGACCACGCCGTCGAACGGGCTGTTTGGATCGCGCTCGCCCGGCTCGTGATCGAGCACGAGGACGATCTTGCCCTTCACGTCGCCGCCATAATCGTCGTAACCGACCGGCGGCGCGCTGATGCCGAAGCCGGCGAACGTGACTGCTCCGCTCACGCTTCCGGTCGCGCTGAATCGATGCGGATAGAACTCCTGCCCGACGGCCAGCTGCCGCGTGAGACCCGAGCTATCGGCAACCTCGAGCGCGTTGAGTGAGGGTGGACCGATGGTGGCGGTCATGAGGTTGTACGGCTGGAAGTAGGAGTTGCCGCTGCCGGCCGGCTTTAGACCCATGCGCTCGAAGCGCGAGCGGATGAAGTCGGCCGCGGTCCGGTTCTCCTCCGTATCCGTGAGCCGGCCTCGCAACGAATCGCCGGCCAGGAAGAACAGATCCGCACGCAGATCCTCCTGCCGGATCGATTCGTTCTGCGGCGCGCGCTGCTGGGCCTGTAGCGGCGGCGTCAGGAACACGATCACGCTGAACGCAAAGACCGCTAAGACCGCAGAGCCAATCGTTTCTTTGCGTTCTTTGCGACCTTTGCGTTCTCTCGTCGAAAGGGGGCGTTTCAGCATGAGAGCCTCAATACGTGTCGCGCACGCGTCTGGAGCGGAAAAGATACATCAGCCACCCGCCGTGGTACGCCATCGAAGCGGCGGCGTAGTAGATCGTGTCGCCGGGTATCCGATTGTTGGGAAAGTACGGCGTCGAGTATACGAAGAGATCGGTCGCAGCGGAGGAGACGAGCGCGATTTTCGCCAGTGTCACCGCGCCGGCGTGCCGGTTCGAGAGCGCGATCCCGGCAGCGACTCCAACGGCTGTGACGATGATCCGGACGACGAGCACCGCCACCACCGGGGCGCCGCGAACGGCGATCGCATCGAGCGCGCCCATCGCGGCGACCGCAAGATTCAGCGGCTGCCAGACGATCAGCAGCCGCGACAGTAGTAGCAACCAGCCGCGAACTTTCAAGTGTCAAGTCTCAAGTCTCAAGTCTCCAAAGCTCAAGGGTCAAGTTTCAAGGCTCAGCACTTCGGGTTCAAGGTTCTAATAACGGGGGCGCTGGGTCTTGAGACGTGAAATCAGACTAGAGACTTGAAAGTTGAGACTTGATCATGTTTCTGTATCTCGCTCATCACGGCGTCGCGGTCGGACCTGAGGTCGATCCGCGCCGGCCGCTGTCGCCGGCAGGACGGGCGAACGTCGAGCGCCTGGCGTCGCAGGCCGCGGCGCGCGGCGCGAAGCCGACTGTCGTCTGGCACAGCGGCAAACTGCGCGCAAGGCAGACGGCCGAAGCGTACTGGCGCGCGTGCAATGCGCTCGCGGAGTTCTCGGCCACGCGCGACCTCCAGCCGGACGATCCCGCGCAATGGATTCGCGACCGCCTGCGCGGCGAGACGCGCGACATCCTCATTGCCGGACACTTCACCCACCTGCCGCGGCTGCTCTCGTTGCTCGTCGTCGGCGGCGAGGCGGGCGTCGAGTTTCCGATCAACGGCGTGGTGGCCTTGAAGACGGAGGATGCGGGCGAGACGTGGAGGGAAGTGTGGCGTCTGCGCGCATGAACCTGAGCGCGCAGCGCCGGGGACGCGGGGACTAAGGGACCTGGGGACTAAGTCCCCCAGTCCCCTAGTCCCCAGCAGACGCTAGCGAATGACGACGCCGATCGAGGCTCTCCAGAAGTGGAAGTTGCCCGGATCGAAGTTGATGTTGTCGGCCGTGCTGTTGTTCTGGATGTTCCGCAGGTACCGCACGTCGCCGCGCAGGCCGAAGTGATCGGAGAAGTACCCCATCAAGCCGGCGCCCGCGTTCCAGCCCAGGTCGTTGTTCGACGAGCTGACGGTCGCAACCGTGCCGCCGTCGATCTGTGTCCGCAGCAGGCCGAGGCCTGCCGTGACGTACGGCCGGAGGCCGGCTCCGTGCGTTCCACCAATCGGAATCCCGACGATGACGTTGCCCATGACGTCGATCACGCTGTTGTTGCCAAAGTCGTTCGTGGTGCCGAAGAAGCTGGGACTCCAGCCGAAGTCGAGCTCGCCGCCGATGATGCCTTTGCCCATCGCGCCCACTTGGGTGCCGATGCCGGCGCGGCCGTTGTCGAAGCTCCGGCCGAGGTTGTTGCCGTTGAATCCGGTGCCGGCGTTCGCGGCCACCCACGGGCTGATGTAGCCTTCCGCGCGCGCCTGCACGGGCGACAACGCCAGCGCAGCTGCCGCTGTGAGTATTAGACCCTTTACTGCACGTCGCATTGCGTGTACCTCCGGCGGTTTCCGGCTGCAAGCGACGTACCTCGAAGAAGTACCAAGGCCACCTCAGCTGGCGAACGGACGAGCGTCAATCGCCGGCAGAGGTTGGAGGCAGTCCCCACGTCCCTCTCCGGGTTCAGGCGCGCAACCGCGAATTGCGCGTCAGCACATCGCTGGGAGCCGTGTGAGGTCGTCCACGACGCCTATCGCTTGTGCGATTGCGCGTAGTCGATGGCGAACTGTTTCAAGGCCGGGCTCGTAAGGCCGAGCGCGGTGGCTTCCTGGAACGCGCGCTCGGTGTCCCAGTGGTCCACCGCGAGCCGCTTGATCATCCACATCGCGGCGGCGCGATTGCCGGCCGCGCAGTGAATGTACGCCGGCTCGTTGCCGGGTGTCGCGAGCGTCGCGAGGAACTTGTCGGCGACGGCCGGGTCGGGCGATTGTCCGCTGAAGGGGATGCTGTAGAAGTTGATGTCGGCGGCTTTCGCGGCCGCCGCTTCCGCATCGACGTTGGCGCCTGCTTCGGTGGGCAGCCGCAGGTTGATGATCGACTTGAACCCGAGTTTCTTGATCTCGGGCACGCCTTCGGGCTTCGTCGCGCCGCCGCAGGCGACGGTGGTTTCCAGGCGGGCGAAATTCGTGACGCCGGGGACCTCCGATTTTGTGACTTGGGCGCCGGCCGGGCGCGAGAACGCGAACGCCACCAGCATCAACAGCGAAAGGCGCAGAACCATGGATGACTCCTTCCCGGGACGGGTCCCGGAAGGGCAATCATCCTATGAAAGCCGACGTTCCCGCCACCAGGCCAGATACTTCCGCGCGCCGCGGTTCGTGGCGATGAATATCCCCAGGCCGCAGAACAGGGCGACCGGGATCATCCAATAGCCGCCTCGGAGATCCGTGCTCGGCGATAAGGGAAAATGCGCGCCGATGCCAACCGGGAACCCGTGCACGTACTGAACCCCCACGTTGCCAGGAAAGATCGGTTTGAGCACGGCGAGGGCGAAAAACACGAACGAGGTGGCATACCCGACGAGCAACCCGAGCGCCGTGAAGAAGCCGACCATCGTCGTCTGCGCGAGGTGCCCGACTGCACGGACGATCGGCACGAAACGTCCGGTGGCGACCGCCTCGTCGATCGTC
>Ga0068863_100005019_pt1 | contig 13047 bp, 8 predicted proteins | sample KBSSwiS62_FD_66596 | JGI IMG/M metagenome (GOLD analysis project Ga0068863, IMG submission 66596) | Switchgrass rhizosphere microbial communities from Kellogg Biological Station, Michigan, USA - KBS Switchgrass S6-2 | ecosystem: Host-associated > Plants > Roots > Rhizosphere > Soil ...
CCACAATTTGCACCCCTTTACACGGAATCAGATCCGAGGTGATCAGATTTGGTAGGAACCGCTCACAGTAACCAGCACCCGACCCCAGCTCCAGGACGCTGCCGTCACCATCCGGCACCGCCTCGCTCAACTGCTTGTACCACTCGTGATAGATCGCCCGCAGAAACGGCTTGTGAGCGATGATTTCTTTGCGCAGTTCCGTTGTCGCCGGATCATCCAGGTCCAATCCTGCCGTGAGTGGATGTTCCAGGAAGCGGCGCAGCAATCCGGCCAACGTCTAACCTCCCAACCTGCGCCAGGCATGCCAGCAAATGCCCAACATCCGCCAGCCATTGGCGAACACCTTCGTCATCTTTGTGACGCCGTGAATCCGCTCCTGGTAATGGACCGGTATCTCCGCGATCTCCAGCTGCAGCCGGCTTGCTCCAAAGAGCAACTCGTAGTCGCCCCACATGTCCTTGATTCCCCAGCTACCCAGATTCTTCTCGAGCCTCTCCCAATCGCGCCGCCACAGTCCCTTGGTTCCGCACAAGGTATCCTTGATCCGCTGGTCCAATAAGAACGAAAACGCCAGCCCAAACGCCTTGTTCCCCAGCATGTTCGCGAACTTCATCGCCCGCTCTTGCATCGGGTAAACCAGCCGGCTTCCGTTCACGAAATCCCCTCGCCCCCGAACCAGTGCCTCGAAAAACAGCGGCAGCTCCTCCGGTATCACCGACAAATCCGCGTCCAGGATCATCACCATGTCTCCGGTCGCCGCCCGGAAGCCGGTCCACACGTTCTCCGCCTTGCAGATTCCCGGCCCATTCACCAGTCTCACGTTCCTCCAGGGATATCGAGCCTGCATTCGCCGCACTTCGTCAGCCGTCCGGTCGGTAGACTTGTCGTCGCAGAAAATAATCTCGGTGAACTTCCCCATCTCGGGAATCCGTTCCACTGCCGGCTGGATGTTGCCCTCTTCGTTCCGGCATGGCACGATCACCGACACGCTCGCGTCCGCGGGATTTCGTGCCTCGGTTATCGGCCGCGCCACCATCACCTGCATCATGCACAATCGCCTGATCCCGGGCAGCCGGCCCACCACTTCATTCAGCAGCCAGGAGAACGCCGGGATTTTTTTCGGCAAGAGCAACAGCCGATGCTGGTGTACCGGCCGGAATCCCGCCAGTTTCAGAAATCCCCGTAGGTCGTTCCCGTTCACCCAGTTGGGCTCGACGAAGCGCGAGCGCAGCCCCAGCTTGGTCGCCAGCTCCAGAATTGGCTGCCAGAGATGGTTGTAATTGACGACGATCAGGCACGTCTCAGCCGTGCAGTGTGCCTTGATCCGCTCGAACGCCTTCAGAATGTCCACCGTGTCGAAGATGTGATTGAAGATTACGTAGTCAAACTTCTCTCCGAGCTCGAGATCTTCAGGATCGCAGCATACAAACTCCAGCTCCGGATATCTCTGCTTCGCCACGCCAACCATGACGCCGCCGATCTCCACCCCTACGCCGCGTGAAGCCTCGAGTGCTTTTAACGAGTCTCCCCGCAGGCAACGTAGTTCCAGCACGCGGCTTCCCGGCTCCACGATGAACTGCAGCAGCTTCTTCACGCGCCCATAAAAATATTGGTTCGAATCGATCCAGCGCCCGCGTTCCGCGGCGGTGCTGTCCTGGAGCTGGCGCCGCGCCGTGCGCACCTCATCCAGCGCCGCCACGCCCCAACTCGGCTTAATCTCGGGCATCTCCTCTACTCTCGTCACCGGATGCCCCCAGCGCCCGCCCGCTCCCATACCACGAGCGTCAACCAATGCTCTTCGCCTCCGGCGACCAGCGGGCCTTTCGGTTCAAATCGCGACTTAAGATAGTGCGCCAGCTCCTGGTTGAAGTCCCGTCCGAAATCCGGCACTCCGTATTCAACGAACGTCCGGTTCGACCACAGCAGATACTTCACGTTCTTTTGTTCGATCTCCCGGAACAATTCCTCAGTCATCTTGCCAGGTGCCACGATTCCCGGATTAAACGCGTAAACCCGCGTCGGCGTATAGGTGTCCGACAGGAAGTACAGGCTCGTGTCCTCCGGAAGAATCAGCACCGCTTCGCCGCGCGCTTTTTTTTCCTGGAGAAACGCCAGAGCCGCCCGATAGTTATCGGCCACTCGTTGGCTAACCCGCAGCGTCCCATACTTGGTCTCGAACGGTACCGGGTTCACCCTTCGTCCTTTCAGTACCGCCACCATCGCCACCGCCGCCAAGCACCCCACCAGCGCCACGGTGCCCGCGCGCCGCGCTCCCGGATTGTTCTCTCCTTCGCGGGCGCCAAACACAATCATCAAGAGAATTAGGTAGCCCAGCGTCGCCGGCCCGTTGTAATAAATCGGATATCCGTCCGGGCTCATGTTGAGCAGCAGCCGGAACGCCAGGAAGCTCGAAAATACCAGCAGCAGCGCCAGCTGCGCCGCGCGATTTTTTTTGGGCTCGCGCAGCCAGTACCAAGCCGCGATTGCCGCCCCCGCCGCCGTGTACAGCACCATGGCCTTCGGGAAAAACACCGTCCGCACCACCCATGTCAGCGATAGCTCCCAGAGCAGCATCCTGCAATACGCCACCAGCCCCAGTACCAGCAGGATCACCAGCAGATTCCCGCGCAAGCTCATCTTCTTTTCGGAAAGCAGCAGCCGCAGCGCCAGCAGCGTTCCCGCCACCAGCACCGTGTGCTTCAGGGCCGTCAGCAGCGCTTCTCCGCTGAACGCCAGTCCGGTCTGCGCCAGCCACGCCTTCCCGTACGTCCTCATGAAAAACGACGTCGGCCAGCTCATGATGTTTTCTTGCGTGATGAAACTCGCTCCGCGAATCGACACCATCCATCCAATCACTGCCGCGCAAATCGCCAGCCCCGGTATCATCGCGGCCAAATCCTTCGCGAACCTCTTCCAGTTTTTCTCCGCCACCAGCCGGAAAGTCGCCGCCATTCCCAGCGCCGCGTAGCACGCCACGCCGAACTCCAGCTTCATCAGCAGCCCCGCCGCGGCCAGCAGTCCCCCCGTCGTCATCCACATCCAGCCGCTGCTGCGCAGTCCCCGCACCAGCAGCCACAACAGCGCGCACGCGGTCGCGCACCCATAGACCGCCGCAAAACTGTAGGGCAGCGGAAAGCAAAACAGCCCTTCGTGGAATGCCTCCAGCACCACCACCGCTCCAGCCACCCATCCCGGCAACGGATAGCTAAGCTCGCTTCCTGTCAGGAAAAGAAAAATCGCCGAAACCAGCGCGGAGACTCCGCCCGCAAAATACAGCATCGCCAGGTGCTTTCCAAAAATCGTGAACAGCCAGCTGTTGAAGTACACCGCGCCCGGTCCGTAGTGATACCAAACGTCCCGGTAGAGCATTTGTCCTTCGCTCAGCACCCACGGCACGTACATCTCGTGTCCCGCATCAATCGACAGATCTCCCCAGGTCGCCCATGTCGCGTACATCTGAAACGCCGTGAGCGCCGCCAGTCCCGCGATGCCCAATGCCACCATCCCGCGGCTCGCTCGGCCACGCCCGCTTTCGGACGCTTGTTTCGCGCCACCTTCCGGGTGCATCCGTCCCGCCCAAGCAGGCTCCTCGCTCCGCACTTCAGCCGGCTCCACTCCTCTATCGAGTGCTGTTTTCATTGAACTCAAATACTAGCAGCGCGTCTTTTCGCCGGTGTCATCCTTGAATTTCTTCGTTATGCGTCAGTAACTCTGTACCGTTTGAGGACGCGGCCGCGCGCCGCTGCAAAGCCCTCACGCCTGGCGCTAGCTTTTCCCAGACTGCCTCGCGAGAAGCATCAGCTCCGCCAAGTAGCTCCGGCTAGGTTCGAGACTCCGATCCGTTTTTGCTAGTTCTGCCGTGGACTCTGGCAAGTGGTAGTACGGAATTCCCGGCTCCAGGTGGTGCGTGGCATGTTCGGCGAATCCGTACGCACCAAAAACCAATCGACCCACCGGCCCGCACCGGAAGTTCCGCAAAGCCGCTCTCCCGTGTTGGGACTCCGCTCCTTGCTCTACTTGGTGCTCCGCGATCGCTCTCAGGTTGGCCATGAACACCGTCAGCGTCGCCAGCCCGTAGAGATACACCGCTCCGTATGCTGCCGCCGCCGTCAGCACTGCATCCGGCCACAGCGCTCGCCCGCTGCGCGTCCAGGCCGCCAGCAAGATCGTCCCCGCGAAAATCGCCTGCGTCACTACCGTCCGCGCCACCCACATGTGGCTCTTTCGCTCCTCGGCCGCCGCGTCTTTTTTCTCTCCCACTTGGAGCGCGAATTTCCGCAGCGCCTCGCGGAACACTAGGCACCGCCCGATCATCAGGAACATCTTCCCGCCCGTGATCTCGATCAGGTACGCGTCCTTCGTATCCCCGTCCACTCCCAGGTGCTTGTGGTGTTCCCAGTGCCTACGCCGGTACGCGTCAAAATCAGCGAGCAGCAGCGGTCCCACCACCCACCTGCCGCACGCATCGCTCAGCTCTCTCATCCGGAACGTGTGAAAGTGCGCGCACTCGTGCATCAGGTTCAGCAGCCCGTTCATCAGCACGCCGCACCAGGCCCACAGCAAGAACCACCAGCAATGCCATCCCCAATACGCCGCTGCGTACACCGGCGCCAGCACCAGCAGCACGTGGCTTCCCGTCACCGCCCACGACTTCCAGTCCGCGCGCTTTTCCACTTCGCTCAGATCGATTCGCTTGGCCATCGCACTCCGCCGCTCGTGCCCCGGTCGGCGTCTTTACTCCACGCTCTTTGTCGCCACGAAGTCAACAATTCCTGGGCTGCCCGACAGCAGGTCCGCCGGCGCCAGCGCGCTAGCTCCCGCTAGCAACGCCAGCCATCGCCAGCCGCTTCGCCGGATTCGGCCCGCTCCTTCGTCCTTGAGACTCCCCAGACTCACCGCAATTCCCGCCGGGTTGAACGCCCCCGAAATCTTTGTGGCCCTCAGCCCGCTCTTTTCCAGCGCCTGCTGCAGACCGGCACGCGAGAACACCACGGTGTGTCGCGGCGAATGATACCCGCTCCATTTTTCGCCGAACACTCGATGCTCCAACGAATCTGCCGCGGGCGTCTGCCCCTCCAGTACACCGCCCGGCACCAGCCTTCCGGCCAGTGCCGCCACTGCCGCCCGTGGGTCCGGCAGGTGCTCGATCACGTGGTTCATCGTAATCACCGCGCAGCCCGGCAGACATTCCAATAAATCCTTCAACTCCCCTTTTACGATCGTCACCCGCCCGTTTGCCGGCCGCTGCGTTTCGCACTGCTCTCCAATTTCAAATCCCCACAGTTCGCGCCCCGGCATTACTTCCGCTGCATGCACCAGGAACGACCCGTCTCCACATCCGAAATCCAGGATCGCGCCCGGCGCCTTGGCCAGCTTCTTTAGCCGTCGCGCACGCAGCGCGTCGCGCACCCGTTGCAGCAACCCTCCGTGGGTCACGCTGTGGTAATCCGCGGGATAGAAACTCGCGAGCTCCGCTCCGCCGGGCATCGGCTCCTGAAAAAGTGTGCGGCATGCCGGGCACTCCACATACCGCCCCACCCGCTCCAGCGCATACTCATGATCGGGAATCTCCGTCGCTGTTCCTTCAAACCGCTCGTCGCACGCGGGACAGACACATTGGTGTTTCTCGCCGCTCATCTGTGTTTACCTTCTCATGCTAGCAGCGTGCTCCATTCTCGTTCGCCTCCTCGCCCCGCCTGTGCGCTTTCCTGCAACTTGTGGGCAACGGATTCTCAGGCTGTCCCGCCTGCCAAAGGCGCGGTTCTTTTTTTTGGACTTTGACACAGGAAGGTAGAATTCAAGAGCTCTTTGTCTTCGCGGACGCAGCAGTGCTCATGCCCTGATCGGTTCTCTCACTCTCCAGCCCGAATTCTTGTCCCAATTCTTACCGAATTCCTAAACGCCATTTAGCAGTTAGTCGCAGGGACTATTTACTCCTTAAAGTCGCTCTTTCCACTTGAATTATTCTGGCATTCTAGGTCGCGTCACATGCCCGCTCATTCATCGCGAACTCGCTCCGCCGCCGCTATCTTTCTCCTGGTGTGGATGCTTTCCGTCGCCTATCTTGTGGTCAACCTGAACCGCGGCTGGGTGCCCCACGACGAGGGTATCCTCGGCCAGTCCGCCGAACGCGTCCTGCACGGCGAACTGCCTCATCGCGATTTCAACGAACCCTACACCGGCGGCCTCGCCTATCTGGATGCTGCTGCCTTCCGTCTCTTTGGCATAAATCTCATGGTCCTCCGCTGGGTTCTCTTCGCATTTTTTCTTTTCTGGGTGCCCGCCGTATTCGCCATTGCACGCGAATTCTGCGGACCGTGGCCCGCCGCCGGTGTCACTCTGCTCTGCGTCGCTTGGAGCGTTCCCAACTATCCCGCCGCGATGCCCTCGTGGTTTTGCCTTTTTCTCGCCACCTTCGGCGTTCTGGCCCTGCTCCGGTACCTCCGCGCGCCCCATCCCCGCTGGCTGTTCCTCGCCGGGTTGTGCGGCGGTTTTTCTTTCCTCATGAAGACCCCCGGCCTCTACTATGTCGCCGGCGTTCTGCTTTTCTTCGTCTTTCGCGAACAATCGCTTTCCCGGCCAGCCGCCTCACTGTCGCACGCAGATTCGCTACGGGGCAACGTAAGACCGCGCTCTACCGCCTACGTCTTTTTCGTGGCTCTTTCCCTCTTGCTCTTTCTGGTGGTCCTCGGTCGTATGGTCTTGCCTCGCGGAGGCGTCTCCGAATTTCTCCACTTCGTTTTTCCCGCGCTAGCCATCTGCGGCTTGCTGCTGGCCCGCGAACGTTTCCCCGCTTCTTCCGGCAATCTCGCTCGTTTGAGGCAGCTCTTCTCGCTCGCCGGTCCCTTCCTGGCCGGAGTCGCGTTGCCCATCCTGCTCCTCTTCGCCTTCTACTGGCGCGCCGGCGCTCTGCATCCGCTATTCACCAGCCTCTTCGTAACTCAACTCCGCCGACTCGCCGACGCCCGCTTGCCTCCGCCCCATTGGGTATTCGAGTTGTGCGTCATTCCCCTGGCTCTCTTTCTCTCCCAAAAGCGCCCATCCGGTCGCCATCCGCACGTTGCCATCGTCCTCAAGATTATCGCAGCGTTGCTGCTCTTGCTCACCTGTCGTAAATATGTTGTGGTGCTATTTCTCACTTTGAATTCGGCTCGCGATGCGCTGCCGCTTTTCGCCGTCGCCGCCGCCTTGCTCCTTCACGCCCGTTTGAAGAATTCACAGTCGGATTCGCGCGATCAGCAGCTTATGCTGCTTGTTTCCGTCGCTTCCATGTGCAGTCTCGTGCAGTTCCCCTATGCTGGGCCTCTCTATTTTTGCTATTTCGCAACGCTTGCTGTTCTCGCGTTGCTGGCTTTTCTTGCGCTTGTGCCGCAGCGCAGCCGCTTGAACCTTTTGTTCGCCGGAGCTTTCTTCACCCTGCTGGCCATCTTTGTGTTCCGCCCGGTCACTCTGGCCTCGTTTGCCTTCCAGCATTCGGCCAAGCTTCCCGATGTCTCGCTGGACCTGCCCCGCTCCGGCGGACTTCGCGTGTTCTCCGACCAGGCCACCCGCTACCAGCAGCTCATTCCTTTTCTGGTCCGGCTTTCTCCGGACCACCCCATCCTGGCCGCGCCCGATTGCCCAGAAGTTTACTTTCTCTCCGGCCTCCGCAATCCCACTCCGTTTTTCTTCGATTTCTTCGCGCAACCCGCGGCATACAAGATTTACATGGGACAGCTATTGGACCGCCCCGGCTTCATCAAAGTCGTCGTGCTCAACAATGACCCTGCTTTTTCACTCCTACACCGCGACGCTCTTCGGTCCCTGGTAATCGCACGTTTTCCCGATTCTCGAACGTTCGACAGGTTCGAGGTTTTCTGGCGACCATGATCAGTGCGATAGACAAGAAGTTGGACTATGAAAAAATAACAGTAATGTAAACAGCTGTGTCTTTTTCTGTCCGACGTTCCATCGCCTCTGTTCTAATGGAAATAATTATGGAAGCAAAACCAATCAGCAAATGCCGCGTGTGCGGGAATAGTGACCTTGCAACGGTTCTCGCGGATCACGAGACGAGCCGCCACGGCAGGTGGCCTCCAGTCCGGAATCTTGATGTGCCATGCATCCGGTGCCTTTCCCTGTGATATTCAAAGATAGGCCAGACAATCAACATTTCTCGATAAATTCCGAGCGATTGGATCCGGCGCCACAAAATGCTACCTGCCAATGAATAAGAAACGCGCTCCATACGTGGTTTTCCTCTGTTCCTTGCCTGCCTTATTACTGTCGGTCGCCTGTCTCGTGCCGTACCTCGATAAGGCGTTTGTGGTCGACGATCCTGTCTTCCTGCTCCAGGCGCGGCAAATTCTTAAGGAGCCTCGGCATCCTATGGCGCTGAACATCTGTTGGGTTTTTGATAATCAATGCGAGCCTGTTGCCGCTAATATGCCTGGCAACTTTCTCATGTCGTACTACCTAGCACCCGTAGTGAACCGTCCCAACCCGGAACGGTGGGTCCACCTGATGCAGATCGTCACGCTGTGGTGCGGCATTGTAGCTATGGTGTCTTTGGCGCTCCGTTTCGGTTTCGATTCATTTGCCGCCGGCGCCGCGGGTCTGGTCCTGGCCGCGTCGCCGCCGGTGTTGGCCATGGCCAGTACGGCCATGCCAGAGGTGCTGGCCATGGCGCTCTCCGTAATTGGGCTAGAGCGTCTGTGGGCGTGGAAGGAGGATGGCAAGGCGATAGACGGTGTCATAAGTGCGCTGGCACTCGGTCTTGCGCCCATTGCTAGGCTACATCTGGTATTGCTGTGGCCTGTAGCAGCAGTGCTGTTGCGCGATGACGGAAGAATTTTCGATGAGCGGAGTTGGATCCGCCTGCCGACGCGACGATGGCTGCCACTGATCTGCGCCGCCTTCGTAACCTCCATCGTTGTGGTTATCACGCATGAGTCCGGCAGTGGCCTAAAGCCAACGCACATGTTTCTCAGACCGCAAAGTTTTGAACACAATTTACTCAGTTATTTGAGTTATTGGATGGTTTGCATGCCGCTTGGACTGGCTTGGCTCGTATTGCGGAACCGTGCCGTGCGAGTCTGGCTTTCTCCCATTGTGATGGCGCTTCTGTTGTTGCGGCCTGCGGGGGTTCTGTTCTGGCTCGCTGCAGGACTCGGCTGTGTCGTGCTACTCGATATTCTCCTATGGAGCCTTCAAAGCCGAGATCATCGCCGCATCGCGTGTTTTCTATGGCTGCTGCTTCCGTTGGCGGCCCTACCTTACATCCAGCTTCCCGTAAAACTCCTGGTTCCATGCGCTCCCGCGGCCGCGATGCTGGTCGCCGACATCCTGCCTGCTTTTCGATGGCGCAGGATCGCATTGTGCGGAATCGTTGCCATCGGAACAGTCTTTGCAAGCATGATTCTGCATGCGGATTATCAATTTGCTGAAATGGGGCGACAGGCAGCAGAACGTTTGGTCAAACCTCGCGTCGCGAGTGGGCACCGCGTGTGGTTTGCAAGCCAATGGGGTCTCTACTGGTACGCGCTCAAGGCCGGTGGTCAAGTCTTAGGAACCAACGACGTGCCGACGCCGGGCGATTACCTGGTGAGGGGGGAGTTAGAAGGTTATCCTGAAACGTTGAAACGGCTACCGCCAGCGATTCAGGTAGAAACTTTCAGGATCGGCGGCTCTGGCGGCCGTACCATGAGTCCGAGGGATAATGCCGGATTGTACTCCAACTCGTTCGGCGACCTGATCTGGACGTGGGGTACGGGAGAATGGAATCACTACGAGCTTTGGCAGTTTCGGTACTTTTGACCTGGAAACTGTCCTTCCAATCGTTCCATATTGGAACCACATTCGGCCCTCGCCCTCAACTGGCTTCCCGTCCTTCTCATCCTAAAATTGATCCGCGTCTTATGCCCCAACACATCCTCGTCGCTGGCGACGCTGGCTACATCGGCGGAGCCGCCGTCGGCCACCTCAGGCGGCCCTTGAGCAAGCCTGCAAGACAATTTTCAGTTCACCATTCTCGATGACCTCTCGCGCGGCCACCGCTCCTCCGTACTTCCCGCCGCCCGCTTCGTGGTCGGCAATATCGCCGACGCCGTTCTCCTCGATCAGGCCTTTGCCGAATCCGCCGTTATGCACTTCGCCGCATTCGCCGAAGTCGGCGAATCCATGCACATTTCTCGGAATCATCGGTGAATACGTCGGCCGCATTATGAAGAGGTGAAATCGCGGCCCGTCTACGCGATACAGAAGAAGCCGGGGGCAAGGACAAACCATTGCATTAGGCGATCGCCAGGAGTCACTCGTCGCTCCGGCGATCCGCAACCCTGTTCGCCAGCTCCGAAAAAATCCGCCGCGCCCTCAATTGGACGCTGGCGAATACCCCTCGCCCCTTTCGCTCCTCAGCGCCACTCCCACCCCATATTGTCGTCTGTGATGATCAGAGGATTCTTGATCCTTCGTCTTATCGACTCAGAAGTTTCCATCCCCTCGCGCAGGTCGCCCCGCTCCACTGTGTTTGCCAGCTCCTCGTATTCCCGCAGGACGGAATCGCAACCCGAATCGCCAGCTTGGAATACCGCCCTTCCGTCGATCGAGTACCCTCGAAGGACCGATTTCCAGCGTTCCTTATCCACTTTCAGGGGAGATTCACTGACAGCTAAAAAGTTTAGAACGCGGAGCCCATGGGGGAACACAGCCAATCCCGTTGCCATGACGTCGTCCGAGCCCGTCGTGTTGTAGTAGTAGGCCCCGCCAGCCGCTAAATGTTCCTTGACGATCTTCAAATAATCCGTAGAGAGCAGCTGCGCGCTGTGATCTCGCCAATAGAAGCTGTTGTTTTGCACGATCAAGTCGTATTGGCGATCGGGGTGCGACAGCATCCATCGTCTGCCGTCATCAATGTGTATTTTGAATTTCGGGTTGTTGAGCAACGAACTCACGACCGGATATTTCGCGATCAGGCCGAGATATCCGGGATTGATCTCCACCGCTTCCAGCAATTCCACGCCGGGGTAATGCACCAGCACCTGCGCCCACGACCCGGAGGATAACCCAATCAGCAAAATTCGCTTCGGTGACGGATGAAACGCTCCGACGGCGAAAGCTCGGACGATTCGGTTCTTGTCGTGAACAGGGTCCGTGCTGAAAGATCCATCGTAGACTCCGCTGCCCAATACTTCATCATTTGCCAGCACCGCAATAATTCCGCTGCGGTTCTCCACCAGATGAACCAGCGAACTCGCTTCGTTCGCCTCGATACCCAGATTCAATCGCCTCTGAAAGTCGGGGTAAAGCTTTGGCGCCAGCGCAAACGCCACCAGAGCAATTCCGCAAACCGACACGAGCGTGACCCTCGAGACGATCCCCCTTGGTAACACCGCGACCAGTGCCAATCCCGCGGCCAGCGAGATTCCTCCCAGCAGGAACGCCAGTGCTTGCAGTCCCATGTAGTTCATCAGGACGAAGCCAATCAGTAGCGAGCCCGCAGCCGAACCGGCGATGTTTGAGACGTAAATTAGGCTCACTTTCCGGCCCGTCTCGGATCCTCCTCCCATCGCCAATCGGCAGAGTAAAGGAAACGCGGCTCCCAACACCGCCGCGACCAGAAAAAATCCCGAAGCCGCAAGTAGGTAGTTGAGTCCCTTCCATTTCAAGAACGCCACCGCAGGGATGAGCAAGGGCGAGATCCCTCCTGCGACCGCCAGCAACATGCACACACCCATGCCGATCTCTCCAGCAGTTTTCTTTTCCGTCATACGGCCGCCGATGAATGCTCCGCCGGCCACACCCGCCAGAAAAGTGGCGAGCAACAGGGCGAACGCGGGCGCCCGATCTTCCGAAGCCAGCACAAACACTCGAAACCATACAATCTCCAGCCCCAGAGACACGAATGCCGTTACTCCAGAGAGCGCTGCGGCCCCTCGCAAACCTAGTAGTGGCTTCAGTTCATTGCCGCGCTCGGTGGGTTCACTTGCCCCCTTCTGGCGCCAGATAATCACGGCTGTGATTCCCACCAACAGATTCATTACCGCTGCGATTCTTACCGCCCCGGACTGGCCAAGATCTCGCAGCAGAAACGTCCCGCAAAAATAACACGCTACTGCGGATCCAAATGTATTCGCGAAGTACAGCACGCCCACCGAATATCCCACCGGGAAAAAGCCGCGAACCATGTAGTCCGTCAGCAATGGCAGGGTCGCACCCATGCACATCGTGGGCAGCAGAAGGAGTCCCAGGCTCAGTGGCACCACATAACCCAGCGGCGCGCCAGCCGTGTGTAGCGCAGCCCAATGGAAAATCCGCAGCGATAGTAAACCGAATGCCGCGGTTCCTAATTCTGCTAATGCGAATATGAAAATCGCTGCGCTCTGATATCTGGCCGAAAGCCATCCCCCCAACAAGCTGCCTAGACCTAGCCCGATCATGAACGCGCTGACCACTGCGGCGACCGATTCTGAATTTACTCCGTAAATCGCGAACAAAGCCCTCTGCCACACGATTTGGTAAATTAACGCCGGCATGCCCGAACAGAAGAACAGTAGTAACAGCGGCGCTACTTTCTTTTGCAAACCGCTGGTTTGACATAGCACTCCAATCAAAATAATCGCGTCGTAAACGAGAAGGAAGGCCACCGGCAGCGTTGGCATGGTGCTTCACCCTCTGAAATTCCTTCCGAGTTTACGTGAACTTCACAACTGCCTACTTCCTTAAATCCGCCTGGTTGCCCTCTAGTACCGGCTCCGAACGAATCCGCCACGAACCAAACTGGACGCCCAAGTATCCCCACCTCGACCACATTCTTTCTTCCGCCTGGCTCGCCTTGCGATGAATACGCGAACGCGCGATTCTCACGGACTGGTCCTCCTACGAGACGCCAGTTTGAAACTCGGAACATCAGCTCTCGCAAAAAGTGCCGCTTTCTTGACTTGAACAACAACCGCCTCAATAATGGATAGACATGAACGTGGACGCCGGAGGTGCAGAGGCGATGTTCCTGGACGTGAAGGAACTGGCAGTCCGCAAGCTGAACATCCGGAAGAGCTACGCCCCGGGCAG
>Ga0068863_100005020_pt1 | contig 13045 bp, 11 predicted proteins | sample KBSSwiS62_FD_66596 | JGI IMG/M metagenome (GOLD analysis project Ga0068863, IMG submission 66596) | Switchgrass rhizosphere microbial communities from Kellogg Biological Station, Michigan, USA - KBS Switchgrass S6-2 | ecosystem: Host-associated > Plants > Roots > Rhizosphere > Soil ...
GGATCTCTTTGTAAACTTGGACTGAGAACACCTCCGTCAGGGGCAGCTCGCTGATTTCCTGGCGTAATCCGGCGGCACAAATGAAGAGTTGGTCGAGACAACGAGAGAATTCTTGGCAGCGGCCGCGCAGATCGGGAACAGGGTGATTCGGTGACCTGTTGGGCAATCGGAGGATGTCAAACTCTTGGCCGGCAGGCTCCGGAGGGTGCACCGAGCCATGCCGATTGTCCTGAGCAGCCGGCGTTGGCATGCAAGAGAGGGCAGAGACGAACACCACAGTGGAGCGAAGGAAATTCCGGCGCGCCAACTCCCTGGTCTCGCCCAAGTGGATTCCTGCCATGGCAAGTCTCTAGTTCACCGTCACGGATATTGTTGTCGAGTGCTGGAGCGCAACCGAATTGGCCGTCACTGTGACCGTGTAGTTTTGTGGCGATGGGCTAGTTTGACTGCTTCCTCCTCCGCACGCAGCCAGCAAAAACGTTGCGACTAACAAGAGAAGACATAGGGTACACAAACTGCGGCGTTTGCTATCAAAGGCTGTCGCTAGGACGCAGCCCATCAACCCTAGCGGCAACAAACTCGCATAGAGTCGGCTTAGAGTCCCGAATGGGAGCGGCGGCGTAACCGCAGCGGCCAGCGCTGGTGCATTGATCGTGAGAGTCGCGGTGTCTCCCGGCTTTATCGACGCTGGCGAGATCCGGCAGGTCGGCATCGGCGCAGGCCCCGTCGTCACCGCGCACCCCAGCGCAATGTTCCCGGAGAACCCTCCCTGCGCTGGAAACGTCAGCACGTCGCTTGCTTGCCCTCCGCGTCGCATTGTCAGGCTCGTTGCCGCCGGACTAACTGAAAAATCCGGCAGCAGGCTGAAGCCGGCGGTGACATTCTTGTTGGAATTCAGCGTGACACTGCAACCATTTGAGTCACTCCCTGTACATGCCCCACTCCAGCCTACAAAGGTAGAGTTTCCGCCCGGGCTCGCTGCCAGTGTGTAGGCGGTCCCTGGCAGAATCTGCCCAATTGAGCAGGTTTCCCCACTACTTTCACAGCTAATTCCGACGGGACTGCTAGAAACATTACCGTTTCCATCCCCTGTGAACGTAACGGTCAGAGTATAGACTATGGGGCTGGTATTCAGAGAGACTGCGACCGAAGCACCTTGGAAAGAGAGCAGATCATAAAGATTATCCCTGTTTAAATCCGCGACGGCACTCGGTGAGAACGAGATGTTCACTGTGGAAGGTTGCGAAAAAGTTCCATCTCCCTTACCAAGCATCATGTTTCCCGAAGCCGTAAACGAAATTCCGAGATACTTAGTTCGTAAGTACAGCAGATCTAGGTTTCCATCTCCGTCGAAATCCCCTATTCCCGCAGGACTGATAGCATCTCCCACTGTCGGAGCGAATACATTGCTCTTGCTTGAGTTAGCCGTAGCCAGGACTTGTTCTGTCTGGAATGTACCGTCTCCGTTTCCCACGAAAATGCTGAGATTCGTGATTAAGGAGGAACCGCCCTCCGGGTTAGTGCTATGGTGAAAATGCGCTGAGGTCGCGACTAAGTCTGCCACTCCATCATGATTGAAATCAGCGACCTGGACGCCTGCCCCTGAGAACGTGCTCGCGACGAGGACTGTCGAGGGCGGTTGAAATGTGCCGCCCCCTTTGCCAAAAAGAATGTTGTATCCGTCGGGGCCGTCCATCACCAGATCGGGCTTTCCATCGTTGTTGAAGTCACCTGTCGCCAGCGATCCTTGACCTCCTATTGGCAATGTAAGGCTTTTGGGGACATCGAATGTACCTGTGGTTATCAGGGACCAGCGAAAGGCGGCGGGTGCCTTCAATGCGGAACAAAAAGGCTTTCGCCAGAGATTGAACTGGATTATCCACTTCTCCGCTAACCAGACGGAATCGGAGCATGCCTGTGGGCTGACCTTGACGAAACAGGGCCGCTATCCTGCGCGGATAGGCTTCAGCCCATCCCGAGCAGAATCAGGATGGAATTAAGCGGCGACTTGACTGCCTTTCAACGTAAGTGATAAAGACTAGACTCATGCCGAAAACCGCTGAAGAGTGCCTTACTGGCGAATTCCTTTACGGCGACGACTTTCCGCCGGAACTTGCAAAGCGCTGGTTTGAGTACGAACAAACCGCCTACTTTGATCTCGCCGCCACCTATAAATCGCATGAATATTGCTACCATGCGCTCCACTGGAAACTTGGTTACCAGTACCTTCCGAGCCGCAGGCGGTTCCGGCGTGTGCTCGGCATTGGTTCGGCGCGCGGAGATGAATTCGACGGCATCCGCGATCGATGCGAAGAAATCACGATTGTCGAACCTGCCGACGGCTTCGCGAACTCGAAAGCGCGTTACGTGAAGCCGTCCGCAGACGGCTCGCTTCCCTTCCCGAGCGAATCTTTTGATCTCCTCACCTGCTTCGGCGTGCTGCATCACATCTGCACCGTAAGCGCCGCATTCCTGGAGATCGCACGCTGCGTGGCGCCCGGAGGTTACATGCTCGTCAGTGAACCCATCACTTCGATGGGCGACTGGCGACAACCGCGCACCGGCTTGAGCCCGAACGAGCGCGGGATTCCCCTTCCGATATTTCACCAGATGATCGAGCGAAGCGGACTTCACATTGACCTGGAGAGTTTTTATGAATTCCGACCGTTGGCCAACATCTCGCTGGCTTGCGGAATTAAGCCTTACAATTCCCGCATTCTCACGTGGTTCGATACAGTCATCTGTGAATTCCTGCCGCACTGCTACCACGCACGAACCCTGCTCGAAAAGTTCCGGCCCGTAAGCGTGTACTATGTGCTTCATCGTTAGTTGTGTACCGCCCCGCATTCAATGTTCGTGAACTGAGCCGCTGCCGCCGTGAGACTAATCGTCCGCACGGTGATCGAAGCCGCCGCCTTTGCCGTAATAACTTGCAAAGCAGGCACACCGGAAGTGATCGCGTTCCCCATGCACCCGGTTACCTTGTAGTTCGTATCCGCAAAGGCGTTTGGCCAGGTGATCGTCGTTGTGCAAGTAGCATTCAGTGAGGCTGCTGTCGCGCATCCGGCAGTGCTTTGCGTTTGCAGTGGATTGTTGGCACCGCTTCCCGCCGTAAGGAGTTTAACGAAGCCAGTGCTGTTGGGGTTGACGAATGGCCAGTGGACCGTCGAATCGCAGTAGAACACGTCGAATCCTGCTGTACCCGCTGGAGCCGCTATTTCAGGACAACCGATTCCGCCGTCGGCCTGGACATTCAGCCGGCGTGCCCCGTTGGTATAGAGTGCGAAGGGATGCGCTGTTGTGGTACCGAGGCCAAGCTGTCCGCTGGCAAATGCATCCATGCCGAAGAGCGCGTTTTCGGTTCCGGAAGTGTTGTTCCTCAGCTTGATTTGCGAGGAAGATTCCATGATGAAAAAATTCCCACTAGGGGTAATGACGTGAAGCCTTGCATTGTCTACCCATTCCTCGTTATTGGAGCTGGCAGACCAAGAATACCGAGGGACCACGCCATGCTGTGCCACATTATCTGCGACGCTGTTGTCTGAGCAATTGGCGGCCCATTGGCAAGTCGCGTTACCAGGCAAGTATCCTGCGGGTTCACGAGCAAGCTACAGGTTCAACCTGGCCGGAAACACCGGCTGTGGCAAGGCTGCCACGAAATCGGCAAGAAAAGTTCTAAAATCGTCGCCTTGGGCGCGCCACTTTCAACGCGATTTGTTTTCACTAACTTCCAGCTCCACCCTCGTGCAAGTTCGAACTTGGCCGGTAAGTGGGCAATGTGGCTTTGCTTTGCCCAAAGATTTTCATCACAGCTAGTACGACCGCTACTAGAGCCCAGATGGCAACGGCTTCGAGGATGAACCAATATTGACCAAGCTTCTCGACCGTAAGCTGAGTCGTTCTACTCTTTCGGGGGAGCGATGAAATCAATCACCTGCCTGTCGTTTCGCCGATAGATGCTGAAGTCCCTACGGTCGACAGTGACCACTTGGGAGCGCGGATGACGCTCGCTCAAGACCACAATCGATGCGTCTGCCAGATCCATTTGGTCGTAGCGCGCCATGAGGGTCCGTAGCCGCGGCCAGTGTGTCGCAACTGGCAGGTCCAGCCTAACCGCGTCACGTTCGAGCAGTTGAAATAACGGATCGACGTCTATCCGGTCGTTGCGCAGGAAGTACGCCACTTCGGTAAGAACCGGCTCCGTCGTCAACATCGGGGAACGCACCTGCTTCATCACCGCGACAGCCCAAGAGTGATATGGGTCATTGCGGTTGAGATACGCTACGAACGGTCCCGTGTCGCAAATCGTGATCACGATCGCGCGAACTTGCGCCGGTCGTTGGTCGCAGGCGTTCGGTCGCCCGCCAGGCTGCCCGCAAGATCAGAGGTAATCTCGTAGACGGACCGACGGGCCCGACGGCGCGGCGCAACCTCGAGCCTCTCACGAATGAGGGCGGCCACGCTGCGTCCTGTTGCGCGGGCTTCCTGCCTCAACTGGCGCAGTGTCGTATCTGGAAGCTTGACAGTAATCCCCTTCATGATCACCTCATGGTAACTCCATTCTGTCAGAATGGCAATACCCAGGGTATCGCGGCAGGGGCTTTGATTTGTAGCGACGCCGACACCAAGAAGCAGCGCGAGTACACCGCTCGAAATAATCGGCCGATTCGCCACGCCACCCGGCACTTTCGTGAAGTGAGCAGAGCCTCAGAGGACAGGGCAGAAGAAACCGTCCCTCACTGAATCTAGTCCCTATTTTGTTAATGCGAAGATTCGCAGAGACGTAACCACAGTCTTGCCTCAAGCCAGGGGAAAGAAGAGCTTATCCATGGCGCAAAAAAAGATTTCTAGCAGTGTAGTACACGAAGTGCCCGCAGATTTAAAACGAGCACGTGCGATTCTTGCAAAAATGGCTATTACATCGGCCCACTGGCAATTTGGAGAGTAGGATTAACGTATGAATCGCACGCGCATGCTGACGGTCCTGATTATCCTTGCCGCACTGGTCGTCACCCTGACAGGCGCATTCATGACTCGCGGCGTGATGACATACCTTCCGTTCCTACAGGCGAAAAAGGGAGACTGGACGGGAGCTTATGTTCCTCTCGGAATTGTGGACCAGCGGCCCTGGCAGACAGCAGCGGCTCTAGCGGCTTTGGCGCAATCGGCTGAAGAAAGGGAACTCGCGCGGGAGGCAGAACGTCTTGCGGATCACGAAGTCGACCAAGCCTTCTCGCAGTCACTTCGTCAGGTGGGCCTGGAAAAACCAAAACTTACTGGTAAGGCTCTGGCGTTGCAGCAAAGGATCACCGAGCTCGAGAAGATGATCAAGAGTGACGAGGCACGCATCGCCTTACCAAGCGAAGCATCTGGCGCAAAAGGCGGCACAACGTCCAATGTCAGCGACCTGCAAATTGCGAAGGCACAGCTTGGACTCGATCAAAACGAGCTTAGTGATTTGCGCGAAGACCTCGCGCGTGAAACTGGAGATCAGCGGATCAAGCTTCAACAGGAGCTGGTGGCGCGTCAGGCCGCCATGAAGCAGTACAAAGATCATGCTTCACAGAGCAAAGGTCAGACGGCGGTCGCTTCAGCGGAGAATTACAAGACGCTGGCACAGCAGCTGGCGACCTGGCAGTCTCTCAGGAACAGGAAAGAACTCATTGCGCAAGCTGAACAATTGGCTAGGGCCGATGTAGCTTCGCTGACCGAAGATCAGGCAAGGCTTAAAGCAGAGACCGCAGGCGAGTCCGATAAAGTCGCCAATGGATCCAGCTCAGATCGCGTCGACCGCCTGCAACAAAAGGCTGTTCGCCAAAACATTCTAAACATCCTTGGCGATCGGCTGGGAACGCAACAGCAGCTCGTGACGCTCTACGGAAAATGGGGAGAGCAAGTCGAGATACAGCGCAAAATTGTCGTTCATCTCATATTGCGTTCCGCGGCTTTAATTGCGGCCATCTGCTTGTTGACGATCCTAGCCGGTTGGACGCTGCAATTGGCATTGGCAAAGATGGTTCACGATCCTCGCCAAAAGCAGACATTAAGCACAGTTCTGAGTCTGGGGACACAAGGCGTCGGCCTCGTGCTGGTCCTGCTGGTAATCTTCGGTGTGCCGCGGCAGATGCCGACCATCATAGGATTCGCGACCGCGGGTCTCACTGTAGTCTTTCAGGATTTCATCCTGGCATTCTGCGGCTGGTTTGTTCTGATGGGACCAAACGGTGTTCGAGTGAGGGACTGGGTAGAGATCGAGGGTGTTTTCGGCGAGGTGGTTCAACTCGGCCTGTTTCGCACTTGGTTGCTGGAGACCGGTAACTGGACGGCACATGGCCATCCTACCGGAAGAAAAATCTCGTTTTTGAACAGCTATGCAATACGCGGCAAATATTTCAACTTCTCAACCGTGGGACAGTGGATGTGGGATGAAATCGGGGTGACGATTCCTACTGGCGCCGAGATTCATCCTCTGATCAAGAAGATCTATGAAGCCTTGGTGAAGGCCACCGAAGCAGACGCGAAAATGGCAGAAGCAGAGTGGAAGAGGGTTACGCATGAGCAAGGCTCGCCACAGTTCAGCGCCATGCCATCAGTCAACCTAAGGCCAGCGGGAGCGGGGGTTGACGTCGTAATCCGCTACATCACTCGTGCTGGCGTGCGAGTTGAGACACGAAATCGCCTGTACGAAATGATTGTGGAACTCATGCAGGGCGATACGAAGGAGAACGGTAAGCCCGCCGAACTCATTTCCCCGAAGCTGTAATCGTTTGACTTCGTCTTCGTTAAATCGATGGTGACAAAGGGTTGTGCGCAATCGGACGCGCCGCCCGCCAAGGCGGACCTCCAGGCGGCAGCGTCCCCCCGGTTTGTGTCAGAGCGAACTATTTGCAGTGAAGTGGGCGATAGCGACTTTTCTCGGACCAGTTTCCGAGCAAATGTTGTTGCTCGATTGCAATTACGTCGAAGCGTGGTGTTGGAAACGGCTTCATCCCGCCTCTCTATCAACGTAGGTTGCGGCGCGTAACCGCTTCAACGGTGCCACCCTTGCGGCTCAATTGTTTCGTAGCACCGCCTTTGACCCATCTCGATCCAGATGGAGTTGACCGAGAATTTGCGTGAGGGGAGCCAGGTGCCGCCCTAAGGAATCTTGAGATGGTTGCGGGGACCGCTACCTACTCAAAATTCCATCAATTCCCTTTCGATTCGAGATCCGAAGTCGGTCGGCAGCATGAGTCTCTTGGCAAGCCATTCGTTTCATGGTCGAAGCCCCGATTTCGCATTGGCACGCTCCGCGACAATCCGAGGGCTGCACTAGTGGTAGGAGGCCGTCGCACTTAGGTCGGTGTCTCGCGAGACACCGGCAATCTGGGAAACGGTCTGACTTTGTGGTGGAGTCCCCCATCAATTCTTGACGGCAAGGGCGAACTAAATCGCTGGTAAAGGAGGTTTATGCGCGGGAGCTTTTGACTTCGGCTATTTTCAATGCGGAATGCGAATATATCCAGGCTACGGTGTTGAAAGGTCGAATGCGTGAATGTTTAGACGAGAACCGTTATGTTCTCACTTTCTGAATGTCAAGTATTCGTCTACTTCTCGTTCACGCTGATCGGCCTCTTTCTCTGTCATGATAGCTATTTCTGTTTCACGCTTTCCGTCTAAGCCATTGAAGGATGTGCCCATCTTCAAGCCAGATCCCTTCGTTAGCCACCACCGATCGTGTATCGGCAAGGTTCCTGTCGAAACTCCGACGATAACGACTTCGGTTCGAGGTGGGACCTGATCCGACAACTTACGCCATTGGCTAGAATAGACCTGCTCAATTTCCGTGCCCTGCGGCCTTCGTTCGTCCTGCTGGATTAAGCTGGCGTGCCGGCCTGCCCATGCTACCACTTTGCTACCGTAGCGAGGGAACAGGCTACGATAAATGTTCTCGTGGGACGAGCGCATCTCCTCGTCCTTGGCATACTTAGCTCCGCAACGGCGACCGCGATCATCTCTGCGTGGACATCCAAATCGACAAATTTTATTCTTTTCACAGACCGGCTCCTTTCGTTTGTGGCTCTGCGTTTTGGTCTTACCGACTCACAGCGTAACCCACACGCTGCGAATCGGAGCCGGTCGTTCCATGGTGACAATCAGGACTTGGTGCGATCTTCCCAGTCGACCCAGTCTACAGGATGCGTCGCAAGGTAGGCATTCACCGCTTCGCCGAGAGTCGCAAAGAAGGTTTGTTCGCCAAAGCGCGTAAAGAGTCCGAAGCGTTTCAGCTTGTCCTTGACCGGATCCTTCATTTCTGCAAAGCACAATTCGATGCTGGCGGCGTGCAAGGTGTCATCTAGCTCGGAGACGGCATCGGCCGCAGTGACATCGACACTCGTGACCGGCTCCGCCGCGATTACCACCCAGCGCACGAGCGTGGGTGATTTAGCAACAGCATCTAGGACGCGTTCGCGAAACAGCTCGGCGTTCGCGAAAAAGAGGGGTGCATCCCACCGGAACAGTACGAGGCCAGGGATCTGCCGGGCCTCGGGATAACGGGTTATGTCATGATAGCCCTTCACACGTTCAACGCGGCCAAGCACTGCCGAATGCGGACGCCAGCCGTCCCAAAGGAATTCAATCACTGCAATCACGATCGCGATGGTAATGCCCGGAATGGCACCGAACACGGCCACACCTGTGAAGCAGGTCATCGAAAGCCAGAACTCCCAGCGCTGGATACGATAGATGCGGCGCAAGTCGGACACTTCGAATAGACCGATGGCCGCAGCGATGACGACGGCTGCGAGGGCGGGTTGCGGCAGATCCTGTAGAATCTCAGGCGCGAAGACCAGCAGAAGCGCGATGGCAAGTGCGCCCACGACTCCGGTCAACTGTGTCTTAGCACCTGCTGCCTCGGCCACTGGTGTTCGCGATGAGCTGCTACTGATCGGGAAGCCCTGAAAGAAAGCCGCGGCAAGGTTGGCGACGCCGAGGCCTACGATCTCTTGGTTCGGCTCAACCTGCGTTCGCAGACGCGCAGCGTAGGTTCGAGAAAGTACGCTCGTGTCGGCAAATGAAACGAGCGCGACGGCAATGCCGCCCGTGAGGATTGATACCCAGTCTTCGACGTGGACAAAGGGAAAGGTTAACGAGGGCAATCCGCGCGGCAGGGGACCAAGCACGGACACGCCTTCACGAGTAGCGAGGTTGAGGGTCGCGACTGCGACCGTGGCCGCGACGACCGCGATCAGAATACCTGGAACGCGCGGCTTGCCCTTTAGCAAAAGTATCAGAACGAGCGCGCTAGCTCCTATCGCGAGTGCTGCAATGTTTGTGTTGCCTTTGAGGACCTTGTCGACAATTCCCCATACTTGGCGCAACGGTCCCTTTGCAGTTACAGAGAAGCCGAAGAGCTTTGGGACTTGGCTAAGCAGTACTGTCAGTGCGATACCGTTCATATAGCCGTAGCGGATAGGCTTTGAAAGTAGCTCTGTGACGAAACCCAAACGCCCCAGCCCCGCAGCAATACACACGACGCCAGAGACGATTGCCAACATTCCCGCTAGTGCCACCGCACGTTGTGGCTCTCCAGCCGAAAGGGGCAGCACGACAGCCAGGATCACTGGCGCAAGCGCAGAGTCGGGGCCCAGGACAAGAATGCGGCTTGGACCAAACAGCGCGTATGCGAGCAACGGGATGATAGTCGCGTAAAGGCCGTTGATACCTGGCACACCGGATGCCTGAGCATACGCGATGCCGACAGGAACGAGCATCGTGGTCATTACCAGGCCCGCGCCAAGATCGTGCCGCAGCCAAGACGACTTGTAATGGCGCAGAGTGTCCAACCCTGGAAGCCAGCGTATCCAGCCGGTTCGATTTACTGGGGAACTGATGTGGCCGGGCCCCGTAGCTTGGGAGGAGGGCGATTCACTCATGGCAGATCCAATCACTTTTCGACTGACGAACCTGGTAGACCAGGAGCGTTAAAGATTACTGCATACCACTGGGTGATTGCACTTGTTAGCGCGGCGGAATGGGTCTGAGCTGTCCCAGGGATAGATATTTGTGGTCAAGTCCTTCCATGAGAAGGCCGGTTGATGTCGAGGCACACTTTTTCGTTCTTCTTTCTTTCCGTCTGTTCCCATTCAGCTAAGTCGCCCCTGTCGCCATCCTTCCATTGGCACTCTTTGTGAGCGATCTTGGCTCGGTGCCAGGTGGGTGTTCTCGATCATGTAGCCGAGGATCGTTCGCATTTCCTGTTCCGGCGGGGCCGTTCGCGCTTCTTACTGCGTTTACAACTCCTGTGAGATCGATCAACTGATTTTTGCCCTGCAAGGGCACTAGCTCGTGATTGCGGTCGAGATATTAAGAACGTTCGAGCGCAGCTGGGCGAGCCGGAAGTAGAATGATGCTGCAGTGAAGGAGCCGAAATTGGTTCTTAGGAAGAGCGGAATCAAGTCGATGCGGGGAGAATCATGAATTACGCTGGCCTTTTGCGCTCCGCGTTGGTGGCATTGACGCGGAACAAAATGCGAAGCCTGCTGACCGTCCTTGGGATCACCATCGGGATCGCGGCCGTTATTTGTGTCGTGGCAATCGGCAAGGCAGGCCAAGCCCGGGTGGAGCAGCAATTGAACAACCTCGGAGATAACTTCGTTTGGATCGAAGCGGGCGGACGTGCGGTAAACGGCGTACGAACGGGAACTCACGACACGAAAACGCTTACAGTTTCGGACGCGATTGCCATCAAGAACCAGATATCCATCATCAAGAGTGTTTCGCCGAACGTGGATGACCCGGTCCAGGTCGTTTACGGAAATCAGAACTGGCATACCTCCTATCGTGGAGTAGCCCCGGAGTATTTCGAAATCAAACGGTGGTATGTCGATCAGGGCGCGGTCTTTTCGCAGGATGACCTAGAGCGGGCCGCCGATGTGTGCGTCATTGGCCGCTCTGTACGCGAGCAACTTTTTGGCGTGGACGATCCCGTCGGAAAAGTAATGCGCATAAACAATCTTCCCTGCAAGGTTGTCGCTACCCTTGTGCCAAAGGGGTTGTCGCTTTCCGGGCAAGACCAGGACGATACGGTCATCCTACCGTACACGACGGCTCAGAAAAAGATCAAAGGGATCACCTGGCTCGACGACATTCTGTGCTCCGCCGTATCGCAGGACGCAGTGAAGACCGCGGGACAGGAAGCTACGGCACTTTTGCGGGACCGTCATCATCTTCGTCCGGAACAAGAGGACGATTTCAATATTCGGAATCCCGAAGACATCATTCAGGCGCAGCTGGACGCAAGCAAGACTCTGACAATCCTGCTGATCGCCATTGCATCCGTTTCGCTCCTTGTCGGCGGAATCGGAATCATGAATGTCATGCTGGTTTCCGTCACCGAGCGCACACGGGAAATCGGCGTACGTGTCGCTGTCGGTGCTACAGAAGAAGCGATTCAACTGCAATTTCTCGGCGAGTCCATCATGTTGAGCCTCGTGGGAGGAGGCGCAGGAGTTCTGTTTGGGATTCTCGGTTCTTATCTGGTTGGACAAACGCTGCACTGGCCGATGGAGATGTCGATCGAAGCGATTTTGGTGGCAGCGATGTTCTCGATCGCCGTGGGAGTCTTTTTCGGATATTACCCCGCACGGAAGGCATCGTTGCTCGATCCAATAGAAGCCTTGCGATACGAGTGAAGCGGGCAAGCGAGTCGTCGGAAGCGAAGGGAAAATGAAGAGTAAGGGCAAATGGATAATTTTGCTGGCTGCGGCCGTCCTAACGGCTTTGTTCATTGCTTTTGGTTTGAATCGGACGGTGCAAACGGAGCACTTCACGGCCAAGGTCGAGCGCGGTGACATCAATGATGCCGTGGAGGCCACGGGAACTATCAATGCGGTCATCACCGTTCAAGTGGGTTCCCAGGTGTCCGGAACCATTGCGAAGTTGAACGTCGATTTCAATTCCCGCGTTCATAAAGGCGACATCGTAGCCTTGATCGATCCCGCCTTGTTTAAGGGCGCGCTGCTACAGGCACAGGCCGACCTGGAGAACGCGAAGGCGAATCTTGTCGCCGCTCAGGCCAATCTGGAAAAAGCAAAAGCGGGACTGGTTCAGAGCAAGGCGGATTACGATCGTGCGGTTGGTTTGTTTCGCGACAACATCACGAGCCAGCAGCAACTTGACCTTGCGAAAGCGAATTACGATTCAGCGAACGCCGCGGTCAGAGGGGCTGCGGCGAGCGTGACGCAGGCAGAGGCACAGGTCAGTCAGAAGCAGGCGGCTCTTGAAGTCGCGCAGACCAACCTCAACTACACCGTTATTCGGTCACCGATTGACGGCACAGTTGTGGCTCGCAATGTGGACGTCGGTCAAACGGTGGCTGCTTCGCTCCAGGCTCCCACGATTTTCACTATTGCGCAGGACCTCAGCAAGATGTGGGTCTACGCAAAAACCGATGAGTCGGATGTGGGCAACATCAAAGTCGGGAAGCCGGTTAGCTTCAAAGTTGACGCCTTCCCGAAGGACACCTTTCATGGCGTGGTCAGCCAAGTACGGATGAACGCAACGACCGTACAAAGCGTCGTCACCTACGACACGATCATCGAGTTCGCGAATCCCGAATTGAAGCTGTTTCCCGGTATGACGGCGTATGTGACGATTCCCGTAGCCACCGTGCAGAATGCGATGAAGCTGCCCAACACGGCACTTCGCTACAAACCGCCGATGTCTCCCGAGGAGATTCTGGCTGTTTACAAGCAGTACGGGATAGACGGGGGCGAACGGGAGGTTGCTGCGGCGAGTTCCGGTGTCGTACATGCGGCTGAGCAAGCCGCTGGCGGGCAGACTGCGCCGCGCGTACCAAAAGGCGATACGGCCATCGTGTGGAAGCTGGGCGCCAACAATACGCTGGAGCCAGTCAAGGTTTCGTTGGGGATTACGGACCACGCGTTTACGGAAATCGTGGCGGTTCAAAAAGGACAACTGAAGGACGGCGACACATTGGTCATTCGTTCAGTGGTTCCGAAAAATCAAACTCCCGGAACGTTGCGCCGTTGACGGTGCAGAC
>Ga0068863_100005023_pt1 | contig 13040 bp, 11 predicted proteins | sample KBSSwiS62_FD_66596 | JGI IMG/M metagenome (GOLD analysis project Ga0068863, IMG submission 66596) | Switchgrass rhizosphere microbial communities from Kellogg Biological Station, Michigan, USA - KBS Switchgrass S6-2 | ecosystem: Host-associated > Plants > Roots > Rhizosphere > Soil ...
CTCCCCACGCCCCCAGCTCCTGCATGTCCTCGGCCGACATGCCCGGACGGCCCAACCTCGCCAACGCCAGCAGCTCCACCACGACCCCATATCACGGTCTTGCGCTGACCGGTTGAGGCCAAGGCACCTCACCTCGCCCGCCTCAACCCGCGCCAGCGCCACCGATCCGCACCACGGGTGATCAAATGCAAGACGCCCAAATGGCATCTCAAACGCGCCAAGCACGCCTCATGGCCACGACCCTACCGCGCCGTCACCTATCCCGTCCTATCCCGCAACCGGACGGTACTGCGATCTAGATGGCTCCGGGATAGGACGACACCAACGCATATCACCCCGGGCACGACTTGCAGCGGACGAGCCGATCCCAAATCGGGTGGCACTGCAGTGTTAGTCCACCCGGAAGAGCACAGCTGCCGGGTCGTGGAAGTAGCTGCCAACTCCGAACAGTGCAGTTTTGGCGTCCTTCACCTGCCGACCCTCTCCCGCCTTCCCTCTAAGTTGATGCACCGCTTCCGTGTAGTAGTTCGTGCCGCCCACACGGCCGTGAGACAAACTGCCTCCGCCAGTTTGGACCCGCGTGCGCCCGTGAAGCGCAAGCTTTTGTTCGTCAGAGTTCCAGGAGTCCTGCAACATGCGCCATCCCTCGCCGACCGGCGCGAAGCCCGCGGCCTCGGTGAGGCCTAGAGCAATGGGAGTGTAACCGTCGTACGGGTACCAAAGGTCTACATCCTCCACCCGGAGTTCGCTCCTCGCCCACATATGCCCGAAAGCCTTCCACGGGGATTGGTGCCCCCAGTTTCCGTTCTCATAGAACTCAGCAACTGGCGCCTGCCCGAGACTCATCGCGTGAAGGAAGACAGGGTCTGGCCTCAGATCCTTCGCTCGCTCCTTTGAGGTGATAACCAGCGCCTCCGCTCCATCGACCGGGAGATCCATGTCGAGCACGCCGAGAGGTGTCCGAATCATGCGCGCGTTGAGATAGTCATCCATCGTGATGGGTGTGCGCTTCACCGCGGCAGGGTTCTGCGACGCCCACCGGCGATTGTTCACTGCGATCATGCCGAAGGCCTCGCGAGGCGCGCCGTAGTCGTGCATGTACCGATTCGCGAATGCCGCGTAGGACTCGGCTCCGTGGATCCAGCCTTCCGAGTAGTGAACGTTTGCGACCGTCGAATGCACTCCGAACTTGGCCTCGCGGCGCCGGAAAGGGTCCTGATTAGCGGCCTTCGAGTACGCTGAGATTCGCTGCTCCGCCTGCACAATCAGGCAGTAGTCGCATGCGCCGGAGTAAACGGCGTTCGCTGCGTACACCAGATGCGACCCCAGCCAGCCGTTCATAGCCCAAGATAGGCTGGGGATTCCGAGTGCTCCCTGCAACGACAGGACGCCTGCACCATGCGTCACCATGATGCCGAGCCCCAACCCCGCGCCGCAGATGCCGTCGATTTGACTTCGGTCAACATTGGAATCTCGAATGGCGTTCACCGCCGCCTCGAGGCCCAGATCTAGAAGACTCCGCTGCGAGTCGCGCGAGTAGGGTGCGGCACCTACCCCAACGATCGCGACCTGGTCTTGAATTGGGTTTGATCGGGTGGCCATGGCTACTCTCCTGCGACTGGCGTGAAACCCGCGACCGGCCCGGCCGTGGTGTCAAGCCAAACGACCTGGACGGGGGTGTCCTCTACTACTTCTTCACCGGTAACGCCGACGATCGGTGCTAGATAGCGCAATCCCTTTTGCTCCACCAATTCCACGCCGCCGGTCAGATGCGGATACTCGAATCCGGCGATGTGGCGCCCTTCCAAAAGAGTGGTCTGGTAGTAGAGCACACCCTCGCCCGACACCTCAGTGGCGCGGACATCCCTTGACCAACATTCGGGGCAAAGGGGTCGCAGAGGGTAGATCCAGAACCCGCACTCTGCGCAGCGGTTGATCATCAGTCGATGTTGAAGCAAGCCCCGGAAATGCTCGATGTTGTCGTACGTCAGGTGGACATCCGGGAAAGCGTCGAACACCTCCTGGTCACTGACAGTAGTCTCGGCCGCTGGATTGGTCGGCCCCGTCACGCTCGCCATGGATTGGTCGCTCCTATCACCAGAGTCGTTACGTCGCGTAAGTACAGCATGAGGCGGAACGTAGCATGAATCGATACGTTGAGCAAGCCGTCACGAGCATGGTTATATCTCGCCGTAGAGGGCTGGATGCGAGGTCTGAGCCTGCAAAGCCGGATGAACGGACTGTTGTCCCCTGGGCATGTAAGCTGATAGTGTTAAGGTCCTTTCGAACATTACGTTACGTAACGAAACGAGGTTCCGGCAATGGTGCGACCCACTGAGACACTGTGGCAACGAATCGCTCTCGTTGCTCGTGATCACGGGCGAACGGAGGCGCTCGTATGCGTCGACGACGATGGTGTCGAGCGCCGCGTCACCTACTCCGAACTGCTAGACGAAGTGCGCAACCTCTCCAACTCCTTCGCAGCTATCGGAATGCGGCGCGGTGACCGGCTCGCGTTGTTGGCAACCAACCGCATCGAGTGGGTAACAACTTATCTCGCCGCAGCTCGGCTAGGCGTCGTGGTGGTGCCGCTCAACACGTTCTTCAAACCGGCCGAAGTGGAGTACGCGATTCGCCAGTCACGAGCGCGACATGTCGTGCTGCTGGACGAGTTCCGTAAGGTGAACTTCGAACGTGTCTTGTCGGCTATGTGTCCGAACTGGTCATCCTCGGTAGCTGGCAATCTTTACGATCCAGTCCTGCCGGAGGTACGAACAGTCGTCCTCATGTCGCGTGGTACGCGTGACGAATCCACTGTCCCTGACGCCTATTACTCATTTTCCAGCCTCCTCGACGCCGGTGTCGCGAGCGACTCTAAGAGCGCGGATCAGATGGCGGAGGACGTCCTTTCGAATGATCTCGCGCTCATTAAGTACACATCTGGAAGCACTGGGTTTCCGAAAGGTGTGATGCTTACTCAAGGCGGCATCATCTCGAACGCGCTCAGCCACACGGCGAGGCTCGGCGTAGCCGACGGCAATGAACGGTGGTTCAGTCCTATGCCCTTCTTCCATTCCGGAGGAAGCATTTGGGGATTGATGACGACGCTAACCCGAGGCTCTACATTGATATTTACCGAGGCGTTCAACCCGCTACTGGCTCTGCAACTTCTGGAACGTGAACGTTGTACCGTCTTCTTCGGGGTGCCCACAATGTCGCGCGACATGATCACTTTGATGCGCGATCGCAGTTTCGATCTAGGTGAACTGAGATGTGCAGCCATTGGGGATCCGAGTCTCGCGGCCTCGTTCCGCGAACTGGTGCCGTCGCTGAGAACGACCTTCAATTCGTTCGGTCTCACCGAGTGTTACGGCTGCGCAAGTGTTACCAGTCCGTCAGACAATGACGAGCGACAGGCGACCACCTGCGGCAGATTTCTTGACAACCTCGAATACCGCGTCGTTGAGCCAGGTACGAACCGTGATGTACAACCCGGAGAGGTCGGCGAGGCTCTTATTCGGGGCAACGTGATGGTCGGTTACTGGGACATGCCTAAAGAGACTGCGAAGGCAATCGACGCCGACGGCTGGTTGCACTCGGAAGATCTTATTTCAGTCGACGCGGACGGATACGTCACCTACGTCGGCCGTCTCAAGGCGATGCTGAAAGTTGGGGGTGAGAACGTCGCAGCTGAAGAGGTTGAGAACGTGCTCCTCGCCCATCCCGCCGTCCATGAATGCGTCGTGGTTGGGGTGCCTGACCCGAGACGAGATCAAGTTGGTCTGGCGTATATCGTGCGTGAACCAGAACACGACGCCTCGCCGGACGACCTACGCGACTGGTGTTCCGCGCGGCTCGCCCGCTTCAAGGTGCCGGCATACGTCGAGTTTGTCTCGTCGATAGCTCGCATCGCGAATGGAAAGCCCGACCGTCCAGCGATGCAACTCCTGGCGGAGAAGACGTTCGAAGCCTCGCGCAAGGCGTCAAATGCCGTCCAGTGACGCTTCCCTCTTCCGCTCTCGCATTGCACGGTCGTCGACCTCTGTTGGCTTCTGCCGGGCCAGTTTGCGACTCGGATTCTGAGAATCTCGGCTCGCGTTATCAAAATTGAACTACCAGGCGGGCACTACGCCCGCGACCTTCGCCCGCGGGGCGATGCATCTGTTAATCGGGGGAAGCAGCGGCTGACGCTGGACCTGAAGAAAGACGCCTCGCGTGAGGTTCTGTATCGATTGGTTAGGAAAGCCGACGTGTTCGTCGAAGGGTTTCGACCGGGGTGTTGGCGCGTCTCGGTGCGAGCTACGAACAGTTGAGTTCGGTTCGACCGGAGTTGATCTACTGCTCCATCTCTGGGTTTGGTCAGCAGGAAACGCGGAGGTGCCGTGTCGGACACGGACTGAACTACAGCAGTCAGTACTCCAGCCGTAGATCGTGATCTTCTCGACGTAGCGGTCTCGGCGACCCACGCGACCGCGTCTACGCGGTGGCCCGCGGCGACCGCATGATCCACTGAGGTCGACACAACTGAGGAGGATCACACGGTGGCCGTACCACGTCCAGGGCCGCCAAGCCCGGAAGACGGGAGAATCGCAGCTCAGCCTGAGCTGGCCTTCAGCAATGTAGATCTGGGCACTCCTAGTTCGCGGATGGGCGATCCAGCAAGCGTCGGTCCGCTCGTGTGCAGATGGCACTCGACCGTCACGCCGGCCGGCGTGAGAAACGGCTCCGGCTTCGTCTCGGCACAAATGTTCATTGCGTACGGACATCTGGTCCGGAAGTGACATCCCGACGGCGGGTTTAGAGGCGAGGGGATATCGCCTTGCAGAATGATGCGTTCACGAGTCCGTTGCACGGCCGGATCCGGCACCGGAACTGCCGAGAGGAGTGCCAGCGTGTACGGATGCGCTGCCGCGGCGTAGATCGCCGCCGCCGGTCCGTGTTCAACCACGCGCCCCAGATACATCACACCGACCACGTTTGTTGCCTGCCGGACGACCGAGAGGTCGTGTGCGATGATGAAGAGCGTTACGTCGAGGCGTTCACGCAGGTCGCTGAGCAGGTTGATTACCTGAGCCTGGGTTGACACATCAAGCGCACTCACGGGCTCATCGAGAACAAGGACAGCTGGATCGAGAATCAGGGCTCGAGCAATGGCGGCCCGTTGCAACTGCCCACCAGATAACTGGTACGGCAACCGTCCCGCAAAGTGGCTGGCCAGTCCGACCAGCTCGAGAATCGCTCTCACCCTTTCTCTTCTCTCACTCGCACCCAGAGTCGTGTGAACTATGAGTGGCTCGGCGATGGACTCACCCACCGCGGCGTGCGGAGCGAACGACGAGTATGGATCCTGGAACACCATCTGCACGGACTGGCGCACCCGCTTACGCTCTCGCCCCCTTGACTTCGACAGTTCCGTGCCGTTGATACTGACACCGCCAGCGGTCGGCTCGATGAGGCCCACGGCAACGCGCGCGAGTGTGCTCTTGCCAGACCCAGACTCACCAACGAGTCCAAAGGAATCGCCAGCGAAGATCTCGAGACTCACGTCGTCCACGGCTCGAAGGAGCGGCCGCGGCTGGGTAAGTCGTGCTCGGGACAGGTGGAAGCACTTCGCGACGTGCTCAAAGCGCAGAATGGGAACACGCTCGTCCATTATCCCCACCGTTTCGCCTGTTGGTCCTGTCGCAGCGTCGGTCACAGTTCACCGACTGTCTCGTTCGAGGCTGCCACTGATCCGAGGACGGCGCTGGTACCGAGGAGCTTCAGTTCCGCGGCCCGGCCACAACGCACGACGCCCCCTCCGGCGCGATTCTCGATCGTGATCGGGCCAGTTTGACAGGAGTCGACCGCGTAGCCGCATCTCGCAGCGAACCGGCAACCCACTGGCAAATTCGTCAGGGCTGGCACCACGCCAGGGATCGCACGCATTGTGGCAGTGGTCTGGTCCAGTCGTGGCATCGAACAGAGCAGGCCCTCGGTGTAGGGGTGCTGTGGGTGTGCGAAGAGCGTGTGAACCTCCGCCTCCTCAATGATCTGCCCCGCATACATGACGGCTACCCGATCGCAGACATCAGCGATCACACCAAGATCGTGGGTGACAATCAGCAGAGACATGTCGAGCTGAGCGACGAGCGTCTTCAGGAGATCGAGGATCTGAGCCTGGACAGTGACGTCGAGCGCCGTCGTGGGCTCGTCGGCGATGAGGAGTTTCGGTTCGCACGACAGTGCCACCGCGATCATGACACGCTGGCGCATCCCGCCCGACAGCTCGTGAGGATAGGCCCGGAGCCTGCGCTCAGGCTCCGTGATGCCCACTAGCTCCAACAGTTCGACCGAGCGGTCGTGGACGACCTGACGAGACGCCTTCCGGTGGCAGCGGATGGCCTCCGCCAGATGGTGTCCAATGGTGAAAGCAGGGTCGAGGGAGGTCATCGGGTCCTGGAAGATCATCGCAATCTGCGGGCCCCGCAACTTCATCATCTCAGCGCGCGACAGCTTGAGGACGTCGACGCCGTCGACCAAGATGCTCCCGCTGGCCACTTCCAGGGGAGGCGAGGAGAGCAGCCGCATTATCGCCGTGGCTGTGACGCTCTTGCCCGCGCCACTCTCGCCAACCAGGCCCAAAATCTCACCCCGACGGAGAGTGATGTCGACAGACTCGACGACCTTGACTGCCGGATCCGCGGCGGTTGTGTCGCTCAACTGCACCGTGAGGTCCCGGATCTCCAGAATCGGTCGCTGGTTGGGCCCAGCGGGCCTGCCCCGCTTCGGCGACGGTGCGCGGTCATCGGCAGAGACACGGTCTCGACGCACCGAGGTGAGCCCCAGTCGCACGCGTCGTCCACGCACGACCCCACGCGAGACACCGAGACCTTCACGCAGCGCGTCGCCGACCTTGTTGATGGCCACAACAGTAACAGCGATGGCGATTCCAGGAATCAGCACCAGCCACGGCTCCGTAAAGAGAGCAGCGTCATAGGCTCCGCGCAGCATGCCTCCCCAACTGGCGTTCGGCGGCTTCGTTCCTAGGCCGAGGAAACTCAACGACGCCTCCGCCAGCAGCGCGCCACCCAACATGATGGTTCCCTGAACAAATAGAGTTGATGCGACACTCGGTAGCACCCGGGTCAGCAGGATCCGCCAGCCGGGTGTCCCAATGACTCGCGACGCTTCAACGAAGGTCTCCACGCTAACCGCCAGCGCTTGGCCCCGGACCAGTCGCATCAAAGTCGGTATGAAAACGATGGTCAGTGCCACAGTGGTGTTGACCAGACCAGCCCCCAGGACGGAGGCAACGGCCAAGGCCAGCACCAATGGTGGCACGGAAAGCCCCACCTCCGCGACGCGCATAAGGAGGAAGTCGGCCTTCCCTCGCCTATAGCCCGCGACTAGGCCGAGCGGCACCGCGACCAAGGCGGCAAGCAACACCACCGCAGCACCCACGCCGAGCGAGGCGCGCCCGCCATAGATCAGTCGGCTCAGTACGTCACGACCTCGATCATCCGTGCCGAGCAGGTGCTGCCACGATGGCCCTCCGAACACGAGTGAACTCTGCGCGTCGGGATCGGCTGGCGCGATCCACGGAGCCAGGATCGCTCCCAGGATAAAGATCGCGAGCACCACAAGCGCCAGCGCCGCCCAACGATCTCGAATAAGAGAGCCAAGGACACTCCGCCACCTGCTTCGGGGCTGCATATCCGTGGCCGCCGCGTAGAGATGCTCCTCCGGGACGGAATGGGCTTGTGAAATGTCACCAGCCGCCACCGTTTACACCACCCTCAGCTTCGGGTTCAGGAACCCGTACCCGATATCGACTGCCAGAGACGACAGCACCTGGGCGATCACGAAGACTAAGACAACACCCTGAATGACAGGAATATCCCCCGCGAGAACCGCGGATAGGAGGTAGCTCCCCAACCCAGGAAGCGCGAATATCTGCTCGACCAGAACCGTCGAACCCAGCAGAGTCGCTGCCTGTACCCCGAGAATTGTCACGGCCGGGATGGCGGCGTTGCGCAAGCCGTGCAGGCCGACCACTCGCATTGATGAGGACCCTCTCGCCCACGCTGCCCTCACATAGTTCTGCTGGAGTGTATCGATCATCGAGGCCCGGAGCTGACGGCCTAGCACTGCCAACAGCAGGGCCGCGATAGCGATCGCCGGCAGCAACATATGTTCTAACCAACCCACCGGATCGTCTGAGAACGCAACGTAGCCAGACATCGGCAGCCAGCGGAGCTCGAGCCCGATAATGATGACGAAGGCGATCGCGAGAACAAAGTTCGGCACAGCCAAGGCCAGCCCCATCAAGGTGCTGAGAGCGCCGTCGGTCCTGCTTCCCGCCCGCGCAGCCGATATCAGACCGATTGGGATCGCGATCGCGACGGCGATCAGGATCGCTAGAATGACGAGACCCAACGTCACGGGGAACCGCTCCGCGATACCTTGGGCAACGCTGAGCCGCGAGGATCTCGAGTTTCCGAGGTCAAGTTGCACGGCACTGGACAGCCAGTACCAATACTGGACGAACAGCGGCTTGTTCAGGTGGTACTCCTGCCGGATCTGAGTCAACGACTCTTCCGATGCGTCCGGCCCACCAATCGCCCTGGCTGGATCTCCGGGCGCAAGGCTTATCAGCAGAAAGATCAGGAAGGAGACAACTACCACAATGGGGATCACAGCCGACAAGCGCTTGAGAACGTACAAGATCACGATCCGACGCTCCTCGTCACCATGTTCGCCCTAGCCCTCGTCACTTGACTTGGAGACTTGTCCAGGCCGCGATCGATCCCGTTCCAAGGTTTCCGGACTCTTGAACCCCCGTAACCCGCTTCGTCGTGGCTATCGGGTCCGACGATCCGGCAAACACATACAGCGGCAGAGATGTATTGAGCGCGTCCTGGAAGGCCGCCCAAGCATCAGAGAGCTGCGGATCGGTCAAGGATGTATCGCGTGTCTTGTACCAGGCCTCCGTGACATTTGGTGAGCTGTTCTTGCACCAGTTGCCCGGACCTTCTGGAAGCACATACGACGAGTAAGCAGCCACGGGGAAGGTGGCATAGCCCCACAGCGTCATGTCCGGCATCGAAGTTGGTGCCGTTTTGAACACGTCGGCGTTCGTTTCGATGTCAAGCGCCACCCCGATCGCCTTGAATTGGCTCTGGAGCGTTTCTGCTGCCTTGGTTTGGGCGGGGCTGACCAGAATCTTGAGCGTCTTGCCAGTCAAACCACTTGAGTTTGCGAGCTGCTTGGCCTTGTCGACGTCGAACGAGTATGGCGAGGCCATGTCCTTGTGGTAGGGCGATGTCTTGTTGAGCGGGAAGGAATTCGGCTGGTTCATCCCGTTGTAGACGCGATCGATGAACTCCTGAGCGTTCACCGCCAACGACAGGGCTTTGCGGGCGTCGAGGTCTTGCAGTGGACCCTTGGTAGTGCAGTACGCCAGGAAGGTACCGGCCGAGTCCGTCGGATAGGCGACCGTGATGTCGATGCCCTGCTTCTTGAGTGAAGCCGCGTCATCGAATCCCACACGTGAGATGTCAGTCTGGCCCGACAACAGGGATGCGACCGTGGGGGCACCCGAGCTGGTCTGGATGAACTGGTATTCGTCTACCGGTTGCTGGCTCTTGTCGAAGAACCCGTCCCACCTCTTGAGGACGATGCTCTGGCCGACCGTGTACTTCTCCAGCCGGTAAGGTCCAGCACCTACTGGCTGCGAATGATAGTCGGCGCCATACTTGTCGAGTGCGGCCGGCGAGGCGACTCCCAGGCTGTCCGCTGAAGTCAGGAACCGATCCCGCCAATCTCCAGTGACGTCCCGGCTAAACGACACGGTGACATCGGAGTCGCCACTCGTCTCGACCGAACTCATCGCGGCCACACCGGCCGTCTTCAGCATGGTCTTGCTCTGGATGATGCGGTCCCAAGACTTCTTGACTGCTGCGGCGTTGAAGTCCGACCCGTCCTGGAACTTCACGCCCTTCCGCAGGTGGATGACAATCGTCCTGCCGTTTGGATACTCCCAGCTCGTCGCCAGCTCCGGCTTGAGGCCCTCTGGCGTCTGGAGCGCCATGGACCCGTAGATGAGAGACATCCACGCGTATGGCCCTGACTGGAAGTCGACCGAATCGAAGATCGGGCCCGGCGGATAGGAGATGTCCTGGGCCACCTTGATGACCGAGCCACCGCTGGACGAGGAGCCGGCTGACCCTCCCCCGCAGGCCGCAAGTACCAAACAGAGGGAGGCGGCCGTGCTCAAAGCAACCGCACGCCACGTTGACCTAGTGATCATCATTGATCTGGACACAGACGGCCTTCCACTAAGTAGGTGATCTCGTATCGACCGTACTAACCGAGCGGACCCCCTCCGTACTCTAACACGGTGTCAGGTTCTCTCCAATGGCTGCTGGTGTGCTGGACGGGCCCACGACCTGAGGAAGGCGTCTGTTGCGCCGCCACGGCTCCCAGTCGGCGGGGAGCGGTCTACTCGAGGGTCGGTCTTCCTCGGGTGGGCGGCCTCGCTGGGTTGAGTGCCGATGGGGCCTACCGCGCCGCGTCCACGTCGGGGCCGAGCCATCCGGTAGGTCGCGACGCACCTGCGTCGGCTGCTTGCCGGCACGGGGCAAGACGGGTCGTCCCACAGGTCTGTGTCACGACCCAATACTCGGATCAGGCGTTTGATCAGCGGCGTAGCGCCGCGAAGGGCCTTGTTGTATCCGGACTGGTCGGGCAGATGCGGAAACGGTGCCAAGGCGCGGAGCATGAACCGCAGCCAGCGGGCCTCCGAGCGGACCCGGACCACGGCGAGGGTCAGAAGTTCGGCGTCGGAGAGCTTCGCTGTCTGCCCCTACGGGTCTGCTTCCCCAACCAGTCTTCCCCAACCAGTCGTCGACCTTGACATGGGGTGCGGTCAGGAAGGTGTTGAGGTCCGTCGTCACAAACGGATCTTCAACACCCTCCTGCCACGTCTCGGGCGGGCTCGCCGTTAGGGACCAACTCGTCTAGGTGATGACGCCGCCAGCCTTCAGCTCTCCGATCCGTTCCCAGTCGTAACCACGCTCGAGGAGAATCTCCTCGGTGTGCTGGCCGACCTCCGGCATCCTCTGCAGCTGTCCGACCGGCTCACCCCCGAACTGCACCGGCGCCGTCATCGACCGGAACACCGTGCCGTCCGGCGCCGTCACGGCCGCGCCCTCGCCGTCCACGACCTCGGGGAAGTACCCGTTCTCCGCGACCTGCGGGTCCTCGACGATCTCCCGAGCGCTGAGCGCCGGATCCCAGACCCCCTCCAGCGTGACGAATGCCGCGCGCCATTCAGCCAGGGTACGTCCGGCGAAAATCTCCGTCAGGATCTGCACGAGCTCATCGGCATGATCGTCCCGCACGTCGATGGACTTGAAGCGGGGATCCTCGACCAGATCGTCGCGGTCGATGTGGGCACAGAAGTCCGCCCAGTAGGGATCGGGCTGGATCATGCACAGCGTAAGCCACCGGTCATCGGCGGTCCGGTAGGAGTTAACCAGCGGGTTACGCATTCCAGCCGGCCCCGACGTGTCGTGATCCAGACCGATGTTGGCCGCACCGAGGCCCTGCGCGCTGATGTACATGCCGACCCCGTACAGGGAGACGTCGACCTGCTCCCCCATTCCGGTACGTTCCCGCTTGAAGAGGGCCGCCGACACACCGAGTGCCACGGACAGGCCGCCGGTGAGGTCGCCGACGGATCCCGGCTGGTTGGTCGGCCGCTCGGCGTTGGGCGGGGTCATCCGCCACATCAGCCCGCCCCTGGCCCAGCAAGCTGCGGAATCGAAGCCAGGCTTGTCGGCGTCGGGGCCCCCGGGGCCGTACCCGCTTCCGCGCGCGTACACGATGCGTGGGTTCACCCGGCGGACGCTCTCGTAATCGAGCTGGAGCCGCTGCAGCGGCTCCCGCATGAAGCTGGTGAGGAAGACATCCGCGTCGGCCAGGAGCTCATACATGAGCTCCCGCCCTTCGTCACTGGCCAGGTCCAAGCCGAGACTCCGCTTCCCGTGATTGGGAAGCTCAAGCATCGGATTGGGCATCCCCGGCTTGACGTAGTCGTTCCTGAGCCCTCGGTAGGGATCGCCGGTCCGGGGGTGCTCGATCTTGATCACTTCGGCGCCCCAGTCGGCAAGGATCGCCCCGGCGACCGGCACGAAGAGGTAACCCGCTGCTTCGACGACCTTGACGCCGTCCAACACCTGGTACACGACTGCTCCAGTTCTCTGCCACTCACTCGGACTCGGTCGCGTCCGGCACCACCACCCGGCCGAGATACCGGTCCCTGAGGTGGCCGGCGCTCAGTCCGGAAAGGTGCCCGACGTGTCGAGCCTCCAACGAAACGTTGCTTCGGGCCCCGAACGACCGGAAGACACCCCGTTTCGGCGGCGCGAAGAGTGTCTTCGGCACTGGAGACTCCTTACTGGGGGTGACGGCAGGAGCTGTCTCAGCCCCTCCGGTCGCGTCCTGCCGGGCGCTCGGCCTGCTGCGAACGGGCTGTAACACGGCGTCACCTTCTGCGTCTGGACGGCCCCGTACCGCAGCGGCCGCCCCGTCGAGCGCGAGGCGGTGCCGCAGCCGCGCGAAGTCGAACCTCGAAGGAATCACCGGTCTCAGCGGTTACCGCACTCGATGGCTCTAGCCCGGGGCTTTCATCGCGGTTCGCCGAGTAGGGCGTGTCAGAAGGCTTGTGCCGCTGACCAGCAAGGATGGGGATTGCTGAGGTCCCGTATCCGCGCGAGGCGGAGCACCCTCCAGGTGAAGAAGGTTATCGGGTTCTACCCGTGCCCGGACATCGACACGACCGCGACGACGGTGGTGTCGAACGCCGGAACGCTGCTGCTGGCCGAGACCATCGGCAAGGTCGGGCTCGACCGGGCCCTGTCGGCGGCGTTGGAGCCGTGGCGGCCCCGGCTGGCGGTGCACGATCCGGCGAAGGTCCTGCTCGACCTCGCCCTCCGCGCCCCTGATGATCGTGTCGTCCATCCGGCCCTCGACGAAGAGGAAACCCTCCTCGTCCA
>Ga0068863_100005042_pt1 | contig 13018 bp, 10 predicted proteins | sample KBSSwiS62_FD_66596 | JGI IMG/M metagenome (GOLD analysis project Ga0068863, IMG submission 66596) | Switchgrass rhizosphere microbial communities from Kellogg Biological Station, Michigan, USA - KBS Switchgrass S6-2 | ecosystem: Host-associated > Plants > Roots > Rhizosphere > Soil ...
GCTCGAACCGTTCCGCCGCGAGGTCGGCGAGCGGCCGCTCCTTGGGATCGAAGCCGTGCGCGTCGACGCCTTCCGACTTCAGCGCCGCGAGCACGGCGTTGCCCGACAAAAACGAGATCTCGCGCTCGGACGAGGGCCCGCCCATCAGCACGGCAACCTTGCCGAATTCGTCGCCGCTCATGCGTATGCTCCTATCACCTGCACCTCGGGTTCGAGGTCGACGCCCGTGCGCTCGCGCACGACGGCACGCACGTGCTCGATGATCGCCTCGATGTCGGCCGCCCTCGCGGCGCCGTCCGGATTGACGATGAAGTTGGCGTGCTTCTCCGACACGCGCGCGCCGCCGATGCCGTAGCCCTTGAGCCCGCAGCTTTCGATGAGCCTTGCCGCGTGATCGCCGGGCGGGTTGCGAAAGACGCTTCCGGCATTGGGCAGGTTGAGCGGCTGCGTGGCGATGCGCTTGCGCAGAAGCTCGGCGATGCGCACCCGCGCCGCATGCGCGTCTCCTCTCGGAAACTCGAGCCAGGCGGCGGTGAACAGGCTGTCGTGCGGCTGGCCGTCGGCGCCGCGCACGGAGCGATAGCCGATCGAATACGCTTCGGGCGTTCGTTCCGCAAAAATGCCGGCACGGGTCAGCACCTCGATGCGCGCGACGTGGTTCCACGTCTCACCGCCATAGCAGCCGGCGTTCATCGCCAGCGCGCCGCCGATGGTGCCCGGAATGCCCGCCAGGAATTCCGCGCCGGCAAAACCATGCTTCGCCGCGAATCGCGCAACTTTCGGGCTCGCGACGCCGGCTTCCACATACAGGAACCCCTCGCGCATCTCCATCACGTTGAGCGCCGCGTGCAAAACCACGACGGTGCCGCGAATGCCGCCGTCCCGGACGAGCAGGTTGCTGCCGAGGCCGATCGGCGTCAGTTGGTCGTCATCCGGCAGTTGGCGAATGAACGCGGCCAGATCGTCGCGGTCGGCGGGAATGTAAACGCGGTCGCCGGACCCCCCGCAGCGCCAGCTCGTATAGCGCGCGAGCGGAGCATCCTGCGTCAGCGTGCCGCGCAGCGCCTTGAACGTCCGGGGCTCGCTCATCATCATGCCGCTGCCTGGGCTTCGCCCGCCGCGAGGACAAGAGGCGCCTGTCCGATCGATCCTGCGCCCATGGTCACGACGACGTCGCCGTCCCGCACGACCGACTTGAGCGCGTCCGGCAACTCCGCCGGTCCTTCGACGAATACCGGCTCCACCTTGCCCGCAACGCGCACCGCGCGCGCGAGCGCTCGTCCGTCAGCGGCGACGATCGGGACCTCGCCCGCGGCATAGACCTCCATCAGCACGAGCACATCGACCGTCGACAGCACCTGCACGAAGTCTTCGAAGAGGTCGCGGGTGCGCGTGTAGCGATGAGGCTGGAACGCGAGCACGAGCCGACGCCCCGGAAAGCTGCCGCGCACCGCCGCGATCGTCGCCGCCATTTCCGTCGGATGGTGGCCGTAGTCGTCGATCAGCGTGTACGTGCCGATGTCCGCGGCGATCTCGCCATAGCGCTGGAAGCGGCGGCCCACGCCGCGAAACTCGGCCAGTGCTTTCGCGATGGCTGCGTCGGGAACACCGGCTTCGCGGCCGATCGCGATGGCGGCCAGCGCGTTCAGCACGTTGTGCACGCCGGCGAGGTTCAGCATGACCGGCAGGTCGGCGACGTTCGCGGCGCGAGCGACGAAGCGCATGCGGCCACCCTCGTTCACGATGTCGATGCCGCGAATCGACGCGTCCTCGGACACCCCGTAGGTGACGCGCGGCTTCGTGATCGCGGGCAGGATCTCGCGCAGGTTCGGATCGTCGATGCACAGGACGGCGACGCCATAGAACGGCAGCCGCTGCGCAAAGTCGACGAAGGCGCGCTTCAGGCGCTCGAAGTCGTGGCCGTACGACTCCATGTGATCCGCGTCGATGTTCGTGATCACCGCCATCGCCGGCGTGAGATAGAGAAACGACGCGTCCGACTCGTCGGCTTCCGCGACGAGAAAATCGCCCTTGCCGAGCCGCGCGTTCGCGTCCGCCGACAAGAGCCGTCCGCCGATCACGAACGTCGGATCGAGGCCGCCCTCGGCGAGCACCGAGGCGATGAGGCTCGTCGTGGTCGTCTTGCCGTGCGTGCCGGCGACCGCGATGCCCTGCTTGAGGCGCATCAGCTCGGCCAGCATGAGTGCGCGCGGGACGATGGGTATGCCGCGGTCGCGGGCCGCGACGATCTCGGGATTGTCGTCGGCGATGGCTGTCGAGACGACGACCGCATCGGCGCCGGCGATGTGCGCGGCGAGATGGCCGGTCCGGATTTGGACGCCGAGACGCGCAAGGCGTGCGGTGACGGCGCTCGACGCGACGTCCGATCCGGAAACCTGATAGCCCTGCGTGACGAGCACCTCCGCGATGCCGCTCATGCCGGCGCCGCCGACGCCGACGAAATGGACGCGCTTGACCTTGTGCTTCATCGCGCGGATCCCAGCGCAACGCACGCATCGGCGACACGGTCGGCGGCGTCGCGGCGCGCGAGCTTGCGGCCCGCGATCGCCATCGCGAGCAACGTCTCGCGCGTGAACGACTCGATCGTCGCGGCGAGCCGTTCCGGGCTCAATTCCGCCTCCGCAATCTTTTGCGCCGCGCCGCCCGCCACCAGAAAGTCGGCGTTCGCGCTCTGCTCGTCGGCGATCGCGCCCGGCAGCGGCACGACGATCGCGGCCAGGCCTACCGCGGCGAGCTCCGCGACGGTGATCGCGCCGCCGCGGCACAGCACGAGGTCCGCCGCCGCGTAGCGTGCGGCCATGTCGTCGATGAAGGAGACGCACTCCGCGTCGACGCGCTCGCGCTTGTACGCGGCGCGGAGCGCTTCGAGGTGACGCGCACCGGATTGATGGACCACCCGCGGACGGTTCGCGGCGGGCAGCAGCGCGAGCGCCTTCGGCACGCATTGATTGATCGCCGATGCGCCGAGGCTCCCCCCTACGATCAGAAGCGAGAGGGGTCCGGTGCGCCCGGCAAATCGCGCTTGCGGGGGAGGCACGCGAACGATCGCTTCGCCCACCGGATTGCCCACCCATTCGACCTTGTTCGCATGGCGTCCGCGCATCGCATCGGGAAAGCCCAGCAGCACCTTCTTCGCGGCGTAGGCGAGGACGCGGTTCGCGAGGCCCGCGATTGCGTTCGCGTCGTGCAGCACGAGCGGTTTAGCGGTGGCAATTCCGGCGAGTGCGCCGGGGACCGATGCGAATCCGCCGAATCCCAGCACGACGTCCGGCGCGCGGCGGCGGATGATCCTGCGGCTGTGCATGCACGCGCCGACGAGCGCGAACGGCCCGAGGAGGGCGGTCGTCAAACCCTTGCCGCGAATGCCGCCGAAGGCGACGCCTTCGAACTCGACGCCGTGCTGTCGCACCAGCGCGCCCTCCATGCCGTCGCGCGTGCCGAGCCAGAACACGCGCCATCCGCGGCCGATGAGCTTCGCGGCGACGGCGAGGCCCGGAAAAACGTGACCTCCGGTGCCGCCCGCGGTGATCATGACGGTGCCGCTCAAGGAGTCTCCCCCGAAGCGCGCGGGCTGCCGCTCATACCGGAAACCCTCGCAACAGGCGGCGATTCTCGTAGTCGACGCGCAGCAGGATGGCGACCGCGATGCAGTTGGCGACGATGCCCGAGCCGCCGAAAGACAGGAGCGGCAGCGTGAGGCCCTTCGTGGGCAGCACGCCCATGTTCACGCCGATGTTGATGAACGCCTGCACGCCGATCCAGATGCCGATGCCGAGCGCGACCAGCGATGCGAACGCGCGCTCGAGGCGCGCCGCCTGACGGCCGATCGCGTACGTGCGAAACAGCAGCCACACGAACAATGCGATCACCAGCGCGACGCCGGCGAAGCCCAGCTCCTCCGCGGTGACGGCGAGCAAAAAGTCGGTGTGCGCCTCCGGCAGGTACAGCAACTTCTCGACCGACGAGCCCAAACCCACTCCGAGCCATTCGCCGCGGCCGAACGCGATCAGCGAGTGCGAGAGCTGGTAGCCCTTGCCGAACGGATCGGACCACGGATCGAGAAACGCGATGAGCCGCTGCAGCCGATAAGGCGCGGCGACGAGAATCGCCGAGAGGCCGATCGGAAGCAGCAGCAGCAATCCGAGGAAGAGGCGCCAATCGAGCCCGCCGAGATACAGGATGCCGAAGGCGATCACGACGATCACCGCGAACGCGCCGAAATCGGGCTCCAGCAGGATGAGCGCGCTCGTGAAGACCATCACGAGGAAAAGCGGCAGAAAGCCCTTGACGATCGTCTGCCTGAGCGGCTGCTCGGCGTGCAGGAACGCCGCCTTGCGCACGGCGTAGCTCGCGGCGTAGAGCACGACTGCGAGCTTCATGAATTCCGACGGCTGGATGTTGACGACGGCGAGCGAGATCCAGCGCCGCGAGCCATTGACGGACTTGCCGACGCCGGGAATGAACACGAGGGCGAGCAAGGCCACGCCGCAGAGGAAGATGTAGGGCGCGAGGCGCTGCCATCCCTTCATCGGCATCTGGAAGGCGACGAACGCCGCGAGCGCGCCCGCGGCGATGAACATGGCGTGCCGCGTCAGGAAGTACCACGAGCGGAAGCCGGTGTACGCCGAAGACTCGGCCATCACGATCGACGCGGAGTAGACCATCACGAGCCCGATCGCGAGCAGCAGGATCGTGCACCAGGTGAGCGAGGCGTCGTACGTCAGCATCGCGCGCGGATGGCGCGAGACGGCGCCGAGCGAGCTCCACGCTTTCAGGATGCGCAACGGCCGCAGTTCCCTCGCCGACGCCATGTCCCTAGGCATGGGCATCCTCGGCGAGGCCGCGTTGCACGAGCTCCTGATATCGGTTTCCGCGCTCGACGTAGTTCGTGAACTGGTCGAGGCTCGCGCACGCGGGCGACAGCAGCACCACATCGCCCGGCGTCGCGAGTTGCAGCGCGCGCCGCACGGCAACGTCGAGCGTGCCGGCCTGCTCGACGATCACCGGAGTCCCTGCAAGCGCGCGCGCGAGGAGCGGCGCATCGCGGCCGATGAGCAGCACGGCGCGGCAGTGAGCGTCCACGGCGTCCTTGAGCGGCGCGAAATCCTGACCCTTGCCGTCCCCGCCGGCGATCAGCACGACCGGGCGGCCGAGACCCGCGAGCGCGGCACGCGTTGCGGTGACGGTCGTGCCTTTCGAATCGTCGACGAACAGCACGCCGCCCGCGTCGGCGGTTTTTTGCATCCGGTGCGGCAGGCTTTCGAAGCGCGCCAGCGCCGCGAGCGTTCGCCGGTCGATCTTGACCACCGAGGAGGCGAGAGCGAGCGCGGCGAGCGCGTTGAGCGCGTTGTGGCGGCCGACGAGCGTCAGATCCGACACCGGCGCAAGCAGCGCCCCGCCCCGCGCGAGCCACGTCTCGGGCATCGGCTCGCGATTGCCGATGCGCGCTCCGCGATCGACCAGGCCCCACGCCTCTTCCGATTCCGGCACTCCCTCGCCGAACGTCTGCACGAGGCGTCCCGCGATGCGCATGGCGAGCGAGCGCGGATCGTCGCGGTTCAGCACCTGGATGCCGCCGCCTTGGAAGATTCGCGCCTTGGCCGCTGCATAATCGTCGATGCCTTCGTAGCGATCGAGGTGGTTGTCGGTGACGTTGAGCACCGTGGCGGCGGTCGGCTCGAGGGAAGACGTCGTCTCGAGCTGGAAGCTCGAGAGCTCGAGCACGAACACGTCCGGCCAGCGCCCATCTTCCGGCAACATCTGGAGCACGGCGTCGCCGATGTTGCCTGCCACGACGGTGGCGAGTCCCGCGGCGCGGCACAGGGCGCCGGTGAGCGACGTGACCGTCGACTTGCCGTTGGTTCCGGTGATGGCGATCAGCTTCTGCTCGGGCGGCAACGCGCGCGCGAAGAGCTCGACGTCGCCGACCAATTCGGCGCCGTTCGCGACCGCGGCGGCGATCGCCGGTTGATCCTTGGCGACGCCGGGACTGATCGCGATCAGATCCGCGCCGGCGCATGTCGAGGTCGAGAGCGGTCCCGTCGTGAGCGAAACGTGGGGCAGCTCCGCGGCGAGCTTCGCTGCGAACGGCGGCTTGCCCCGCGTGTCGGCGACCCGAACGGTCGCGCCGCCTGCGGCGAGATACCGCGCGAGCGTGTAACCGGTGAGCCCGAGCCCGAGCACGACGGTGTTTCTGCCGGCGAAATTCGCGACGCCGCTCATCGCAGCTTCAGCGTGGAAAGCCCGAACAGCACGAGCAGCATGGTGATGATCCAGAAGCGGACGACGACCTGGTTCTCCTTCCACCCCTTGAGCTCGTAGTGGTGATGGATCGGCGCCATGCGGAACACGCGCTTGCCCGTCAGCTTGAACGACGCGACCTGGATCATCACCGACAGCGTCTCGACCACGAAGACGCCGCCCATGATGAAGAGAACGATCTCCTGCCGGACGATCACCGCCATCGTTCCCAGCGCCGCGCCGAGCGCGAGCGCGCCGACGTCGCCCATGAACACTTCCGCCGGATACGCGTTGAACCACAGGAAGCCAAGTCCCGCTCCCGCCATCGCGCCGCAGATCACCGCGAGCTCGCCCGCGCCGGCAATGAACGGGAACTGCAGGTAGCGCGCAAAGATGGCGTTGCCGCTCACGTACGCAAAGATGCCGAGCGCGGCGCCGATCATCACGGTCGGCATGATCGCGAGCCCGTCCAGACCGTCGGTCAGATTGACGGCGTTGCTCGTCCCGACGATGACGCAATACGTGAGGGCGATGAATCCCCAGACGCCCAACGGGTAGGAGATCGTCTTCACGAACGGCACGATCAGGTCCGCCTTCGGCGGCAGCGAGAGATTGAAGCCGCTGCCGACCCACGCGATGAACATCTGGAAGAATCGCGCGTTGTCGGGCGCCGAGACCGAGAAGGCGAGATACACCGAGGCGACAAGGCCGATCATCGATTGCCAGAAAAACTTGTGGCGCGCGGAAAGGCCCTTCGGATTGCGGTGCACCACCTTGCGGTAGTCGTCCACCCAGCCGATCGCGCCGAAGCCGATCGTCACGAGCAGCGTCACCCACACGAAGCGATTGCCGAGGTCGCCCCACAGCAGCGTCGTCACGGAAATGGAGACGAGGATCAGCGCGCCGCCCATCGTCGGCGTTCCCGCCTTCGTGAGGTGCGTCTGGGGACCGTCGTCGCGCACCGCCTGTCCGATCTTCATCCTGGTGAGCCAAGCGATCACTTTCGGGCCGACGATGAACGAGATGAAGAGCGCCGTCATACACGCGAGCACGGCGCGCAGCGTCAGGTATCCGAAGACGTTGAACGCGCGGATTTCCTTCGCCAGCAGCTCGGTGGCCCACAGGAGCATCAGTGCGCTCCTTCATTCGCGGTGCCGGTGAGCGCCGCGACGACGCGCTCCATCCGCATGAAGCGCGAGCCTTTCACGAGCACCGTCGTGTCGGCCGCCACCGCGTCCGCCACGTGCCGCGCAAGCCCTTCCACCGACGAGAAGTGTTGGGCCCCCGCGCCGAACGCGGCTACGCTCGCTGCAGTGAGCGCGCCGACAGCGAACAGCCGCTCCACACCGGCAGCGCGCGCGTAGGCACCGATCTCGTCGTGGAAGAGCGGTCCGCTGTCGCCCACCTCGCCCATGTCGCCGAGCACGAGCCACCGCGGCGGCGGAGCGGCGGCGAGCACGTCGATGGCGGCCTCGACCGAGTCGGGATTCGCGTTGTACGTATCGTCGATGACGGCGGCACCCGCAGCCGATGTCAAGGGAACGAGGCGTCCTGCGACCGGACGAAACGCTTCGAGGCCGCGCACGATCGTCGCGATGGGAACATCGACCGCCAGCGCAGCCGCAATGGCGGCAAGCGCATTGGACGCGTTGTGTCGGCCGAGGGCGGCGAGCCGGGCCGTCGCTTCTCCGGCAGGCGTTGCGAAAACGATGGTCTCGCCTGCCGTCGTTTCGCTCGGCGTCATTTTGCTCGAGTGGCCGCCCGCGGAGAGAAGGCGCGTCGGCGCCGGCGCGTCGAGCGCGAACTCGGCGATGCGCACGCCCGAGCGCTGGCGCGCCGCCGCGTGCCAGATGTCGAGGTGCGGATCGTCCGCGTTCAGCACCGCGACCCCGCCGGCGGGCAGCGCGCGCAGCACCGCCGCATGCTCCTCCGCGACGTCGGCCACCGTCTTCATGAACTCCTGGTGCTCGCGCTGCGCGTTGTTGATCAGCGCGACCGTGGGCTGAGCGATCGCCGCGAGCTCCGCCGTTTCGCCGGGATGGTTCATGCCGAGCTCGATGACCGCCGCGGCGTGTTCCTCGCGCAGCCCGAGCAGCGTGAGCGGCAGGCCGATCGCGTTGTTGAGGTTGCCGGCGGTCGCGAGCACCCTCGCGGCGCCGTGATGCGAGCGCAGGATCGCCGCGAGCATTTCCTTGACCGTCGTCTTGCCGTTGCTCCCGACTACGACGAAGACGGGCAGCCTGAAGCGCGCGCGCCAGTGCGCCGCCAGCCGGCCCAGCGCTGCGAGCGGATCGGCGACCGCGATGCGATTGCCCGACAGCGCATGGGCGCGATCCGCATCCACCATGGCCGCCGCGGCGCCGCGCTCGTGCGCGATGCCGACGAAGTCGTGGCCGTCGAACCGCTCGCCTTTGAGCGCGACGAAGAGATCGCCTGCGGCCAGCGTACGCGTGTCCGTCGTCACGCGGTTGAAGCGCACGTTTTCGCCGAGCATGCGGCCGTCGACCGCGCGGGCTGCCGTCGCAGTGTCCATCATTCAGCCCTCTCCCGGGACCGCTGCGGAGAGCAGCCGCCTGCAATCCGGGCGCGCGCAATCGAGCGGCGACGCGCCCGTCGCGACTTGGCTTCGCCCGCCGCTCTCATGCGCCGCCTTTCTGCGCCAGGGCAGCCGCCGCAACCGCCGCATCCGAGAACGGCGTGCGCACGCCGTTGCGCTCCTGGTAATCCTCGTGTCCCTTGCCCGCGACGAGCACGAGATCGCCGGGCATGGCGCGCGCGACCGCGCCGCGGATCGCGGCGCCGCGATCGAGCTCGACGACGAAATTGCGTCCGCCTGCAGCTTGGATGCCGGTGACCACTGCCGCAGCGATCGCGCCGGGGTCTTCACGGCGCGGATTGTCGTTGGTGACCACGATGCGATCGCAGCGCGCCGCCGCGATGCGCCCCATTTCCGGGCGCTTGCCGGGATCGCGATCGCCCCCGCAGCCGAATACGCAGATGAGCTCGTGGCCTTGCGCGACGGCCGGGCGCAATGCATCGAGCACCTTCTCCAGCGCGTCGGGCGTGTGCGCGTAATCGACCACGACGAGGGGTTGCGTTCCGCCGCCGATTCGTTGCATCCGTCCCGCCGGCGGCGTCACTCGCTCGAGCGCCGCGAGCGCGTCGGTGAAACCAATGCCGCTCGACAGCAGCACGCCGAGTACGCCGAGCGCGTTCGATGCGTTGAACGTGCCGGACAGCCGCAGCGTGACGTCGGCACTCCCGCAAGGGGTCGCGATCGACAACTCCATTCCTTCCGGCTTCGTCTCGAGGCGAGTCGCGACGACGTCGCCGCCGGCGATCCCGTAGGTCAGCACTTTCCCGCCCCGCGCGCGCACTTCCGCCGCGAGCGTGCGGCCGAACGGATCGTCGTGATTGATGACGCACGCTTCGAGGGTCGGCCAGGCGAAGAGCCGGCTTTTGGCCGCCCCGTATTGCGCCATCGTGCCGTGATAGTCGAGATGGTCGCGCGTCAGGTTCGTGAACAGCGCGACGTCGAACGCGACGCCGTTCACGCGCCCCTGATCGAGCCCGTGCGACGAGACCTCCATGGCGACGGCGCGGGCCCCTTGGCTCTTCATCCGTGCGAGCGTCTCGTGCACGGATGCGGCGTCGGGCGTCGTGCGCGCCGACGGATCGAGCACGCCCCCGAGGCCCGCGCCGGGCGTGTCCAGGATGCCGCTTCCGAGGGTGCCGATGATGCCGCTCTTCCACCCGCACGCGTCGAAGCATTGGGCGATCCAGTGCGAGCACGAGGTCTTGCCGTTGGTTCCGGTGACGCCGACGACATGGAGATCGCGCGACGGATGCCCATAGATCTGGTCGGCAATGACACCGAGCTTCGTCTTCAAATCCTCGACCGCGATGTTCGAGACGCGCCACGCCGCGTCCCAGCGGAAAGCGAGCGCCTCCCACAGCACGGCGCCGGCACCGCGGGCGATCGCGTCCGGGATGAATGCGCGCCCGTCGGTTTGCCCGCCGGGAAACGCGGCGAACGCATCGCCTGCGCGCACGAGCCGGCTGTCGGCGGTGACGCGTCGCGGCACGAGGCCGAGCCGCGAAAGGAGCGCTGCGACGTCGAATTCGGCCAGGGCACTCATGTCTCCTCCCGGATGGCCGCAGCCGCATCGGGCAGGATCACGTTGTCGCTCGGCGCATCGGGCGGCACGCCGAGCGTGCGCAGCACCGATCCCATCACGGTCGAGAATACGGGGGCGGCGACATCCCCGCCGTAGTGCGCACCGGCAGCGGGCTCGTCGATCATCACCGCGACGATGAACCGGGGCGCGGACGCAGGAGCGAATCCGACGAAGGACGAAACGTATTTGTTGGTGTAGCCGCGGCCCTCCAGCTTGTGCGCGGTGCCCGTCTTGCCCGCCACTCGATATCCGGGAATCTGCGCCTTCGGCGCCGTGCCGCCGGGCAACACGGCGAGCTCGAGCATATGGCGCACGGCGAGCGCGGTCTCTGGCTTCATCACCGGCCGGCCCCCCACGAATGTCCCCGCCTTGAACAGTGTTGCCGGCTTCAACTGACCCTCGGTCGCAAACACGGTATAAGCGCGCGCAAGCTGGACGAGGTTGACGGAAATGCCGTGGCCGTAGGCCATCGTGGCCTGCTCGATCGGCTTCCACGTCTTTGCGGGCCGCAATCGGCCGGCGACCTCGCCCGGATATCCGGTGTTGGGCGCCGTGCCGAAGCCCGCGTCCGAGAGCATCTGCCACATCGTCGCCGGCGGCAGCGACAGCGCGATCTTCGCGGCGCCGACGTTGGACGACTTCTGGATCACCTGCTCGACGGACAGCGCGCCCGCTGGATGCGCGTCGTGAATGGTGTTGGGGCCGATCGTCATCGAGCCGGGCGCCGTCTGGATCACGGTGTCGCGGCGCACGGCGCCGCTCTCGAGCGCCGCCGCGATCGTGAACGGCTTGAGCGTCGAACCGGGCTCGAACACGTCGGTCAGCGCCCGATTGCGCATTTTTTCGCGCGCAACTCGGTTGCGCGCGTTGGGGTTGTAGGTCGGCCAGTTGGCGAGCGCGAGGATCTCTCCCGTTTGCGCATCGAGAATCACGAGCCCGCCCGCTTTCGCCTTGTTCGCCTCGACGGCGGTTCTCAGTTCCCGGAACGCGAGGTACTGCAGCCGGGCATCTATCGACAGTGCGAGATCGCGGCCCGGCTGCGGCGCTCGGATCGACTCGACATCCTCGACCACTTCGCCGCGCCGGTTGATCAGCACCCGCCGGCTGCCGGGCTTGCCGCCGAGCCATTCCTGCTGCGTGAGCTCCATGCCCTCCTGGCCGACGTCGTGATCGCCGGTGAAGCCCACGATGTGGCTCGCCATCTCGCCGGTCGGATAGAACCGGCGGTATTCGTTCTGGTCGTGGACACCCTTGATCCTGAGCCCTGCGACCCGCTCGGCAACCTCGGGCGGGACCTGCTTTGCGAGGAACACGAAATCGCTCGCCTCCTCGAGCCTTTTCGCGAGCGCCTTCGGCGTGGTCTCGAGCAGGCGCGCGAGCTGCGCCAACTTTTCGGGCGACGCATCCACCTGTCCCGAGAACGCCCAGATCGACTTCACCGGCGTCGAGATGGCAAGCGGCTCGCCGGAGCGGTCGAGGATCCGGCCGCGATGCGCGGGCAGCTCGATCTCGCGGCTGTAGCGGGACGTGCCCTGTTCCTGCAGGAACGCGTTGTCGATCCACTGCAGGTAGAGCGAGCGCCCGACGAGCACGAGAAAGAGCAGCAGCAGAAAGCCGAAGACGATCGGCGCCCGAAAGCGAGGCAGCTCCGGAGCCTTCGCTGCGTGCTTGACCGCGGACGCGCCGGTCATCGCGCTTCCTCGCCGGGCACGACCTCGATGCGGCGGGCGCCGGGAATCTGCATCTTCAATTGCTCGCGCGCGATTTTCTCGACGCGCACGGGCATCGCCCACGTCGATTGCTCGAGCTGCAGCTGGCCGAACTCCGTTTCGTACGCGCGAGTGCGCGCCGTCTCGCGCTCGAGCTCGACGAAGAGCTTTCTCGCCTGGTGCCGCGACGTCACGAGCGACAATGCGCACAGGATCAGCACGGCGAGCAGCAGGAGGTTCACGCGGACCATCGTGCGTCTACGGGCGCGAGGCCCGCGCCGAGCCCGCGAATCCCGCATTGAATCCTGCCGGCAGCGGATGCTCGGTGCGCTCGGCGACGCGCAGCACGGCGCTCCGCGCCCGCGGGTTCGCAGAGATCTCGCGCTCCGACGGCTTGATGGCGCGCCCCACGAGCGTGAGCGGCGAAGGCGGCAGGGCGGCGGTCTGGATCGGCAGCCGCGCGAGGCGCGGGTCCCCGCCGAAAGGCTGCGACGCGGCGGCGAAGAAGCGCTTCACGATCCGGTCCTCGAGGGAGTGGAAGCTGATGACGGCGAGACGGCCGCGGGTGGCGAGCATCGAAACGAGCGCAGGCAGCGTCAGCGTGAGCTCCTGAAGCTCGCGATTGACGAAAATCCGGAGAGCCTGGAATGTCCGCGTGGCCGGATCCTGACTCCGATCACCCCGCGGCCGCGCGCCGACGGCTTTGGCAACGACCGCTGCCAGCTGGCGCGTGGAGACGACGGGCGAGACCGCGCGAGCCGCAACAATTGCTCCTGCAATCGATTGAGCAAACCGTTCTTCACCATAGTCGCGTATCACCTCCGAAAGTTCGCGCGCCGTCGCCCGCGCGAGGAATGCCGCGGCCGACTC
>Ga0068863_100005048_pt1 | contig 13014 bp, 14 predicted proteins | sample KBSSwiS62_FD_66596 | JGI IMG/M metagenome (GOLD analysis project Ga0068863, IMG submission 66596) | Switchgrass rhizosphere microbial communities from Kellogg Biological Station, Michigan, USA - KBS Switchgrass S6-2 | ecosystem: Host-associated > Plants > Roots > Rhizosphere > Soil ...
CAAGGACAAGGTCGTTCGCCGCGAATTCCGCCTCTCAGAAGGCGATGCATTCAACAGCTTCAAGGTGAAGCGATCGCGTGATCGCATCCAGTCCCTGGGCTTTTTCCAGGACAAATTCGAAGTCGAGCAGAAGCCCGGCTCCGCACCAGACCGCGTGGTCCTGCAGGCCAATGTCGAGGAGAAGTCGACCGGCGAATTGCAGGTGTCGGCCGGCTATTCGAGCCTCGAGAAGTTCATAATCGATCTTTCGGTTCGCGAGCGCAATTTCATGGGCAAGGGCCAGGAGGTCCGCGCCGGTGTGAGCTACTCCACTTATTCCAAGTCGGTCGAGCTTGGCTTTACCGAGCCCTATGTGTTCGACAAGAACATTGCGGTTGGTGTCGACCTGTTCCGGCGCGACTACAACTCGTTCAACTTCCAAGGAAATGATCGAAACACGACATATCAGCAGTCGACCACGGGCTTCCAGGTCCGCGCCGGCGTTCCACTGACGGAGTTCATTACCGTCGCTGTCCGCTACGGGCTTAATTATGACGACGTGTCGTTGAACAAGTTTCAGTTCTACACGAACGGTGCGTGCGATCCGATCCTCGCGGGGCGCTATTTGTGCGATGCGATCGGCAAGCGGCTCACCTCTTCGGTGGGCTACTCGCTCGTGTTCGATAATCTGAATAACCGTGTCCGGCCGACGCGCGGCCAGCGCGCGATCTTCAGCCAGGACTTCGCCGGGCTGGGCGGCGACGTGCGCTATATCAAGACGACGGTCGAGGCGACTAAATATTGGGGCTTTGGCGGCGGCTTCGTGTTCTCGGCCGGGGTTGAGGGCGGCTATATCAAGGGCCTGGGTCAACAGGTTCGCCTGACCGACCGCTTCTATCTCGGCGAGCCCGAAATGCGCGGTTTTGGCATTCGGGGTGTCGGCCCTCGCGTCCGGCGCCAGCGCTATGATGTGACCATTCCGGGTATGCCGAAGGTGCTTACCGATAAGGACAATTACATCGACGATGCGCTCGGCGGTAACACCTATTATCGCGGACGTCTCGAACTGGAACTCCCGCTCGGCAATGGCGCGCGCGAACTCGGCTTGCGGCCGTCGATCTTCGTAGATGCGGGCGCGGTCTTCGGGGTGAGCAAACCTGCTCTGACCGACGGCTGCACGACCAACAATAATACCCCCACCAACTGTACGTTCATCAAAAGACCGACTACCGACAGCAAGGGCAGGCAGCTCTATTATACTGATGCCAACAAGACCAACCTCACCACCACGCCGACTGCCTTCAAGGTCGATGACCAACAGATTTCGCCGTATAAGGAAGCTTTTTTCGGCGACAGCCCGAAGCCGCGCGTGTCGGTCGGCTTCGGGGTCAACTGGAACTCGCCCTTTGGTCCTTTCCGGATCGATATCGCCAAGGCTCTCGTCAAGGTTCGTGGCGACGACACCAAGCTCATCACATTCAACGTAGGGACACAATTCTAATGAAATCCGTCATCAAGGTGGCCGCGCTGGCGGCCAGCGTCGCGCTTATGCCGATTGCGGCTCATGCCCAGGCCGCGGCGGCTCCGGCAGCGGCTCCTGCACTCAACACCGGCGTAGCGGTCGTCAATCTCGACGCCGCTATCGAGAACTCGGCCGCCTATCAGGCTGCGGTCAACCAGATCCAGACCACCTACAAGGCGCAGATCACCGCGGTTCAAACCCGGCAGACGGCGCTCCAGGCCCAGCTCGCGCCGCTCCGTACCGAGATCGAGACCCTTCAAAAGAACCCGGCAACCCCGCCGGCGACCATTCAAGCCAAGGTGCAGGCTTTCCAGGCGCGTGGCGCGGCGGCCCAGCAGGAGCTAGGCCGGATGAGCCAGGTGTTCGAACGGCCCGCTGCCTATGCACGCGAGCAGATCGGCGCCAAGGTCGAACAGGCGCTGAAGGCAGCGATGGCCGCCAAGCGGATCGGTATCGTGCTCAATCCCGATTCGATCGTGGCGGTGCAGGGCGGCAACGACCTGACGATGGATGTCGTCACCCAGCTCAATGCACTGATTCCCAGCGCCTCGATCACACCGCCGGCCAATTGGCAGCCGGGGCAGGGCGAACAGCCGCAGCAGGGTGCTGCGCCGGCCGGACGCTGATCCCCGCCGATGACGGACGAAGCGAAGACGGCGCTCGGCCCGCTTGATATCAAGCGGGTCATGGCTGCCCTGCCGCATCGCTATCCCATGCTCCTCGTCGATCGTGTAGAGGAACTGGTGGTCGACGAGCGCATCTCTGCGATCAAGGCGGTGACGATCAACGAGGGCTTCTTCCAAGGTCATTTCCCCGGACGGCCGATCATGCCGGGCGTGCTGATCGTCGAGGCGCTTGCGCAGGCAGCGGGGGTGCTCGCCGTGGAATCGCTTGGCCTCGCCGGATCGGGCAAGCTCGTCTATTTCATGGCCATCGACGAGGCGAAGTTTCGCGTCCCCGTCGAACCGGGCGTGCTGCTCCGGCTCGACGTCTCCTTCGTCCAGAAACGGGCAAGCGTCTGCAAGTTCGAGGGGAAGGCCTATGTCGGCGACAAGCTCGCAGCGCAGGCCAATTTCACCGCGATGATCGCCGATCCTCCGGCGGCCTGAGGGTTTCGGGCGACTTGCCAACCACGCGCGCAGCCTGTAGAGGCCGCGCTTCGCTTCTCCGGCTGGTCGGAAACCAGCCACATTTCGGAGCCAATGCAATGAAGAAAGATATCCACCCCGACTATCATCGGATCAAGGTGCAGCTGACCGACGGCACCGTCTACGACACGCGATCGACCTATGGCAGCGAGGGCGACACGCTCCAGCTCGACATCGATCCTTCGGTCCATCCGGCCTGGACGGGCGGCAGGGGGAACCTGCTCGATTCCGGCGGTCAGGTGGCGCGCTTCAACAAGCGTTTCGGCGGGCTCACCCTCGGCAAGAAATAATTGCCGCCCGGCGATCATGGTGGACATGGCGAGCAGCTTGACGCGGTGGGGCAGACGCATCGGAGTCCCGCTGTTTTGGTTCACCGTGGGCTTGGTCTATGTCCTGGCGATCATGCCTTCGGCAGAGGCACCGGACCTCGGCGCCGGCGATAAGGTCAACCATGTCGCGGCCTTCATGACGCTCACCTGGTTGGGCCGCGTTGCCTATGGACCGCGGAGCAGCTGGCAGCTCCCCGTGCTGCTGTCGCTGTTCGGCGCGCTCATCGAGATCACCCAGGCGCTGCCCGTGGTACATCGCGATGCGAGCTTTTGGGATTGGGCGGCAGATACGCTCGCTATCGCCACCGTGTTGCCGTTCACCATCGCTATCGAGCGCCGGATAGGGCAGCAGGCCATCGTTTGAGGCGACGCGTCTGTTCTGCCAGACTGCGTTATGGTTAGGCAGCCGACGCTGTGGATTTGCGTCACAGCGCGACCGACGGGATGGGCTCGAGCTCAAGATCATCCGTCATCCGAGCGCCCCTTCACTGGCCGACACCCCGTGGTGTCCTGACGATGGCGACCGCTCTGCCAGGACGACCATATGACATACATTCCGACGTCATTCGACCTGGCCGCATGACCTTATGGTTCTACGAACAGATCCGCCCACTCTGGATGTTTGGCGTAGCTGGCCGCAACGTAGGAGCATCGCGGGATAATCTTGAACCCTTCGTTCCTCGCGTCGGCAACGAGCCGGCCGACCAGTGCCGCTGCCGCGCCTGTCCCTCGCATCGAGTCGGGGGCCAATGTATGGTCCGCGCTGACAAGATCCGCCGCGCGTCGGGCGTAAATGAGTTCGGCCTCACCGGCTACGCCCTCGATACGGGCAACATAGCGTCCTTCTTGACCACGATCCTCACGCGTAATGGCTATCTCGGCCATGCTCATCCTTTCTATATCAAGAGCAACTGCCGCCCTCGCGACGGCGCGATCCCATGGCTCCGGCATGGACATGGGCGAGAATGGCGGAGAGGGTGGGATTCGAACCCACGGTGGGCTTGCACCCACGGCGGTTTTCAAGACCGCTGCCTTAAACCACTCGGCCACCTCTCCGCATCACCGATGCGGATTCGAGGCCTTTATCGCCCCGGCGCCGGTTCGTGCAACCCAGTCGATCAAAGCATTTCATTGGCAAGACAGTCTGTGGCAAGGCGTCCGCCTGTTAAGAAGGGGATTTCATGCGCAGCCTCGTATCTGCGGTAATCGCTATGGTCGCGATCCATCTTGCCGCGGTGGATGGTTCGGCCGCCTTGGCGCAAACCATTGCCGATGAGGGGCAGGCGCCCGACGATGCCGCGCGCGTGAAGGATATCGCGGCCCCGGCGGCCCCGAGCCAGGACGGTCAGCTGCGTGCCTATATCGCCACGCTAAAACCCCGGGCAGTGGAATTGGGCGTCAACGCTGCGTTATTCGACCAAACCGTGGCGACGCTGACCTATAACGCCCGGGTTGTCCGGCTCGACCGGTCGCAGCCCGGTGCTACGCCACAGAGCATCTCCAATCCTCCCGCCTTCGCACCCTATCGCGACACGCATGTCGATCGCGTTCGGACGGGAATGGGGCGGGCGCGCTACGGCATGCTACGCCCGCTGTTGCTAACGATCGAGCAGAAGACCGGCGTGCCCGAGCAGATCATGCTCGCCATCTACGGCCACGAGACAGGATATGGCACGTTCACCGGTAATTTCGATCTGCTGAACTCGCTGGGGACGCTCGCCTTCGAAGGCCGCCGCCGTGAATTATTTGCCGACGAGTTTCTCAAGGCCTTGCTGCTGCTCAGCCGTGGGGTGCCGCGCAGCCAGCTGAAGGGAAGCTGGGCTGGAGCGACGGGCAATCCTCAGTTCCTCCCCAGCGTTTATCTGCGGCTCGGCACAGATGGCGATAGCGACGGCAAGGTCGACATATGGAACAGCGAGCCAGACACGCTCGCCTCGATCGGCGCCTATCTGCGCGATGCAGGATGGAAGGCCGGCGTGCCTTGGGGCGTGGCGGTGCGCGTGCCCGAAGCAATCGATCGCGCCGCCATCCGCTCCCCCTTGTCCTCGCCCCGCTGCCCTCGCGTCTTCGCACGGCAGAGTCGTTGGCTGACCATCGCCGAATGGCGCGACAGAGGGCTGCAAATGCTGAGTGGCCCAGTGCCCGCGGAGAATGAGCTCGCGACGCTGATCGAGCCGGATGGGAATGGCAACACAGCCTATCTGCTGACGACCAACTATCGCTCGATCCTCGACTATAACTGCTCCAATTTTTATGCGCTGTCAGTGGGGCTGCTCGGTGACGCGATCCTTCCCTAGCCGGGCCGCGCTGGCGCTGGCGCTGATCCTCGCGAGCTGCGGCGCGCCGCGGCCCGAGGCTCCCTCACGGTCGATGCCCGGCCGTCCAATCCCGCCGCCGAGACCGCAAGCGCCGGCGTCCGACACGCCGGTCAAGATCGGCAAGCCCTATCAGGTTGCGGGCGTCTGGTATCATCCCTCGGACGAACGCGACTACGACGAGGTGGGGCTCGCCTCCTGGTATGGGGCGCAATTCCATGGCGGGCAGACGGCGAACGGCGAAGTGTTCGACATGGATCGGGTAGGTGCCGCCCACAAGACCTTGCCTTTGCCCTGTTATGTGGAGGTGACCGCCCTGGATACGGGCCGGACGATCATCGTCAGGATCAACGATCGCGGGCCGTTCGTCATCAATCGGATCATCGATCTCTCGCGCCGCTCGGCACAGCTGCTGGGAATCGAGCGAACCGGGGTATCGCGCGTGCGGGTCCGTCGCGTCTTCCCCTCCGATGCGGATCGGCTGGAGCTCCGCTGGGGCAGGCCGGCAGCACCGCGGCCCGATGTCGGCCGGGCCGAGCTGGCCGAGCTCAATCGACGCTTCGTGACGCGCCCACCGGACCCGGTTGCACCGCCGCGCCTGGCCGCGGCCATTCCGGACGCCGCCGTGCCCGTCGGCGGGTTCTTCATCCAGGTGGCCGCCGTGGGAAGCCGGGCGCGGGCATCGGAGATCGCCGAGATGGTCGCTGGCCGGATCGAACCGGTGGGCGCGCTCTGGCGCGTTCGAATGGGCCCCTATAAGAGCCAGGTGGATGCGACGAGCGCGCTGGCGCAGGTCCGGTCGGACGGCTATCAGGATGCCAGGCTGGTCTTCATCGCCAGCGACGCCAAGCCAGTGGAGGGCTTGATACCACAATGATGCCTCGTCGAATCGCTCTGTTTTCAGCCCTTACGATCATGGCCGGCCTGCCTGCCAAGGCGACCGCACCGGTGTTCGATACACCGGCGCCGGTGGCTTTCATGAAGGATCTTTCATCGGGGGCGATTCTCTACGCCAAGAATCCGGACCTTCGCATCCCGCCGGCATCGATGGCGAAGATGATGACCGTCTATGTTGCCTTCGATCTCGTGAAGAAGGGCGAACTGAAACTCGACACGATGGCGACGGTTCGCCCTGAGACCTGGAAACGGTGGCATGGTCCCGCGGCCGGATCGACGATGTTCCTGTCGCCCGGCGAGCAGGTCAGCGTCGCCAATCTGCTGTTCGGGATTGTGACGCTGTCCGGCAACGATGCCTGTGTCGTGCTCGCCGAGCAGATTTCGGGCACCGAGGAAGCATTCGTCGCGCTGATGAACCGCCGCGCAAAGGAAATGGGGCTGACCAACAGCCATTTCGGAACATCAAACGGCTGGCCCGACGGCGGTGCCACCTTCGTCACCGCGCGTGACCTGGCGACACTCGCACAGCGAACGATCGAGGATCATCCGAAGCTTTACAAGACCTTCTACAGCCGCCCCAGCTTTACCTGGGGCAAGACGATGGGCAGCGGCAGCGACATCACCCAGGCGAACCGGGACCCGCTGCTCGGGCGTGTTGCGGGCGCCGATGGGCTCAAGACCGGGCACACCGAGGAGGCCGGCTATGGCTTCACTGGCTCGGCCGAGCAGAACGGCCGCCGTCTGGTCATGGTGCTGTCCGGGCTGACCTCCTTCAACCAGCGCATCGATCAATCGGTGAGCTTCATGAACTGGGGTTTCCGCGCGTGGCAGGCGAAGCCGCTCGTCGCCAAGGGACGCAAGGTTCAGGTCGCCGAGGTCCAGCTGGGCGACACGCACGAGGTGGGGTTGGTGGCACCGCGGAATCTGAGCGTCACCATCCCGGCCGGGCTCGGCGCCGATCTCAAAACCAAGGTCGTTTATCAGGGGCCGGTGAAAGCACCGATCAAGGCCGGCGACCATATCGCCGATCTGGTGGTGTCCGGCCCCGACATGGTGCCGCAGAAGCTGCCGTTGGTGGCCGAGTCGGACGTCGGAAAAGCGGGCTTCTTCAGTAGGATCATGGCTGGTCTGCGCTGGCTGTTCGGTCTTTCATGACATCGTGACCGGCCGTTTCGTAACGCTCGAGGGCGGTGAAGGGGCCGGCAAGTCGACCCAGCTTCGTGCTCTCGCCGATGCCCTGCGCGCGCTGGGCATCGATGTCATCGAGACCCGGGAACCCGGCGGCAGCGAAGGCGCCGAGGCGATCCGCAGGCTGCTCCTCGAGGGCGGACACGATCGGTGGAGCCCACGCGTCGAAGCCTTGCTGTTCGCGGCGGCGCGCGCGGACCATGTCGAGAAGGTGATCAGACCGGCGTTGGCGGATGGCCGATGGGTAATCTGCGACCGCTACGTCGACAGCTCCATCGCCTATCAGGGGCGGGCCGATGGGCTCGGCAGCGATGCCATCCGCACGCTGCATCAGCTCGGCAGCGAGGGCTTCCTTCCCGACCGGACCCTGTTGCTGGCGCTGCCGCCGGTCGAGGCGTCAGCCCGAGCCGCCGAGCGCGACCGCGGCGCAAGCGATCGGATCGGCGCGCGCGATGCGCTCTATCACACCAGCGTGGCGGCGGCCTTCGAACAGCTCGCCCTGGCAGAACCATCTCGCTTCCGCCGAATCGACGCCCTGGGACCGCCCGAAGCGGTGACCGGCCGGATTCTGGAAGCCCTTCGAGATCTGTTGCCTTGATGCTGGTCGGACATGACGGCCAGGTGGCCACGCTTCGCCAGGCGGTCGATAGCGGGCGCCTCCACCACGCCTGGTTGCTCACCGGACCCGAAGGCGTCGGAAAGGCGAGTTTTGCCATAGCGGCAGCCACGCGCTTGCTGGCTGACGCGGCAGGCCCTCCGATCCACGGCGAAGGGATCGAAACCCCCGAAAACCATCCGATCGCTCACTATATCCGTGCGGGCAGTCACCCGGATCTCCGTATCCTGGAGCGGCTTGCAAAGGACAAGCGCGACGACCTCGCTCGCTCGATCACCATTGAACAGGTTCGTTCGCTTCAGGGCCTGTTCGCCACCACCGCGAGCCTGTCTGCGCGTCGGATTGTCATAATCGACTCGATCGATGACTTGGAGCGAAGCGCCGCTAATGCGCTGCTCAAGAATCTCGAAGAGCCCCCGGCCGGCACGCTGTTCTTCCTGGTGAGCCACGTTCCGGGTCGCCTTCTGCCCACCATCAGGTCGCGCTGTCGGCTGCTGCGGTTCGGCCGATTAAGCGAGGAGCAGATGCGACGGCTCTTGCGGCGCCATTTACCTGACCAACCGGCCGCCGAGATTGAAGCGCTGATCATTGCGGGAGATGGCTCGCCCGGTCGTGCGCTCAGTTTCGCCGGGCTGGACATAGCGGCGCTGGACGAGGCGATCGAGCGGCTCATAGACCAGGGCGATCCAACCAACGCCATCCGCTCGACGCTGGCGCGGCAACTTGGCACCAGGACCGCCCAGGCGCGGTATGAGGCCTATCTCGACCGCGTGCCCGCACGAATCGCTGCCGAGGCACGCCGGAGGGAGGGCGCAGCGCTCGCATCGGCTGTTGCCCTGTGGGAGCAGGCGCGACGGATCGGTGAAAGTGCGGTGCGCCTGTCGCTCGATCAGGCGACCACGACATTTGAGCTGGCAACGCTGCTCACCAGGCTCGCACCGTCCGCCGCGCCCTGAACGGCGCCCGGCCGGCGGCGCACCAGCGGCCAATCGGGGCGTTGCGGATTGCCATGGCTCTCCCTAATGGCTGATCGCATGTCGACCCCCTTCTATATCACAACGGCGATAAGCTATCCCAATGGCCGTCCGCACATCGGCCACGCCTATGAGGCGATTGCCGCCGATGCGGTCGCAAGGTTCCAGCGCGCTATGGGCCGCGACGTGCGGTTCCAGACAGGCACGGACGAGCATGGATTGAAAATGGCGCAGACAGCGCGCAGCCGGGACATTAGTCCGCGCGCGCTCGCTGACGAAATGTCAGCCTATTTCAAACAGATGTGTGATATCCTGCAGATCTCCTACGATCGCTTCATCCGGACGAGTGATGCCGATCACTACGCCGCCAGCCAGGCGATCTGGCAAGCGATGGAGGCGAAGGGCGATCTATATCTGGACCGCTATGAGGGATGGTATTCGGTCCGCGACGAGGCCTTCTACGATGAGAAGGAACTGGTAGAAGGCGAGGGTGGTGAGAAGCTCTCGCCGCAGGGTACGCCGGTCGAGTGGACGAAGGAGGAAAGCTGGTTCTTCCGGCTCTCCCATTATCAGGAGCGGCTGCTCGAACTCTATCGCAACCAGCCCGATTTCATCCGTCCGGAAACACGAAGGAACGAGATCGTCAGCTTTGTCTCGGGCGGGCTCAGCGACCTTTCGATCTCCCGGACCAGCTTCGACTGGGGCGTGCCGGTACCCGGCAGCCCCGGGCATGTGATGTATGTCTGGGTCGATGCGCTGACCAATTATCTCACCGGCATCGGCTATCCCGATCGCGACGCCGATCTGGCGCGCTACTGGCCTGCCAATCTTCACCTGATCGGCAAGGATATCGTCCGTTTCCACACGGTCTATTGGCCGGCCTTCCTTATGTCCGCGGGCATCGACCTGCCGAGGCAGGTGTTCGGGCATGGCTTCCTCCTCAACCGAGGAGAGAAGATGTCCAAGTCGGTCGGCAATGTCGTCGATCCCATGACGATGGCCGAGCGCTATGGCGTCGATCAGCTACGCTATTTCCTGCTGCGGGAGGTGAGCTTCGGCCAGGACGGAAGCTATAGCCACGAGGCGATCGTCAATCGCGCCAATGCCGAGCTTGCGAACAGTTTCGGCAATCTCGCGCAACGCACTTTGTCTATGATCTTCAAGAACCTGGATGGCGAACTTCCCGCTCTCGATCGAAATGGCGAAGATGCTGCGCTGGTCCGTACGGTGGCGGCGGCCTGTCTCGACGAGTTGCCGCGCGCCTTCGAACAGCTCGCCTTTTCGACGGGGATCGAAGCCTGGATGAAGGCGGTGTTCGCCTGTAATCAATATGTCGACGCGCAGGCGCCCTGGGCGCTGCGCAAGAACGATCCCGAACGGATGAAGACGGTCCTCGGAACGTTGTTCAACGTCATCCGCGACCTTGCCATTGCCATCCTGCCCGTCATTCCACAGGGCGCCGGGAAGCTGCTCGATCAGATGGGCGTGGATGCCGATGAACGCGACTTTGCCGCTCTCGAAGACCAGAGCTGGTATGACCGCCTGCGCAGTGCCGGTTATCGCCTGTCTCAGCCAACGCCGCTGTTTCCAAGGCTCGAACTCGAAATCCCCGAAGCCTGATGTTCATCGATAGCCACTGCCACCTGAACTATGCCGGCCTCGCGGAGCGGCGGCAGGAGGTACTGGAGCGCGCCCGCGCAGCCGGGGTGGCGGGAATGCTCAACATCTCGACGCGCGCGAACGAGTGGAACGATGTTCTGGCCACGGCCGAGCGCGAGGGCGATGTGTGGGCCAGCGTCGGCATCCACCCGCACGACGCTGACACCCACGCCGAAATAGAGACAAGCCTGCTGGTCGAGCGGGCTTCGCATCCGCGGGTCATTGGGATCGGCGAGACCGGGCTCGATTATTATTACGACAAGTCCGACCGGGAGCGGCAGCGCAGCAGTTTCCGCCGGCACATCAACGCGGCCCGCATATCCGGGCTGCCGCTGATCGTGCATAGCCGCAATGCGGAGGAGGATACGAAGCGCATCCTGGCGGAGGAGATGGAGCAGGGGGCATTCAGCGCCGTGATCCACTGCTTTACGGGCAGTGCTGACTTGGCACGCGCCATGCTCGAGCTCGGTTTTTACATTTCCCTGTCGGGCATCGTCACCTTCAAGAACGCCGCCGAGTCGCGGGCGACGGCGCACCTGATCCCGCACGATCGGCTGCTCATCGAGACCGATAGCCCGTTCCTCGCGCCCGTGCCCCACAGGGGCAATCCTTGCGAGCCCGCCTTCGTCGCAGACACGGCGCGGTTTCTCGCTGCCGAGCTCGGCCGAAGCATCGACGAATTAGCGAACACAACGACCCACAACTTCTTCAGATTGTTCACGAAAGCGGTGCGGTGAAGGTTCGGATCCTTGGTTGCGGGACATCGTCGGGCGTCCCCCGGATCGGCAACGACTGGGGCGAGTGCGACCCGCTGGAGCCGCGCAACCGGCGGTCGCGGGCTTCGATTCTGGTCGAGAGCGGCACGACGCGGCTGCTGGTGGATACCTCGCCGGACATGCGCCAGCAGCTGCTCGATGCCGATGTCGTCGACATAGACGCGATCCTCTGGACCCACGACCATGCCGATCATTGTCATGGGATCGACGACGCGCGCCAGCTCTTCCACGCGCGACGTGAACCGGTGCCCGGCTACGGCTTCGCCCCGACTCTCGACCAGTTGAAGGTGCGCTTCGGCTACGTATTCTACGGTCGCGATGGCTATCCTCCGACGATTGCGGATCGGTTGCTGGGCCCCGACATGGTCATCGGCGATATTAGGGTGAGAACGGTCGTGCAGCCGCACGGGCCGATCTACACCGCCGGGTTCCGGTTTGAGCACAACGGTAAATCAATCGGATATTCCACTGATTTTCATTTATTTACAGACGATATGTGCGAGCTTTTTGCAGGTGCCGATCTTTGGATCGTCGATGCGTTGAGGGCCAAGCCGCATCCGACGCACGCGCACCTTTCGCTGACCCTCGACGCGATCGAAAAGGTTAAACCGAGTAGATCGGTACTGACGCATATGGATCAGTCGATGGACTATCGCCGCCTTGCTGGCCAACTACCGGCGAACGTCGAACCGGGCTATGACGGAATGGAGATCCGGCTATGAGCGGCGATCAGATCGCGGGGTCCGTGGGCATCGCAGCCATGCTGTTCCTCGTCGTGCATCGGCTGACCAGCGATCAGCTGCCAGGCCGGAAGATGCTGTGGCTGGCCCTGGCTTGGGTGGCCATATTTGCGGTGGCCGCGGCCATCGTACTGGCTGTACGCCCGCAGCCCTAATCGTCGGCGCGATGATTCAGCGCTGCTGACGAGGTTAAGCATCTGATCCGGTCCATTGTCGGGGCTCTTATGTCGGCCGAATGACTGGATGGTGCCGGGGATCCTATGGGGAACACATCACCGAGGATCGCCACGCACTTGGTCTCCGACGCCTCGGATTTAACATAATATATATTATCGGACTAACGCTGGTGGAAGAGCGGTGAAGCTGCTCGTTTGCACAAGCGCCGCCTCACCGCCGACCGAAGAGCTTCTCGATCTCGGCGTGGCCGAGCTTCACCCAGGTTGGCCGGCCGTGATTGCATTGGCCGGAATGCGGCGTCACTTCCATCTCGCGCAGCAGCGCGTTCATCTCTGCCACCGACAGGGTTCGACCTGCACGCACCGAGCCATGGCAGGCCATTGTCGCAGCGACATGATCGAGCCGGTCGCGCAGCGACAGGGCTTCATCATAGGCGCCCAGTTCATCGGCGAGATCGACCACCAGACCGCATATGTCGCCGTCGCCGAGCATTGCCGGGGTTGCGCGTACCAGCATCGCCTTCGGTCCGAAGCGCTCGAGTTCCAGCCCCATCTCGGCAAGCTCGTCGATCCGCGCTTCGAGCCGATCGCAGCCGACCTCGTCCAGCTCGACGACCTCGGGCAGCAGCAGAGCCTGGCGCGAGACGCTCCCATCCGCCATGGCACGCCGCATCCGCTCGAGTACCAGCCTTTCG
>Ga0068863_100005051_pt1 | contig 13009 bp, 9 predicted proteins | sample KBSSwiS62_FD_66596 | JGI IMG/M metagenome (GOLD analysis project Ga0068863, IMG submission 66596) | Switchgrass rhizosphere microbial communities from Kellogg Biological Station, Michigan, USA - KBS Switchgrass S6-2 | ecosystem: Host-associated > Plants > Roots > Rhizosphere > Soil ...
AAATATGGCGCCAGGCTCAGCGTCGCCTCGACGCGTCGGTCCTGCGCCGGAGTGCCGAACAGATTCTGCAATTCGAACTCGGCCTTGAGCGCATCGGGCTTGATCCAGCCCTCGACGACGTTGCGCGACAAGTGCGCCTGCGCCTTCATACGATCGGGCAGAAACTCCTTGATCTGCACGTTGACCGAGCCGATCTGCGCATCGGGCTTGCCGTCCTTGACGATGTATACGTTGACGCTCCACGCGCCGGTCGGGGCGCTCTCCTGCGTCGTGTACGAGACTTCGTCGAAGCCGGACTCGGCCAGGCGCAGCTTGCGTTGCCCGACGACGACGCCGCGTGCGTCGACGATTTCGGTCTGCAGCGGCACTCCGGCGAGTTTCTTGGTCCAATCTGCGGCGCGCACGATCAAGCCGACATGGAACGTGTCGCCCGGCCGGTAGATGCCGCGATCGCTGAACAGGTACGCAGACAACTTGCCGGCACTACGCGCGTTCGGTTCACCGCCGATATCGAAGCGTGAGTAGTCGAGCACGCGATCGTGTTCCCACACCGGCAGGAACGATTCGTCATCACCTTTGCGCACCACGTACATCGTCGGTGCCTTTTCGCGTGTCATGCCGGCGAGCGAGTCGAAACGCACGTGGCCGTCCCGGTCGGTGGTCTGCGTCATCAGCGTCTGGCCATTGCGGCCGACCACTTCGACGACGACGCCATCCACCGGTGCGCCGGTGTGAATCGACTGCACGAACACGTCCTGGCTGCCGTCGAGCGCTTTCTTGGCGATCACGCCCAGATCGGTGACCACGATCAGACGCGAATCGCCGACATTCGTTTCATCGGCATTGTCCGCGGGCTCACCCTCCGTCTCGCCTTCGCCGTCGACGGTATCGACATTGGCGGAGTCGTCCTGTTCATCCGCAGCCTTTGGTTTGTCCTCGGGTTTGAGCTTGCTCAGCTTGAGCAAAAACACGCCGCGCTTGGAGCTGCCGCCGGCACCCAGATATTGTGCGAGATCGACGCCCTCGTAATGCGCCTTGACTGGATCGCCTTCGGCGAACGGCGTCTTCTGCACGAAACGCTCGGTAATCTGGTCCGGCGTGAAGGAGTACAACTCGGGCTTGGCATACGTGCCGCGATTGAAGCTGACCAGGTGCTGCAACTGATCCGGCAGCACGCGCGCTATTTCCAGTTCCATGCCCGGCACGTTGCGTGCCACGACCGAAACCCGTTTTTCGCCCGACAACGACAATAGCGCGCCGTCGGCCATGAAACGCAGGATATGCGGGTACTCGGGCACCTGCACGACCTCGTTGCGACCCTTGCCGAGCACATAGCCGCCGAACGAATGCACGCCCTTGTTCACCTTGACGAATACGTAGCGACGCGGCGGCGCGCGGAACTTGAAGCTGTGCAACGCGTCGAATTCGCGTTCGGTCGGCACCGCTTCGAGGGCGAGTTTCTGCGATTGCTTGAGCAGGTCCTCGCCGACTTCGCCCGTGCTCCAACTATACGATTCCGTGCGCTGATCTTCCGGGGTCTTGGGATTGAATTCCGGCAGCACCCAGGCGTTGACCGCCTTGGTCGTCTCTACTTCGTTGACAGCCTGCGAAGCCTCGACAATGAGCACCTGCTCGGGTTCGAACTTGGCGTTGTCCACCAGCGTCGCCGACACGTTTTCGATCTGCAGGCTGTACAGGCCCGGAATCGCGACGGTGCCGTCGAGCGCCTTCGGCATCGCCGGCCCACCGCGTGCGGCGTGCACGCCGGCATCGAGCGTGAACGCGACACGCGCATCGTCCTTCGGGATCGTCAACGGTTCGGAGTGGATGAAAGCTTGCAGCTTGTGCTCGTCGTACGTCACGACGAACTTCTTGGTACCTGAGCCGCCCGGCACGCCTTCGAGCTTCAGGTGGGCACGCGGCTCCAGGCTCGCCGTGTCGACCGGATGCGTGAAGCGCAGCGAGACGACGGCCTTCTTTGCCGTCGCGTCCTGCGGATCCTGATAAAACTCCGTCTGCGAAACCTTGGCCGTAAAATCCGCGCTCTTGAACTGGGCGCGATCCTTCTCGACGCGCGCGTGCTCGGCGAACGCGAGCTTGCGATCGAAACGCAGGTCGAAATCCTGGCCGACGGGCCAGTCATCTTTCGGCGCGAAGCTGAGTTCGTGATCCGAAGTCCAGGTCCACTTGCCGGCCAGCTCCGGTTTCAGCTCGATGCCCGCGCTCGCCTGCTTGCCGACCAGCGCGAGCGGCGCCACCGAGCGATTGAACGTCAGCGTCAGCGGATGCACCGTGATCGGTGTCTGCTCGTAGTCGGTGACGTCCGGCGCCTGCAAGGTGAACGTCGCCGGCGGCTCTTCGATCGGCCGCGGGCGCGACTGATACCAGCGATAGCCCCACCAACCTGAACTGGCCAGCGCGAGCAGGATCAGCGCGCCGCCAGCGAAACGACCGGGTCGCGCGCGGACCGCCAAGGCAAGGCGCTTCGCACCGGCGCCCACGGCGCGCAACCAAGCCGGCGCACTCCAGGAAAAGTCGCCGACTATCCGGCTGATGAGCCAGTACAGCGCACGCAGCAAGAGCAGCGGCAAACGCAGCAAGAATCGCAGAACGTCCATACTTCTTGAGTCCCCAACGCGAGAGCGCCGTCATGGCGTAATCGTCTCCGTGTCAAACGCCGCACGAGCTTCAAAGCGGACATTTGCCGGATACGTTTACGATCGTACCGAAAAGCCTCCTGTCCGTGTTGAACATCAAGCCATCGGCACATGGAGATTTTCGGGCCGCCTTATGCGCGCGCCGTGACGGGCCGTGGCGCAGCGCGGGCGTCAGATCGCTGCCAGCGCCCGCTGCAGATCTGCGATCAGCACTTCGGGCTCTTCCAGCCCGATCGACAGCCGCACGAGATTCAGCGGCAGAGCGCCGCCGGACTTGAGCGGAGCGCCCGCCGGATGTACGGCACAGACTGGAAACATCAGCGATTCGTAGCCGCCCCAGGACACCGTCATCAGGAAACGCTCGAGCGCATTGCAGAAGCGTTCGACGCCAGCGACGTCCTCCGTGCGCAAGGCGATCGTGAGCAAGCCGCTGGCCCCGCGCATCTGTTCCTGCACCAACGCGAACTGCGGATTCGTTTCGCAATGCGGGTAATAGATCTTTTCGATCCGCGGATGCGCCTGCAGGAACGCCAGCACCAGCTGCGTCGTGGCCGCGATGCGTTGCATGCGTATCTGCAACGTGCGCAGACCGCGAATCATCAGCCAGGCATCGTGGGGGGCGAGGATCGCGCCGCAGGTCATGAATGGGCCACGGAACACCTCGCGCATCAGCTGCTCGCTGCCGCACAGCGCACCGGCGACGACATCGCTGTGCCCGTTCAGGTATTTCGTCGCCGAGTGCGCAACCATGTCGATGCCCGCGGCGATCGGCGACTGGTTCAGCGGACTCGCGTAACTGTTGTCACAGAGCGTGCGGATTCCGCGTGCGCGTGCGAGTTCGGCGACTGCGGCCAGATCCTGCATCTCGAAGGTCATCGAGTTCGGGCTTTCCAGCACGATCAGTTTGGTCGCCGGAGTGACAGCCTGCTCGAAGTTCGCGATGTCGGTGCCGTCGATGAACGTGTGTGCCACAGCGAAGCGCGACAGGAGATCGCGCAGCAGAGCGCGGGTCCACGAATATGGACGCTGCACGCAGACCACATGATCGCCGGCGCTGACGCTCGCCATCACGCCCGCGGCGATCGCGCCGGCGCCACTGCCGAACATCAGGCAATCTTCGGCGCCCTCGAGCGCCGCGACTTTCTTGCGCAGGATTTCGACCGTCGGGTTGTTGCCGCGCGTGTACGTGGTACGCCGGAATTCGTCGCGAAATCCGTCGCGGAATGCCTCGACCGACGGAAACGCGAAGATCGACGACTGGAAAATCGGCGGCGACACCGCACCGCGATAGGTTTCGCGGTCTTCGCCGAGGTGGTTGAGGATGTAACTGAGATCCATCAGCGTTGCGCGGACACAAATTCACGCGTCGCCTGCGCCAGCGCTGGATCGGCCAACGCAAAATGCAGCGTCGCCTTCACCAGGCCGAGCTTGCTGCCGCAATCGAAGCGCGTGCCGTCGAAGCGGTAGGCGTAGACCTTCTGCTGACTCAATAGCGCTGCAATGCCGTCCGTCAACTGGATTTCGCCGCCGGCACCGGGCTTGGTCGATTCGAGCAGCCCGAAAATCCGGCCCGGCAAGACATAGCGCCCGACGATCGCCAGATTCGATGGGGCGACCTCCGGCTTTGGCTTCTCCACGACGTGTTTGATCAGTGCAGTGCGGTCGCTCGTCGGCGTCGCATCGACAATGCCGTATTTGTTCGTTTCGCTGCGCGGCACCTCCTCGACCGCTATAGCGCCGGCGTTTTCCGCCAGCGCAAATTCAGCCATCTGGCGCAGCGCGCCCTTGCCCGGATTCCAGATCAGATCATCCGGCAGAATCACCCCGAACGGCTCGTCGCCGACCACCGGCTTTGCGCACAATACGGCATGACCAAGCCCGAGCGCCTCGGACTGTGTCACGAACACGCAGCGCACGTGCTTCGGAATAACGTTTTGCACCAACGCGAGCAGTTCCTTCTTGCCGCTGCTTTCGAGCTTGCGTTCGAGTTCGTATGCCGTATCGAAATAATCCGCGATAGCGTGCTTGTAGCGATTCGTTACGAAGATCAGCGTGTCCGCGCCGGCGTCCACCGCTTCGTCAACAGCGTACTGGATCAGCGGCTTGTCCAGCACCGGCAGCATTTCCTTCGCGACGACCTTGCTCGCCGGCAGGAAACGCGTGCCGAGGCCGGCCACGGGGAATACCACTTTGCGCAGACGCTGGGTCATCGTGAGTCCTTTCAGTTCTGAGTGCGGGTGATCGGCACGATCTCGGCGGCTTCGCCCTCGCTGCGCCAGGCAAATTCGGGCAACAGATTTGAAAGGCAGCGGCGCAACGCCTCTTCGTCGTAGTCGCGCACGGCCTGCGTGGCTTGCCGCAGCTGCGCGTTGAGCATATCCCATGACATGCTGCGCGGCTGTGCCAGAAAGATCTTGGCGTGACGTGTGCTCTGGTAGCTTTCCTGCGCGTGGAACAATTCCTCGAACAGTTTTTCGCCGGGACGCAGGCCGGTATAGATGATATTGACGTCACGGCCGGGAGTCTTGTTGGCAAGACGAATCATCTGCTCGGCCAAATAAGCGATCTTGACCGGTTCACCCATGTCGAGAGCGAAGATCTCGCCGCCGTGCCCCAACACACCTGCCTGCAGAATCAACTGGCAGGCCTCGGGAATCGTCATGAAGTAGCGTGAGATTTCCGGATGCGTCACCGTCACGGGGCCGCCCGCGCGGATCTGCTCACGGAACAGCGGCACGACACTGCCGGCCGAGTCGAGTACGTTGCCGAACCGCACCGTGATGAAGCGCGTGGCCGACTTGGCCGCAAAGTTCTGGCAAAAGATTTCCGCGACGCGCTTGCAGGCGCCCATCACGCTGGTCGGATTGACCGCCTTGTCAGTCGAGATCAACACGAATACGGCCACGTTGTGGCGATCTGCCGCTTGTGCCACGACTTGCGTGCCGACCACGTTGTTGCGAAACGCCTCACGCACCTGGTTCTGCAGCAGCGGTACGTGCTTGAACGCGGCGGCATGGAATACGACTTGTGGCTGCGCCAGCGCGAATACGCGTTCGCAAGCAGCCATGTCACCGCAGTCGCCAAGTACGGCATTAACCAGCAGGTCGGGAATTTCTTGACGCAATTCCTGTTCGATCTTGTACAAGTTGTACTCGGACAGTTCGAGTATCGTCAGCGATTCGACGCCCAGGCGCGCAACCTGTCTACACAGTTCGGAGCCGATCGAACCGCCGCCACCGGTGATCAGTACACGCTTGCCGGAAAGGCCCGTCCGGATCGCCGTCCAGTCAAGTTGTACCGGATCGCGGCCGAGCAAGTCCTCGATCGCGACTTCCTTGAGTTCGCTGAAACCCATCCTGCCGGCGACCACGTCCTGCAGGCGCGGCACGGTGCGAAACTGCACGCCGGTTGCCTCGCAGGCTTCCACCACACGCTGCATCTGCGCGTTGCTTGCTGATGGCAAGGCGATCAGCAGCATTTCGGCGGCGACTTCGCGCGCGAACTCGGGCAGGCGCTCGATCGAGCCGAGCACCGGGATGCCGTGCACTTTCGCTCCGCGCAGCGCAGTGTTGTCGTCGATCAGACCAACCGGTCGATAACGATTCTCGCGTGCGAGCTCGCGCAGCAATGCCTCGCCGGCGCGGCCTGCACCGATCACGAGCACGCGTTTGGCCGGCGCGCGCGAAATCAGATCGAACCGGCTGTCCTTCCAGTAACGGTAGGCCAGGCGCGGCGTACCGAGCAGAACGACCAGCACGGCCGGGTACATCACAAGCACCGCCCGAGGCACCGTGGTGAGACGGTTGTAAAGGAACAGCGCGATCGCAATGCCGAATGCGCCGAGCACACCGGCACGAATGATATTCCACAGGTCGGGCAAGCTGGCGAAGCGCCACAGCCCCTTGTACAAGCCAGTCCACCAAAGCACCAGACCCTGGGCGAGCAGTACGAGGCCGATTTCCGGGGTGAACCAAGCCAGCGTCGGCGGTTCAGGCTCGAAGCTGTAGCGCAGCCAGTTGGCGCCCATCCACGCCAGCCATACCATGGCCAGATCGTGCATGACGACGGCCAGGCGTGGATGAATGGCAGCGATCAATTTACGCAGGAACATGGTCTATTTTGCGCACTTTTGTACTTTGTAGACAATAACGCTTGCCCGCGAGCCACAGTGCGACGCCGAGCGCGTACACACCCGCGCAAATGAGCAATTCGTAGCCGGCCGTCGCCTCGAACGCCAACAGGGCTGGCACCACAACCAGCGCATTCCACGCCATATAGAGCGCGACGACCCGCGCATGGCTGGGCTGGTTGCGCGCCAGCCACTGGTACAGATGTTCGCGATGCCCACTATACCAGCGCCTGCCGCGGAGCATGCGCGAGAGCAGCGTGCAGCTGGCGTCGATGACGAAAGCGGAGACGATGATCAGCGCTTCGCTCGGTATCAGCAGACCGAAGTCAAGGCCGATGCCGATCGCCGCGGCAATCAAAAACCCCAGCACCCCACTGCCGACGTCGCCCATGAACACGCGCGCACGCGGAAAATTGAACGGCAGAAACCCGAGCGTCGCCGCTGCCAAGGCCAGCATCGCGAGCGTATAAGCCGGCTGCGCGTAATGCTGGCCGAGCAGCGCCAGTACGCAGAATACGAACAGCGCCTGCGTACCGAGCAGGCCGTCGATGCCGTCCATGAAATTGTGCAGATTGATTGACCACGTCGTTGCGAAAGCGAACAACGCCACGATGATCGTACCGTCCTGGCCGAGTAGGGCGACGGCGAATATAAGCGACGCGACAACGTGAACAAGCAGCCGCCAGATCGCAGCCAAACTGAAGTGGTCGTCCCCCCAGCCAACGGCGGCAATGAGGATCAATCCGACGAGAGCTGCTGCAGCGGCGCCAAAACCGGGATACACGCGGAATAGAGGCAACGCGAAGAATATCGCGGCCGCAGCGGCGATTCCGATGCCTCCGCCGCGCGGCGTCGGTTGCGTGTGTGAGCGACGTTGGCCGGGATGATCGATGAGATTGCGCTGCCGGGCATAGCGGATGCTGAGCCACGTGACAATGGCCGACAGCAGGAAGCTCGCGGCGATCGATGGCACAGGCGTTACTCGCCGGCGACGCCGTGGATCGGCCTGACCGAACCCCACGTCTTGCAGCTCGGACACTGCCAGTGGTGCGCCTTTGCGCCGAAGCCGCACTTGTTGCAGCGGTACATGGCCTGGCCTTCGAGCAGCTTGCGCGTCAGGTCCTGCAAGATCAGCAGATTCTCACGCGCCTCGCCGCGCGAGGCGTCGAGCGTCGCGCCGATCAACGTCATCAGGCCGCGTACCGACGGGCGCTGGCGCAGCTGGCGCGTGAGGAACTCGATCGCCGCTGGTTCGCCGCGCGTCGTCGCATAGAGTTTCGCGAGCGCGATCACCGGCGACACGCCCTGCGAACGCTCGATGATGTCGACGAGGAATTTTTCTGCGCGCTGCATCTGCGCCAGGCGCGCGTAGCAGTCGAGCAGCGGCGTTAGCACTTCCGGAACGAAATCCGCGTCAAGCGTCGACACGCGTTCGAACGCCTGCGCGGCTGCATCCGCGTTGCCTTGCTGCAATTCGATGTGACCCAGCACGATGTAGGCGCGCACGCACTCGGGCTGGCAGGCAAAAGCGTTTTCCAGATGCGCGTGCGCGGTGGCAAAGTCCTTCGCGGCGCGCGCCTGCTCGGCCAGTTCGCAATAGAACTGTGCGACGACCGGCCCTTCCGATTCGCCGCTGATCTTCTCCAGGCGCCGCGCGTGATCGATCGCCTTGTCCCAGTCCTTCTCGTGCTGGTAGATGCCGATCAGGTGGCGCAACGCCGACGGCACGTGCGCATCCATCGCCACGAGATCGCTGAACAGGGTTTCGGCGCGGTCGAGCAACCCGGCGCGCATGTAATCCTCACCGAGTTCGAGCAGCGCCACGGTTTTTTCGTCGTTGCTCAGGTTCGGACGCGCGATCAGATGCTGGTGCACACGGATCGCCCGATCGACTTCGCCGCGGCGGCGGAACAGGTTGCCGAGCGCGAGATGCGTCTCGACCGTGTCGCGATTGAATTCGGCGAGCTTGAGGAACACCTCGATCGCCTTGTCCGGCTGCTCGTTGAGCAGGTAGTTCAGGCCGCGGAAATAACTCGACGACAGCGCGCTAACGCCGGCGCGGCGCGAACGCTCGCTGCTGCGGCGGCCGAAATACCAGCCGGACAGCGCCGCGATCGGCAACAGAAATGCGAGCAGCGGCAGGAAGATCGAAGGCAGTGCAGCAATCATGCGTCAGGCTTTGCGGGTTTCGCCGCGTTTTCAGCGTCGCGACGCTCGAGTTCGCGCGCCAATACGCGCACGCGCCGGCGCAGACGCAGCACAAGGCCGAGATAAACGACAAGTCCGCCGAGCAGCCATCCCAGCAGCACGGCACACAGCAATGCGGCGCCTTTGGGCAGGGTCAGCGTCGTGAAATAGAGATCGAAGACGATGCGTTCGCCGTTAAGCGCACCGAACACCGCGCCGGCGACAGCAAACGACAGCGCAAGCAGAATCAGTCCCAGACGCATGCGTTACATCCTGATTGTGCCGCGTGAAAACGGCTGTGCTACCCGCGTATGGTTTCGTTCACGCGCTCGCGCAATTCCTTGCCCGGCTTGAAGTGCGGCACATGCTTACCCGGCAGCGCGACGGCGGAGCCGGTCTTGGGATTGCGGCCCATGCGCGGCGGGCGGAAATGCAGGGAAAAACTGCCGAAACCGCGGATCTCGATGCGTTCGCCGGTGGACAGCGCCTGGCTCATCTGCTCCATCACGCTCTTAACCGACAGTTCCACGTCGTTGAACGCGAGATGGTTCTGGCGTGCGGCCAAGGCTTCGATCAGCTCCGACTTAGTCATGGTTTTCGTGGGGGCCTCTGTCTTCGGATACCTGCGCACTTCCCACAACCCCCATCAAAGCCCCGCTGACGCGGGGCTTTGATCGCCCCCTTGACTTAAGGGGGCTGGAAGCGTGGAAAGAGAGATCACTCGGACTTGTTCATCTGCTCCTTGAGCAGGGCACCGAGTTTCGTGGTGCCCGGCGAAGCCGACTGGTAGTCCTCCAACGCCTGCGCCAGTTCGTCCTCGTCCTTGGCGCGGATCGACAGCTGCAGCACGCGGCCCTTGCGGTCCATGCCGGTGTACTTGGCTTCGACCTTGTCGCCGACCTTGAGGTGATGGGTGGCATCCTCGACGCGCTCTTTGGCGATATCGTTCGCGCGCAGGTAACCTTCGACGCCTTCGCCGAGGTCAATCGTCGCGCCCTTGGCATCGACTTCCCTGACCGTGCCATTGATGATGCTGCCGCGCGGATGGGCCGCCATGAACTGGCCGAACGGATCCTGCTCGAGCTGCTTGATGCCGAGGCTGATGCGCTCACGCTCCGGATCGACCGCCAGCACCACGGCTTCAACGGTGTCGCCCTTCTTGAAGTTGCGCACCAGGTCTTCGCCCGTGCTCTGCCAGGAGATGTCGGACAGATGCACCAAACCGTCGATGCCACCGTCGAGACCGACGAAGATACCGAAATCGGTGATCGACTTGATCTGGCCGGAGACGCGATCGTTCTTCTTGTGGATCGCGGCGAACGATTCCCACGGATTGGCCTGGGTCTGCTTGATGCCGAGCGAGATGCGGCGACGCTCTTCATCCACGTCGAGCACCATCACTTCGACTTCGTCACCGACCTGCACGAGCTTGGCCGGGTTGACGTTCTTGTTGGTCCAGTCCATTTCCGAAACGTGCACGAGCCCTTCGACGCCAGGTTCCAGTTCGACGAAGCAACCGTAATCGGTGACATTCGAGACCTTGCCGAACAGGCGCGTACCGGTCGGATAGCGACGGGCGATCGCGACCCACGGATCCTCGCCGAGCTGCTTGAGGCCGAGCGAAACGCGGTTGCGCTCGCGGTCGAAACGCAGCACGCGCACTTCGAGCTCGTCGCCGACGTTGACCACTTCGGACGGATGACGCACGCGCTTCCATGCCATGTCGGTGATGTGCAGCAGGCCGTCGATGCCGCCGAGGTCCACGAACGCGCCGTAATCGGTGAGGTTCTTGACCACGCCCTTGACCACGGCATTTTCCTGCAAGCGCTCGAGCAGCTGTTCGCGCTCCTCGGAGTGCTCACTCTCGACCACAGCGCGGCGGCTGACCACGACGTTGTTGCGCTTGCGGTCGAGCTTGATGATCTTGAACTCGAGTTCCTTGCCTTCCAGGTACACCGGATCGCGCACCGGACGCACATCCACGAGCGAACCGGGCAGGAACGCGCGCACATCCTTGATGTCCACGGTAAAGCCGCCCTTGACCTTGCCGGAGATACGGCCGGTCACAGTGGCATTGGCTTGCTGCGCGGTTTCCAGTTCGTCCCACACCAGGGAACGCTTGGCTTTTTCGCGCGACAAGCGGGTTTCGCCGAAACCGTCTTCGATGGCATCGAGGGCAACCTTCACCTCGTCGCCGAGCTTCACTTCGAGCTCACCCTGCTCGTTGTGGAATTGCTCGATGGGCACAATGCCCTCGGATTTGAGCCCTGCGTTGATCACGACAACGTCGTTGCGGATTTCGACGACGATGCCGGAAACGATCGTGCCCGGCTTCAATTTAGCCAGGGTCTGGCTCTGTTCAAACAGTTCGGCAAAACTCTCAGTCATGTTGGTTCCAAATGGTCTCAAGACCGTTATCCAAGTATTTGTTTACACTATGGATTGTTCGGTCCACCTGTGATGACACGGAAAACTCCGCGCCGTTGCTATTCCCCGCCGCCGAGGCGACAGGACCTGAGCCCCGAGATTCGGGATTCGGGATTGGGGATTCGGAAAAAAGCCTGCTTTCCCGAATCCCAAATCCCCAATCCTAATCCCGGCTCTTTCGCGCCAGCTTCAGCACGGCGGCGACGACGCGCTCGATCGGCATTCCGGTCGAATCGATGACGACCGCATCGGCGGCCGGCCGAAGTGGCGCCACCGCGCGGCTTGCGTCGCGGGCATCGCGCGCCTGTATCTCGCGCAAAAGGGTGGAGAGTGTAACGTCCAATCCCTTTTCTTTCAACTGCTTATATCGCCGTTTTGCGCGTTCTTCGTCGCTGGCGGTCAAGAAGACCTTGGATTGGGCGTCGGGGAAGATCACCGTGCCCATGTCGCGGCCATCCGCGACCAAGCCCGGCGCCTTGCGGAAACCGCGCTGCTTGTCGAACAGCGCAGTGCGCACCCCGGGAATCGCGGCCACGGCCGACGCTGCCGCACCGCAGGTTTCCGTGCGCAACTCGTCGGTTGCATCCATGCCGTTGACGATCACACGCGTCTCGCCGCCGTCCTTCGGCGCACGGAAGCTGATTCGGGTCGTTTGCGCACAGCGCGTGACCGCTTCGGCGTCGGAAAGGTCGAGCCCTTCCATGCCTGCAGCGAAGCCAATCGCGCGATACAGCGCTCCGGAATCAAGTAGATGCCAGCCCAACGCCTCGGCGACACTGCGCGCGATCGTGCCCTTGCCGGACCCGGAGGGGCCGTCGATGGTGAGGACGGAAACGGGTTTGCTGGTCATCCCGCGATTTTAGCGGAGATTGCGGGTCAGCCCGCGTCGGCCAGGCCGAACCCGCATCCGTTTGCCAGCGCGACGAAGCCGGGAAACGACGTAGCCACGTTCGCGCAATCGCGTATGCGTATAGGTTCGCGCGCGAGAGCCCCCGCGATCGCGAAACTCATCGCGCAGCGATGATCGCCGGCCGAATCCACTTCCCCACCGCGGAATTCCCCACCTTCGATAATTGCGCCGTCCGCGGTTTCTTCCACGCGGATGCCGAATTCGCGCAGGCCCCGCGCCATTACCGCGATGCGATCGGATTCCTTCACACGCAGTTCCGCCGCGCCGCGGATGCGCGTCGTGCCTTTGGCCGCCGCGGCGGCGACGAACAGGATCGGGAATTCATCGATCATGTCGGGCACGAGCTCGAGCGGCACGTCGACACCGTGCAAAGGCGCATGCCGCACGATGAGATCGGCGACCGGTTCACCGCCGGCGCTGCGCGAATTCGCGCCATCGATGTCGGCTCCCATTGCGCGTAGCGCGTGCAAGAGGCCAGTGCGCCGCGGATTGATGCCCACGTCGCGCAGCAGCAGTTCCGAGCCCGGCACGAGCGTTGCGGCGACCAGAAAAAATGCCGCCGATGAAAAATCCGCAGGTATTTCGATATCCGTCGCGCGCAGGGCCTGTCCGCCGCCGAGTTTCGCCGACCCGGCACTGAACTCGATGGGCCAGCCGAACGCAGCGAGCATGCGCTCGGTGTAGTCGCGTGTCGGATGC
>Ga0068863_100005056_pt1 | contig 13008 bp, 14 predicted proteins | sample KBSSwiS62_FD_66596 | JGI IMG/M metagenome (GOLD analysis project Ga0068863, IMG submission 66596) | Switchgrass rhizosphere microbial communities from Kellogg Biological Station, Michigan, USA - KBS Switchgrass S6-2 | ecosystem: Host-associated > Plants > Roots > Rhizosphere > Soil ...
CCACGAGATAGTATAGTAACTTTCGATACGCCGGACCGTGCGAGAGGGAGAAGTAGGTGCGACTCGTCCCCAGTGAGGAGCAGACCGAGCTCGCGAGGACCGCCGGCGCGCTCCTGCACGAGCTCGCATCGCCCGCGCTCCTCGATCCCGAGGCCGGCCATTTGCCGTTCGCCGCCGACGCCTGGGCCTCGTGCGCCGACCTCGGCCTCTTCGGGCTCGGCCTTCCTGCCGCCCTCGGCGGCGTCGGCTACGGCGCCTTCGAGCAGGCGCTCGTCTTCCGCGAGATCGCACGCTGGCTGCCGCCCATCGGTCTGCTGGCGACCACCTTGGCGGTCCACCTCGCCGCCGGCGCCGGTGACCACGCACTGTTGGCCCAGGTGCTCGAGGGAAGGCTGCGCGTCGCGCTCGGACAGCCGGAGGTCCCGGGCGCGGTCGTGGGCGGCGGCATCAACGGCGACCTCGTCACGTTCGGCTTCGAAGGAGCCGACGCCGTGCTGGTCGTGGACGGCAGCGACGCCGCCCTGATCGCGGCCGGAGCGCTCGCGCCGGGCGACCAGGGCAACAGCATCGATCCCGTCATCGACGTCACCCTCGCCTCGGTGGACGGCGCCACCGCGCTGGCCGCCTCCTCGGATGGAGCCGTCCGATGCCGGGCCGAGCTCCTGTGCGCCGCCCTGCTCACCGGCGTCGCTGAAGCCGCGTGTGACGCGTCCGTCGCCTACGTCGGTGATCGCGTGCAGTTCGATCGGCCTCTCGGCTCCTTCCAGGCCGTGAAGCACCGCTGTGCCGACATGGCGGCTCGAGCCGAGGTGGGCCTGGCCGCGACCCTGTACGCGGCGCGCCTCCTCGACCTCGAGGACGACACCAGCTTCCAGCACGCGCTGGCGGCGAGGATCGTCGCCGCCGACGCCGCGCTGTTGAACGCCGGCGACAACATCCAGAACCACGGCGGCATGGGCTTCACGTACGAGGCCGGTCAGCACCTGTTCGTGCGTCGAGCGCACGTCCTGACCGCGATGCTGGGCGGCCAGGCCAGCGCGATGCACGGTCTCCTCGACGCCTCCGCGCCGCTCGCCATGGCGTGAGCTTCGACGAACTGAGGGAACGAGCACATGGACGGCTTCACCCTGCTGGCCTCCGGCTACGGGTCGATCGAGGGCCCCTGCGTCGATGACGTCGGTGGCGTCTACTTCAGCGACGTCTGGAACGGTGGCGTCTACCGGGTGACGCCGGACGGCGGCGTCGAGGTCGCGGTGCCGAAGCGCCGGGGTGTCGGCGGCATCTGCCTCCACGCCGACGGCGGCATCGTGGTCGCCGGACGCACCCTCGCCCGGGTGGTGGACGGCGAGACGGAGGTCATCGTCGAGGCCGAGCATCTCGCCCCGGCGGCCAACCGCTTCTCCGGCTTCAACGACTTCGGCGCCGACGCGGCAGGCCGGGTGTTCGTCGGCGCCGGGCGGCGTTCGGCCGACGACGAGCTGGAGGACTGCGAGCTCTACCTCGTCACGGGCGAGGGCGAGGCGCAGAAGGTGTGTGGCGGCCTCGGGCTGCCGAACGGGGTGGCCTCGTCACCCGACGGACGTTGGCTGTACCACGCCGACACGGAGGCGCGTGCGCTGCTCGTCCTCGACCTGGCCGATCCCGCTCCGGTGCCTCCCGTGACCCGGACCCTGTCGACCGCCGCGGCGCCGGGCGGTCCCGACGGCCTGGCGACGGACGTCGAGGGCGGCATCTGGATGGCCTTGCACGGCGGCGGGTGCATCGCCCGCTTCACGCCCGACGGGGACCTCGATCGGACGGTCGCAGTGCCTGCCGGCGACCCGCTGAACCTCTGCTTCGTCGGGCCCGAGCTGACGGAGCTGGTCGTCGTGACGCAGGACAACGCCGAACAGCCCGAGCTCGGTGGGTGTGTGTTCCGGACCAGCGTCGGCGTCCAGGGGCGTGAGGTTCCGAAGGCCAGGATCTAGGAAGAGAAGGGAGAGTCGTGCGCGCAGCGCTGCTCGAGAGGTACGGCGACGAGTTGGTCGTCCATGACGACGTGGAGTGCGTGGCCCCCGGGCCGGGCCAGGTCAGGGTGCAGGTGCTGTCGTGCGGCGTCTGCCATTCGGACATCCACATGGGCGGTGGTTTCACGCCGGCGCCGCTGATCCCCGGTCACGAGGCCGCAGGCGTGATCGAGTCGGTCGGCGACGGCGTGCGCAACGTCGGCCCTGGTGACCGCGTCGTGATCGCGCCGATGCCGGCCTGCGGCCGGTGCCGGACCTGTCTGCGCGGCCACCCCAGCCTCTGCGACGACGCCCGGCCGTGGGTGAGCGGCTTGCTGGCCGACGGGCGGGCTCCGTTCGCCCGCCGAGGAACCGAGATCCGGCGCGGCAACGGCGTCGGAGCCTTCTCCGAGCTGGTCGTCGTGTCCGCGAACGGCGTCGTGCCGATCGCCGACGACGTACCGACCCGCCTCGCGTGCCTCCTGAGCTGCGCCATCCAGACCGGTGTGGGTGCCGTGCTCAACACGGCCAAGGTCGAGCCGGGCTCCAGCGTCCTGGTGATGGGCCTGGGCGGGGTCGGGCAGGCGATCATCCAGGGCGCACGCATCGCCGGCGCCACCACGATCATCGCCAGCGACCCGGTCGCCGAACGTCGTGACCTCGCCCTCTCCCTCGGCGCGACCGCCGCGGTGGACCCGACCTCGGACGACGTCGTGGCCTTCGCGCGCTCGGTCTGCGGCGGCGTGGACTACGCCTTCGACGCCGCCGGCTCGCCGGCCCTGGCCCGCACCGGGTTCAAGGCGACCGGCCTCGGTGGCACCGTCGTGCTCGTCGGGGCGCCGAGCAACGAGGCCATGCTCGACGGCATCCACCACGGGCTCCTGGTCGGGCAGGAGAAGCGGATCATCGGCTCGATGATGGGCACCGGCAACGCCGCCCGTGACGTGCCGACCCTCATCGGCCTGTGGCGCACCGGGGCCCTCGAGCTCGAACGACTCGTCACCGCCGACCGCCCGATCGACGACATCAACGTCGCCCTCGACGATCTCAAGGCCGGCCACGGGCTCCGTACCGTCATCAACTTCCAGGGAGACGAGCTGTGAGCATGACCCGTTCGGACGACCAGCGCCTGCAGAAGGCCCGCGACGCCATGCGCGACGTCTTCGGCATCGAGTGGAACATCACCCTGCGCGACGGCGAGCCGGCGGTCGCCGAGGACCTCATGCGCGTCCTCCTCCAGAACGCCTTCGCCGACTCGTGGTCCCGGCCCGGGCTGTCCGCCCGCGACCGCAGCCTCATCACCTTGGCCATCTCCATCGCCCTCGGCGCGACGACCGAGCTGCGCAACCACGCCGTCGGCGCGCAACGTATCGGGATCACCCCGGACGAGATCGTCGAGGTGCTGATCCACACCGCGGCGTACTGCGGCGCGGCGCGGACGTCGGCGGCGTGGTCCGCGGTGCGGCCGTTGCTCGTGCAACAGCCGACGGATGCCTCGGATGCGGGTCGGCAGCCGTGATTGGCGGATACATGTCGGACCTGGAGGTGGGTGACCACCTCGGGCCGCTCGATCAGGTCGTCTCCGCCTTCCTCGTCCGCGAGTACGCCCACGCGGTCGAGGAGGCCTCCGAGCGCCATCAGGGTGTTGCCATCGTGGCGACCCCGACGCTGATGCACGCCTTCAAGAAGCGGCTCATGGAGCATGCCTGCCCGCTCGGGGTCGGGCCGACGGCGCGCATGCACCTCGTGTACGACGCCGTGTGCCACCGGCCCATCCCGGGCGGCACCACCGTCGTGCTGGCTGCCGAGATCACGGGCCGCTACGAGAAGCGGGGCCGCGAGCGCATGGAGGCGACGTTCGAGGTGCGCGACAAGACCACCGGCGAGGCCTACATGACCTACTACGACACCACCCTCCTCAGCTACCGGTCGAACGCATGAGCGCGTGGGACGACTGGGTGCCCGGCTTCACTCGGACCGCGGCGACCAGGGTCATGACGGCGGAGCGCATGCGGTGGTACGCCGACGCGCTCGAGACCTGCTCGAGCGGGGTCGACGAACCCGTCATCGCAGAGCCCAACATCCACACGGACGACGAGTTCGCTCAGGCCAACGGGCTGCCGGCGCGCGTGTCCGACGGCATGATCTCGACCAACTGGATCTCGACCCTGCTCACAGAGCTCTTCGGCGACGGCTACCTCGTCGGTGGCTCGCTGCGCACCCGCTTCGTGAAGCCGATTTTCGTCGACGAGGGCATCGACGTGGTGCTCCGGGTGGTCAACCGCGAGCGCGGCGAGGACGGCTTCGAACGACTGGTCCTCGACGTCGAGTGCGTGAAGGGCGACGGCTCCGTCGCCACCGGCGGCGCGGCGACGGTGACGCTGCGCTGACGGCCCCGGGTGCGCTTGGGTCGACGCGACCCGGCGGCTCGCGCCGGCCGACGGTCAGCCGGCTCCGCGAACGGCGGGTGCACCGGGCAGGTGCTCCTGGAGGTGAGCCGCGATCCGCTCGATCGCGTCGGTGGCCTCCGGCAGGTACCCGGCCCCGATCTGGAACACGTGTTGCATGCCGGCCACGACGTCCAGCGTGGTTCGCACCCCGTGCGCAGCCGCGTGCGCAGACAGGCGTCGAGCGTCGTCGAGGAGGATCTCATCGGAGCCGGCCTGGATGTACAACGGGCAGCAGCGGCTCAGGTCCGCGTGGAGCGAGGACGCGGCGGGATCCCGTGGGGAGGTTCCAGCCAGATGAGCGCGCGCGCCGGCGCGCAGGTCGCGCGCCCGCAAGAGGAGGTCCAGGTCCACGTTCTCCTCGATGGAAGCACCGCCGAGCTCCAGGTCGACCCAGGGCGAGAGGAGGACCGCGGTCGCTGGCATCGGCAGCTCGGCGCCGGGCAGGCGGTGCAAGGTGTTGAGTGCCAGCCCCGCTCCCGCCGAGTCACCGGCCAGGGCCACGCGGGAGGGCTCGAACCCGGCGTCCAAGAGCCCTCGGTAGGCGGCGAGGCAGTCGTCCACCGGCGCGGGAAAGGGGTGCTCGGGGGCGAGCCGGTACTCGACGCTGACGACGGCGCAGCCGCTCACCCGCGCCAGGTGGCCCGTGAGCCTGCGGTAGGCGCGCGCTGACCCGACCACATACGCCCCGCCGTGCACGTACTGGACGACCCCCATGGGTTCGCCGTCGGGCTCCGCCCAGAGGCACCGGATACCCTCGACGTCGGTCCATCGGTACATCACGGCGCCCGGCTCCGACGTCAGCTCGCCGAGACCGTCCACGCGGGCTCGCAACTGGCCGAGCGACTCGCTCGTCGCCAGCTCCGTCGCCAGCCGGCGCAGGCGCTCGGCGAAGACGGCGGCCTCCGGACTCGTCATCGGTGGTGGCGCGGCCTCGTCGGCCGGCCTCGCGGCCTGGCTCGGGCCAAGACACGAACCATGCATAGATAGTATAGTTACTGCCGGTGAGGGCGCCCGATGTCGGCTGTGGGACGAGCGCGAAGGGCGATGGGAGACGGCCGTCTTGGCGGCATCGGGGACGCCGGTGCCGTGTTCTCCCGGTGTCGGCGCTGCACGCCGCGTCGGCGGTCCGCCACGGGGCCTGCGGCAAGAGCACTGTTCGCGTTGGCGCAGCTGGCAGGATGCTGGCCGCCGCTGCTCGTCGGGACCGACGGCGCCGTGTCGACGGCAACCACTGGCTCGCCACCGCCCGGCGACCGGCTTTCGCCAGATGGTCGGTGAGCTCCTCGCGGGCCGCGCCTCTGAGGCTTACGTCGAGGCGATCCGGCGCAACGTGGGCGACGGCCTGCCGTTGTCGTTGAGCGAGGGCCGGGCCGCGACCGAGCGGATCATCGAGGTGTCCGGCGGGTGGTCGGACCGGCGGATCGCGGAGGCGTCCCGGTTGGCGCCGAGCAGCATGAGCCGGCTGCGGCGGGCGGGGACGTGGAGCGCGTGTCCAAGCGGCTGGATTGAGCAGTTGGACGCGCGGGTGGGCCCGGACGGTCGGCGCCGGCCGGTCTCCGACCCCGCCTCGCGGGAGGCGATCGTCGCGACCGGCCGTGCCCACCCGGAGGCGCCGCTGCGGACGCCGGCCGCACTCGTGGGCCTGTCTCCGGAGACCGTGCGCCGGGTGCGCCTGGCGCTCGACGGCGAGGTGGGGGCATGCGACCGCTGGACGGAGGTGCCTGGTCCGCGGCCGAGCGGCGCGGCTGCGCCTTCCAGTTGGCAGACCGATCGCGCGCTGACGAGCTGCGCAGGTGGCGACGACCTCGCCACGTGGTTGAGCTCCACGACCGCGCCGCCTGAGTACCGGGGGCTGGTCGCGGACCAGTGCCGGCGGCGAGCCCGGTTCTGGGAGAAGTTCGCGACGGGGCTGGAAGGGCGATCGCGGCCGGCGAGCCGGTCAGGAGACGGTGGGACCGGTGTCGGCCGCTGAGCCGCAGGCCCCGGGCCGCGCCGCCGGCACGCTCGAGGGCCGGTTCGCCGTGACCGGCGGGGGGTCGGGCATCGGCGCCGGCGTCGCCGTCGCCCTGCGCCGGGCCGGTGCCGAGGTCGTGGTCCTGGACCGCTCCGGCCGCCGGGCCGCCGACACCGCGGCCGCCGTCGGCGGCACATGGCGAGAGCTCGACGTGACCGACCCGCCGGCGGTGACGCGCGCGTTCGATGAGTGCGGACCGCTGTCGGGGGCCGTCAACTGCGCCGGCATCGGGTTCTCCGCGCCCATGGTCGCCCAGTCCCTGGAGGACTGGCGCCGGGTGACGGCCGTGAACCTGGACGGCACCTTCCTGTGCATGCAGGCCGCGGCCCGAAACATGCTGCGACACGGAGAGGGCGGTTCGATCGTGAACATCGCGTCGATCAACGCCTCGTTCGTCCACCGTGGCCTGTCCGCCTACGCGGCGTCGAAGGCAGCCGTCGTGGCCCTGACGCGCGTCGCAGCCGCCGAGCTGGCGCCGGCCGGGATCCGGGTCAACGGCGTGGCGCCGGGGATGGTCGCGACCGGCATGACCCGTCGCCTGCTCGACGACCCCGAGCAGGTGGCCACCTGGACGGCGTCCATCCCGATGCGCCGCGTCGCCGAGCCCGCCGACATCGCCGATCTCGTGGTGTTCCTCTGCGGGGACGAAAGCCGCTGGCTCGTCGGTCAGACGCTGCTGGCCGACGGCGGCGCGAGCCTCAGCGTCGAGCCGCCGATGAGCGCGGACAGCGACTACAGCCCGGACGCGCTGCTGGCGGCCGCCGAGGCGCAGGCAGGATCGACGGGTCATGCCCGCTGACGGCTCGCTGCTCTACAGCGACACGCGAGGTGGGGCGTGCGTCGGTGGTATCCCGGCGGCCTCATCGAGACCGTGATGCCCGTGCGCAAGGGCGTGGGCGGCCTGGTCGCCCACGTCGACGACGGGTTCGTGATGGCCGGGCGCGCCATCTCACGGACATCCGCTCGGGCGACGAGAGGGTGGTCGGCGCCTAGGCGTCGTTCGGTGCGGGGCGGGTGTAGGTGGCCTCGTCCGTGCGGACCAGCCGGCCGGTGACGTGGGGATCGGCGACGAGCTCCAGCACGGCCCGGGCGGTGTCCTCGAGCGGAGGGACCATGTCGAGAACCGTGCTCAGGAGCTCCGGCGGCAGCTGGCGGAGCATGTCCGTGTCGGCGCCCGGGGAGAGGAGGTTGACGCGGATCCCGAACATAGCGAGCTCGAGGGCCAGCGTCCTGCTGAGGCCGACGATGCCGCCCTTCGCGGCGGCGTACGACGAAAAGCCGGCGATGCCCTCGATGCCAGCGCCGGACGTGACGTTGACGATGCAACCACCACCGGTGCGCTTCATGGCCGGCACCAGCTCGCGGATGAACCAGAAAGGCGCGCTCAGGTCGACCGCGATGGTCTCGTCCCACTCCTCGTCCGTGACACGGGTGATGGCCGTCCGCGGGGCGATGCCCGCGTTGTTCACGAGCACGTCGACGGGGCCGAGGAGGTTCGTCGCCGTCCGGCAGATGGCCCGCACCTCGGCGAGGTGGCCTACGTTGCCCGAGACCGGGACCGCTCGGGGGATGCCGGCCGCGACCCGCTCGGCGTCCTCCTGCCGCCGCCCGTGGACGACGACCCGTGCGCCCTCGGCGCCGAGGAGTTCCGCGACCGCCCGCCCGATGCCCCTCGTGGAGCCAGTGACCAGCGCGACGCGTCCCTCGACCGATCCCTGTGGCACTGACGCAGTCTCGCGTTCAACGACATCCAGACTGATGAGACGTCGTGGGTGTCCGCCATGCGGTGCGAACTACAGAGTCGGCCGCACGAGGTGGGCCTCGTCTCCCTCCCGCCGGACGGCCGCAGCGAGGTCATCAGCCGACAAGGGCAAGCGCGCCGGGCGTCCTATGGGACAGGCCGCCGCCGGCGACCAGTGCAGACGCGCGCTAGACGGCGCCCCCCTCCGGCGCGTAGTCCATGTCGTGCTCGGCCAGCACCGGACGGCGGCGCTCCGGGAGCGGCCGCAGCTGCGGGAAGTAGGTGTCGGCCGCGTGCCACAGCGGCTCGCCGGGCTCGAGCGCGTCGCCCAGGCCCGGGAAACCGGGCGTGTGACCGGGCGGGCGCGGGTGATACACGACCTCGGGCCCAAACACGTTGACTGTGAGTGTCCGCCGGCGCGTGCCCGGCTCCGTGGGCGCGCCGCCGTGGAGGAGCTGGGGGTGCACCAGCAGCAGGTCACCGGGCTCGTACTCGAACGAGACGATGTCGTAGTCATCGCGGTTCGCCTCGATATTCGGCATACGGCCCTGCCCTAAGTCGAACTCGAAGCCGACCGCGTACAACGATTTCGTACTCCCACCGTGATACAGCGGCCCCCGGTGGGAGCCCCGCACCATTTCCAGTCCGTAGGCCTGCTTGACCGGATCGAGGCTCAGCCAGGCGCCCGTCACCTGGTCAGACCCGATGCCCATGTTGTAGTAGGAGAAGTCCTGGTGCCAGCCGGTCGGGAAGGCCGCACCCTCCTTGAAGAAGATCTGGTCGTAGTACAGCCAAGCTCGATCACTCCGCATCGCCTCGAGCATGATGTCGACGATCGGGCTGTCGTACAGCAGGTCGTGCCAACCCTGGCTCACCGAAAAATTGCTGTAGTCGATGACGAAGTGGTGGTGCCCAGGTTTGTGGTTCACCGTCGCCCACGGGTTGGTGTGCGCGAGGTCTCGCGCGTGGATCTCCGCCATGGTTTCGAACCACGCCGGGTCCACCACTTGGCGGAGGAAGAGAAACCCGTCCTCGTCGTAACTGCGCAGTTGCTCCGTAGTCAGCATCGCTCTCCTTCGGTTCCTCGGCTTCTCGGGGATCGGAGCTGCATAGCCCAACGCAGCACACCAGCAGCGGCCGCCGCCAGGACTTAGTATACTAGCTGTTCTAGGACAGCCGCTCGGCTCGGGGGGCCGCCGGGGACCCACGCTTCAAGACGTGGCACGCCCGTCCCTCGCCTCGATCGCCACCACACCCCGTCGCCAGCAGACAGGAACCTCAATGCCAGTGATCACCGATCCGCCGCTCGAAGTGCTGCCGTCATCCCGCATGCTCATCGGCGCGTCCACAGATGTCGCACCGACGTGTGAGGGGGTGCCCCATCGATACGCCGCCACGGGCACGGAGACGGCCACTGTGCCCTTCGCTCGCCCGGAGGATGTCGACGCCGCCGTTGACCGGGCCGCGGAGGCAGCGATCGTCTGGCGGAACCTGCCGTGCGAGCGCAGACGGGACCTGCTCTTGTCGTTCGCCGATCGGCTGCGCGACGACGACGACCGTCTGTCGGCGATCTCTGTGATCGATAGTGCGATCAAGGCGCGTGGTTTCGGCCGGTTGTGCGCCGAGACGCTGGCCTACAACGCGGGCTGGGTCGACAAGCTCGGGGGTGAGATCGTCACCTCGTACGTCGGACGGGGCTTCGACTACACGGTGCCCGAACCGTACGGCGTCGTCGCCGTCATCATCCCCTGGAACGCGCCGGCCCTGACCATGACGAGCGTGATCGCGCCGGCGCTGGCGGCGGGGAACGCGGTGGTCGTCAAGGCGTCGGAGCTGGCGCCGTTCGCGGCCCTCCGGATCGGCGAGCTGGCCCTCGAGGCCGGTCTCCCACCAGGCGTCGTGAATGTCCTCGCGGGCGATGGTCAGGTCGGACGGTGCCTAACAGGTCACCCGGGCGTCCAGAAGATCCATTTCACCGGTAGCACGCCGGCAGGACGGGACGTGCTGGCCCATGCTGCGACGAACCTGACTCCCGTGGGTCTCGAGCTCGGTGGCAAGTCCGGCAACCTGGTCTTCGACGACGCCGACCTCGACGTCGCGGCGAAGCTCGCGGTCGCTGCCGCCACCGGCCTCAACGGTCAGGTGTGCACCGCCGGTGCGCGCATCCTGGCTCATGCGGGCATCTACGACGAGCTCGTCGACCGCATCGGCACCCTCATGGGCAGGGTCGTGGTCGGTGACCCGGCGGATGAGGCCACGACGGTCGGACCGGTGATCACCGACGCCGCCGCCGTTCGGATCGTCGGGATGATCGAACGAGCTGCCGACAGTGGTGCACGTGTTGTGGTCGGCGGGCGAAGGATGGACGGCGAGTACGCGCGAGGCAACTTCGTGGAGCCGACGCTCGTCGCCGACGTCGACCCGCAATCCGAGATTGCGCAGGACGAGATCTTCGGACCCGCCATCTCCGTCACCCGGTTCGAAGACGAAGACGAAGCGGTAGAGATCGCCAACGGCACACGTTATGGACTGGCGGCTTACGTCCAAACCCACGACGCCGACCGGGCCCATCGGCTCGCCGCCAGCCTTCAGGCCGGAATGATCTATGTCAACGGCGGCCTACGAGCACACCCTCCGTCGGCGCCGTTCGGCGGCGTGAAGGGAAGCGGCTTCGGTCGGCTGGGCGGTCGCGTCGGGATCGAGGAGTTCGTACACCACAAGAACGTTTGGATGAACACATGAGCGGGCGGCGCTTGGAGCAGCACGATCAAGCCTTGCCTCGCTGGTCCTGCTGCCGCACGCATGCGGGCGGCAGTGAGCGCTCGATGGAGAGACTCGTATGACGACCGTCGACGGTGAGATCCGGCTGCTGGCCAACTGTGTGGTCGGGCTCGGCTTCTCGGCGGCCGGCTTCCGCCGTGGCCTCGAACGCCATCCGCACCTCGTCGGTTGTGATGCGGGCAGCGCTGACTTCGGGCCTGGCTTCCTCGGCACGGGGCGGGACTCCAAATCGCCGATCTCGGTTCGGCGTGACCTGCGCATCATGATCGAAGGTGCCCACGAGGTCGGTTGCCCCGTCGTCATCGGCTCGTGCGGCGGAGCGGGAGCGCGGTCCCAATTGCTCGGCACCGCCGACATCGTGCAGGACATCCTCCGTGCCCGCGGCATCAAGGCCAACGTCGCGCTCGTCCACGCCGATCTCGATCGATCACTTCTCCACACGGCGGTGGATGAAGGTCGGACGCGTCCCCTGGGCATGTTCCCCGACCTCACCCACGACGACGTCGAGGCCTCGGTGAACATCGTGGCCATGATGGGGGCCGGTCCGATCACGAAGGCACTCGACGCCGGCGCCGACATCGTCCTCGCCGGCCGGTGCGCCGACCCTGCCATCTACGCGGCCCAGGCGATGCGCCTCGGAGCGCCTGCGCACCTGGCCTGGCACGCATCGAAGTGCATCGACAAGGGCTACCTGGCCACCACCGAGCCGAGTGCCGGGTCGCTGGTGCTGGCCACGATCCGCGCCGACCACTTCGACGTGGAGCCGACGAAGGAGGGCGCACGGTGCACGGTCGCGACGGTGGCGCGCACGGCCATGTACGAGAACGCCGATCCGTTCCTCATCCGCCAGCCGTCAGGAGACATCGACGTCACCGAGGCGCGCTACGAGCAGATCGGCGACGCGGTCCGTGTGCGGGGAAGCGCCTTCCGTCCGGCGTCTCCGTCGGTGAAGCTGGAGGGGGCCCGGCTGGCGGGGTACCGATCGATCCTCTTGGTTGGCATGCGCGATCCCCGCGTGCTGGCCCGGCTGGACGAGTTCCTCGAGCGCTACGAGGGCCTACTCCACCGGATCGCCCGATCGCTCGATATCGCCCAGGGCGATTATCGGATCTTGTTCCGATCGTTTGGCCGGAACGCCGTCCTCGGTGACATCGAGCCTGCGGTCGATCATGTTCCCAACGAGATCGGCCTCGTCGTCGATGTCGTCGCCCGGACGCAGGAGATCGCCGGTGCGATCGTCGGGCGTGCGGCACCGACCGGGTCGCGGCTCGACGTGGTGGGCGGTGTCGGCAGCGGCGGCAACTTCGCCTATCCGTTCTCGCCGAGCTCGATGCATCTCGGCCCCGTGCACGAGTGGAGCGTCTGGCATGTGATGGACGTGCGTGACGAGAGCGAACCGTTCTCCGTCGAGCTGGTGGAGGCCTGAGTGGCGACGCTGGTCGAGGTTGCCCGCATCGTCAAGAGCGCGAACGCCGGCGCCGCCTGGCTCACGTTCGACATCGAGTGCGACGACGCTCAGGCGCTGGCGCGGGTGTCGGCCGCGCTGCGCAGCGACCTGGATGCGTTGGCGGCTCGTCTCGGTGGGGCGGCGGCCCACATCAGCCTCTTCGAAATAGGTGCGCTCAACAGCATCAAGATCAGCGTGCCGCGACGTCATCCGGCCTGTGGCCAGGACGAGCGAGACTTCGACGGCCTGCAGCAGTTCATCCCTCTGCTGGATCTAGAGGTGCCGTGATGGCCCTGGCACCGGCCAGTGCGTACGCCGTGAGGCGGTCGTTGCCGCGGTCCGCCCTCGGTGAGAACTTTCGGCGGGTGTGCGCCGATGGCTCGGCGCATCAGATGCACGGTTGTCCGGGTGGCATCACTGTCGTGGAGGGAACGCGTGGCTGTCACTGAAGATGCGAAGCCAGGCTGGCTAGCGCGCCTTCGCGGCACCCCGGCGGCAGTCGAAAATGAGGCCGCCGAGCCGGACCCCGGGCGGCGACGCGCTGAAGAAGAAGCGATCGAGCTCGAACTGACGATCCTCGACGCGCAGCA